>Ga0207421_10002673_pt1 | contig 21957 bp, 18 predicted proteins | sample SodLakKL_010_SED_4_FD_187542 | JGI IMG/M metagenome (GOLD analysis project Ga0207421, IMG submission 187542) | Alkaline sediment microbial communities from Lake Tanatar, Kulunda Steppe, Russia - 8KL_010_SED (SPAdes) (version 2) | ecosystem: Environmental > Aquatic > Non-marine Saline and...
TGTCTAATTTGCAGGAAAATCTAGTCATTTAAGGGGATATAATATGATTGGTATGCCATCAAGTTTAATCAGGACATCCTTGCAGGTTTTAAGACGAATTAATAGCAGGTTTAGGCTGAGCTAAATTGAAAGTCATGTAACTTTGAAATCGTTCCCTTTTTTTCAACCCCTTCTTCGCCCCCGAAAAGGGGGTTTTTTATTAAAAAAATATCAGGGCTCTTTGAGGCGAGTCAGGGAGACGGTTCTGGCATTATCCTTTTTCGACCCTCCGTTACGCTCCGAAAGCGCCAGAACCGTCTCCCTGATTCCCGGCACCTCGAAAAGCACGAGAACCCTACCTTTGCTTCCTTCGCTTAGCGTTTCCCTGAACTTCAAGGGTTTTTTATGACGGTTTTGCCCTGTTACATGTTTGTTATCACCCTGTTATCGGTTTGTTCCAGGTAGGCGTTAGTATAGTGATGGAGTTTCCGTTTTCCAGTATCGGCTCCGGTTTTTAAGCAGTAAACAGCTAAGGCCCATGTTCTTAATGGCCGGTGTTAGTGAGCAGTAGAGTTCTTTCAACCAGATTTCAATAACATGTAGACCAAAGGGTGACCAATTATTTTGTTAAGAAAACAGAGACGGATAATAACTGCAATTACAACCCGCGGATGTTTGACCTGGTTTCTTTTGACCGCCATATTTGCTGTAATGGGCCTGGGTTACGCCACCTGGCAGGGCCAGCTCTATACCCGCGGCACCGTTGCCACCGGGAATATTGATGTGTACTTTTCCGAGTTTGAATTGAACAATGAAAAGTCTAGCCGGGGAAACGCAAGGGTCATTTTTATTAACGAAAAAAATGTTGGAATCGAAATTGACAACGCCCAACCCGGCTATAGCGCCACTTTTGAATATGAAATTACCAACCGGGGCAGTGTGCCGGCCAGGTACAGTACTGCAACCGTTATTGGAAGCAAGCCGGGCAAAGTTAATGTAAGCAATTCTTATACAGGGGGTATCCTGGAAGGAAACGGCGGTAGCGATACCGGCCAAGTAGTGATCGAAGTGGAAGAAGGCGTTGAGGACAGTGAACACAACCTCTACGACTTCTTTATACAGCTGGATGTCCAGCAGTGGAACTTGTAGGAGAAGTACAAAAAGATGTCAAGATTAAAAAGTGCCAAACAATTACTGGCGCTTTAGTTCCACAGGGGGTGGTCCAAAGGAAAAAAGAACAAGTATAAGTAGCAGTGGATTAATGGAAGAGTTGTTTTAAGTGGTATTGTAAAACATCCATAGGTAAAAGAAGGAGGAAAAAACATGAAAAAAGTCAAGATTTATGTAATGGCGCTAGTGCTGGTACTGGGCATGGTAGGCGGGGCCTATGCTGCGTGGGGCGATGACCTGTTAGTTGATGGAACGGTGGAAACTGGAGATATTAACGTCTATTTTTATGATTTCGAGGTAGTTTATGATGAGGATTCGAACACAAAAGATGGTGAAGAGGTTGCTACAGTAAGCCTTGTAAGTGTATGCGAAGATGCCAAAGAGTTGAAATTCGAAATTGATAACGCCTATCCGCAGTTTATGGCTAATATCGATTTTGAAGTTCACAACCAGGGCTCGATCCCGGTTAAGCTCCAAAGCGTAGACATCGATGCTCCTGATGAACTTAAAGTGGAGAATAAAGGCTGGTGGTGTTGGAATTGTGGAAACTGGAAATGGAAATGTGAATGTGAACCAGAAGTTCCAGAGCTGGAGGTTGGCACTCAGCTCAATACCTGTGACAAGGCTAAAGGCTCCATCGGCGTTGAGGTTTCACCTGATTGCAGCGCTGAACAGGACGAAACCTACACTTTTACGGTAACTTATGAATTCATCCAGTGGAACAAATTCGAAGAATAGTATCTGAGAATTTCCTCCCCTGGGAAGGCAGTGCCTTCCCAGGGGACCTTTCCTCTAACTAGGAGAGGCCCGTAGAGGAAAGTCTTCTCGTTGGGAAAGGGTTCCCTTTCCCAACGAGGTTTTCCTTCTTTACAGTGATTTTGAGTTGAAGTCTACCGCCGCTTTGGAAGAGAGGTTTGGTAGTAATGTATAATCGTTTTCGATTATACATAGGGAGGAAAAAAGAATGAAAAAAATACAATATTACACGCTGATCCTGGTGCTGGTTCTCGGCGCGCTGGGCGCTGGCTATGCGGCGTGGTATGACGAAGTAAAGGCAGAAGGAACGGTAAACACCGGCAACATCGATGTGCAGTTTGTCGAATGGGAATGGTGCATTGATCAGGATAAAGATGTTGCCACTTGTGATGTGGAAATTAGTGAAGACGGAAAGACCTTAACTATTACGATTAGTGACTACTATCCCTGTGCGGGAGGCGTAGTTGCCTTTGTGATAGAAAATAAGGGTTCGATCCCGGTGAAAGTAAGTAGCTTGCCAAAATTTTCTGGAGAGTATCCGCTTAAAGTAGATCTCATTTCAGACTTCTGCGAAACCGGTTGGGATTATCAGAAAATATGGAGAGGCGTTCAGCTGGGCACATCGCCTCAATGTGACAGCTCAAGAGCAATGGGTGCAGTGCTCTTTGAGGTTCCGCAGCATGTTTGTAACACCTACACCACCATGAACTTAGAGATGGAATTCACGGTGGAATTTGATTTCATTCAATGGAACAAATACGAAGGTTGATAAATACAGGATTATTTCCCCGGGGAAGAGACCCCCTTCTCCGGGGATTATCCATCATTGTGAGTGCTATCTTATTTTTTCTATCGTAGCGGGAGAGGTGAGTAGAACGTGCAAAGATTTGCTCTTTTTCTATCCATCTGGTTTGTCCTGGCGCTTTTCCTGCTTCCCTCAGGGATGGCTTCCTGGCGTGATACCCTTTCTATAAGGGGTGAAGTGCTAATTGCCGAGAACAATGAGACCGAAGCATTGCCTGCATCTCCCTCCGGCAGCCAAGAGGAGAGTTCCATCCCTGAAGAAGAGACAGATGAGGAAGAAAACATAGAAGAAGACAAAAAAGAGGAAGACAAGGAATGTGCAGAAGGCAGGATGGAGGCAGAGAAAGGTTCTGGGGATAAAAAAAAGAGGGAGGCCGGGGAAAAGGATGATGGCTTAAATGATGAAAAAACTGTGCCAGGACAGGATCCGCCGAAGGAAGGCACGGATGAGCCCTCTACAGAACCGGAGGAACATAAGGATGAGGAAGGCAAAGGTGAAACATCTTCGCCTGAAGCAGAGGATGTTGATGATTCCGCTTCAGATGCTGATGAGAATGAAAAGAGGGGCTCAGACGCAGATGGCGGCACCAGTGATAGTGGTGGAGATTCAAAAGATAGTACCACTCCTGTAGAAGAATCGGAGAACAACACTGATAGCGGCGGGGACGCGGAAGGTGGGCAGGAATGAGGGGGTGCCAGTGAGCTTCCACTGATTCAGGCAGTGGAGAGAGTGAATCTTCTCCAAAAGCGACGGTGGCAGAAGTGTTTCTGCCAGTGATTCCGGTGGAAGCAACAATGGCTCCTCATCTGATGCTTCCAGAAGCGATAGTGCAACATCGTCGGAAAGCTCCAGTTCCTGCGAGGGTAATGGTTCTTCTTCCGAAAAGGACTGAAAGAAAAAGTATACACAGTTGGAGGGACATTCATGCCGCTTCCGTCAGATAAAGGAGTCATCAAGGTGCGCTACGGTCTGGTGTTGCTTGCCTTTGTGGCCGCTATTTACTATATCACCCGGGTGGCGAACCCGGGCGGTTTTTGGGGTAGCTACGTTCTGCCGGCCTCTCTCTGGGCAGTGCTATCCCTAATTATTCTTTTCTTTTTCCCCGTGGTGCGCGCTAACAGCATACCGCGTCACCGCAAGCTGTTCTACTGGGTGGCCCTCATCTGTGGTGTGGCGGGGGTGGCCGCTTTTTTGGCCGGGGGGCTTATGGTGGGGTTTGGAAAAACCCCCTATGCCCAGGACCCCCGGGGGATTCTAATCAACCTTTTCTACCTGGGTTTTATGCTTGTTGGCATCGAAGTAAGTCGAGCCTGGCTGGTCAACGGTCTTTTTTCCAAAAAACCGGGTCTTGGGATTCCTCTTACTGCTTTTATTTTTACCTTTTTTTCTTTTCCCCTGTCCCGGATCCGCATCTATGAAACAGCCCTGGAGGGGGTGGAGTTTTTGGGGGGCACCTTTTTGCCCTCCTTTATGGAGCATCTCCTGGCATCGTACCTGGTGTTTCTAGCGGGGCCCCTGCCCGCCGTTATTTACCGGGGTTCCTTGATGGGTTTTGAATGGTTTTTTCCTTATCTGCCCGATCTTAACTGGACTGCCAAAGCCATGCTTGGCACCTTTGCGCCTGTCTTCGGGATGGCTTTGGCGTATACCTTCAGCCAGTCGGAAGTGTTAAGAAAAAGGGCCCGGGAAAAGGAAGGTCTCGGCAGTTGGGTGGCCGTGAGCGCGGTTGCTGTCCTTTTGATCTGGTTTGTCGTGGGGGTGTTCAGTTATTATCCCAACGTGATCATCAGCGGGAGCATGAGGCCCCATATTGATGTAGGGGATATCGTGATCGTGCAAAGAATCCACCCCTCAGAGGTGGCAGAGAAGGTGCAAGTGGGAGATGTGATTCAGTTCCAGGAAAATGAAATCAGGATTACCCACAGGGTGATTGAAGTTGTTGAGGATGAAAATGGTCTCCTGGTATACATTACCCAGGGAGATAACAATAGAATTCCTGACTCGGATCCTGTCCTTCCGGAGCAGGTGTTGGGAACGGTAAACACAGTTGTACCTAAGTTGGGCTGGATTACGATCTGGGTCAGGCAACCGGGTTAAGGATAAATCATGCGGCTCTATGTGTGGCTAAAAAGATTTCTATGATGAGGAGGAGCTCTAAATTGAAAATAAAACGGTTAAAAAAAAGGACATGGGTGATAGGAATCACTTTAATAGCTACATTGACGCTGGGTTCTGGAGTGGGAATCGCCTGGAGCCGCACTGCGACAGCTGAACAGTTAGAAGAGTATGCTGCTTATTCCTGCACACTGGAGAGTGAAATTGATTACCAAGTTCACCTGCTTCCAAATGATGTTTTCCAGGAAAACGTGTTGGAGTCTGGCAGAGCTTATCTCTCTAATATGACGGACTATTTAACTGCAGAAGTTAGCTATCATTTTGAAGGAAAGCAAGATGCCTTTATTGATGGACAGTATAGTGCTGTGGCTTATTTAACTGCCATGACCAGTGGTGAGGGGAAAAATGTAGTATGGGACCGGGAATTCGAGCTGCTCGCTCCTCAAAGGTTTAGCTATCAGGGCAGTGAACTAATAATTCAGGAAACGATAAAAATCCCTTTTCTCTACTACAAAGAGTTTGCTGAAGATATGCGGGAAAAAACCGAGTTTGTTCCCGGAGAGCTTGATCTTAAGGTGAATTATGAGCTTAATTATAGAATTCAGACCGATGAGGGGAGTACAGAAGGGGAAATAAATCCGCACATGGTTTATTCTTTGAGAGGAAATACTTTTGTTGTCAAGGGTAACCTTGCTGAAAGCAATTCCGCTGAAATTACCAGTAAAAAAGAAGTTCCTGTGTTGCTAGTGCAGCAGGCACGAACAGGGTTTGCAGTTTCCACAGGAGTTTTTGGTGTTTTTTTAATTGCCTTTTTGTTTTTAACTGTTCCCCAGGAGCAGAAAGTAAACCCTCAGGAACAAAAAGCTTCCCGCTTTATAAAGAAACACGGGGAGCGAATTGTGGCCGTGGTGGGCAGCAGTCCATTTCGTGCAGAGAGAATTGTGGAAGTCAAGGAGTTTGCTGATCTCCTCAAGGTTGCAGATGAACTTCATAAGCCTGTTTTTTATTACCATAAGCCGTCGGAAGGTGCCTTAAGCGAACATTATTTCATGGTTTTAGAGCAAGAAAAGGGCTATAGATACTCTCTTTGATATTAGTGCCGTGCTTGTTTTGGGCGGCTTGTTCCTGGGGAAAAAACGCAAATAAGAACAGAAAACAGGTAAATTAACTGGAAAGAAAAAATGCTGAGCTTGGTTATATAAAGAAGAGGTGCCTGCTGAATTGTCAAAGGTACCTCTATTCTATTTCGATCTGAATTGTTTTGGGAAAAGGAAATCTTTCGTAAGATGTCGAAAGATACAAGGAAATAATCGGTATTAGTCCATCGCAAGGTCATCGAGTTATTCATTACGGAGGGCGTGATGCCGGTAATACCAACGAGGAAAGGGATGATGTCATGAACACAGAAGAGCTTCAGCAGCTTAGCAAGTGGATGGGGTTTGTAGGAATCATTACCATTATCGGGGGCGCACTTTCGGCTCTGGCGGGGCTTCCGGCTTTTATTGTCGGTGCCATTCCTGGAATTATTGCCATTATCCTGGGTGTCAAGCTTCGCAATGCCAAACAGTCTGCCGATGCCATGCTGATGGATGTCCACCATGAAAACTTTACCGGGAACCTGAACAGCTTTTTCTCCAACTTGAATACATACTTCAAGATCCAGGGTGTCCTGATTATTATCAGCCTGGCGCTGGGGATAGTCGTCGCTATTTTCTCGCTGGTAGCCGGCTTGGCCTTTATGGGCGGCGGTGGAATGTATTAAAGTAACAAAAGGGCAGCGTTTCTTTTCATGATCCGGGTTTCAGGGTTTCCGGCTTTCTTGGGCCTAAACGATAATATTTAGCTCAAGCCTCTACCAGTGGAATTGAAAAACAGGATTGTGCCAGCATACTGTTGCGGGCAGTTGTTTACGACAGGGCAGCAGGGATTTTTGTCTCCGAAAACAGGTGCAAAAAAACGTCCAGCCCGGAATCCATGCCCTGTGCGCCCAGCAAAAGAAGTGTAGTCCCCGGAGTGAGCACTTCAACTGCCTTGGCAATGGTTTCTTCCAGTGAAGGAGTGTGGACAGGTGAAATTCCGTGATAGAGGGTGCCCTGGAAAAAAGCGGCTTCTTCTTCCGGCGTGACCCTGTTTGTTTCTTTTACGTGATGTACGCTGCTGGTGGAAAAAAAATGCTCTATACCCAGGTTTTTTACCCACCCGGCCAGGGCCCTGCCGTTATCTTCATTAACCACTGTCCCGCGTCGTCCCCGGAGGGCATAAACTAAGACCAACCTGTTGCGGGCCAGGGACAGTTCCTGCAGTGTGTGAAAGACGGCGTGAATGCTCCCCGGGCTCATGGCCGTGTCGTCGATAACGTGCAGGCTTCCCACCTGGTGAAAGTTGAACCTGCGCCTTACCCCGGGAAATGTTTTCAGTCCCCGGCTGACATCTTCCTCCGGAACACCGGAAAGCAGCGCCGCTGCAGCGGCTGATGCCGCATTGAAAACATTGTGTTTGCCTGGAACGGGAATTGTAAAAATGTAAGGATCTTTCCGGGAGAGGGTGCCTGTAAGAGGACCCGTTGGGCTTTGGGTGACAGAAAGCTGGAAAACGCTTCCTTCTTTCCGTATGGACTGAACTTGAATGAACAGGTGGCAGAAATGCTGGCTGCCCAGCAAAATCAAGGCGTTGTTTTTCACCGGTTTGAGTTTTTTGAAATAGGGATCATCCCCGTTGACTAACAAAAAGCCGCCGTCTTTAACCAGGGTGGCCAGCCTTGCCTTGGCGCTGGCATAATCAACCAGGCTTTGATGGAAGTCCAGGTGGTTGGGGGAGATGTTGGTAAAAATAGCGCCTTGAAAGTGGATTTCATCCACCCGTTTTTGATGCAACCCATGGGAGGACACTTCCATGGCCGCATGGCTTGCTCCACTGTCCACCATCAAACGCAGCATCCTCTGAAGCTCCAGGGCGTCGGGGGTGGTCATCCTGGCCGGCCAACAATCTTTACCGCAGTGGATCTGCACAGTCCCGACTAACCCGGCGTTTAATTTGGCTGTTCTGTAAATGTGATGCAGCATGCAGGTTGTAGTGGTTTTCCCGGAAGTCCCGGTGACCCCGATCAAAGAAAGCTCCCGGGAAGGATGGTGGTAAAACATGGCGGCGGCCTGGGCCAGGGCCAGCCTGGTATCGGGAACCTGGATCCAGTTCACCGGCGGAGGGTTTGCCCCCGGCTTTTCTTCTGCAATTACTGCCGCCGCGCCATTGTTAAGGGCCTGGGAGATGAAGTTATGTCCATCGTGCTCCTGGCCGCGCAGGGCAATAAAAAGGTCGCCCGGTTTTACCTGCCGGGAATCACAGCTAATGCCGTCAATATTCATTCTTGGGTTGGGATAATGGATATACTGGTAATGGAGAGCATCTACCAGGTAGTTTAATTGTAAGACAGGCATTTTTTTCCCCCTTTTCAGGGTTAGTCTGTGGATAAATGGGTGCATAAATGTGTAGAAATAAATGCCTGCTGGAATTTTTTTTGGAAGCTTAGATTTTTTCTTGGAAAAGGAGAGTTTTGTTATGGTGGAAAAAATAAGTCCCTGCCTTTACCGGGCCCATCCCTGGCACGGCGTTTCGCCCGGGGAAGGCTGGCCGGATATCGTTACCGCTTACATCGAAGTGGTCCCCAGCGATACGGTCAAATACGAACTGGACAAGGAAACAGGCCTGTTAACAATTGACCGGCCCCAGCTGTATTCCAACATCTATCCTTCACTCTACGGAATGCTGCCCCAAACGTACTGCGGGGAGCGCATCGGGCGGTTTTGCCAGGAGAAAACCGGTCAAAAGGGGATCAAAGGGGATGACGACCCCCTGGATATCTGTGTCTTAACGGAAAAAATTGTCCCCCACGGGGATATCCTGTTGCGGTCCCGGCCTATCGGGGGTTTTCGCCTGATTGACGGTGGGGAGGCCGATGATAAAATCCTGGCTGTCCTGCTGCAGGATGCTCTTTACGGCCACTGGCAGTCCATCGAAGACTGTCCTGACGGGGTGCTCAGGCGGCTGGAGCATTTCTTCCTCACCTACAAGCAGATGCCGGAAAGCAAAGATAAAAAATGCTGGATTGCCGGTGTTTACGGGAAAGAAGAGGCCCTGGAAGTGATCCGGCTTTCCCGGGAGGATTACCTGGAACGCTTTGAAATATAAGAAAAATACCTCAAAAAATAGCTAGAAAAAAGCATAAAATGAAGCAAATGAAAGCAATGGCCAGTAATTACAAGGTCATTGCTTTTTTTGCCGATACAGCTGCAAATGTCTTAGTTGACATATGTCCAATATAGCCGGTACAATTTAATTGGACATAAGTTCATAAAGAAAAAGGTTTGGGGAAAGACTAACTACCACACCCTTGAATCAAAGGAACAAGATTTCCCCGCCTGAACAGGAAATGTTCTTGTTACTTCTCAGCCTACTGATTATTGTGCTTCCATCGGGAAGTAAAAGACAGTTCTGGCCTTCCCAATCACATCAGTCCTGTGCTTCGCTGCGGAAGCGCCAGAACCGTCCCCTTTGCTTCCCGTAAAAAGAGTGCTGAGTCGTTAGAAAATCTTTAACGGAAAGGAGGAAAAGACCATGCCAGGAGGAGATGGAACTGGACCCCTGGGCTTAGGGCCCGGAACCGGGCGCTGGGGAGCAGGATACAGTGCCGTGCCGCCCCGGCCGGGATTTTTCGGCCGCGGTAGGCGGCGGATTTGCCGGGGAGCTGCCAATCCCTGGGCTGCGCCTTACCCCGGTGAAATGCCCGGTGAGCGGGAAGTTCTAAAGCGAGAAGCGGAAGTGTTAAAAGAACAGCTGCGCCAGGTTGAAGCAAGGTTGGAAGCTGTTGAAGCGCAAGAGGATGAAGAAGCGTAACTATTGGCCGGATGCCTGCACAAAGGCGGTTTTGTGCCGTGCAGGCATCTAAATACTTTTTCCAGGGAGGAAAAAAACAATGATTATTGCTATGAGTTCCAGTGGAAAAGATACAACTTCCAGGATAGACTCCCGTTTTGGGCGGTGCCAGTATTTTGCCTTTTATAATACGGAAGACCAGAGCTGGGCCTTTTTATCCAACCCGGGCGCCCTGCAGGGAAGCGGTGCGGGGATCAAGGCGGCCCAGTTTGTGGCTGACCATAAAGCAGGTGTTGTTCTGACAGGCGAGACGGGACCCAAGGCGTCCCAGGTCCTGGCCTCGGCCGGGCTCGAAGTAATTCATATTCCGGAAATGCCCCTGCAGGAGGCCCTGGAGAGTTACCTGAAGGAAAAAGGGGGGTCCGGGGGGCGGCAAAGTTCCGCAACTGAGCAAGAGGCCCAAAAAGCCTCTGCAGAAACAACAGTGCAAGCCCCGGTCTCTGAGGGGAAAATCGCCGTAGCTACAGAAGGGGCGGATGTAGCATCCCACTTCGGCCGCTGCCCCGAATATACCCTTGTTGATCTCAGCGCTGGAAAAGTGACCGGAAAAAAAGTGGTTCCCAACCCGGGGCACCAGCCGGGCTTTTTGCCGCGCTTTTTGGGAGAAATGGGGGTTAACTGTGTTATAGCCGGGGGAATGGGCATGCGGGCTCAAAACCTCTTTGCCGAGCAGGGAATCCAGACGGTGGTCGGTGTTACAGGCCCGGTAGATGACGCCTTGTCCCGCTATCTTGCAGGACAGCTTGCCGGTGGGGAAAGTCTTTGCAGCCATCCCCAGGGGCACGATTCCTGTGGCGGGCACTAGCATTGCCCCTCCTGCCCCTCCTGCCTTTCCTGCCGGAGTTGCTGCTGCAGAAGGATACTACGTTCTGTTTGACATTTGATCGTTTGGGGAGATGAATATGATAATTTCAGTTGCCAGCGGCAAAGGAGGAACAGGTAAAACCACGATTGCCGTCAACTTGGCGCTGGCCTGGTCCGGGAAAGAGAATTTCCAGTTCCTGGACTGTGACGTAGAGGCTCCCAACGCCCATATATTTTTAAAGCCCCACTGGGAAACATCCGAGCCGGTGGGCATTCCTGTGCCGGTGATCAACTCGGAGCAGTGTGCGCGCTGTGGCTACTGCGCAGAAATCTGCGCCTTTAATGCCATCGCTGCCATCGGGGATGAGATCATGGTATTCCCGGAACTCTGCCATGGCTGCGGTGGGTGCGCTTACTTTTGCCCTGCCGGTGCCATTGAGGAGAAAAACCGGCCCGTCGGGGTCTTGGAGCAAGGCAGGGCCCATGGTTTCGATTTCATCCGGGGCTGCCTAAACCCCGGGGAAGCCATGTCGCCGCCGTTGATTAAAGCAGTAAAAAACCGGATTCACCAGGGCAAAACCGGTTTAATCGATGCCCCTCCCGGCACTTCCTGTCCCGTGGTAGCCTCTGTGCAGGGGAGCGATTTCTGCCTGCTGGTGGCCGAGCCGACTCCTTTTGGCCTCAATGACCTGTGCCTGTCGGTGGAGATGCTGAAAAAGCTGGACATACCGGCCGGGGTGTTGATTAACCGCTCCGACCTGGGGGACCGGCGTGTGGAAGACTATTGCAAGCGCCACGGTCTGCCGATTTTGATGCAGATTCCCTGGGATGAGCAGCTGGCCCGGAACTATGCCCGGGGGGAACCTGCCTTCATGCATGCCGATACCTGGAGAAACCGGTTTAAAGCCCTCTGGGGCAAGATTGAGGAAACAGTCAAGGTCCAAAGAGAACAGGCCGGGAAAGAGAGGTCATTGCCATGAAAGAGATCACGGTGATTAGCGGCAAAGGAGGAACAGGCAAGACATCGGTGTCCGGTTCTCTGGCGGCCCTTTGCGCCGGGGGAATTTTTACCGACTGCGATGTGGATGCTGCCAACTTAAGCCTGCTGATGCGCCCTGTCCTGCAGGAAAAACACGAGTTTAAAGCTTCCCGGGAGGCAAGCATCCGGGAGGACCAATGCAACCAATGCGGGTTGTGCCGCCAGCTTTGCCGTTTTGAGGCGATCAGTGAGAACTTTCGGGTCGATCCCCTCTCCTGTGAAGGCTGCGGCGTCTGTTTCTATGCCTGCCCCCAGGAAGCGGTGGACCTGCAGGAAGTGCTTTCCGGTCACTGGTTTGTCTCCCGGACACCGTACGGCCCCCTGGTCCATGCCCGGCTGGGGATTGCCGAAGAAAACTCCGGCAAGCTGGTTACCCAAGTCCGGCAAAAAGCCCGGGAAATGGGCCAGGATGAAGAAAAAAAATGGCTTGTCACCGATGGACCCCCGGGAATTGGCTGTCCCGTGATCGCTTCCCTCTCCGGGGCTTCCACGGCCTTAATTGTCACTGAGCCGACCCTTTCCGCCGTGCATGATATGGAGAGGGTCCTGGATGTCTGCCGCCACTTCCAGGTTTCGGCCCGGATCTGTATCAACCGCCATGACCTGAGCCAGGAAAACAGCCGGCGTATCGAGGAGTTCTGCAGGAACCAGGGCGTGCCCCTGGCCGGGCGGATACCCCAGGACAATTCGGTAACCGAGGCCATGCTCAAAGGCATCCCTGTGGTGGAGTATAACAACGGCCCTGCATCCAAAAGCATCAAAAAGATCTGGAACCGGCTGCAAGATGAGCTTGCCCGGGGGCATTAGCCAAAGGAAATAAGCCTCAAAAAAAGAAGTGGAGTTGAAATGGGCTGATCGATTGCGATCATACAAACATACCAAAAATGGGGCACAACCTTGACAGTTGCAAGGCGTTGCCCCATTTCATGTGTCGTGCCAAATTATTGCTTAAGGTCACCTGTATCCCGGTGACTTTTTTCTTGCTCTTTTTCGATACAGCCGGATCCCCATCCAGAGAATGAACCCGAAAAGGAAGATGACCAGCACAGGGGCCAGGATGGACAGGACCGCCATGATAGCGGAAAAAATGGTTTCCACCAGGGAAACCACCGGGTTGGCGGTGCCCCCGGAGACCGTTGTTGAGCCGGCATGTAGCAGGGAACTGGTCGTCTTGGTCGTTAGGGAGGCCCCGCCGCCGGCAATGATAGCCAGGCCCCAGGTCAGCATGGGATCCATGTCCACCAGGACGGAAGCGGTGATAACGATCCCGGCGATGGCGGCCAGGGGGGCGCTCAAGGTGCTGACCAGGTTGTCGACGAGGGGGAATAGATAGGCCAGGACTTCAATCAGCGCGGCTGCGGCAAAGACAGTCAGCGCCGGGTAGGTGCCGATCCATTCAAAGCCGGAGGAAAGCTCCAGCAGCCCGGCCAAAGAGGCTGCACTCATAACCAAGAAGGGGACAAACAAGCGAAAGCCCGAGGTGGCGCTAAGGCCGATACCAACAAAGAGGCTGATTAGTAGTTCCATGGCACGCTCCAGTCCAGCGGATTAACCCGGCGCATGTTGGCCTTGCAACTATCGATCCAATCAGCCCGGGTTTGTTTTAATTATAGTGTGCTAAACAGAAAATGTAAATGGCCTTTTTGGCTGTTTTCCCCTTGTTGGTGTCTAATTTCCCTGTTGCGGTTGTTTTTCCAGGCCGGGGGGCGCTTCCCCGGCAGGGGTTTCCTCCGGGCGCTTTCCGTGCGCTGCGTCGTTGTTTTTATCCCCCGGTTTTTCCTGATCCCGGGCTTGACCGGGCGGGGTTTTCGGTTGATCTCCAGGCGGCCCGGAAGCAGGAGGACTTTCTTCGATGTCTTCTTTTTCCACATCCTCTTTACCCTTTTCCCTGTCCAATCCCGGGGCCCGTTCCTGGCCCGGAGGTGTTGCAGGTTTATCTCCCGGCTTCCCGGAGTTAGGAGGCGCAATCTCGTGCCCGGGTGGGGCTTTTTCTCCCGGTTTTTCCTCTTTCTCTTTGCCTTCCCCCTGACTATCCTTGCTTTCCTTTGCTTTCTCTTCGCCCTCTCCGGCATCCTTTTGTCTATCGGCCTGTCCCGGAGGCGTTTCCGGGGGTCCTTTCCGCGGAGGTTCATCGGGGCGTACCGGCGGTTCTGGCCGGGGCACTTCCCCTGGCTTTCCAGGGACATCCTGGGGCGGGCCTGGATCTTTTTCCTGCCCGGGGGGACCCGGTTTGTCCTGATCTTCTTGTTTCGGTGGCTCAGCTTTATCCGGCATCTTCTGCCCGGGGATGAATTCGTCCGGTTCAAAGAGTTTCTCCGGGGGGACCTGGCGCAGTAGATCGCCTACCGACCGGGCCGGTTTTTTCTCTTCTATTTCCATTTTTTCAGCTTCAGTATCTTCACCATTATCCTTTTCACCCGTTTCCCGTTCCTTTGCTTCCTTCTCCCTGATATAACGGTCCAGGGTAACTGCGTTTAGTGAAATATTATCTTTCCTGGCCTTTTGGGCTTCTTCAGGGGAAGCGGTCAATATCTTGAGGTACGTATCCAGGTTCAGCGACCTTATTTGCTCTCCCAGGGAAGTTTCCAGGTGTTCCTTGGAGATCTTGTATTGTTCCGGGGCCGCCAGGGAAACCAGGATGTAATTATCTTTCCCGGGGAAAAGGTATTGGAACCGGTGGGCGCTGCTTAAGACTTGATTTACCGCCTCTTCAGCGCTCTGGCCTGTTAACTGCAAATCGTCAAGAAGCGCTTCTGCCTCCTCATTCAAAGCTTCCACCTCTATTACCTCTGCCTCGGCGTCCAGGGCAAAAAGAACGCCGGGGTTAATGTCCAAAGCCAGGTAAGCTTCCGGCTGGCGGGAAAGGGGCAGCAGCAGGGAAAAAGCGATCACAAATACCAGGCTTGCTGCCAGGGCCAGAACCCCCATCTTGCGCCGACGGGCCGGGCGGTTTATCTCCAACTCTTCCCCGATGGCGACGTTCTGCCCCGAAGCAGGAGCTTTGATGTATTCTCCATCTGCTGTCAACAGGATCAACTCCGAGCCGGTGTTTTCCAGGACGATCCCTTTAATTTTTTTCATCTTTCAATGCACCTTCTTTTCCCCAGATGTACTCGGCCATATTTTCCAGTTCCTCGTGACTCCGGATAATGATCAGCGACAGCAGGTAACGGCGCCATTTTTCCAGGGTTTTTCGTTTTGTGCCTGTTAAGAGCTGGATTTCCTTTAACGGCAGTTTATTTTCCTGGTATATTCGTGCGACCAGGCGATGGTCCCGGGCCGCCTGAAGCGCGGTTTGTTTCAGGTTTTCCCGGGTATCCCGGTGGCGGGGCGAATTGTTTGCCAAATCTTCCAGGCACAGGGAGAATTCTGACAGCAGCTCTTGAAAGCGGGAAATCTCAAAGGCCCGTTCCCGGCTTTCCATTTCTTTAACATATTGCTGCAGGGATGCTGCCGATTCCAGGCTGTCGGAGCCATGTTCATCTCCGTTCTCCCAGGCTGCCAGGTCCAGGCGGGATTTTTGCTGGCTTTTAAAATAGTCCACCAGGCTGTTTTTAATCAGTACCCGGGCATAGCCCAAAAAACTTGTCCCCAGCCCTGCATCAAAGTTGTCAACAGCCCGGTTAAAGGCGATCAGGGCAATGCTGAGTTCATCGTCATTATGCCAGTCCAAACGTCTTTTGCAGATAAAAGAGGCATAATCACGCACAAAACCCCTGTAGGAAGAGACAAAATCTTCACGCAGCCGCTCATTCCCTTTTTGAATTTCCTGGATTATCTCCCGGGTGCTGGGACTGTTACCTTGCAAGATGCTGTCCTCCTGTACTTATTATACGACAATCGAGCTATTTTTCAGGGGGTGTTACTACAATCCGGTTGTAAAAAGTTTTTCAAAGTTCTCCAAAGTTCTCTTCAGCCTCTTACCTTTCTTTTCGGCAGATATTTTCGGGAATGAACGCATTCTCTATATGTTTTAATCTTTTGCAGATTGTTCTTGAAACCCTTTTGAAACCCTCTTGTAACCCACTTGAAAGAAAAATGAAACCTTTATGCATTCTTGGTGTAACGATTTTGAAATGCATTTTGGGTAAAATAATATTGTCTCTATTTGCCATTTTATATTGTTTCCCCTCGTTTAGATATACAAATCTATCCTTGCTACCTGTACCTTCTGAACCGGTGTCGATGCACACCTACTTTTTGTTCCTCTGCGGCTACATTTCGGCGAGATATTTATCCATAAAAAGCGGGTTTTTGATATCTTTTAAGGAGTGTCCTGTGATGAAAGCGAATGATCTGTTCACCTTCACCTTCGCCTGCGTTTTGGCAGTTTGCATCTTCATCGCAGGTGCGTTTTTGCCTGTACAGCCTGTACAGGCCGAAGCTTCCGGCTTGGTCGTCACCTTTCCTGACGGGGGCGAGAGGCTGCCCGCAGGCAGCACTCAAAAGATTACCTGGCAGGGTTACCCCGACCATGAATTGGAACTTTACTTATCGACTGACTCAGGGAAAAATTATGATTTGTTCCTGGGCAAAGGTTCCGGGGGCAGTTTTACTTGGACAGTCCCCGACCTGTCCACAGACCGGGCTAGAATTCAGATTACCGGTCAGATCCCAATTCTAACCCACCGCCGGGATCCGTTGATCGTGGAGGATAGCAGTGACGCTGATTTTTCCATCATTGGCTTGCCCGCAGCACCCACGGGCTTGTCGGCCAAGGCCCTCTCCGATTCAGAAATCCTGCTCACATGGACGGACAACGCCGATAACGAAACGGGTTTTTTCCTGGAACGGATGCAGGAAGAAACTGACTATTTGTTTGGTATGCACCTGATGGAAAAAGACATGGAGACCTTGATCAGCAGCGGGCTAAAGGCTGAAACAATCTATACGTATATGGTGCGAGCTTTCAACGAGGCCGGCTATTCCAGCTATTCCAATGAAGCCAGCGCTACAACACTGCAAGCCGCTGAACCTGAGACGCAGCCTCGTCCTCCCCGGGAGCCCCAGGAAACGAAAAGAATAAAGGAGCCCGAGGAACCCCGGGATGAGCCCAAGGAGATCGAAGACCCCGATGAATTAGAGGAGCTTGACAAGCCTCACGAACCTGATGAACCCGACGAACCCCATGATTTCCGGGAAACTTTTATTCGCTTCAGCATCGGCAGCAGCGACTATTTGGTGGATGACGCCGCGGAAACGATGGATGCCGCCCCGATTATCCAGGAAGGACGGACCCTGCTGCCTATCCGCTATGTGGCCGAACCTTTGGGGGCGGAAGTTGAGTGGGACCCGGAACAAAGAAAAGTGATTATTATCCTGGCTGATACAGCCGTTGAGCTCTGGATCGACCAGAACCAGGCCCGGGTAAACGGCTCTTACCGGCAGGTGGATCCGTCGAACCAAGATGTCATGCCGATCATTGCCCCTCCGGGGCGAACCATGCTGCCCCTGCGCTTTATTGCAGAAGCCCTGGGCTGCCGGGTGGATTGGGATGCATCCATCCAGGAAGTGACGGTTCAATACGATCCGCGGCGGGAGTCTCCCTTCGGCTGGCGCCTGGCCGAGCCGCCCGGTGACTGCCCCCGACAGGTGATTGATTTTGAGGAACTGGAACCCGGGGCGCAGGTATTCCACCAGTACGGTTCCATGGGTGTTAGTTTTCCCTTCGCGCCCCGGATCATAGAGCCCGAAGAGACGGGCACCACTTCCGGAACGAAGGCGCTGAGCACGTACAGGCCTGGAGAAGAATTCGGCGGGAAACTGGTCATTGAATTCACGACCGGGCAAAGCTGTGTCAACCTCTTTGTGGGCCTGCTTGAAGAAACCCACGGGAATAAAGTCCTGGCCACACTGAAGGCCTTTGATGCCGAAACAATGCTGGCTATACCGGGGTACGGCATGGAAAGCTATCCCCCGGAGCAGGTGGCCATCCAGCAGCGGCTTATCGGTCCCGGGCCGGTGGCGATCGGTACGCAGATGTTTGTGCACACGGAAGATGAGCCCCTGATCCACCGCGTGGAGCTTACTTTTTCCGGCGGATATGCCCCGGCTATCGATGATCTGGGTTTCGCCACGGTAGGGGAACCAATATCCATAGAAGCCCCCGCACCTGAGGTAATCATTGAAACGCCGCAAAGCGGGCGCTTCATTTCAGGTTTTGAAACCTTCCCGGGTGCTTTTGATATCTCGGGAACCATCCGGGATGAATTAAAGCTCGAGGAGGTGGGAATTCGCGTAGTGCAGGGGGACCAGGTCCGGGATGGTTTGCTTCACTTCAGCGGAGAAGCCCCCGATTACACCTTCGGCGGGCCCAACATCCACGGTCTCATTTTTCCCGGGGAAAATCAAATCCGGGTATGGGCCAAAAGCTTTTCCGGCAAGTATGGCTACTCCGAGACCATCCGGGTGCATTACAACCCGCTGGCTGCCGCTTCCCAGGCGGAGCTGCTCATCCTTGCGCCAGCGCTCTTTTATGAGGCCCTGGAGCCCTTGCGGGACTGGAAAAATTCCACAGGCATTTCTGCCCATATTATGACCTTGGATGCCATCGAGCAGGAAGCACGCTTTGGCCTGCCCGACTCCAGGGACCTTCCCGAACAGGTCAAAAAAACCATTGCCCGGGCGTACAACCAGAACGACACCCGCTATGTGATGTTGGTAGGTGACGGAGACCGTTTCCCGGTCCGCTACCATCAAGCCGGGCGCCAGGGGGTGTCCTGGGGAGTTGTCTATCCCATCACGGACCTCTATTATGCCTGCCTGTTCAAGCCCGACGGGACCTTTGACCACTGGGACGGCAATGAAAACACCATTCTCGGCCAGTGGTGGGAACCGCAAACTTACGCAGGGGTCAGCGCCAATGTGGCAGATAATTTCGCCCAAATCAACATGGATGACTGCGGCTTACGGCCCCATGTTGCCCTGGGGCGAGTTCCGGCCAGTAGCATCGACGAGGTTTCCACCTATGTCTCCAAAGTCATCCAATACGAAGCAGAAGGCACGTCACAGTGGTTCGATCAGGTTGTGCTGTGGAATTCGAGTAGTGATTTCAGGCAGGACCACCTGGAACTGACTTATGTGGCGGATGAATTGCTGGCCGATTTTGCGGCCAAGAAACATTTCCGCCCGGAAGGGTATGCTTCTTGGAGTTCGGATCAGCAGCAACAGGGCGAGCAGCTGCGCAAAGAAGGAATCATGGCTGATATCGACCAGGGGGCCGGGTTTGCTGTTTTCTTCGGCCATGGCAGCCGCCGGTCGCTGGGCCCGCTCAGTGCCCCCGACATCGCCGGGCTGCAAAATTACGGCAGATATCCCGTATTCATTGCCAGCGCCTGTGATACTGCCAAGTTTGTCCAGGAGCATGACATTTATCAGGATGTTGACGGGAACTACCCGCCCTGTTGGCCGCACTGCCTGCCTCCCCACCAGGATCAGCCGGTCGGCTGGGATGACCCACGCCCGGAACCGGCACCCATCCAACCTTCGGAAATTGATGTGGAATCCATGGCCGAGGTATTGCTGTTTGCCCCTGATAAAGGTGGCGTTGGCTTTTTGGGCGCTCATTCGGGCACCAACCACGCCAGCCACCCCTTTGTCAAACGGTTTATTGGATCCTGGAACCACGACCATGCTACCCGCCTGGGCGATATGTGGGCTGTAGCCGTACGTGAATTTGTCCAACATTACCTGGAGGCAGATCATAAATGGGAGCAGTATGGCCATGTGGACTTCGGCCGCAACCCCTTCCAGTCGCGGCATATTCATATATATGTTCTTTTTGGTGATCCCAGTCTTCGCTTGAAGGAGTAAACGAAAAATGAAACTTAGAAAGTCATGATAAATATGCCTAAGTCATGAAAATATTTCTAATAAAAAGAAGGATTTTCTTTATTCTATGTCAAATTATTTTAATATAACATCATTTAGGAGAAATGGGAGAAAAACATCATGCTTTCAGAAAAAAAGGTTGTGGATAATGGGGCGGTTAATTCCCTGCAAATCTATACCTTTGGCCAATTTACGATAAAACGTGGAGGAAAGGTTCTTTCTGAAAACTCCAAGCGCTCATCCAAGCCATGGGAGCTGCTAAAGTATTTGCTTACCCAGCGGGAAAAACGCGTGCTTCCGGAAACTATCCTGGATGCGCTCTGGCCTGAACAAGAGTACTCCGACCCCAAAAGGGCCGTGCGGACCATGGTTTCCCGGCTGCGACAAATCTTGGACAGTGCAAAAACCTGTGAAGAAGATAGTTCCCACATCAGCCTGGCCCAGGGGTGCTACAAATGGAACAATAGCCTGGATTACTGGCTGGATGCTGAAGCTTTTGAGGCATTATGCTATCAAGCCCACCAGCTATCCCGGGACAACCTGGAAGAGGCCATTGAAACCTACCACGAAGCTTTGTCTCTTTACAAAGGAGATTACCTGCCGGAAAGCTCGTACTATGAATGGGTGCTGCCGGTTCGCAACTATTATTCCCGCATCTATTTGCGCAGTGTGCTGGAAATGGCGGAGCTGCTGAAGAAAAAACAGGATCACAACAGGATCATCAAAATAACAGAAAATGCCCTGTTGATCGAGCCCTATGAAGAAGAATTTCACCTGCGCTTTATGGAGGCGCTGCTGGAGACGGGGAAACCCAAGCAGGCCCTAGCCCACTATGAATATGTAACGACTTCCTTTTACCGCGATTTGGGGGTAAAACCTTCTCCTGCCCTGCGTAATTTGTATCGCATGATGAAAAATGATGTGGACAACTTTCAGCTGGATTTGTCTTCCATTCAGGACAGCTTCAAGGACCGGGAAGAAGCTCAGGGGGCATTTTTCTGTGACTCTGATCTTTTCCGCCTCTTTTACCAGATGGAACGGCGCCGCAGCGAGCGTACCGGCCAGTCTGTATTTTTGGGCCTGCAGTCCTTTGTCCCCGCGGATAAAACAGTGGCTTTGGCCAGCCTCATACCGGACATGATGGAAAAGTTAAGACAAACTATCCAGGGCAGCCTGCGCCTGGGTGATATCTTTTGCCGCTGGAACGAATCCCAATTTTTGCTCATGCTCCCGGGCTTAACCCAGGATAAAGCGGAAATGGTCCTAAAACGGATTGAAGAACGTTTTTGGCACCATCACGGCGAAGGCCGGTTCGAAGGGATTACCCTGTATTCCCGGGTCCAAAAACTTTTGCCCATGGGAGTTGGGGGCCCCCTTTGAGGCCAGTGCTCTGCCTGGATCATGAGTATACGCTTTGAATGATTATTTTGCATAAAAGGAGCAAATTCAGCAAATCAACAAAAACAGCCATGCTGGCTGTTTTTTTGTCCAGGCCTGCATAAAAAATGAACAAGAAAGCAATAAAATGTATTTTAAGCAATGGCAATTTACCCCGGCTTGATTTTCTCTTGACTGATGAACAGGCATGACTGGCAATGAAAAATACCGGATCATTGCACCAGGAAAGAGATCACCAAAAGCCCGTCATAACGAAGGTCCAGGAACTCTAACGAAGCAAGCGCCTCTTGGCAGATAATACTCTTGCTGTCGCCGATTTTTCCGGCCTTTTTTTAATTTGTAACTCAATTGTAACTCAACTGAATGATCCTGGATACCTTCATGAAACTCAACCGTAAGATTAATGAATCTTTTGCGAATCTTTTGTGGACTGCCCTGAAGCGCATTTCTGATACAGTTAAACTATCTTAACTTGCAGATACTGCTTTTGGATTAGCTGCAAGCTACTTGTTTTTTACCATGAAAGATAGATTGCTTTTACCATAAAAGATAGACTCCCGGAATACTGTTTTTTATTGGCCGAAAAGATATGATAAGTAAGACACCAGCGGGACAGTATCTCGTTTCATGAATTGATTATTCAAACTTGGGAGAGGGCGTGATGATTTTTATGCCTGGACAGTTAATTAGAATCAAGCAGGTGAAGACTTAAGAGCAATACGAAGCAATTGCAATCAAAGGGAACTCCGATGATTCACCTTTTCTTGTTTCGGTAGTGTCTTCTTTTGCTTTAACCCCAGCCGTTCAAGCGGTGAGATTTGAGAAGAGCCGGTTTGGGCATTCAGATGGATGTTAATCGCAGCCAGCGTAGCGAGTTAGAACCATTAAGATTAAGGAGAACGCCGCCATTATCGTTCTGCCGATCCTACATGAGCATTAAAAATGGAGAAATTGGAATAGATTCCGACCAGGCAGAAATCGTTCCTATGATTTTTAAGGACTACATCTCTTGCATGGGTTGCCCTTCAATAGTAAAGAAACTGCGTGAAATAGGTGTGTCAAGGCCGCTGGGCGGCACCTTGAATTGGGAGAGGGTTGCTGAAATTGCTAATAGATTTATAAGAATACCATA
>Ga0207421_10002675_pt1 | contig 21939 bp, 20 predicted proteins | sample SodLakKL_010_SED_4_FD_187542 | JGI IMG/M metagenome (GOLD analysis project Ga0207421, IMG submission 187542) | Alkaline sediment microbial communities from Lake Tanatar, Kulunda Steppe, Russia - 8KL_010_SED (SPAdes) (version 2) | ecosystem: Environmental > Aquatic > Non-marine Saline and...
GTGGTACTATTACTAGTAATGCGAGGGAGTTTAGCTTGCCCACGGAAATACCTGCTTCAAATTGCTATACAATAAGAGTTATTAAAGGTGAAGATATTTTTGTTTCAGAACCTTTTACAGTTATTCCATAAAAATGGTTTTTAACTATCAACTATTAATTTAAAATTAAATAACTATGAAAAATGAAGATTTAAAGTATTGCACCCTTAGCTATGACAAATTTAAGGATGTAACAACAATTAATTTGTCCTTACACAAAGATGAGAACCCAAAAAGTGATATGATCCCTAATATCCTGTATGGCTGCATGTATTATTTAAATGATAAAGTGGAAAATAAACGTTTCTATTCACTGTTTTTTTTGAAATTAACTAGCATAAAAAGCCAGAAAGACGAAAACCTATTTTTAGCTTATAAATATGAAGGTGAAAACTGGTTACACCTTGATAATATTGTAATCAACATTAATGGTGATGAAAATATTGAACTTAAAGGCATTAACACGTATAAGGATACAGAATCCATGCTAGGAGAAGTAAACTGTGTGGAAAAAGGCTTTTTTGAGATAAATTATGAAATATTAAATAAAATCTGCGATGCTAATGAACTAGGAGTTCGTGTATATGGTGAATCAACTTACTTTGAGTTTAAGGACACTAGTGAAAAAAGAAAGAGCGAAAAAGGAGTAAACAAAAAAATTAGTGTAGATGGAATAAGTAGAATATTATTTTTATGCAGGGCATTTAATAGTGATGTTTATAAAAATGATAAATACAACAGCTGGCTTGAAGAACAGAAGTCTGCTGATAAAAAAAGTGGCTGTTTCATCGCAACTGCAACAACAGGGGACTATAATCATCAAATAGTTAAAGAGCTAAGAGTTTTTAGAAATGATTGGTTGTTAAAACGTAAATGGGGAATTAACTTTACTTACTGGTACTATACTCATGGTCCTAAGGCTGCGAAAGTTATTGGAAAATCCAAATTACTTAAAACACTTTCATTTTATCTTCTAGTGAAACCTTTACATTTCATAGTTAAAAAGCTTGGTTCATGAGAAAAGGAAGTTCTAATTTATATGCACAGATAAAAATTGCTGTTTCTTCAGGAAAATTGAAACAGCCGTTTACTGTGGCTGATGTGAATAATGCTTGTAATGGGTTATTAGCAAAAAGTCCGGCTTTTTTAAGCAAGCATAGATTAAATAATGCGGGAGGAATTATGTTTATTTTAGAGAACGATGAAAACACTTTTTGTTTCAGAAATTAAAAACAATAGAAAAAAAATTAAATCTGTATTAATAGAATGCATTAATGAAGTTGCAAAAGATATACTAAATGATGAGTTTTTGAAATGTCTATGCGAAAAAAGAAAAAAATTTGAAGGATGGGTTCAAATTGAATTGGCAAAAAGATTAAATTCTAAAAAAAATCAAGAAAAAGGAATAAAAGATATAAAAATTGAGGAAGTTTCTGATAACAATAGCAGTTCTGACATACAAATAATAACTGAGTATAATTTTAAAATAATAATAGAAATAAAATTTTTAATAGTATCTAAATCCATAACTAATTCCAGGGAAAGCCTTATTTGTCAAATAAATAAAAACTATAGAGATGATTGTTGTTCATGGGGTTTAGCATTTATGATTAATGACAATAAAGATAGGCAAAAATGGTTTAGGAAAGAGATTGAAATGATTGAAAATTTTAACGATTTTAAAAAATTTAAAGATAGAAATTGCCAGAAAAAATGTAATATTAAGTCAGTTTGGAAATCAAATTTAGACGACATTATTTGTATTCATATTTTGCATGGAAAAATTTTTTAATGAGTAGCTTTTTTTATTATGTTTGTTAAATATTTATAAAAGCAGCATAACATAATATGGCAAAATTTGCTATGTAATTGTTATGGGCAAGTTTAAAAACAAATATATCGGTCAAAAACAGGCTGGCTATCCAGTGTGACAAAAAGATGTATTATTGAACTTAAAAAGTGGAGACCAGAACCCACTTGAAAAAACGGGGCGAAAACCGAAAAGCCTGATGAGTAGGAAAAACTTAAATTTAAACAAAATGAAAAAAAAATTAAAATTAATATGTTTACTTGGTTTGTTGTTTTTAATTGCAAGTTGTGGTAGAAATTATCCTGGATATTATGGTGGATGTTATGGTGGATCAAAATATATAAACGTTTACCATGATGGCACTATTAGTGTTACTACCTCTACATACGGAACGGGCCGTGGTAAATGGGAAAAGGCTGATGGTGGAATAAAAGTTTCTGGACTTCCAAGGCATTATAGTAGTTATAACGGTTTCTGGGAAGATGGCCCAAGTGAAAGCCTAATTCGTCCAGATGGAAGAAGAGCTTGTAAATCTGGTTATAGCATTGATCGTTAATCACGATGGATACATTACGGTTCATAGATTAAGATTTGTAAGTTTTAAACGTTAACCTGTTTACTTTATTAACGATCAAAACTTTAATACTTGTAATAAAAATGAAACCAGAACTCAAAGAAGCATTTGAAAAATACTTTTCAGCACTCTGGAAACTTAAAGAGCTTGGAGTGTCGAAGAATCAAAGAGGCATTACTTCTGAATTAGGCGAGTGGTTGGTAGAAGTTGTTTTTGATGGAAAAAGGGCCGTAAGTGGTATACAAAAGTCTTGGGATGTTGAAGTAGGTAATGAAAAAATTCAAGTAAAAACACACGCCAAGGCAGAAAATACTACTGCGCGATGGTCACCTATTATACACGACGAAAAGGCAGAAACAACATCTGTGATAATAATTGTTTTTTCGCCTGAATACAAACTGAAAGAATTTTATAAAATTCCCTGGAGAGATTGTATTGATAACAAACTAATAAGCAGCACCAAACATGGTGATGTGTTGAATTGGAGTAAAGTAAAGAAATATAATGTTAATATCAGAGAATTACCAAAACAGGATATCCTGTCAATGTTTTATTAATAAACAAAACATATAAAATTATGAGCAAATTGGAATTAACAGCGTTAAACTGCACAAATTGTGGTGCTTCAGTAACCGGCTATGAAGGCAAGAACGAGGTTACGTGTGATTATTGTGGAACATTAATAAAGATTATCCGTCCCAAAGAAGTTAAAATAAGAAACCAAAACCTATCTCAAGAAAACCAAGACAAGCTTAACAACCATATTGAAATACTTCAAAAAGCAATGAGGGCCGGAAATTACAAAGAAGGTTATGATTATTGCAACAAAGCCTTAGAAGTTGACCCTTCCATAGGGGCTCTTTGGGAAAACAAAGCGATATGCTCATTTTGGAAGCAAATAAGTTTATTTGATGATGATAAAATAAGCTTAACAGATGCCAAAGAAATAACAACTTACCTTAATGCATCAAAAGAAAATGACCCTGACTCTGAAACGTATGCAGATGCTGCAGATTCTATCGGTTATAATTTAGGATTAATAACTAAGTTAAAATTTGATGTGAATATAAAACCAGACAAAAAAGAAGGTGAAGTTCCTACATATTCCGAGGGTATGCTAAAAAGAGCAAGAAAATATCACGAACTTATGGAGTTATCATTTCATATTATGAAAAATAAAGACACCCAGTTTTTAGAATTTGTTGTTCTGGATTTATCAAATCAAAACGATATACAATGGTTAAACTTAGATAAAAATAATGCTGTTGCACAAGAGGTACCTGACGCAATAGGATATGATGCTAAAAAGAAAAGAGAAATTCTAATAAACGTAATAAAAAAACATAATGCAGAATATGTACCACCTAAAATTAAAATAGCTAAACAAAAAGGAGTAGCAGAGATGTTTAAATGGATATTAGGTTCTTTTGCAGTTGGTAGTATTATTGGTGTCGCAATTTTTCAAGGGTCTGATGGTGTTTTTATAGTTGGGCCTGGATCTGCAATTATAGGATTCTTGATATTTCAAAATGTTGTAAAAAACCAAAAGCATTATGTATACTTTGAATAAAAAATAGTAATAGAAACTAATAAAAAAAATATGAATAAGGTTATTATAGAAAATTCTTGTATGAATTTTTAAATATGGTATTAAATGAGAAAATTAAGTTCTAATTTATATGCACAGATAAAAACGGCTTTTCTTCAGGAAAATTGAAACAGCCGTTTACTTTTGCTGATGTAAATAATGTTTGTAATGGGTTATTAGCAAAAAGCCCTGCTTTTTTAAGCAAGCATAGATTAAATAATTTGGGAGGGTACTATCCTTATTTTAAGAGATTATCAATTGGGAAATATAAAATTTTATAATATGTCAAAAAACAGAAATTTGTTTAAAAACGGGAAGAAATTTAAAAGATTCTGGCCTGAAAGTTATAGTGAAAAAAATACTTCAACAACGGGCTGGTTCTGTTTAAACCACACATTAATGCCTGTAAAATCTGATAGGCGCAAATATAGTGGGAAGTGGTTTAAAATTGTAAATAGTGATAATAGAAACAATGTTATATATAGAGTATTAAGGTTTGATCCAACCTTGAAAGCTGAAAATGAAGATGGTAGTTACAATATTATTGTAGTTGATTGGAGAGGTTGGCTTGCTTTGTCAGATGAAGATGAAAATGTGAAAAATCCTATTCCATTGACATTTACAAAAGCAAACTTTTTTGAGGTTTTATTCAAAGCATCATGGAATCATCCTGAGCCAACAAATAAATTGGCTTTGAGAGTTGCGTTTATATTAGGAGGAGTTTCAATAGTTTTAGGGTTGATTGGAGTAGTAATTGCTTTATTGAAATAATTTTTGATTTCACAGCCCTGCATCGACTTTTGTTCCGGGTATTTCGGTTTAATCCTAATTGTTTGCTTTTATCTGTGAAGCCGGGGCACGACATATTACTCAGGGATGGCTTCCCTTAGCAAGCTTAACCAGAAAAACAACAATACTATGAAACCACAACACTATCTACTCACAATCCTAACCGCAGCATTGTTGCTTTTTACAACCTGCGAGAAGCCCGAGCGAAATAACCCATGGGATATAAAAGCAGACCCAGATGATTGGGCTCCTAAAAATTTAGAATTTACAGTTAACTCCAATAACTCAGTTACGCTTAATTGGGATTACGATGCAATATTGCCAGAAGGTTTTATAATTGACCGGAAAACAGGTTCAGGAGCATGGGAAGAAAAATTTGCCAGTATTAATCCAAACAGAAAATCATTTGATGATAATAATGTTAATTTAACTGCTAACAGCTATTCATACAGATTGTATGCTTACGCCGGAAGCAATACTTCTGCGAAAGTTGAAGTCCAGATAAGTACATTTGAAGACGTTTACAGCCCTGCCACTGGCAAAATATGGATGGATAGGAATTTAGGTGCAACACGAGTAGCTCAAAGCAGCACTGACTCTCAAGCCTATGGGCATTTATACCAATGGGGAAGGGCTGCCGATGGGCACCAGGTAAGAACATCAGGCACTACACCAACACTAAGTAACTCCGATACACCCGGGCATGGCAACTTTATAACAACCGGCAGCAGCCCCTACGATTGGCGCAGCACACAAAACGATGATTTATGGCAGGGAGTAAACGGCACAAATAACCCTTGCCCTGCAGGCTATAGGTTGCCTACTGAAGCAGAGTGGAATGCTGAAATACAAAGCTGGAGCAGCAACGATGCTGCCGGGGCTTTCGGCTCGCCCCTTAAATTGCCCGTTGCAGGCTACCGCCTCGGCAGTAATGGTTCGCTCGTCTATGTCGGCTCAAGCGGCGGCTATTGGTCAAGTACCGTGGATGGTACGATCTCGCGGCTCTTGTACTTCAGCAGTAGCAATGCCAATATGTACAGCAGCAACCGTGCGTACGGAGTCTCTGTACGCTGCCTTAAGGATGACTGACACTTTGATATATTTGACAATTTGACACTTTATCCTGCCATCCCTTTAGGGTGGCAGGATTTTAATACCGCCTGTGGCGGTCGAAAAATTTTTTAAAAAAATGACTCTTTTAGAAAAAGTAAATAATAGTGCAAATATCCAAGCATTTACCATGTACAAAGAAGGATTGTTTTATAAATGCTACAACCAAGATGCCATGGTATTTTCAAAGTATGTAAAACCTTATAAAGTAAATTCAAAGTATGTAAAAAGCATTGGCGCAGAGGTGTTAAGCATAGGGTTTCCGGTAAGTGAGGTAGATAAAGGCAATCTTGCTTTTGAAATGATATCAGAGAAACTTGGGGCGGTGAAATATGATATTGAAACTCAAAATATTACCTTTTGTCTGAAAGAGGATATAAAGCAAGGCTTTGAAAGTTGGAAAAATACTATTGTAATGGAAAAAAGTGCAGAATATGACTCTCCTCCAAATGTAGTTAAAAGTCCGTCAATCGAAGCACATTATAAAGAAATTATTGCTTTGATAAAGCAATTTGATTTGGCAAATAGCACACCCATGCAAGGGCTAAACTTTATACAACAACTAAAAAAGGAAGTGCAACTAATGGAGGAAAGCTATGGAAACATTTGAGCACTTACTTTACCAACTTCATCTATCGTATCTGCAAGCCCGCAAAAACAAGAGAAATACAAACAATCAGCTTAGGTTTGAAATACAACAGGAAGAAAATCTTTTTCAACTGGCAAAAAATATTTATAAGAGAAAATATACACCAAAATCTTGTATAGCTTTTATCATCAACAAACCTGTAATGCGCGAAATATTTGCTGCTGATTTCTGTGACAGGGTTGTTCACCACTTGCTATATCGCTGTATATACGACATAATAGACAGAAAACTTATCAATGACACATATAGCTGCCGTGTTGGCAAAGGAACATTATATGGTATAAACAGGGCTAAAGGTTTTATACTCTCTTGCAGCAATAATTACTCCAAAGAAAGCTACATTATGAAATTGGATGCTCAAGCCTATTTCATGAATATGCAGCACCAAATAATTTATGATAAAGTGTTAGCCATGTTGCCCGAACATAAACATTCTTTTTTAGGAATAAGTAAACAAACTGTAATGTACTTATTAGAGCAGACCATTTTTAATGCTGTTAAAGAAAATTGCCGCATTAAAGGTAGCCGTGATGACTGGAACGATTTGCCAAATAATAAAAGCCTTTTTCATTATCCCAAAAATAAAGGGCTTCCTATCGGAAACCTTACATCGCAGGTGTTTGGTAATGTGTATTTAAATGATTTTGACCATTATGTGAAAAGAAAGTTGAAAGTCAGGTATTATGGTAGGTATGTGGATGATATGATATTTGTACACGAAGACAAAAATTATCTTACACAAATTATCCCCAAGTTGCAAAATGAATTGAATAAGGTTGGTATTGAGATACATCCCAAAAAAATAGTTTTGGAAAACGTAAATAGAGGTGTTATGTTTTTGGGGCAAATTATAAAACCTTACAGGAATTACATATCAAACAGAACGAAGAACAATTTTTATCAAGCCATACAGGGTATAAACAAAGTATTGGCAGAAGTACCGCAGTTCAGTTGGCAACAATTATGCGATATACGAGCTATATTGAATTCATATCTTGGAATATTAAGTCATGCACATACGTTTAATATGCGAAAAGCTATGCTGGATAAACTCAGGGGGCGTTTTCATGATTTTTTCTTTGTTTCTGATAATATAGACAGAGTTATAATAAATAAAGATTTTTGGGAATGGCACTTTTCTCCGAACTACCGGTTTACCCCGTAGGATTTTATGTAAGTTTGTAAATAGATATAAATTATCAACGGTATAAATCCAACGGGGTTTACCCCGTAAGAATTTATTTAATTTTGTACTTATGTGTTTTTATGTTTATGTATTACTAAGCAAAAAAGACGGTGAATTTTATACTGGTTATACTGATAATCTTTCTAAAAGATTGGAACTACATAATTCGGGTAAAGTTACCTCTACAAAAAACAGGATGCCTTTAAAATTGATATATTATGAGGGATGCTTAAATCAACAGGATGCAACAAGAAGAGAAAAGTATCTGAAGTCTGGGAATGGGAAAATATACTTAAAAAATAGACTCCGTAATTATTTTCAAACAGCAAGAAATCCAACGGGGTGAATAAATTAGGGTATGATTTGCTAATAACTATTTATGAGAGAACAAAGGTATTCACCAGGGAGTATAAATATACTTTAGGTGAAAAGCTAAAGAATGAAACATTGGAGTTATTATTAAACATATACAAAGCCAATAAAAGCAAAAACAAAACGCGTCAAACGCACATAGATGCTGCAAGACAAAATGTAGAGGTTGTTCGTTTACTCATGAGAGTATGTAAAGATTTGAAAATAATAGGAGTTAAAGGTTTTGTAGTTTTAAATACCCAAGTAGAGGAACTGTCAAAACAATTGTCTTCTTGGCAAAAATACACTGCCGGAGCTCATGCTAAAGAAAGTAACAAGTAGTATGGGGAGTGCAGCAAATCATCCTAACATATCGTCCCGTCTTACGTGTTTTACAATACTGTAAAGCGGGATACAGGTGAAAACAATTTCAAGATGACAATTTTATTTTGAAATGTGCAAAAGATATGTTTTATTGCCCGTTGCAGGCAACCGCAACAACAGTAATGGTTCGCTCAACAATGTCGGCTCAAACGGCAACTATTGGTCAAGTACCGTGGATGGTACGAACTCGCGGAACTTGAACTTCAACAGTAGCAATGCCAATATGAACAGCAACAACCGTGCGAACGGAAACTCTGTACGCTGCCTTAAGGATGATACTTAAAACCCCTGGTTCCCGTTTACCCCGTTGAATTTTAGCGAAGCATTCAGCCGGGGAAGGGCAGGGGTTTTTATAATCGTATTTTTTGAAATTTAAATATGTTTTATGGTAAAGGGATGCCATCCCTGTACTAAGCAAAACCAGTAAGAAATGAAATAAATTTACAGCATTGAAAAAGAGAGGGATGGCATCCCTAAGCAATTCCGGATAAATAGTCAATTTCTTGCTTGATTCAAGTATTTGGATAAAAAAGATTTATCTTTGATTGTTATAATGGCTATTATCGCTGCAAAAAGCCTTAACATTAAACTACAGGAAATCTTAAAAATAACTCTATAGCTATGATAAAATTTACAAAACTCACTGCATTACTTTTCTGCATTTTTACACTAAATACAGCAGCCCAATACTCCATCACCGGAGAGTTACCTTCCATGGCCGGGCAGCAAGTGCGCCTGGTCGGTTTTGTGGGCTTTGATATTTATACTATTGATAGCGCAAAGGTCTCTGCAGATGGGAACTTTGAACTAAGATATGATGGGAGTGACCGGGGTATGGGTTATTTAGTCTCGGAAGATGATAAACCATATACTGTGGTGCTTGCCAATGAAGACATCCATCTGAAAGGTGAGATGCTTAGTGCACCTGCAACTGTCGTGTGTTTGGAAGGTAAAGAAAACCGGTTGTTCACCCAATATGCCATAGAACACCCAAAGCGTCGGCAAGCATTGAGCGCATGGGATTACCTGGAGCGGATATATTTTACAGATTCTTTGTTTATGGATATAGAAGTGCCACAACAAGCTATCCTGAACGAGATCGAAAGACTACATAAAGAAGATGAAGACTTTCTTGCAGGCCTGGGTGAAGATACTTATGTTTCGTGGTTTTTGCCTGTAAGAAAACTGGTAAGCTCGGTTTCTTATATAGCACAGTATAATACCAAAGAAATCCCTGCTACTATAGAAGCATTCAGAAAAATGGACTATACAGATGAAAGGCTTTATAAAAGCGGATTGCTGAGAGAAACCATTGAAAGTCATTATTGGCTTATCGAAAACAGCGGCCGTTCGCTGGATTCGGTATTTATAGAAATGAATATTTCCACTGATTATTTAATTGAAAGCTTATATGCCAATGAAGAAAGGTTTAATGAAATAACCAACTTCCTGTTTGACTTATTGGAAAGCCGCAGCTTATATCAAGCTTCAGAGTATTTAGCCATACAAGCATTGAATCAAAATGCATGTACTCTTAATGACAACCTTGCAATGCAACTGGAAACCTATCGCGCCATGAAAGTTGGCAGCATTGCACCTGATATTGAATTTAAGGGTGATGTTGTAAAGAAAGGGGAAACGGTAAATGAGCCTGGATATCTATCGGAGCTGGAAGCGGATTATTATGTGGTGGTTTTTGGAGCAACGTGGTGCCCGGGCTGCATAGATGATTTGCCACAATTAGCATCGTTGTATCCAAAATGGAAGGAAAATGGAGTAGAAATTGTTTATATCTCTTTGGATACGGATAAAAACACCTTTTTAACATCTGCCAAAAACTTCCCATTTATCAGTATATGCGATTATCAAAAATGGGATACCCAGGCCGCACAGGATTACTACGTATTTGCCACACCACTGATGTATTTACTGGATGCCAATCGTGAAATATTGCTGCGGCCCAACTCAGTAAGACATATAGATTCATGGGTGGATTGGTTTTTGGTGCAGGGGAATAGGAGATAAAAACATCCACAAACCGGACTAAAGTTCACCCTCCCTATCCTTTATCAGTTCTTCAATATCCGTCAGCCTGTACCGCTTCAGGTTTCCTAATCTGATCGGGTTTGTAATCGCTTTTTTATCCCAATGGTACAAAGTAATGCGAGATATGTGTAGCATCTCACATACCTGTTCGGTTGTTAGAAGTTTGTTTTTCGAGTCCTGGTTTTTATCAGGCTCTTTGGGAATGCTGTTAACAATGTCTTCCCCGAATTTTTTTAAATCATAAGGGCTTACGGATAAAGTAATATTCGCCCCTGATTCTATTAGATTTTTAATGTTAAGCTCAGAGTTGTCCATTTTGTCTCCTGTTTTAATTTTAATAACTATCAATCTTTAAAAACTTAGTCTAAAACCTCTCTTTTGTTTATTGCCAAAATTAAATCTAAAAACAAGTGGCAAAACTCTAATCTTTGGCTAAATCTTACATTACTCTCTTTAGAATTAAAATGTTGAGTTATACATTAAAATGTTGACTTATACATTAAAATGTTGACTTATAAATCAAATTAATTAAGCATGTTACGCAAAAAAGCCTTTAAATCGAAATTTTCCGGTTGATTTTTAAGGTTTTTAGCATAAATCTTTCTCAAATTTTCATTTTTGGAGAGATATTTTATAAGATTTCCGAGGTTATAATATGGTTTTTGCAGAGTGTAACGACAAAATCCTGATTAAAATGGGGCAACTGTTCCGGGTAGAACTGAAATTTTTCATCTTTGACTCAATTGTTTACTTCAATGTTTTCTGACTTATCTTGTTGTTTTGTTATATTAAGAAATGTACATCCTTATTTGCTATTTTTTGTACATTGCTAATTGCTGAAAAGTGTGCATTGTTATTTACGAAAAAGTGTGCATTGTTATTTACCGTTTACATTTGACCATAATGGGATCCATGGGTTAATTTTTTTGCCAAAGGTATTCAATCGCCTCGCCCAGGTCAATCGTGTCCGGATTTACAATAAGCGTACAAACATCGGCTGAGCCTTTATAACTGATTTTATATCAGTCATTTGTGACATTAACGCGTCCGGATTTACAATTTTCGTCTCACCCATCGTTTTACCTGCTTTCCGGGCATGGCGCACCCGCTGCTTCTGCCGGTTTTCAATTACATAATCAGGATGTGATGCCCGGTAATCACGTTGGTAACGGGAACAGACCAGGGGATCGCCCCGATCTGCAAGAGCTTTCTTCCTCTCACGTGAACGCTGGAGCTTATTTGACCGAAATGAAGAATTGGTTTTGTATTTGTGTCGATCAAAACTCAGCTTGCGCGCTGACTGGCAGGTCTTGTCCCCACAATAATGTTGATCGAGATGTTTGAGTTTTTTGTTCCTTAGAACTTGTTCTCCAAAATATAAACCATCAAAAAGCTTTGCCATTGGATCTTATCCAACGACTCGGTGTCTTTCGAAATATCAATAAACAAAACAAGACAGGGCTGGTTTGTAATTTTGAATATATAAACCCTAAGCCCCAAACACTTTATCTAACCTTTTAATTTTTTCTTTATCCGGTTTTTGGAAATATACGCCGGTATTTTTGTTTTGTCGGCAGCCACGTAGAAATAGCCAAAAACCCCCTCCGAAATGTTTGTCAAAGTCATATTCGGGAATGCATAACCTAAGGTAACGGCATAAAGCAACTGCATATATCGTGTATTGCAAATCGTAGCCGTTGGCTTCAATGGCTTCTTTCATCTTTTCATTGTCATAAGCATCAAGTGTATTGCCAAGATAGTTTGATTTCCAGTCAAGCACATAATACTTGCCATTATGTTCAAAAACAAGGTCAATAAAACCTTTAATTATTCCCTGTAATTCGTAGTTATCATTAACAGCCTCTCTGCCCATTATGTCATTTACGACTGAAAGGCTGAATTTGTCTTTGAGGCTAAGGTGGTAAAGTAATTCATCCAAACGTTTTGATTTGTCTGTTGTTGAAAGTTTAAACCCGTTGAGATCTGAATTCAGAACATTTTTCATCAGCTCATTATACAAATCCATATTGTCGTCCTTTAAAAATCGCGGATATGCAGCTTTGTTATCTTTCAAGTAATCTAAAAAATCATAAGAGCCAAAGTCGGCATGTTCAAACAGGCTGTGCAGAAAGGTTCCCGGGTCTGCACCACGTGGCATGTCCTTGTAAACAAACTTATCATAGCCGCTCAATTCAGTTTCTTCTATACCAGGAGCAAATTCGCTATGCTCGGCTAAACGGCTGTAACTGGTTACTTTCCAGGTTTTGTCAATTTTTACCGGATCAGGTTTTTTATAATTCTCTGTAATTTTTGTTGCTGAATATCCTGAAGTTTCAGGAATATGCATTGTGAAGCTGAGATCACCATTTTCACTGTTAATATTGTTTCTCACATTTTGTAATACTTTAATTATTTCTTTATTGCTGCTAGTTCCCTTTGAAGAGCTGATAATGTCTGTTTTATATTTTCCACGTGTAAAAGCAACGTATAACAAGCGATACTCTTCAATTGTAAAAGGGAATTTTGACTTAAAGTTAGCTGTAATAACAATATTAAACTGCAATCCCTTGCTTTTATGCACTGTCATGATTTTTACAGCATCCTCATCCGACTCAAGCCTTTGTTCGTAATGGCTGCCGGATTCCGATTTTTTTTCTTTTTCCCGCTTCATCCAAACCGGAATAAACTCCGGCTTAATCTTACCATAAGTGACTTTTTGGTGAACAACATCAATTAACTGTAAAACATTAGCCTTTATTCTGTTATAGTTGTTTCCTGTTTTTTCACGCACCCATTGTTCGTTATGATAAATGTTAATTAATTTGTGTAGTACAGGATATATGTTATTATTATTACCGGCAATTTCCTGTTTTAGTTCTTTTATTCTTTCAATTTCAACTGATACATCAAGTAATTCAATATCTTTTCCTGTATAGCTGATAAATTTGTCAGTGAGAACAGAAATAAGTTCAGTACGGCGTGGATTATTTAACAATGAAACCAAATTGCAAACAAAAGTTGCCTCTACTGTTTCCAGAATATTTGTGTCATCAATAATGATAGTTGGAACTCCTTTATCAACAAGCTTTTCTTTTAAAGCAGCAGCTTTTGGGTTAGTCCTTACTAAAACAGAGATATCAGAAGGTTTGATTATTTGGGTTTTTCCTTCTTTTTCAAAACTCCCTTTTGTAATATAAGCCAATACCCTGCTTACTATTTTATTCAAAATGCCATCTGCGTTAAGATCTTCAATGCATATTGATATTGAGCTCAGTTTATTATCATTTATTCTGGTTATTACGTTTTTGTTTTTACAATCAACATCTCTGTATTTTATCAAATTATGGTCAAATGGATCATTTTGAGCATTGTAAAATGTATTTAATGCATTAATAATTGATGGCGTTGATCTGTAGTTTATGTTCATTGTGTGTTTAATCACATCCTGAACTTTCAAATAGCTTTCAATATCAGCACCTCTGAAGCTATAAATTGATTGCTTTGGATCTCCAATATAAAGCTGTGGTGTGTCAGGGAAAAGTTCACTGAATATCGTAAACTGAAATTTGTCAGTATCCTGAAACTCATCTATAAAAACAGCCTTATATTTATTCTGCAAACAGTTAATCAGCTCCTGTTTGTTTTTTCCTTTCTCTGCAATTTTGTAAAGATTGATGATCATATCATCGTAACTTAAAAGAAATTTATCCTTTTTTATTGCTATTGCTTGTTTAGCAAGAGCTTTAACAGGTTCTTCAAGTGTGGAAAAATTATTTGACTTAATTGCCTCTTTTATTTTTACATATAAATTTTTTCGTGTTATTTCATCTAATTCATCTTTGCTTTTAGTGGTGCAGTTTTCTCTCCAGTATTTATTTATAACCTGTTCAATTATTTCAGATTCATCTGCCAGAACATCCAAGCCAAAAGCTTGCCCTGTTTCAAATGCAAATTCATTTAGTGTTCGCTGACAAAAGCTGTGTATCGTAAAAACATTAATATCATCCAATGATAAGACAGCTCTTTTTAACCTCTCAATCACTAAATTTTCATCTAGTTCATTTTTACTTACAATCTTTTTTATTTCATCTTCACATTCCGATTGGTATTTTTTAAACATATATGCTTCCCTGACAAACTTCCTTATGCGTTCAGCCATCTCTGCAGTAGCTGCCTCCGTAAATGTAACCATCAGAATGTCATTAACAGAAACATCTTCTTCAATTATAAACCTGAGAGCCATCAATCCAACAGAGTAGGTTTTGCCGGTGCCTGCACTGGCCTCTATGAGGTTTTTTCCGGCAAGCTCAATAGTTGCGGCACAGAATGGGTTCGGTTTGTTTGTTGTGTTATTCATGTTATTTTTCACTTTTTACTTTTTATCAAGTACTTACGAAAGATTATAGTTTTCGTGCAGACACTACTTAGTAATTTCTATGGCACCATCCATAAAGTGATTCATAAGTTTTTTATACAATTTTTAACTATATCAATATTAATAATATCAGAATAATAGTTTTGCCGATCATAGATATCCTGCTCCGTTATTAATTCAAGATTAACTGCCAGTTCATAATGTTGTGCTTTATATCCGAAACCTAATAATTCAGATAAATCAAATGCCGGCGGATTTGTATGAGAATCCAAAAAGCACTTCACCAGCTTTTCTGTTTGTATAAATGCGTCTTTTGTTGATATGCAATTATTTGAAAAAACAATATCTGGTTTTTTCTTATTTTCCTTATTTTCAAATAAAATCAGATATGTATCTACATTCTCTCCCAATGCTTTTACAAACAAATGACGTATCCATGCCTCGATGATATATTTAGCTGCCGAACTCCACTTAGAAGTGCAATAAAAAACCTGCCTGTTGTCATATATAGTGTATTCACCCTTTAATTCTTTGCCGCACACCGGCAACGATTTGGATTTTTCTATCTTATTACTGCATTGTTTCAGGCTTATATACCTTTGTCTTATTTCTTCAATCTCATCCTCTGTTTTTTGAAGTTCCTCTTCACCTGCTTTTGCCAATGGTAATAAGCCGGTATGCTTTTGCTTTCTTAAATACTTTTCTCTTTCTACTTCATCGGGCTTTTCCATCAAAAAGGATTTTATTTGATGTTTTGCTAGTCCATCATCTATTTCAAAAGGTTCCTGCTCATCCAGCAGCACTTCCTCCTCATAAGTGTAATAACCTAACTTTTGATTGATATAAAGTTTTAACGGGTCTTTGTAAAAACCGATTAGCTTTTTTATACTGATTATGTTATGGGTATCTTCTATTTCGGGCAGATCAGCTACAACAGTGCTTTTTTCTCTTTTCTTTGTTTTTTCGGCAACATCGTATGAAACCAGCCGGGGGAAGGCCGGATTATTATATTTATAGCTGAAAGTATGAAGAGGATGCTGCACCCATATTTTACTTTCATGCGACAGTTCTTTTTCGTCAATCTGAAGGTAATCAATAAGCTGCTCTGTCAGGATTGAAGGCGGCCGTGTGCTGTTATCCTTTGCGCTCCGGCCAATATAGCTTAAATATAAATACTTTTGTGCCGAAAGTAAGCTTAGCAGAAAAATATATTTATCTTGTTCCTTAAGGTCAGGGTCGCCGGGGCGGCTTTCATTCATAAGGTTGAAGGATAGCCTTGAATGGCTTCCCGGAAGGTTGTTGTAATTCATTCCCAGTATTGCCACCAGCTTATGCTCAAGCCCCGCCATTGCATTATAGGATGCAAATGTAATACCACCGCCGGGTGTTCTGCTTTCGCGAATCTGTGAACTGATAAAACCTGAAAATATTATCATGAATGCTTTGTATGATATTTTTTCAGTATCTCTCTCCATGCCTGAAACAAATTCACTAACTTTTTTCTGAAGATGTACAACGGTATCGGTAAAATCTTCCGTTTCGTAATCCCTTTCTTCATCCTTTTTGATGAGAAAAGCAAATATGACATCACTATTTACGTATTCTGCCCATTCATTTAAAGTTCTTTCATGCCTCCTTTTTTCAAGCATATATATTAAATTATCCACGAAAAATTTGAACCGGCACAGCAAGGCAAGATCACTCCTGCCTTCAAATCTTCCTGCCGGATATATATCCTCTCCGGCAGGTGCATCAAATGTTTTGCCATGACCTTGGTATTGCACATTTTCACCTAATGCGAAACTATATATCAGCCTCATCAAACCATATTGAAAACTTACTATATAAGTTTCATCTTCCGGATTTCCGCTGCCATTAATTCCGCACCTAATATTTACTTCTTTAAGCCATTCGCGTATCTTTTCAAGGTCATTTATGCCGAAAACGCTTGAAATAACAGGATGTTCGAGCAGCTGGGCTATTGTTTCCGAAGTAAAGTCATCCTCACTGATCTCCAGCAGGTTGTTTAAAATACCTGCCGGGGTGTTTTGTCCGCTAAAAATCTGCCGGTCAATTGAATAAGGGAAGTTATACTCATTTTTGTTGCTTTCAAATACAGATTTGATATACGGTGCATATTCTTCAAGCTCAGGGATCAAAACCAAAACATCCTTTGGCTTCAGTCCATTATCCAATTTTGACAGATCAAGCAGATAATGATATAAGGCTTCAAGCTCCCGTACAGGAGTATAAGCCGAATTTATCTGAATACTCCTGTCAATATTGTTTTTATCGAACAACGCAGTTTTCACCCCTGTAACTATATCGCACTGTACTTTTCCCAGCAGAGTGCCAGAGAACCCATTATTTGATTTTAAATATTCTGTAAAAGGTGTTTTAAAAGTTTCATTTAAGGCGTTAATGGTGTCTTTGCCTTTCTTTGCAAGATATTCTATGAATTCATTATTGTTTTCCGCTATGTTTTCGGATGGCGATAGCAAAAACAAGTATGTTTCTGTAATCCCTGACAGCTTTTTTATTAAACTGATCTCATTTAGTGACAGGCTGGTTATACCAAAAAAGAAAACCCGGGGCAGGTTTTTTGTTATTGATTTCTGAAGCTCCGGCTGGTCAATGCTTGTTTGAAAATTAACCTTTTTATAAAAACTTTCATTTAATTCACTATTCGAATTGATAATTATTTTCCATAAAAATGCCTGCCATTTTTCGTGATGGTTTTCAGTTGTAAAGCCTTCTTTCAACCATTCTGTCATCATTTCACGACGATGTTCAATATATTTTGAAAACAAATTTTCAATTTGAATAGCCAGCTGCATTCTTTTGATTTCATCACTTTCATAATATGCTGCAATCGATTCAAACCTGCTTTTAAAGGCATCATCGTCAAGGCATTTAAAAATATTGTACTTTATAATGTTTGGGATGCTTGTTTTATATACAGGTAGACCGGTTTTTTCAATAAGAAAGTCTTCCAGTTTGAATAACGGAATGAACTCAGCCCCTCCAAATATTCCTTTAAAACAGGCAAGATCAACAGGTAATTTGCCGCGCATACCTCTTGACTGGTAAAAAATATACTCGGTGCTGAACACAGATTTACTGCCGTCAAACAAAAACTCTGATAGTTTCTTTGTTAAGGCTTCATAGCTATGTGATTGATATATCTTTATACTCATATAACCTGTGGTTTTTGTTTGAGCCTCTCAGTGATTCCGGAAACTCGTTTTACTTTACGGGATATTGATTTTTTGATAATTTCATCGGTGCTATATACAAAACACTGTTTTTTGGCGCGGGTAACAGCGGTGTACAAAAGCTCCCTGCAAAGCAGCTTGTTTTGTTCATTAGCAGGTAGTACAACGGCAACTTTTTCGTATTCAGAGCCTTGGCTTTTATGTATGGTCATAGCGAAAGCCGTTTCATAATTTGTGATATACATCAGGGGGATAGCTTTAAGTTCATTGTTGATGTCAAAAAAAGCCATTTTGTTACCATTTTCGTCTTTTCGAATAAGGCCAATGTCGCCATTGAAAATTCCAATCTCGTTATTATTGACAGTGATAAGCACAGCTTGATTTTCATAAAACTCACCGCTGCCTTTTTTAAATCCCAGGTATTTTTCAATCTCCATGTTTAGTGCTTTTATGCCATATTTGCCTTCGCGAACTGCACAGAGAACTTTTACTTTGTTCAGCAACTTTAATGCTTTTAGTGTATCCTGCTCTTCGATGTATTCTTTGTATGTATCAATCAGGAGAGTAAAGTCATTTTTTGATGCTGTAAGACGTGCCTCTTCAGGATTAAGAATTTTCAGATAGGCATCTGTGTTATAATGTTGCCTGTACTCAGCAAGGTTATCATCAATACTGTTAATCACTTCTTTGCTGAACTTTCCAATACCTTCTGCGTTATCAAACCTGTGGCTGAACTCCAGCTCGGCTATGCAGTCTGTAAGCATGTTCTTTTCGCTTGTACAATGCTCTTCAGTTAGCTTATACCCCGGTATAAACTCATTAAGAAAGCCGGCATACTCCTTGCTGAAGCTGTTTTTCGAGTCGGCACGTGTATGGCAGAAGTCACCAAAAATTGTTCCTGCCTCCACTGAGCTAAGTTGATTTCGGTCGCCCAGCATTATCAGGCGTGAATCGTCTGGCACGGCGCTCAGTAGCTTTGCCATTAATGCAGAGTCTATCATTGATGATTCATCAATAATTACTACATCAAAGGGTAGGGGGTTATCTTCATTAAAGTAAAACTCACGGTATCCGCCCAAAAGGCGATGTATGCTGCTGGCTTTTATCTCGCGGATTTTCGTTAGTATCTTATCGTTTACGTGTTTATTTGCAAAAGCTTTTAGAGTGTCGTTAATCCGGGCAGCCGCTTTTCCGGTGGGTGCAGCGATTGCAACTTTCATGCCGGGTGATGTTGAAAAAAGCAGAGCAAGTAGTTTTGATACTGTAGTGGTTTTTCCGGTACCCGGGCCACCGGTTATAATTGAAAAATTATTAAGAAAGGCACCGATAGCAGCAATAAGCTGCCAGTTGTCGTTTTGTGCATCGCCCGGCTGTTTTTGGAAGAGATTTTGAATCAACTCCTTTTGCATAAGCAGCTCCTGCAAAAACTTTTCCCTGTTTTTGGTGCTTTCAGATAGCAGGCTTTCAATTTTATTGAGTATTGTGCTTTCGTATTTGAAGTACCTGTGCAGGTATATTTTATTGTTGTAGAGCACAAAAGGCTGAATTTGATAATTGCTGCTGTCAGAAATAACAGAAAGCTGAGGGCTTCTTGAAATTTTATCAATATTGATGCTGTTTTCTTCCTTATCGTTAAGATCTATGCAGATATGCCCATCGGTAAGCTTATCGGTAAGCAGCTTAGCCACGGGGCGAATATCAGGCTCGAAGCAGTTGGCAAATATTTGGTTAATTTCCTGCATAATCTTTACTAATTTAGATTTGTTTTTTTACTGATAATCCATTATTCGTTTTTGTCCTGATGATAAACTTGAAAGTTTCATCGTTTAAGAATTACTTTTAGAAAGAGTGTTGTAGTATTTTTTTAATATATTACTGGCTGATTTAATGAATTCATGTTTTTCTTTCCAATTATTTAAGTTAAAACTAATTAGATACATCACACTAGAATTGTCATTCTTTTTTTTATCTTTCATTATAAGATTAGGACTATTAGTTTTGAACTTAATATTATCATCGGCAATTATATTTCGCACTAATTCTTTATTATCATTAAGCAATTCTTTTCTTATATGCTTAAAAAACTCTATATTATAAAAATTGTACCTAAATCCTAACTTGACTACATCACCATCAATACCAAAATATGGTCCTTCTTCAAACCCTTTAAATCCTTTAAACCAAAAGACGACACTTGGTATAGGCCTAGAACCACCATCATTCTCGGATATATAACATATTTCTTCTTTATTAATTTCCTTAGAAATCAAATGCTGTATATGCATTAAATACCTAAACCAAACATCTCTTTTCCTATCAAATAGAAAATTCATATTAATAAAATCATTTTCAACAAAAAGTTTAGTTGAATTAATTTTTTCAAATAAGTGATTCCATGAATTATCCATGTATTCAATATATTCTTCCAAAAGAAATTTTATTTTCTCATGAGCATAATGCTTTTCAATGTTTTCCTTTAGATAACTTATAAACGTCTCATTGCTCTTATTGGTAGAAAAGTAAGGGTAAATAATCCAATTATTCTGTTTGCAATATTCTTCAACATCAGATGGAACTTGCTCTTTAAAGTAAACCATCAATATTTTATTATCTGGTATATGATTTGGCTCCTTAAAGTAGGTGTCATATAACTCCAGTTGATCTTTACTTGGGGTTGATTTGAATTTGTTTTCAATAATAAATAGAATAATATCTTCTTTACTATAACCAACTAGATCGAAACTTATCCGTTTTTTATTTTTTGTTGTTTTTTTGACTTCAGTTTCTATTTTAAAATCTTTATTAATGTCGAAAACATTCAAGAAATCTTTATCATTATTAATTACTAACTTAATAATTGAAGAATGGATTAGTTCCTTATCTGCTACAGAAAGTATTTTAAATATATTAAAATTTGCTTTTTGATTCATGTTTTTTATTTTAAAATTTATTAATAACTAAATTTTAATCACAAAGTTCCAAAATGAGTTTTTTACCACACCCACGTCAAAAACATGTTTTGTCGTGGGGTGTGCTTGGTGTTGCTTTAGGGCACATTTATCATCAAAGTAGAAGTTTTCTACCACGTTCTTTTATTAACTCTGCAACATGTGTCATTTTTTCTGAAATTATATTTTCAAATTCATCATCAATGTTATCAGGAATTTCACAAGTCTGGGTTAACATGATTTTTTACAGATTAAGCTCCTTCTTAATAACACCTTTAAGTTTCTTAGGGACGCAATTTAATACCTTACTATTATATTTAATTGCTTCAATTAAGAATTCTTTATCATCTCTAATATGTTTGGAGGCGAATTCTAATGCAACACCATCATTTTTCACCGCTTCCATCATCACCTCTCTGTCGTTATAAAGCTCTTCTGATGCATATTCTATTGCTCTTCCATGATTTTTTACCGCTGCTAGCACTATTTCCCTATCTGCTCTTAGCTCCTTGGAAGCGTATTCTAATACCCAGCCAGCAGTTTTGACTGCTTCCAGTAATACTTCTCTGTCGGATCTTAGTTCTTCTGTTACGTATCTTAATGCTTGGCCATTTTTTTTAACTGCTTTTAATACCACTTCTCTGTCAGCTCTGAATGCCTTTGATGCAAGTTCTATTACAAACAAGTCGCTGGCTACTGCAACAAGCACAACCTCTTTATCTGCTTTAAGTTCTTCAGAGGCGTATTCCAAAGCCCCGCCATGTTGCTGCACTGCTGCCATCACCACCTCCCTGTCGGCTTTCAGCTCCTCTGAGGCGTATTTTAATGCACGGCCATATTTCTGCACTAATGCCAGCACCACTTCTCTGTCGGCT
>Ga0207421_10002676_pt1 | contig 21939 bp, 18 predicted proteins | sample SodLakKL_010_SED_4_FD_187542 | JGI IMG/M metagenome (GOLD analysis project Ga0207421, IMG submission 187542) | Alkaline sediment microbial communities from Lake Tanatar, Kulunda Steppe, Russia - 8KL_010_SED (SPAdes) (version 2) | ecosystem: Environmental > Aquatic > Non-marine Saline and...
TCACCCATTCTACCAGTCCATCGCGCAAGTAAACTATTCTATCGGCCATCTTGCTGATGTTAGTATTATGGGTGATGATCACCACTGTTTTATTGTAGTTATGGCCGAAATCGCGCAGTATTCTTAGGATATGCTGTCCGGTAGGTAAATCCAGAGCTCCGGTTGGTTCGTCGCACAGGAGCAAGCGAGGGTTTTTGGCCAGGGCCCGCGCTATAGCTACCCTTTGCTGTTCCCCGCCGGATAGCTGGGATGGAAAATGGTCACCCCGATCTTCCAGTCCTACTTGTTCTAAAAGTTCATAGACATCCAGCGGATCTCGCGATATTTGGACTGCCAGGTCTACATTTTCATGGGCGGTGAGGTTGGGCATAAGGTTGTAAAACTGGAAGATAAAGCCTACTTCATCGCGGCGGTAGCGGGTGAGCTCCGCTTCTCCTGCTTCATGGAGCTTTTTGGTTCCAAAGTAAATTTCTCCTTCACTGGCCTGGTCCATGCCGCCGATGATATTGACCAGGGTGCTTTTGCCCGACCCACTTTCGCCCAAAACTACTACTAACTCTCCATCGTAAAGGGTAAAATCGATTCCCTTGAGGGCCTGGACCGTTACCTCTCCCATCTGGTATAGCTTTTTAACGTTTTTAGCAATTATCATTTCGCTACTCATTTTCCTTACTTGCCTCCTTTGAGGTGGAAAAGCCACCTTTTGAAATTAATAATATGTTATGGCTATTGCCCTAGCTATTCCCTGGATTTTAATACTTCCACCAGGTCCAGTTGCTTGACCTTGTAAAGGGCAAAGCGCTGGGCTACCCATATAGACGCTACGGTGGCCAGAACCCCAATTAAGATTGATTCAATAGACATTGAAGGAGGAAAGGCGTACATATCAGTAGTCATTTCCTGGGCAAAGGCTTCTTGAATCATTTGAGCAAGAGGGATTCCGGCTATTACGGCAAAGATGCTTAAGAACCACTGTTCAAAAGTAATCACCGACAAAACTTCCTGGGAAGTCATGCCCAGCACCCGCATGGAAGCCAGCTCCCGGTTGCGTTCCGAGAGAATTATAAAGCTGGAAATATAGATTATGGTAAAGCTGAAAATAAGGCCAATGACCACGAAAAGTCGCATTATAGCTCCCTCCGATTCCATCATGTCATAGAGGGTCTGGGTAAGGCTCTCCCAACCGTCTATGCCGGCTACGTTTTCACTCTCGCCGTAATGGTCATTGAGTGCGGCCGCGATATCTTCTCCTTGTTCAGTATCATGGCTGCCTTCTACCATAAGGGAAGTGGTAAAGGGCTCCTGGCGAGCCAATTTGTCCACGGCGGATATTTCCATGAAAGCGTTCATGCCTATATACTGGGGAATTATTTTCACCACTTCCACATGGGTTTTATCGTTAAAGTAGGGACTATCTATCTCTAGCAGATCACCTTCTTGGACTTCCAGATTGTCAGCTATTCGTTCGGCAATTATTACGCCATCGGTGGGGGGTGTGAGTCGGTTTCCGTCGGCATCCAGGATGTTGTACAACCGGCTATCCCGGTCCAGGCCCAGCAAGGCCACGTCTTCATCCCTCCAGCGGTAAGATAGGTTTACCGGAAGTTCTGTCAGAGGTTCTACCCTTCTTGCTTGAGGTAAAGATTTCACTTCCTGGATTGCTGACCGGCGGGGAAGGGGGTCGGTGAAGTTAATTCTGGCTTCGTAAGTTTCGACGTATTCATACTGATGGAATAAAAACGCAGGCATGGCTTCAAAAGCCAGTGACCAGGTAAAGATGACGATGGCGCAGCTAATTGCAATGCCCAAAAACATGAATGCACTTCTGCTGCGGCTGCGTCCCAGGTTGCGGATTGCCATTTTCCCTTGGACGGTTAGCATTCTGGTAAAGAAGGTCAATTTTTCCAGAATCGTTTTTCTGCCAGAAGGAGGCGCAGGCGGTTGCATGGCTTCGGCGGGTGACAGTTGAAGAGCCGCTTTGCACCCCTGGTAGCCGGCAAAACTGAGCACCAGCACTGCCAGTAGCATTCCCAGGAAAAGATAGGATAGGCTAAAACCGGCGTATATTTCTGGCAGCATGAAAAATTCGTAAAGCATCTCCGACAGGGGGTTGGCCATCCACATTCCGAGGAGGCAACCCAGAAAACCCCCGACAATGGCGAGTGTCAGGGAAAAAGAAAGATAGTGAAAAAGGATCTCCCGGTTATTATACCCCAAGGCCTTGAGAATTCCTATGTGGGTGCGCTGCTGTTCAACCAGGCGTTTGAGCAGGATAAAAATAATAAACCCGGCTACGCCCAGAAAGAGAATGGGCAAAAAGGTTCCCATTAATTCAATAACTTCTATTTCTTCTACCAGAATAAAATGACTGTAATGATCTTCGCGGGGATATATTTCAATTAATCCATAAGGTTCCAGTTCCTGTTCCAGTTTTTCTTCTACCCGGTGGTAGTCGGCACCGGGCTCGAGAGTGAAAACCAGGTCATTAACGCGGCCTTCCATTTCAGGGATGATTTCCCACATGGTTTCCAGGGAGAGAAGCCCCGCCCCGAAGCGCTCCGGGTCGGGGTATATTTGATCTGCAGATTGAATAAGATAGACTATTTCCGGGCTGAGGCCCACTCCACCAACGGTGATCTCCTGGAGTTGACCGCCATGGATTACTTCCAGTTCGTCACCGCGCTGAAGTTCATTTTCGCTGAAGAAAGAGCCGTCCAGTAAAGCAAATTTTTCCCCTTCTTCCAGTTCCCGCCCATTTTCCACCATATAATTGTTAATCCGGTTGGGGTCATCGAGGTTCTGGGAAAAGAGGCGGAGGTAAACGCTTTCTTCCTGGTCTTCTTCATATACCCTTACTTCTTTGACTAACCTGCCGCTAACTTTATCTACACCTTCAATGTCGGCCAGATTGGCTACATCTCTTTTGAGCATGGATTCTACTTCGGCGAACCCATGAGCAAATGTCTGCTCTTCATAAAGGGTATCTTTGCCCAACTGGAGATTATCATTGGCAATGGAGAAGCCCATGAAAATCATCAAACCCAGCGTTATTAGAAGCAGGCACGCCAGGTAAGAACCTTTGTTGCTTAACATATCACGGATCATTTTTTTCATTAGCATCATCGTTCACCTCTAATGTGAACAATATCAAAATTTGGAGAAAAGGTAACCTAACCAAAGTAAGGTTTATTATCAACATGCCAAAGAACCGTCCCCTTGCTTAAGAACTGTCCCCTTGCCTGGAGTCGACAAAATAAGCTAAATTACGAACAAGAGTTCGAGTATAATAATTGTAAAAATATAAGGAGGAGACGTAACAATGCAATTCAATTTCGAAACCGCAGGAGAACAAGTAGCAGCTCTAGTACCTTATTATGACGAAAATGGGGGAAATGCAACCAAGGTGTTTACAACATCAGGTGAGATTTTTCCCGACCCGCGGAGTGTGCGGTGGATTCTTAAAAGGATGGCCAGGGTTTATGCCGTGGACCTGGAAGCTTTGCGAGAACGGTATAAAAATTATTTGGGGATAAAACAGGGTGTTCCATTGCCTTTATCAGCCAATGTGGTGCTGGTGCCTCAAAAGCTACGCCGGGTGATAGTGGAAAGCGATGGGGCGGGCGGATTTGTAAATGTTTGTGCAGTGGAAGGGGTGGATGATTATACTGATGAAGAAGGCAAGTTTAAGAGCACTATATATCTGACAGGGGGGTGTTCTTTGCCGTGTGTTTTTACCCGCGGGACGGTGGAACAGAGGATACAGAAAGGCCATATTACCAGGGAGAGGTACCTTTATTACACGGCTATGCCTTCTATTTCTTCAGCTTCAATAGTAAGAGAAACTGAAAGCGGCGTGGAAATACCTCCCGAAATATTTTCAGCACTGGGAGAGTTAATATGGAGGCTTTACAATTACAAAGACAAATAAATAAGCTAAACACGGGCTAAACATTTGATTGATAATCTAGTACAATGATTATAAACCAAAGGATAAAATTTCCCAGCCCACAAGTTTGATAAAAAAATCGGGCAATGCTTGGGGCGAGCAATTATTATTTTTAAATCAACACAAAGACCCCTTACTTTAGTAAGGGAAGTCACCATATGAAGTCAACATATTCTAAATAGCTAATAAATAATAAATATAATTGATTTAATAAACGGGGTATGAAAGGAGGTGGAAAGGGGCTTTTACTTGTTCTGGCAGTTAAAAAGGAGCAAGCAGCCCCCAATTTAAATGAAATTTATGTGCCTGGCTGATTTGCATGAAAATAAGAAGAAATGGCAGCAATTGGTTGGGGAAGTTGAAAAGCAAAACCCCGATATAGTAGTTGTTGCAGGCGACTTAATACCCAAGGAAGATGGTATTTTAAACCAACTATCATTATTTCCGGAGTTTAAGAGACATGCTTCTTCAATTCGGGAGACAGGTGCCGAGCTTGTACTGATCCTTGGCAATGACGATAACCGTCTTTTAATTTCGGAGATGGAAAAGGGTGAGGAGGAAGGATTATGGCATTACACGGTAGATCGGGTCAAGAAGATAAAGGGTTATGAATTTTGCGGTTGCCCGTGGGTTCCGGATTATCCTTTCCCCTACAAGTACTGGGTAGCTCCGGAAAGCAAGGACAATTTAGCCATTAGTGGCTTTCAACTTGACCAACCTATCAGGATTAATGATGATAACCAGATTGAAATTATCAATAATCTTGAAGAATACTTGGCTGCCAAGCCTTCTATCCAGGAAGTTCTGGATGAATTGGCTGCAGAAGTTCAGGACTTGTCCAACTCCATATGGCTCATTCACGGTCCTCCTGCCAACCTGGCCCTGGATGTTTGTGGCAGCGGTGATAGGGTGGGCAGCCAGGCAGTGTATCAGTTTCTACTGGACAAGCAACCGTTGCTTTCTGTTCATGGGCATATTCACGAAGCACCGGCACATAATGGTAACATTTGGGCGTCTAAAGTTGGTAAAACCACCTGTATTCAGCCCGGTCAATTGGACGAAGAGTTATACTATGTTACTTTTGAACTGGAGGATGGCCAAATAAAGCACTTGAATCACTCAATTTATGGCATGTTCCAGTAAAATAATGATTTAGTTTGTACCCCAAGCTTGCCCGTATTTTTTGTTTATTTTTAAAGCGTGAATTTAGATTGCCTTTAAAAAGGAGGTTTTGAAAATTATTAGTGAAAAAAAAGGTTTAAACACCTATCTATGGAAAACGATAATAGCTATATTTTTTTTGGTATTAATCATGTTTCTGGTTCCCATAAACTTTGCAGAAGCACAGGGCTCAGATAATCTTTTAAGCGAAACTGCCGAAATCACCATGCAATCTGAAGGTGCAGCAGGAGAGGAATTTGAAACGATGGCTGCTGCGGAGGAAGTTGAAAGTGAAAGAGGAACCAATCGCATTATAAGTATAGTTATTATTGGTGCTATTCTTGCTTTTATTATTTTCAGGTTTAGAAGCGGCGGTTGAAATTGCTGAAAACAAGCGGTGGTCACCGCTGAGACCTAAAACTTATCCGGTTTTCAAGGGGGAAGCCAGATTATGGAAAAGAAAACCTTCCCTGATGGTAGTATCTATAAAGGTGAATTAAAGAAAGGCAGGCCTCATGGATGGGGCAAAATGGTTGGCCCTGACGGAAGTAGCTATGAAGGAGACTGGAAGAAAGGTTTGCCTCGTGGAAGGGGAATATTAAAATTTACCCGCGGGGGGACTTATGAAGGCGAGGTAAAAAAAGGTCTTCCTGAGGGGAAAGGCACTTATACCTGGAACGGCGGTATTTATGAGGGGCAGTTTAAAAAAAGCAGGTTTCATGGGCGGGGAACGCTTAAAAAGCACGACGGCAGCGTAATTAAATCTGGACGCTGGAAAAAGGGAAATTTTATTTCCAGGCCATGGTGGAAGTTGTGGAAATGAACTCGCTAGACCTATGTTCAGTTTTGAAGCGCAGAACAGGTCTCGAATTATTGTTTTTTGCAAAAATTTAGATAAGTAAAAAGGATTCTGTAGGCTTTTGACAGAATTTATATTTATAGGTATAAAGATAAGGTTTAAAAATCGACTTTTTTATTTCATTTAAATTAAGGAGAAAAAGATCTTGTTCATGGGGGCGAATCGAATGCGAAAAGAATTCGCTATTAAATGCGATGAGAATGGTGAATGCGCAGTTATAATCTTGCCGGAGGAAGTTATTGTCGCCAATTCTGGCGAATTTAAAAAAACCATACAGGAATTGTTTAATAAAGGATATTACCGGATTTCCCTGGATTGCCGAAATTTAAAGATGTTTGATACGGCAGCTGTGAGTGCGGTAACTGTTTTCCAGCAAAAACTAAAAGAATATAATGGAGAAATAAAATTTATAAACGTTGTGCACGATTATATGAAACATTATTTCCGTACTTTGGAACTCGATAAAATAATTACCATAGAGGAAGCTTGAATAATTGAGGTGGTTTTTTCCCTGCAGAAAGGGGGATGAAATGAACACTTTCCTGGTAAGCGAACAAACAGACAGTGAGTTGAAAAGTTTCCTGGAAAATGCCCTGGGTGCAGACTGTGCTGTTCAAACGATTACCAGTGAAGAAGCCAGAGATTTGCTTAATAAGGGAAAATTACAAGTATCTGCTGATATGGTCTTGTTGGAAAATTGCCAAGCAGGAGATGTTCATGAGTTTACACGTGAAATTAAAGCAGGGGATGAGGATATTCAAATATTGGTCATTGCTGAAAACGGCGGGGGTAAACTGCTAAAGAATTCCGATAATATTAATTTTGAAGCCTTGTTCATAAAGCCCTGGCAAGAAGAGGAGCTTCTTGCTTCTGTTAAGTCAGCTTTGAAAAACAGGGAGAAGATACGCAACCTCAAGCAAAAGTACCAACACCAAGCCGAAGAAGCTATCCACTATCAGCGGATATTGGAATACACCCCGGATTGGGAAAGCCTGCTAGATCTTCAGGGGAATGTAGTTTATGCCTCTCCCAGCTGTGAAGCCATAACCGGCTACACTCCCGAAGAATTTATAAATGATCCGGATCTGCTCCGGAAGATTACTCACCCTGATGATCAAGAGTCTCTACAACTCCATAAAGATGATTGCTCCAACTCTAATTTACTACTAAAAGTAGACTTCCGGATTATTACCCGTCAGGGTGACGTGCGGTGGATAAGCCATATATGCCAACCTCTCTACGATGAAAATTTGGAGGTTCTCGGTAGAAGAACCAGTAACCGGGATATAACCGATTATAAGCAGGCTGAAATTGATATTAGGCGCAGCAGGGATTCTATGGAGGTTTTGCGGCGAGTTTTTTCCCTGGCGCAAAAAAAGGACGATCTGGAAGAATTTTTAGAAGAAGCCCTTTACGTTATTCTGACTGTGCCCTGGTTTGTTTTTGAAAGGCGGGGAGGGATATTTTTATGGGAAAACGGCAGGTTGGTGATGAAAGCCCAGCAGAACTTTGAAGAGCAGATGATAAGAGAATGCTTGCAGATTGCCCCCGGCGAATGCCTGTGCGGCAAGGCTGCTCTTACGGGTGAGATCCAGTTTGCCGATCGGGTGGATCCCCGTCATGAAATTCAGTTTGAAGGAATGGAGCCTCACGGCCATTATTGTATTCCCATAAAGTCTGCAGAAAAGATATACGGGGTTTTAAATATTTATTTGAAAGAAGGCCATCAGCGAGATAGTAAGGAAGAGGAGTTTCTTTCATCCGTAGCCCGCACCCTGGCCGAAATAGTTGAGCGCAAAAAAGTGGAACTGGAACTGGTGGAAAGCGAGCAGAAGTTCAGGGAAATTTTTGAGCACAGTAATGATGCCATATTTTTGCACGACCTTGAAGGCAATATTATTGAAGCAAATGAAACTGCTTGCCATCGTTTGGGTTACACCCGCCAGGAAATAATGGAAATGAACCTGGCCGATTTTGTCTCTCCTGATTTTGCCAAGTTTATGCCCGAAAGAGTGGAAATAATTCTTAACCAGGGACAGCAGATATTTGAATCTGCAGATGTTACCCGCCAGGGGCAGGTAATCCCGGTAGAAGTCAATGCCAACATTATTAAGTTTGGAAACAAAGAGGTTGTTTTAAGCATTGTCCGGGATATAACCGAGCGCAAGAAGGCCGAAGAGATCCTGCGCCGCATGAATGAGGAGCTTGAAAACAGGGTTCAGGAGAGAACGGAGGAGTTAAATGATCTTAATGAGGAATTGAGCGCGGAAAGAGCGCAGATGTTGTCTATTTTTGACAGTATTAATGAAATAATATATGTCTCTGATCCCCATACTTACGAAATTTTATTTGTTAACCAGTATTTGAAAGATATTCTGGGCATTGACCCCGTGGGCAAGCTTTGCTACAGGGAGCTGCAAAACAGAGATACCCCATGCAGTTTCTGTACCAATAGCATCATCATGCAAAACGAGGGGGAGCCCTACCAGTGGGAATACTATAACCCTTACCTTGAAAAATATTTTATGATTACCGATCGGATTATCAAATGGCAGGACGGGCGTGACGTAAGGTTTGAGATTGCCATAGATATTACTGATCGCAAGCGGGCGGAAGAAGAAATAATTAAAAAATCGGAAGATTACGAGATGGTTTTTGAAGGGACCCAGGCTGCCATGTTCCTGGTAAAAGTTTTGCCTGATGGAAATTTTCAGTTTATCAGGAATAACCGGGCCCATCAGCAGGGGACAGGGCTTATGTCGGAGGAGTTTGAAGGGAAAACACCTCATGAAGTGTTGGGAGAAGAGCTGGGGGAGGAGATTGCCCGGCGTTATCGTTACTGTGTTGATTCACGTGAATCTGTGGCTTACGAGGAAACCCTACAATTACCTCGCGGCGAGAAAACCTGGTTTACTACCCTTACCCCCATAGTTAATGAAGAAGGTAAAGTAACTCATTTAGTGGGTTCGGGCATTGACATTACTGATCGCAAACAGATGGAAGAAGCCCTAAAGAAGGCTAACGAAGAACTGGAGCGTTCCAACCGGGAATTGGAACAATTTGCTTACGTGGCCTCCCATGATTTGCAAGAACCGCTGCGCATGGTATCGAGCTATACCCAGTTGCTGGCGGATAAATATGAGGGCATGCTGGATGATAAGGCCCAAAAATATATTGATTATGCTGTGGATGGCGCCTTGAGAATGCAGCGGTTGATTACCGATCTGCTACATTATTCCCGCGTAGGAACCCGGGGGCAACCCATGGAAGACACAGATGCTCATTCTGCTCTGGGGGAGGCGATCCGCAATTTGTCCAATTTGATTGAAGAACACCGGGCTATTGTCACAACTGACGATTTACCAACGGTCAACGCCGATGCTTCTCAGCTGGTTCAAGTTTTTCAGAACTTGATCAGCAATGCCATTAAATTTAAGGGAGACGATATTCCCCGCGTGCATGTTTCGGCCCGCGAGGAGGATGAGGAGTGGATTTTTTCCGTGCAGGATAACGGCATAGGCATAGATAAGCAGTACCAGGAGAAGATATTTGCCATTTTTCAGCGTCTGCACAGCACCCGAGAGAGTTCAAGCAGCGGCATAGGGCTGGCATTGTGCAAACGCATAGTAGAAAGGCACCAGGGAAGGATCTGGTTTGATTCGGAGCCCGGTAAGGGTACTACATTTTACTTTACTATTCCCAAGAAAGGGGGAGGGGGATAAATGACCGTTAATTACGAGCACAAGCCCATAGAAATACTGCTGGCGGAAGACAACCCCGGTGATGTGGATCTGGCTAAAGAAGCCCTGCAAGATAGTAAAATTGTCAACAAATTGCATACGGTGCCTGATGGGGTGGAAGCTATGGCTTTTTTACATAAAGAAGGTGAATATGCTCAAAAGCCCCGGCCCGACCTGATTTTGCTCGATTTAAACATGCCCAAAAAAGATGGGCGGGAGGTACTGGCCGAGATTAAATCCGATCCTGATTTGAGGCGGATACCTGTTGTGGTTTTGACAATTTCCAAGGATGAAGCAGATGTCTTAAAATCGTATGATTTGCACGCTAACTGTTACATAACCAAGCCTATCGATCTGGAACAGTTTATAACCATAATCAAGTCCATTGAGGACTTCTGGTTAACTATAGTAAAACTTCCTTTTGCTGGTGATCAAAGATGAAAGATGATTTAAGGATTTTAATAATTGAAGATAATCCGGGTGATGTAGATCTGATCAAGGAGATGCTATCGGGACAGGAAGCCCGGAGCTTTTATCTGGCAGAATCTCCTGATTTGGGGAAGGCTATGTCCAGGTTGGAGGAAGATATCTTTGATTTAATACTGCTGGATCTTAATCTTCCAGACAGTGAAGGAATTGAATCGGTTAAAACACTGTATCTAACTTTTCCTTTTATTCCTATCATCGTCCTTTCGGGGATGGCAGAAGAGGAAGTAGCCCTCTCAGCTCTGGAACATGGAGCCCAGGATTACCTGATAAAAGGGCAGATCTCGGAAAGCTTGCTTTTGCGATCTATCCGCTATTCTGTAGAGAGGCATAATGCGGAAATAGCCCTCCGGGAGAGCGAAGAAAGATTCAGGCTCCTGGCTGAAAATGCCCAGGATTTGATCTACCGGCTCCGCTTGACACCTAAACTGGAATTTGAATATGTAAGCCCTGCTGCTACCAGTTTTACCGGCTACACTCCCCGGGAGCATTATCAAAACCCCCACCTGTTTATGGAGCTGATCTACCCGGAAGATAGGCCTTTTCTTAATGCAGTCATAAAAGGGGATGTGCCGGTGGGTCAGCCTTATGTAATGCGCTGGATTCACCGGAGTGGAGAAATTATCTGGGCGGAGCATAAAAACGTACCCGTTTATGATGATAATGGCGAGTTAATGGCTATTGAAGGTATTGCTCGTAATGTAAATGAGCGAGTGGAAATTGAAAATTATCTTCGCCAAAGCCGGGAGAAAATAAAGTCTTTGTCCATGAAATTGCTGCAGGCTTATGAGCATGAAAGAAGCCGGCTTGCCAGGGAGCTGCATGATGAAATAGGCCAGGCGCTTACTGCCGTTAAATTGGACTTACAGATGCTCAATCAAAAGCTGAATTCCCAGGAGTCCCGGGAATCCCTAAATCGCAGCATCACTATGATTAATGACACCATTGTTAATGTTAGAAAGCAAATATTTTCGTTGCGCTCTCCTTCCCTGGACGAGAGTGAGGGGTTAGAAGAAATGGTCAAAAACATGGCCAGGGAAATATGCTTCCGGGCAGGAGTAAAAGCAAATATCCGGAATGAAGGTTTAAAACAGGGATTGCCCTGGGAGGTAGAAATTGCCCTGTATCGCTGTATACAGGAGGCTCTTACTAATGTAAGTCGCCATGCTAATGCAAATAATGTGTATATAAATATGGACCAGGAAGATGGAATGGTCCATGTCAGTATTAAAGATGACGGGCAAGGATTTGCCATGGAGATAGTAGATAAAGAGTCTCCAAAAGTAGGCTTAAAAGGCATGGAAGAGCGGGTATGGTTGGTAGATGGGAATATTGAAATAAATTCGGTGCCGGGGCAGGGAACTGAAATAGATATTAAGGTTCCGGTTCCGGAAGATAGTGAGGTGTAATTATGCGGATTGTTTTGGCTGATGATCATGCAATTTTAAGGCAGGGGTTGAGATCTTTATTGGACAACCTCCCTGGGTATGAAGTAATTGGCGAAGCCAACAATGGAAGGGAAGCTATTAGGCTGGTAGAGGAATTAACCCCGGAACTGGTCATTCTTGATATAGCTATGCCCGAGCTAGATGGTATTAAAGCAGCCGGGGTGCTAAAAGAAAAATTCCCCAATTTGAAAATAATTATTCTTTCCATATACAGTGATGCTTCCTATATAAGGCAAGCTTTTAATCATGGTGCTTCCGGATATCTATTAAAAGAAGCGGCTTTTGACGAGTTAAAAATGGCTCTGGAATTTATTGCCCAGGACCGGACTTATATGAGTTCTTCGCTGATGCCGGTGGTAATAGATACTTTTGTGGAGAAAACTCCCGATGAAAGTGAAATGGAGAAATACCAGAGACTGACCGACAGAGAAAAAGAGATTTTGAAACTTATTATTAAAGGATACAAACGAGCTGAAATAGCCAATGAACTATATATCAGCTTAAAGACTGTTGATCAACATAAGAAGAATATTAAAGATAAGCTAGAAATTAGTGATTTCGTGGAACTTCCCTCTCATACTTCTTTTTTGGAATCATAACTACTCTGCTTCTAATCAAATATAACCAGGTATATATAAGCACAAACCTAACCCCACCCTGATAAAAGGGTGGGGTTATATAAAAAAAACCCCTATTAATTTCCTACCCAAAATAGGGGTTATTGTGTAACAATCTTGGTAATTTTCTGATAAAAAAATTTTTGTCAAAGATTTATAATGGTTATAACTTGCAATTTTAGTGTGGCTAATTTTTTTCTATGAGCAAAAAAGGGATATTTCGCTTTTTAAAGGGGGTATTTTTATAAGTCTTTTTATAACTATTCAGGAGATGGGTATGTAAAAGACATGGCAAGATTTTTATGCAGGGGAAGTATGCGGGGAAAGGTTTTAGCACACCAAATTTTCAACTAACCAGAAGGGAGCTGAAGGAATGTTTAAAAAGATGAGCCTGGTATGGAAATTGGTGCTGTTGTTTTTGGCAGTGGGATTAATTCCGCTCATCAGCGCCAGTTATTTTGCTTTTACTAGCTCGGAAACGGAATTGCGGGATTCTGCTTACAATACAATGAATATGTACGCAGAATTAGCTGAAGAAAATATCGAGGCAGATTTTGCCGAAAGAGAAGGGGATGTTGCCGTGCTGGCAAATACGCGGGATGTATATGAAAGTTTAAATATCCTGCGGGAAGAAGAAGGGGATATCTCTTCAGACGATTGGTTGGAAAGGGTGGCAATGATCGATGACGTTGCCGGGCAGGTAGAAGAGTCTTATGGATACTACGATTTTTTCCTGACTGATTGGGATGGAAGAGGGGTTTACGCCCTTGATGATCAGTCTATAGTTGGGGAAAATCTTGAAGACAGGGATTACGTGCAGGGTTCATTACAGGGAGATATTAACTGGTCGGAGCTGTTTTATTCTGATGTGGTTAATGAAAATGTGATGGTGGTTTCTTCACCAGTGCGGAGTGAGGGTGAGACGGGAGATGTTATTGGGGCCATAAACCTTATCATGGGCCAGGAAGGAATCAATGCTGCCGTTCACCAGGGTTTGCAAGAAGTTGGGGAAACAGCGGATGGATACCTTATCAATGCCGATGGATTGCTGCTTACCGATACCCGCATTGGGGATTATCAACAGGGAGCAGCGTTAAACCAGAGCATTAATACTCGGGCAGTGGAACATTTGGCTGAGCCCATTCGTTCCCAAAACTTTGATTTCGGTACCATTGATGAATATCCGGAATATCGGGGTGAAATGGTTTTGGGTGCCCTGGAAGTGGTTAGGCTGGGTGACGAGGCTGCCGGGCTGGTAGTGGAAATAGATGTTGATGAGGCCCTGGCGGGTGTCCAGGCTATGCAAAATATAATGGTAGGAATAGCAGTGGGTGCTTCTGTGATTATTGTTATAGCTGCTTTCTTTATTTCCAATAGCATTACTAAGCCAATCAAGGAAATATCCGACTTTCTCCAGGAAATGGCTGAACGGGGTGGCGATCTCACCAGAAGCATAGCAATTCGCACCGGCGATGAAGTTGGTGAGCTGGGTCAATGGTTTAACGCTTTCGTTCAAAAGCTCCACGATGTTATTTACTCGGTTCGCAATTCTTCCAACGCAGTTTCCAATGCTTCTGACGAAATTTCTTCCGGCAACCAGGATCTATCCCAGAGGACGGAAGAACAGGCTTCTTCCCTGGAAGAGGTGTCATCTACTGTGGAGGAAATCAATGCTTCCCTGGATGAAACTACATCCAGTGCGCAAGAGGCGGATTCCCTTTCTACCAAAACGCTGGAAACAGTGGAAAAAGGAAATTCTGTAGTTTCGGATATGCAGAGTGCCATGGAGGATATTACCAGGGGTAGCCAGGAGATTGCCGAGATTATTTCCAAAGTAAACGACATTTCTTTCCAGACTAATTTGCTTGCCCTGAACGCTGCAGTGGAAGCTGCTCGGGCAGGAGAGCAGGGGCGCGGTTTTGCGGTAGTAGCCGCGGAAGTGCGAAACCTTGCCGGGCGTTCGGCTGAATCTGCCAAGGAGATCGAAAAGCTGATCAATGATAGCATCAAGCGGGTGGAAAAAGGCAATGAATTAATGGCTGATACCGATAGCGTTCTCAACGAAATAGTTGAAAATACTAAGAAGACTTCAGACATTGTGGGAGAAATATCGGCTTCTTTAACTGAGCAGTCCACCGCAGTCGGTGATATTCGCAATGCTATTGAAGAATTAAATCAGGTGACCCAGCAGAACGCTTCACTGGTGGAGGAAATTGCCAGTTCCAGTGAAAGTATGAATAGCGAAGCAGTGGAGCTTGACGATCTGATTGGTATTTTCAAGCTTGCCGAAAATGGTGGCAAAAGCAGAAAAGATTTAGGCAATGGGCAGCAAAAGATGGTTGCTTCAACTACAGCAAGAATTGAAAACCCCAAAAATGGAGAAGCTGAGGCAAAACAGGAACCCAAAGCCAAAGCTGGGGCAAAAGCAATTCCGCCTCAAAACGGCGAGCAGGAGCTAAGCGTTGATGACTTTGAAAAATTTTAAACCAAAAACAGGTGAAATACTGAAGGGAGGCTGAGCAACCATGGCTGATGAACAAGTAAGAGATGAGACTTTAAATATGATGAGCAACAACCTTATAAATACGGCCACTGACAATCAATATGTGACTTTCCGGATTGGAGAAGAAGAGTACGGCATTGATATTATGCTGGTGCAGGAGATAATCAGGTACAGCAAGCCTACTACAGTTTTCAATTCTAATCCGGTTATTAAAGGAGTGACCAATTTCCGGGGCAAAGTGATTCCTGTAGTGAATATGCATTGTAAATTCAACCTTTCTGAAGAAGAATACGATGAATACACGGTAGTAATTATTATTGAGGTTAGTGGCAAAACTATGGGGATGATTGTAGACCGGGTTTCGGATATTATGAGCTTCAAGGAAGAAGATATTCAGGAAGTTAACCAGGAATTTGCCCAGGACATAAAAACTGAACATTTGAAAGGGATGGCCAAAACTAAAGAGCGGATAATAATGCTGTTAAACCCGGAAAAGATTATGAACAATACTGAATTGAAGGAGATAAGCCAGGAATTAAAGGAAATTGAACAATTGGAGGAAGCTCAAAACTAACTTTTGAACTAGGTCCTCGAGTAGTAAAAAAGCATAGGGAAGTGTAAAAAAAACCCCGATTTTTTGCTGTAAATCTCGGGGTTTTTCTTATATAAAAATGAAAAGTATTCCAATTTCATTTAATTTAAGGAGGGGTTACAATAGGAAATAGTTAGACAACAACATCAAAGCAAAACGACATGGTTAGCGACTAAGTTTTTAGATTCAGATTTTAAATTTATGTCAAGCGGATTTGGCTAAACTAGGAAACGAAAAAATCACCAGGTAAAATCACCAGGAAACCCAGGAGAAGCACCAAACATCCCAGTACCAAACCTAGCACTAAACCCAGCATCAAACCCAGCATTAAATTCAGCAATAAATTTAGCATTATTTCTCTCAAATCATCTACCAACTAATGAAAAACAGTACCAGCTAATAGCCAAAACAAAGGGACAGCATGATAAACACCAAAAATCCGCTTGACATAATTTTTTTTATTAAAATTGGCAAAACAAATATTATTTTCTGACAGCCAGAAAAATAGCAGCAATCATGAAAGGAAGGAAGACCTTTGCCAGTAATTTAGAAAGGAAGGGGAGGTAGAATGTTTAAAAAGCTGAGTTTGAGATGGAAATTGGTGTTATTGTTCCTGGTTGTGGGCCTGATTCCCTTGGGTGGAATTAGTTTCATGGCTTATGGTAGTGCAGAGGATGAAATTACAGACAGTGCTTATAATGCCATGAATATGTACAGCGAGCTGGCTGAATCAGAGCTGGAGGATTTTTTTGATGAAAGGGTGGGCGATGTCAATGTATTGTCCAACACAAGCGATGTTTATGAAAGTTTAAACATTTTGGAGGCAGAAGACAGGGACACATCAGCAGATGAGTGGCAGGAAAGAGAAGCCGAAATAGATGAACTGGCAGCTTCAGTTGTTGATGCTTATGGGTACTTTGATTTCTTTCTAACGGATGCAGAAGGCACCGGAGTTTATGCTCATACCGACGAAGGAATTTATGGTGCAGATTTTTCGGACCGCGACTATATCCAGCAATCGATGGAAGGCGAGGTAGGCTGGTCAGAGTTGTTTTATTCTGATGTAGGCGAGATTAATGTGATGGTTATTTCTTCCCCGGTAAGAAGCGAAGGTGCCAACGGTGAAATAGTGGGAACCCTCAACTTGATATTTGAACAAGAAGACATTAATGCAGCAGTACATGAAGGTTTGGAAGAGCTTGGTGAAACCGCAGATGCCTATCTTATTGATGATACCGGCTTGCTATTAACCGATACCCTCATAGGAGATTTTCAGGAAGGCGCCGCCCTTGAGGAGAGCATCGATACCCGGGCGGTTGAATATTTGTCCGATCCCATTCGCAACGAGAACTATGATTATACCGAAATAGATATTTACGATGAGTATCGTGGAGAAGAAGTTCTGGGGGCTCTGGGAGTTATAGGGCTTGGTGATCAGCCTGCCGGGCTCATAGTAGAGATTGATTCGGCAGAAGCCCTGGCCGGTGTGGCCAACATGGGCGGTATGATGGGAGGAATGGCAGCAGGAGCTTCTGTGTTGGTAGTTGTAGTTGCCCTTCTGTTTTCCAACACCATAGTTGCCCCCGTAAAAGAAGTCTCTAACTTCCTGAGAGATATGGCGGAACGTGGCGGCGACCTTACCCAGAGGATTACCGTTCGCAGCCAGGATGAAATAGGAGAATTGGGCTACTGGTTTAATTCTTTTGTGGAAAAGCTGCACGATATTATTTCCCAGGTGCGGGGCTCTTCGGATGCGGTTTCCCACGGTTCCGCAGAAATATCTTCCGGCAACCAGGATCTTTCCCAGCGCACTGAGGAGCAAGCTTCATCCCTGGAAGAAGTATCTTCCACCATTGAGGAAATCAATTCTTCGCTGGATGAAACTACTTCCAGTGCTAAAGAGGCAGATAACCTAGCCACTCAAACCATGCAAACAGTGGAAAAAGGAAATGAAGTGGTGCAGGATATGCAAGGTGCCATGGCAGAGATAACCAAGGGAAGCCAGGAAATTGCCGAGATAATTTCCAAGGTCAACGATATTTCCTTCCAGACCAATTTGCTGGCCCTCAATGCAGCTGTGGAAGCAGCCCGGGCCGGGGAACAGGGCCGTGGTTTTGCGGTAGTGGCTGCTGAAGTCAGGAACCTGGCCGGTCGTTCGGCAGAATCAGCCAAAGAAATAGAAAAACTCATTAATGATAGTATTAGTCGCGTGGAAAAAGGCAATGAGCTCATGAACAATACAGAGAGTGTGCTTCAAGAGATAGTGGATAATACCAAGAAGACATCGGATATTGTAGGGGAAATTTCCGCTTCCTTAGGGGAACAATCCACTGGGGTGGGTGATATTCGTAATGCTATTGAAGAGCTTAACCAGGTTACCCAGCAAAATGCTTCCCTGGTAGAAGAAATAGCTAGCTCCAGCGAAAGCATGAACAGTGAAGCCATAGAGTTGGGCGAATTGATTGATGTATTTAAGTTGGAAGACGGTAGCAGCCATTCCCGTAAGGGCAGGCAAGAAACTGCAATTAAAAGAGCTAATGGAGAAGGAAATCAACTTGCTGCACCCGGTAATGGGGAAACCCGGCAAAAAGAGTCAAAAAAGAAACAACAAGAACTTCCTGCGGGACAGGCTGATGGTGGCAACGGAGAACCGAACATAGACGAGCAAGATTTTGAGAAGTTTTAATTTAAAGTGGTCTTGAGGTACCTGCCTTCTTAAAAGAGGAGGCAGGTAAAATAAATTGTTAAGGAGGGAGTTTATTATGGAAAATACTACAAAGGATGAAACACTGAGCATGGTAAACAACAACCTGATCAAATCAGCCACTGGAAACCAATATGTTACTTTTAGCATAGGAGAAAGTGAATATGGCATAGATATTATGCTGGTGCAGGAGATGATCAGGTACAGCAAGCCTACCACTGTTTATAATTCCAATCCGGCCATTAAAGGAGTTACCAACTTTAGGGGCAAAGTTATTCCGGTAATTGACATGCACCGCAAGTTTAACCTGCCTGAGAAAGAATTTGACGAGTATACAGTAGTTATAGTTATCGAAGTTAACGGTAAAAACATGGGCATGATCGTAGACAGGGTTTCGGACATCATGAGTTTTAAAGACGAAGACTTGCAACCGGTAGACCAGGAGTTTGCCGAAGATATTAAAACCAGACATGTCCAGAGTATGGCTAAGGCAGATGAACGAATCATCATGTTACTGGATCCCGACAAAATTTTAACTACAAATGAGTTAAAAGAGATAAACCAGATGGGTGAAAACCCCATGTAGGCCTAATCAACTTTTATTTGTTCTTTGTTTTTGGTTTTTAAAGTAAGCGAAAAAGGGTAAGCGAAGATGTTATTTTTGAAAATTCTTTTGAGGGGTTGGAAGCTTTATGAACACCGAAGAAATTAAATATCATTTGAATAATAATTACCTGGATGGGGTTTCACATAATTGGGAAATGATGGAGGCGTTATTAAGCTTCCTTCCCCTGGCAACCTTTGCCATTAATAAAAAGGGCGAGGTTGTTTTGTGGAACAAGTCCATGGAGCATTTAACCGGAGTAACAGCGGAAGAGATGCTTGGCAAAGGAGATTACGCTTATGCAGTGCCTTTTTATGGGTACCGGACTGCTTGCCTGGTAGACCTTATCCTGTTTGCTGACTCTGAGTTGGGAGAGGATATACCAGGCGTAAGCAGGGAGGGTGAAAACTCAATTGTAAGCGAAGATTTTTGTCCTTACTTGGGTGCCTCGGGCATGTACATCTGGGCTAAAGCTTCACCCCTTTATAATAAGCAAGGAGAGTTAATTGGCGCTGTAGAGAGTCTTCAAGATATTACCACGTACAAACATGCGGAAAAACAGGAATTGTATTTAAGATTTCACGATAGTTTGACCGGCTTGTTCAACAGAACTTATTTGGAAGAAGAGATGGAAGCCCTGGAGATGGAAAGAAGGGAACCTGTTAGTGTGATAATGGCTGACTTAAACGGTTTAAAGTTGGTGAATGATACTTATGGACAGGAAGTGGGAGATGAGATTTTAAAACGAGCGGCATCGGTATTAAATAATTCATGCGGGCCCGGAGACATAGTTGCGCGGTGGGGAAGTGATGAATTTGTTATTTTGATGCCGGGAGTAAGTGAAAAAGAAGCTAAAAAGATTTGCCAGAAAATCAAGCAAAAATGTGATCAGGTTTATGTAAAAGATATCCCTATTTCTATTTCTCTGGGTTATTCTACTAAAGAAAATACTACCAAAGACTTGCTTACTATTTTAAAAAAAGCGGAAGATAATATGTGCCAGCAGAAGCTTGCTGAGGATAGAAGTGTATGGAGTAATGTGTTAAATGCCATGTTAAGCGCCCTGGAAGAAAAGAGCTTTGAAACGAGTGAACATGTACGGCATATGCAAAGTATAGCCCAAAAAATTGGTGAAAGGTTGGGGCTATCTGATCTAGAATTAAGCCGCCTGGCACTATTAATTACCTTGCATGATATAGGGAAGATTAATATCCCTGAAGAAATCTTGAGCCAAAAAGGACCATTGAATGATGAAGAATGGGAAATTATCAAAAAGCACCCCGGGAAAGGATTTCGGATTGCCAAGTCAACCAATGAATTTTGCCATATAGCCGAAGAAATCTTGTGCCATCATGAGAGATGGGATGGAAAGGGTTACCCCCAGGGTTTGAAAGATGAAGAAATACCAATTCTTTCCCGGATTACAGCTATTGCTGATGCTTATGAAGTAATGAGCAATGGAAGGCCATACAAAAAGCCCCTGTCTAATGGAGAAATAATCGCGGAATTTGAAAGATGCTCTGGGACCCAGTTTGATCCCCAGTTAGTAGAAATATTTCTTTCTATACTTAAAGAAGAAGGTTTTCATGAGTAACGCAGCTTTTGACGGCATATAAATTTAGTAAGAAATAAAGTGTATATGGGAGGCGAAAGTAGGATGCAACCAGATTTTTATGTACATTATAATTACGAATATGCAGTTCTTTTTATGCCGCAAGAAGTGATTATTTCTAATTCGGGGCAATTCAAAGAGAAATTGCAAGCTTTAATGGATGAGGGATATCAGACAGTATATCTTGATTGTAGCAAATTGAAAATGTTTGATACCACAGCCATTATAAGTGTAGGGGCACTTAACAAGCGTTTTGAAGAACTGGGCGGCGGCTTGAAATTTATCAACGTGGAAAGTGACTATATTAAGAGTATGTTTGAAACTATCCAATTGCATAAAATTGTCGAAATAGAATACTCCGGGGATTGTAGAAGTTATGAGTAAGCCTATGCAACTCTATGCTATTGAATTTAGTATGAGTAAAATTACCCCCTAAATACAAAAACTGTCTTTGCATATTTGATTAAAAAGTGTTAATGTAATTGTAAGAAATTTGTTGGTAGTTAAACAGTGGTTGTTAAAAATGTTCTTGGCTAACTAGCTAATGGCCAGAAGGGGGCATATTTGATGAGAGACGAGTACAGGGTGGAAAGGCATGATGATCACGCCGTTATATATCTCCCCGAAAAAGTATTTATCCCCAACTCGGATGGTTTCAAGGAGACTTTGGAGCTATTATACGATGAAGGCCATGATACAATTGTGCTGGATTGCCGCAACCTCAAGATGTTTGATACAGCTGGGATAAGCGGAGTTGCCGTATACCAGAAAAGGCTTAAAGAGCGGGGTGGGGAACTAAAAATTATTAATGTCACCCACGATTATATCAAGCATCTGTTCTCAACTATAGAACTACATAAAATTGTAGAAATACAAGAGGTTTAATATAACCTTTCAACTAACTAGCTAAAAAGCTAGTAGATTAAATTTAGGAGAAAGTGGTTAAATGGTTTCTTTTGAACCCCGCAAGTTTTTGAATAAGAAGGAAGAATTCGAGAGAAAGCTTCAAGAAGCTGATTCCCGGCTGGAAAAAGAAGAAGGCACAAAAACATTCTTAAGAATTTACAGCGATTTAGAAAATTTACACTCCCTTCACGAGAAATTGAGAAAAATAACCGCGGAATTCCCCTATCAAGATATTCTTCTAACATGCCTGCACGAATTGGTAGTAAATGCTATGGAACACGGCAACAGATTTGACCCTAATAAGCAAATTACTATTGAGTTATTAGTAACTACTGAGTATGTGCTGGCTGATATAGAAGATGAAGGCGCAGGATTTGACTGGTACCAAAAGATTGATGAGCCAATGGATATAGAAAATTGTGAAGAAAGAGGTCGAGGCATTTCCATGGTTCAATTGTTAGGCGGCTACCTCTGTTACAACCACGATGGAACCCGCGCCACCCTCCTAATTACTACTTAATGTTTTAAAGCGTTTCCAAGGGATGGTTTTTTAATCAATTTTGATTCATTACCTTAAATCACAGATGGCTTACAAGGATAGTTTCCTTGATTCCACCAGGTTTGCTCCATAATAAGTTAACTTCCTTAATCCTTACCCTTATCCTCAACCCTCAACCCTCAATACTGAAAAAATTTAGAAATTTAATGATATTCTGGCAGGTATTAATAAAAATATACAGAATAATATAATATTAGTATTA
>Ga0207421_10002677_pt1 | contig 21936 bp, 20 predicted proteins | sample SodLakKL_010_SED_4_FD_187542 | JGI IMG/M metagenome (GOLD analysis project Ga0207421, IMG submission 187542) | Alkaline sediment microbial communities from Lake Tanatar, Kulunda Steppe, Russia - 8KL_010_SED (SPAdes) (version 2) | ecosystem: Environmental > Aquatic > Non-marine Saline and...
ATCTGCCCCCACTGACCAGCGACGGCGACACCACTGGATTGCCTTGCCTGGGAGGTTTTCTAATTTTAAATCCAAATCTTCGCCAATGATAAAATCATTTCCCAGTCCATGCATTTTAACAAAACGCACTACTCATTGCCCCCCTCCTCGAATTCGGAAGGAATAATATCCATTCCTACTATATCCTCAAAAGTTTCTCTTCTTACCACCTCTTTTGCCTGGCCATTGCGAAGGAAAACAACCGGAGGTCTGGGATTGCGGTTATAATCACTGTACATGGAAAAGTGGTAGGCCCCTGTGGTCAATACTGCCATAATATCACCTCGTTCTGGACTGGGTATCTCCAAATCCTTAATAAGGACATCACCTGACTCACAAACTTTCCCAGCCACAGTAACGGTAGCTTCGGGAGATTCTGTCGCCTTATTGGCAAGAACAGCTTCATAAGAAGCATTATACAGAGCAGGACGCAAGTTATCCATCATTCCTCCATCCACCGAAACATAAGTACGGATGCCGGGAATATCTTTGATATTCCCTACTGTGTATAAGGTAATACCTGGTTCTCCACATATAGATCGGCCCGGCTCCATCATCAACTTGGGCAATGGGAAATTGTTCTTTTCGCATTCCTGGCGAACAGCTTCTGATACTATTTGTACAAAATCTTCGATAGCAACAGGGCTGTCCTGGGAAGTGTGCCTGATTCCCAATCCTCCACCCACATTCAATTCTTGCAAGGTAACTTCGGCATTTTCTCGCACTTCATTGAGAAAACCAACCATCTTTTGGGCCACCAGACGATATGGTTCTTGTACATCAAATATTTGAGACCCTATGTGGCAGTGAATACCATGCAAATTGATATAACTGGAATCCAGGGCCTTTTGAACAGCTTCCATGGCTTGACCATCTTCAATTCCTAATCCGAATTTGGAATCCATCTGGCCGGTTTGAATATAGCTATGAGTATGAGCTGAAACGCCTGGCTTCACCCGGAAAAGAATATCCGCATTTTTTTCTTTCTTTGCTGCTATTCCATTTAATAGATCCAATTCCATGATACTATCCACCACAATGCGGCCTACTCCCATATCCAGAGCCATTTCTAATTCCTGAGGGGTCTTATTGTTGCCATGGAAATATACGCGCTCCATAGGGTATCCTGCCTGCAAAGCTGTATAAATTTCTCCTCCCGAGACCACATCCAGGGAAAGGCCTTCTTCTGCCAACAGACGGCACATGGCCTTAACCAAAAAGGCTTTACCGGCATAGATTATCTCTCCATCTGGATAATTAGCCCTTAAAGAATCAACGTAGTTCCTGCATTTGCGTCGCATTTGTTCTTCATTATAGACATACAAAGGAGTTCCATACTCCCTGGCCAACTCTACCAGATCATAGCCTTCAACTTCCAAATTCCCCTTACCATTAACTTCCATCCATTCCAGAAAAAACATAACTCATCCTCTCCCTTTTCCACTTGATTAAAGTCTTTACAAAACAAAAACGGCTAACTCTTCCGCGCTAGCCGATCAACACACCCACAATTCCCCTCACTCTTGTGAGATAGCGCACCACCGCGGAACAATAGAGCTTGCGGTGACAGTCCGCCGGCTATTCGCCAAACGGCCCAGTGCCCGGTTCCGGGTTTAACCGGTCACTTCGGCGGTATCCCCTTTCCCCAAGGATCATCAGTTCCCCTTTCTCCCCCAAGGTACTTATGGCTTACCGCGCCTCTACCTCACCTCTCTCGAGATGAGGCATTGTATATTATAGAATTCTTTTTCGTATTTTAACACGGCCTATAATGAAAAACAAGTATAAATTACGAGTTATTCAGACATAAAATAAGAGTGACCTCAGCCGAAAATTTTCCGGACAAGGCCACTCTTTTTATCCACTACTCCACTACACTCATGCAAATATGAAATTTATTATTTTGTTATGCTATCTTCATCTTATACCGGATCCCATGGTAATATTTCGGGCCAGATAATCTCAATAGTGCCCAAAATCAGGATTACAGCAATTATAATGGGTATGACGTACTTGAGTATAGGTATAAACCAGTTGCCGATTTTGAACTTACCCTCAGCAACACCTGAGTTTGCTTCATCCTGCACTTTTTTGGCACCCCATACGTATCCGGCAAAAATCGAAGTCAACAAGCCGCCAACGCACAAGAACACATGTTCAGCAAGGAATTCATAGAAGTCTAGCAAATCGGGAGCTACGGGTTTAAAGCTTACCCCTTCCCAAACGCTATATCCCAGGGTAGGAGGCAAGCCCAGAACAAAAATAATTATGCCCATAGTAACGGCAGATTTAATACGCGTCCAATTTTTCTCATCAATAAGCCAGGAGACACTAACCTCCAGAAGCGATATAGCTGAAGTTAGGGCCGCCACAGAAAGGATAATAAAAAACAGGGTTCCAAACAATGCTCCGGCCCAAGGGATTTCAGCAAAAACTTCCGGCAAAGTAATAAATGCCAGCCCTGGCCCAGCATCCGGGGACAAGCCCTGGGCAAAAACTGCCGGAAAGATAACCAGACCGGCCAATATGGCAATTCCCGTGTCCATGCCCACTATATATCCGCCACTGCCGGGTATCTCCTCTTTTTTAGCCAAATAGCTGCCATAAGTAATAATTACACCCATGGCCAGACTCAAAGTAAAGAAAGCTTGTCCTATGGCTGCCACAAATGATCCGGCATCCAGCTGGGAAAAATCAGGGATTAAGTACCATCCCAAGCCTTCTCCCGCACCGGGAAGGGTAAGCGCCCTTACCAGTAGAATGACCAGCAACACTCCCATTACCGGCCACAGGATCTGGACCCATCTTTGGATACCCTTGACAACTCCGGCTGCTATGATTCCAACTGTGAGCAACATAAAAATAGCATGCCAGATAATGGGAGGCCAAACAGAAGTAATATGGCCAAAGAAAGCATCTTCAAAGTCCACACCAGGCCCCATATTGCCAAGTGCTGTTTCAAAAACATATGACAAGGACCACCCTGCCACCACAGAGTAGTAAGAAAGAATTACTACTGAAGTTAAAACGGTCAGCGCTCCCACCAACCACCAGGGAGTTTTAGGGGCCAGTGATTTGAAAGTACCCAGCACGTTGCGTTGTGAAGATCTGCCCAGTGATATTTCGGTAACCATCATGGGGTAACCTATAATAAGCACTATAAGCAAATAAACAATAATCCAGGCAGCACCTCCGCCTTCACCGGCGACATATGGAAAGCGCCAGATATTTCCCAGCCCCACGGCGGAACCGGCTGCAGCAAGAATGAAACCCACTCTTGACACCCAGTTTTCTCGTGTCAAGGAAATCCCTCCTTTCTTGACCTTTAGTTAGTAGTTAAACCAAAATACCTTTTCAGGACAAAAACTTGAATTACCACCCCCTCAGTCTAGTTACTTTCTATCATCTCTTATTTTCTCTGTTAAATTTCAATAACCTGCTAAAAGTTTAAATTTTACCCATCTTTAATAAATTTAATTTATTCGCAACCTCCGCCAAGCAGCACGGAAATTGTCCTGTTTTTTAATATGGAGAGAAAAAAACTATATGTTATAATTGAAGCATAATAATTAAAATCGATATGCAGGCTTACCTGCATATTTCTCTATAATTTTTCAATTGAGGTCTTAATTAAAATATGAAAAAATTTGCATTATCAGTAGTAGAAAAACTTATTTTAGAGCGCGATTTAAGATTACCTGAAGAACGAAGCAGGTTAGGAATCCTTGAAGCCTGGTTCAGCATAATTGGAAACTTGACTATAACCTTGATTAAATTTTTCTGTGGTATATTCATAGGAAGTATTTCACTGTTAGCTGATGCAGTGCATAGCGCATCCGATGTTTTTTCTTCCGGAGTAGTCTTGATAGGTTTTCGTGCTTCAAAAAAAGGCCCAGATGCCAACCACCCCCATGGCCATGGCCGGATAGAATATTTAACAGGCTTGGTTATATCTTTAATGCTCGTGGGAGCTGGAATATCTTTTATATTCACTTCATACGAAAGATTAACAACCGGTAGCGTAATTCAACCTCACTTGTTAGCTATTTTTAGCGTTCTTTTAACGATTGTTATCAAAGAATTTCTTTTTCATTTTTCCTATGCCGCCGGTGAAAAAATAGATTCTGAAGCTCTAATGGCCGATGCCATGCACCATCGAAGCGATTCCTTAACCACCATTGCGGTATTGATAGCTATAATAGGGGCCTACTTTAACCTAGAGTTTTTGGACGCTCTTTTTGGCTTTCTCGTAGCAGGTTTTGTAATTTTTTCAGGTGCCCAAATTGCCTACAAGTCCATAAACCGGCTCCTGGGAGCCGCCCCCTGTGAAGAAACAAGGGCTAATCTGCTAGATTCTATTTTAAACACCCATGGTGTCATCAATGCCCATGATCTGGAAGTTCATGATTATGGAGCCCAAAAATCTATAACTGTGCACATAGAAGTAAATGGAGATTTAAGTGTAAATGAAGCTCATGATATTGCCGACAGAGTGGAAAATAACTTGCGGGAACAAAATAAATGCCATGCCGTTGTCCATCTTGACCCTTACGAAAAAAATAGTGGAAAAAAAACAAAAAACAAAGACAATAATAAGCCTCTAAGTAAATAATTCATGCTATTAGCATGAATTATTAGAATCTATGTCTGTTTCCGGAGTTTCTGCCAGAGACTTTATTACCGGGCGAAAACGGGAGTCATCTTTTACTTTTCTATCCCATGAGCGCACTGCCAATATAACTACAGCCATTAATACCAGCCCCATAGCTACCGAAAATAAAGTATGGTCACCTCCATAGTTTAAAACAGGAGCCAGGCCCAATCCTCCAAAAATTCCAGCTAAAAGAGCTAGCACAGGCACCATGTAAACCAGAAAAGCAACTTTCAAAAGCTGCCGATCATCTACTTCAATATTAACCAGTTCTCCCTCACTGGCATTAATGGGATTATCAACTTCCACTCTTTCATCTTTCTGATCAGGCCCACCCAGGATTCCTCCACAGCGGCCACAATTTTCACATGCCACGTGTCGTTGCATAGCTACTAGCGCCTGATGCCCCCTCTTTTCTAAAACCTTGCCCACGCGTTCCAATTTAAGCCGCCTCCTTATAAGCTAACTCTTTTATATTATGCTACCATATCAAAGGCAAAATACAATAATAAAATCTTAATAAAAAATAAGGGGCAAGCTCTGGTATGAACCCACCCCTTGTAAATTAATCTTTTTCACTGATTTTAGGCAAAAGCCTCCGGAACTTGCTTCAAGGTAGCATAATTGAAGACAGGGCCATCTTTACACACATAGAGGTTGCCTGCATTACAGCGCCCGCACTTGCCTATACCACATTTCATGCGGTTTTCCAGCGTAGTATAGATCTGCTCATCCTCAAAACCAAGCTTTTTCAGATTCTCCAGGACAAACTTGATCATAATAGGCGGACCACATGTAATAGCAATTCTGTTCTCCGGCGATGGGTTGACTTCCATCAGCAAAGTGGGAACAAATCCTACGAAATGTGGCCAATCCTGTTCTTCCACGTCTACCGACAAGTGGCAAGATACACTGTCATCTTCCATCATATTTTCAAACTCGTTGCGAAAGCAAAGATCATCTGAAGTGCGAGAGCCGTAAATAGTAGTTAGATCTCCATAATCATCTTTGTTCGCTTTAACATATTCCACAATGGGCCTTAAAGGAGCCTGGCCAATTCCTCCCCCAATGGTAAGGATATTTTTACCTTTCCACTCCTCAACAGGGAAACTGTTGCCATAGGGCCCTCTGACCATCATCTTGTCACCCGGTTCCAGCTGGTGAAGCGCCTTGGTCACCTTGCCCATGCGCATCACCGAAAACCTGAGGAACTTTCCTTCTGTAGGGGAACTAGAAATAGAAATCATGCTTTCTCCTACCCCGAGAATACCTATAATGGCACACTGGCCCGGGCGATGTTCCCAACTTTCTCTTATCTCCTCATCGTCGAAGACCACCTTGAAAGTCCTTATGCAGCGATCGCCATAAGTTTCATTCCAGGCTTCTTCCACAGTAGCTGCGTGTGGTATATAAGGATTACCGTTGTTTTTCATAGCGCCTCCTTAACCTTTGAAAGAATGTTAAGAATATCTATATTAACCGGGCACTGGTTAATACACCGCCCGCATCCTACACAAGCAATTTTGTCAAACTTCTCTACATAATAGTTGTACTTGTGATTAATACGGTTACGGGTCCTTTCCCGTCGGGTAGGACGTGGATTGTGGCCGGAAGCGTGCAAAGTGTATTCTCCATACATGCAAGAATCCCACATCCGGCACCGCCGGCCTTTAAAACCTTCCAGTTCATCCTGGATGTCAAAACAATGACAAGTGGGGCAAAGATAAGTGCAAGCCCCGCACCCTAAACAAGCTTCCGAGACCTTTTGCCACAATTCATGCTCCCACAAATTGGGAAGGCCTTCCGGAATACCGCTGGCATCTATTCCACGTTTGATTTTGCCTTCCGCAGCTTCTGCCAGCTCTTGAAAAGCTTTTTTATCATTATCTGAAGCATCTTCTAGCTGACCCGATACATCTGCCAGCAACTTATCACCTTTATCGGTGATAGCCTGGAGATAATATTTTTCCCCCAGATCAGCCATTATCACATCCAGCCCTTCCGTCGAGGCCGGACTTCCCTCCAGGGAAGTACAAAAACAGTTAATACCAGGTTCATTGCAAGCAAGGCCTACCAGCGTTGTTTTCTGCCGCTTATCCTGGTAATACGTATCCTCCTCATCCCAGGAAAACAGATCGTCTACTATGTTCATGGCCCGGGCATCACAGGGACGCAAACCAAGAACCACAGCCTCTTGAGCCTCTTCAGGAAGCTCAGCTTCCAACTGCCCGAACATGAACCTAAACAGGGTTTCAGTTTGCGGAAATACCACATTCTTGGGAGGGACGGTAGCATTCAATACTTTGCCCGGTGCCTCTTCGGCTTCCGCGCAAGGGGTAAATGTTACCGTATCATCCCCTGTCATCGTCCAAACCTGTTTCGAGGAGGCTACATTGCTTACAAAATCAGACCATTTGTCTTTATTCAGTATCTTCTCGGACATATTCACCCACCTCTAGAGAATGAAGTCTTCCTGATCATCAGGACGGTAGCTGGCCTGGAACGGCTTTTCTTCAGGATCCAACCCCGGTTCATATTCATACTTTTCGCGGACTTCCCTGGCCAGCTTGCGGTTTAGCTTGCCCAAGGGCAATCCCATGGGACATACTCTCTCACATTCACCACAATCTACACACCGCCCTACCAGGTGAAAAGCCCGGGATAAATTAAATACGGTATTTTCACTATAATTCACCGAACGATAAATCCATGCAGGATTGAGACGATCCATTACACAATCGTCACAATAACACATGGGGCAAACGTTCCGGCAAGAGTAACACCGAATACAATTGGAAAATTCTTTTTCCCAAAACTCCCAACGGTCATCAAGGGAAAGATCTTCTATTTCCTTTACGCTAGAATCCTCCCCATCTTTTGCCGGTTCCACTTCCGATCCCAGGCTAACATCTGCTATCACAGGATTAGGATAGCGACATATCAGGCAGTTATCAGCCAAAACTTCGTCTCGTGCTACTTCTTCTTCGCCGTCAGGAAGCTTAAACACTATCTTATCTTCTTTCCATTCGGCTTCTACCGTATCCAGCGGTTCAGGAAACTTCTCTTCAACTTTTTGTAAATCCACTACACCCTGACAAGAACAACCAATAATTACTACCTGGTCCCTATCAATGCCTTGTTCTACCAACATTTGAACTACTGCCCGGCTATCACAACCCTTAACCATAAGGGCTGTTTTGCGATCGTCAGGCTGCTCTCCCTTGGGAACCGGCAATTTTTCAGGTAGAGTAATGTAAGTAGCCAGGTTGGCAGCGCAAAGAGGAGAAAAGACCAGACTTTCAGCCTCTTCGGCATTTTCGATTACACAGGGGGCAACCCGGTAACCAAAAGTACCTTTTTTCCAGCCAACCAGATGCTTTACATCATCTCGAGAAACGGTTTCTGCCGCAGTGTTGCGTAACTTATCCAGATCTATCAAACGATCCTCCCTCCCTACCAGTTAATCATGTTTCTTTGAAACTGTTCAAACGGACCCAGTTCCCGGGTTTCTTCTACCAGCTTTTCCACAACCTCTTTCCATTTGTTGGGCTCCGATGCGGATACCCAACTCATTTGGAAACGGCGCGGGTCAACACCCACAAATTCCATTAAATCCTTCATTAGCCCCAATCTACGACGGGCAAACATGTTGCCTTCCATGTAATGACAGTCACCGGGGTGACATCCGGAGACGAGCACCCCGTCTGCACCTTGTTGCAGGGCATTAAGGATATAAAGGGGGTTAACTCTTCCAGTACACATAACCCGGATAACTTTAATATTGTAAGGATACTGGATCCGACTGGTACCTGCTAAGTCAGCGCCAGCATAAGAACACCAGTTACATAAAAAAGCAACAATGTTAGGTTCAAACTTATCGCTCATTCCTTATTAACCCCCAATGCAGCAATTTGTGGTAAAATCTGAAGGTCTCTGAAAGACTTGGCTTGAATCGAACCGGATAGACAGCCGGCAGAACAAGATCCACATCCTTTGCAAAGAGCCTCATTTACCTTGGCGACCTTAACTGTGTGCCCAAACCAATTTATTTCTTCCAACTCAATGGCATCATAGGGACAAATTTCAACACAGAAGCCACATCCCCGGCAAGTATTCTGATCAACTTCAGCTACCTGCGCTTCCACTGTCACACTTCCCTTAGAAAGTGGCATCAAAGCGGAAGAAGCAGCACCTTTGGCCTGCGCTACTGTATCCGGGATATCTTTCGGTCCCTGACAACAGCCGGCCAAGAATATACCATCAGACGAAGTGTCTACCGGCCGAAGTTTGGGGTGAGCTTCCATGAGAAATTGGTCTGAACTCTTTGAAAGTCTCAGCAAACTCTCTATATCCTTTGTTTCCTGGCGTGGCTCCAAACCAACAGCCAGTACTACCAAATCTACTTCATCTTCCATAGGAGTTGCTGTAAGAGTATCTTCTACTTGTACCACCAGTTTATCACCGTTCTGATAAATTTCAGATGGATTACCACGGATATACCTTACGCCTTCACGGCGCACCCGGTCATAAAATTCTTCAAATCCTTTGCCAAATGCCCGCACATCCATGTAATAAACTCGAACATTTGCATCTGGTATTTTTTCCTTGACCAGGTGAGCAAGCTTGGCTGTATACATGCAGCAGACCCGGGAACAGTATTCATTACCTACAGATTCGTCCCGAGAACCAACACACTTTATAAAGGCGATATCCTTAGGCTTTCTTTTTTCTTCTCCTTCACCTATTAGAAGTTCCCCGCCGGTGGGCCCAGAGGCAGATACCAACCTTTCCATTTCCAGTGCAGTGATAACATTGTCATAATCCTGGTAACCCAGCTCCGGACGACGAGAAGCATCAAATACATCAAATCCGGTGGCTACGATAATTGTTCCCACTTTGATATCCACAATTTCGTCTTCCTGCTCAAAGTTGATAGCACCGGGCTGGCAAACTTCCTCACATTTAGGTGATTTGCCACATTTTCCTCTGGTAAGATAAAGGCAATGTTCCGGGTCAATAGTAAACTTGGCCGGAACAGCCTGCGGGAAGGGCAAGTATATAGCAGATCGCTTACCAATGCCAGCATTGTACTCACTTGGAATCTTATTCTTTACTCGGCATTCCTGTGCACAATCTCCGCAGCCGGTGCATTTATCCGTATCCACGTAACGAGCTTTCTTTCTGACCTGGACATCGAAGTTTCCAATAAAACCATCGATATTTTCCACTTCGGAATAGGTCATAAGTTCAATATTGGGATGGCTGGTGACATCAACCATCTTGGGGGTAAGTATGCAAGCAGAGCAATCCAATGTTGGGAAAGTCTTATCCAATTGAGCCATACGTCCGCCCACTGATGGTGTCTTTTCTACCAGGTATACCTGATAACCGGCATCAGCAATATCAAGTGCTGCTTGAATGCCAGCCACACCACCTCCAACAATCAGGGTCGAAGGCTCAGCTTCAACCTCTTTTTCTTCTAATGGTTCCAATAACCTGGACTTGGCAATAGAAGCCTCTATAAGCTTTTTAGCTTTTTTAGTAGCTGCTTCACTATCAGGATGCACCCAGGAACAATGCTCCCGGATATTTGCCATTTCCAGGTAGTAAGGATTTAAACCTGCCTCCCTTAAAGTTTTGCGGAAAGTGGGCTCATGCATACGCGGCGAACATGCTGAAACTACCACTCTAGTTAACCCTAAGTTCTCTATGTCCTCACGAACCATGATCTGACCTGGATCCGAGCACATATAGGCATAGGTTTTGGCAGTTACCACTCCGGGCAACTCTTCCGCGTGCTTAGCCACTTCCTCAACATCAATCGTCGAAGCAATGTTTATTCCACAGTGACATACGTAAACACCGATTTTAGGCTTTTCTGTCATCTCGATTTTTCATCCTCCCACGCAGTTTAGCTTTTTTAGCGCTGAACCAGCTTGAGGACTAAGCGCCTTTTTCTTCTTTTAATTTTTCAGTCAACTTGGGCACTACCTTGAAGAGGTCATCAACTATAGCATAGTCCGCCTCAGCAAAAATAGGCGCGTTGGGGTCTTTGTTTATGGCCACAATGGTCTTGGCCCCTTTGATTCCCGCCACATGCTGGAACGCTCCGGATATTCCCAAAGCCAAATAAAGCTTGGGCTTTACTGATTTTCCGGAAGTACCCACCTGGCGATCATGAGGTAACCAGCCTGCGTCTACTGCAGCCCGGGAACCACACATATCTGCCCCAATAGCATTAGCTAACTCTTCCATATCGGGCATATTTTTATCTTCCCGAATACCACGGCCAATACCTACCAGAATTTCAGACTGGGTAATATCAACATCGCCAACTTCTGCTTCTACATAATCCACAAACTTGCGGTATTCAACATCTTCCTTTAAAGGAGAATCTACTTTTTCAACGCTGCCCTGCTTGGAAGGCTCCATGGGCTCAAAAGCAGCCTCACGTATGGTGAAAAGATAGCTGTCTGCATCCTTAAAAGAAAATTCGGCGTTAACTTTGCCCTGATAATACTGCCTTTCAGCTACCGGCTTGCCACCTTCAACCTTCAAAGCTACCAACTCAGTAAGGTAAGGGAAGCCTTTTTCCACTGCCAGTGCCGGAGCATAATCCACTCCCTCAGCGGTATGAGGAATCATGGTTATAAGAGGCTTATGCTCATCCAGCAAAGCGGAAAGGACTTTTTGGTGCTTTTCTCCGCTAAAATTCTCCAACAAGGGGTCATCCACACAAAGGACCTTATCGCTTACTCCTGACAGCTTGTTAGCAAAATCATCCAGGCCACTTCCCAGTAATACAGTTACTACCTGGCCGCCAGCTTGAGGAGCAACTTCGTTAGCTAAGGTCATCATTTCCCATGTAACATCTCTTAATTCTCCCTGTCTATGCTCTGCAATAACAAATACGTCTCCCATTATACATGACCTCCTTTAACCAGGATAGAAGCCAGTTTCTCTGCTTTCTCTTCGGGCTCACCTTCGATAAATTCAGCAGCAGAAACCACTTCAGGCACGTAGAGCTTGTTCAAAACTATCTGGGAAGCAGACTCACCAACCTCATCCGGGGATATACCCAGATCATCAAGGCTTAGAACATTAAGCTCTTTTTTCTGTGCCTGGCGAATACCTCTGATAGGTGCATAGCGAGGTTCGTTGATGCCAGTCTGGATAGTCAATACCGCAGGCAACTCCATTTCCACAACTTCCATCAAGCCGCCTTCAAGCTCCCGGCTTACCTTAACCTTTTTCTCATCTACAACTTCTACATCTTTAACCATAGAAGCATGGGGCACACCCAACTCTTCAGCCAAGGCTACCCCTGTAGACATATGACCATCATCGCTGGCCATACAGCCGGTCATAATCAGATCAAATTCTTTATCTTTTAATGCACCGGCTAAAACTTTAGCCACACACAAGGGATCAGTGGTGTTAATACGGGAGTCTTCTATACGCATGGCATTGTCGCCACCCTTAGCCAGAGCCATACGAATCATAACATCAGACTCCTGAGGCCCCATAGAAACAACTGTAACTGTTCCTTCCTGTTTTTCTTTAATTTGGACTGATTCTTCCACTGCATAATTGTCAGCATCATTAATGTCAAATGAGAACCGACTGGAATCAACAGCCTGACCGGTCTCGTCAACCTTAATTTCCGCTTCTGACGTATCCGGAACATACTTGATACAGACGAAAGTCTTCAAATCACTCCACCTCCTGCTTTCAGCAAAATTCTTTTAAAGTAGTTCCCCTACAAGTTCCATTATTTCTGCAACTCTCATTTCCTCTTCATAACCCAACGCCTTGATGGCATCCTCCAGGGTCAGCACACAGAATGGGCAGGCCACAGCCACCACGCTGGCAGAAAGTTCTTTTGCATTTTTAATTCTTTTTTCTGCCAAGCGTTCTTCTTTGGACTCGGTTTCTGCCCACATCTTTCCACCGCCGCCTTCACAGCAAAGGCTTTTCTCGCGACTGCGGGTAAATTCAACAAGTTCAACTCCAGGCATGCCTTTAAGAATAGTGCGAGGTTCGTCAAAAACCCCGTTTTGTTTACCCAAGAAACAAGGATCGTGATAAACAACTTTTTCATTAAGTTCTCCAGAAAAGTTTATGCTTCCTTGCTCAATGAGTTCAGCCAAAAGCTGGCTATAATGAATCACTTCCGCATTTAAACCTTCATACTTTTTAATAGCGGTTAAACAGTGCGGAGACAGGGTAACTATTCTTTTAGCCGCATAACCGTTAAATAACTCCGTATTTTCCTCAGCCAGCTCGTTAAAAAGCTCCAGTTCGCCCAGAGCCATTATTTCGCTGGCACAACAAGACTCTTCTTCACCTAAAAATGCATAATCAACTCCAGCACTGTTCATGGCTTTAACCATATTCTGAGCTACAGCCTGAACTCTAGGGTCATACGCTATGGTACAGCAGGTGAAAAACAAGTTTTCCACCTTTTGCCCTTGTTCAGCTGTCTTAACATCAAGCCCTTCCATCCAATCAAAACGGGTAGCTCTTGGCTTGCTCCAAGGATTACCTTCCAGGAAAGTGCTTTCCAGGGCATCCCTGACGGTAGGTTCCACTTTACCGCTTTCTACAAGCATATTTCGCAACCCGAAAAGAACCTCTACAGGTTTTAATCCTTTGGGGCATCTTACCGCACAGGTATGACACCCACTACAATCCCATATTTCAGGGAGTCGAGAAAGTTCGTCCAGCAAATCTTCGTTATAACTGTCATAAACGAACCTGCGTGGATTAAGTTTGGTTCTAACAGTTACCGGACAACCGCCGGTACATCTACCACACTGAATACAACCTAATAAATCGAACTTCTCTGCAAATGTTTGGTTTTCTACGCTCATCGTCATACCCCACATAGAGAGATATTTGGTCACTTAACTTGCTTGTACCATTGATTTAAATAAAACAATACCTTTAACTTTACTCCTGCTTCAAAAACGTACCTGAATTCACATGCTTACATTAAACTACCTGATCAAATACTCTCTAATACCCCTCCTTTCTTTAAAAATTTGAAATAATAAAACTCGAGCTTTCATAACCCTTCTACTGATTCTTTAACACTTTAACTATTTTTTTTATTCGACACCAATTTAAATAATTCCTTCCTAGTAATTTATTTATCCCCTGAGTGCAAATAAATCGGAAAGATAAGAATATTTGTAAAATAATTAACATATCTACATAAAGGGAGCAGCCAATGCAATGCCTGTAATAAAATGAAAATTTTGCTTGCCAAAAAAAGACATTTAAGGTATGCTGTCATTAAAGATCAAAATAGTCATAAATGGGGAAAGTTTATGAATAATCAAAATAAATCAAAAGAAAAAAGCTTATATCAAAAGATAGAACGCATGCGTTCTAAATTACATGCTTCTGAAAAAAACATTCCCCACTTATCTAATGGCCAAGAGATTAATGAAGAAACTTTGAGCTTAAGCCAAGAACTTGATGATATTATAGTTTTTTATATGAAAACAGTAAAATAACCAACCTCTAAAATTTAAATAACTATTACTGTTTTATTATTATTCTATTACCTTTACCCTTATGCCCTCTTCAGCATTACGTTTTGAAATTACTTCTCCTACCACACTTCCTTTTACCCCATTTTTTTGCAAGCATTCTTGTAGCATATTCAACCTTTCTGAAGCTACAGAAATAAGCAAACCACCAGATGTTTGCGCATCAGCCAGAAGATTTATTTCATTATCCCGGGATTCTTCGTCTACTTCAAACTCAACAAATTGCCTGTAATAATCCTTATTGCGCAACGAACCGCCAGGAACCATTCCTTCATCAGTCAACTCCCAGGCTTTTTCATAAAGAGGAATCTTTTGCAAACTCAAGCATAGACAAACTTCACTGGCTTCAGCCATTTCCACTGCATGGCCAAGCAATCCAAAACCAGTAATATCTGTACAAGCAATTACTTCAGCTTCTCTCATAGCTTTGGCAGCTTTGTCGTTGAGGGTAGCCATTCCTTCCAGCGCCTCTCTTACTTCATCCATTTGAATAACACCGCCCTTGAGAGCTGTAGTTATAACCCCTGTACCAACGGGCTTGGTAAGAATAAGTTTATCTCCCGGTAATGCTCTCGAATTGGAAATTATCTGTTTGGGATGCACCTTTCCTGTTACCGCCAAGCCATATTTAGGTTCTTCATCTTCAATGCTATGTCCTCCTACCACAGAGGCTCCCGCTTCTTCAACTTTGGCATGCCCGCCAGCCAAAATACTATGCAGAACTTCATTCCCTAAACTCTTGCAAGGAAAACAAACCAAATTGAGAACTGTTAAAGGAGTAGCTCCCGCAGCAAAAATATCACTTAAAGCATTTGCCGCCGCTATTTCCCCAAAAACAAACGGATCATCTACAACCGGAGTAAAAAAATCCACAGATTGAACCAGGGCTAAATCTTCGCTTATCTGGAAAATGCCACAATCTGCATTGGGTTCCCCTCGGTTCAAGTATCGGGGGTCATCAGAACCCGGTAAAGAGCACAAAACTTGTGCCAAGGTCTCAGGACCTATTTTGGCTGCTCAACCAGCGCTGCGAGAAAGTGTAGTTAACCTGACTTCCTCTTTACTCACTGCGCACACCTCCTTGCTCAATTTTCCAGGGCACTCGATAATCTCCCTTGCGCCTGGTTATTTTTTGCTGGTCAAAATACTCCAGCAATGGCTGCATATATTTCCGCGAACTTTGCAAAAGATCTCGGTATTCTGCCATAGTGATGGTATCATTCTCGGAAAAGTGTTTTGTTAACTCCTGCAATGCTTCTTCATAAAGCTCTGGTAAGAGATACATATCCTCATGTATTTTTATTAACATATTATGCTCAACCATGTAATCTATCAAATCCTCCATATAATCCAATTCACACCCCAGTTTCTGAGCTAATTCCTTCACAGAAGGAGGCTGAAATCTTGAATATTGCAAAATTGAAGTTATTTCCCCTACAATTTTTTGCTCATTTTCCTTTAACCTGGGAATAAATCCGGCCCGGCAAATTTTATCTCCTCTTTCTTCTATCAAGCCTTGATCTATTAGCATTTCCAAAAATGAATCGTATTCTTTAATGGAAAGGGAAGCAGGTATGGCGTTTTTTAGTTGGGCTCTAGATATCCCTGGTGAAAGGGGTGTTTTTTCATGATAATCATCTACAAAAACAACTACCGCTTTTTCCCATTCCTCAAGAATATCTGAAGCAACCAGGCTATCTCCCAGTTTCACCAGGCGCCCTTCATCTTCCAACTCATCCACAATGAATTGCAAGTTATCTTTGCCCAAGCGAGTCGAAGTCTGCAAACGCTTAAGATCTGTAATTTTCAACTGCCTTATTTTTTGTTCCACAAAAGACTTGTCCGAATCAGTTTCTATTATTTCCTGTTCCAATTCCTTCAGAGAACTGAGATATTTATCCCGCAATCGCCGGTGAGGGCGCTCTGAAGCAGGGTCCAGCACCACTCCCCCTCCAATAGTTGTAACCGGGGAGTAGGATCGAATAATAAACCTGTCCTTTCTTTCAGCTACCAGAGGAGAAGATAATCTCAACTGAACCAATCCGCTATCACCCGGATAAAGACCATCTTTCTCCAGTAGGGCAACGCGAGCAACCACACGGGTAGTCCCCAGGTACAAGTGGACAGGATCCAGATGTTTCAATTCCCGGGGCGCACGCTCAAGCATTTGCATGGTTGCATCCAAGAGAGAAGTAAGCTGAAAGTAACCCGGCCAACAGACAACCGATCCCCGCTCTATTTCACTTTTTTCCACACCGGCAAGGTTAATTGCCACTCTTTGCCCTGCCTGCGCTTCCTCTACGTTCCTTCCATATACCTGTAAATTGCGCACCCTTGCAGTAGCACCTGTCGGAAGTATTTCCACAGTGTCGCCGACTTGCACCCTTCCCTGGAGTAGAGTGCCGGTAACAATAGTTCCAAATCCAGAAATAATGAATGAACGGTCTACCGGAAGGCGCATGGGAGCATTTATATCCCGGGGAATCACGGTGGCAGTTAACTGTTCTAACAATTCTTTCAACTCATCTATACCCTCTCCAGAATAAGCCGAAACTCTGCAGCAAGGAACATCTTCCAGAAATGTCCCTTGCAAAGCTTCTTTTACTTCTTCCTCAACCATGTCACACCATTCTTCATCAACAAGGTCAATTTTTGTTAATACCACAATTCCTTTTTCCAGCCCCAATAACTCCAAAATACCCAGGTGTTCCCAGGTTTGCTCCATTAATCCCTCGTTAACATCAATAACCAGAAGCACCAGATCAATACCTGCTGCTCCCACCAACATATTATTTATGAACTTTTCATGCCCGGGCACATCAACTATGCCTGCCTGTCGACCATCAGGCAAGGGAAAGGAGGCAAAACCCAGATCAATGGAAATTCCCCTTTCTTTTTCTTCCTTAAGCCTATCCGTATCAGCGCCTGTTAGGGCGTTGATCAAAACTGTCTTGCCATGATCAACATGTCCGGCAGTTCCAATAATCAGTGATTCCACAATATCACTCCCGCTCATATTTAAAGCATTTTATGCAAAGCATTACGCATTACCTCGGCTACTTTCTTCTCTTCTTCAGCTTTTATAGTTCTTACATCTAACAACAACGAATCATGCTGGATCCTGGCAACAAGCGGTGGTTCTTCCAGGCGCAATTTCCGAGCAAAGTTTTCAACAGAGATATACAAAGAACTAAACGATAATATATAAGAAGGCAACTCCGCCAAGGGAAACGCTCCCCCACCCACAGTGGAAAATCCTTTTTCCACCCTTACCTCACCTGCTGGTAACTCTTTACGCAAACGACGCTGCAAGCGTTGAGCTTGCTTTTTTAAATCATCCTCGGAACGGGTTAGCATACGCAACACTGGCACTTTTTCCAGAGCCTTCTCAGGCTCCAGGTAAAGACGCAAGGTAGCTTCTAAGGCCGCAATAGTTAATTTTTCAATCCGCAAAGCCCTGGCTACCTGATTTTTGCGCACCTTTTCTATTAGTTCTTTTTTGCCCACAATCACACCAGCCTGCGGACCTCCCAGCAGCTTATCTCCACTAAAGGTAACAATGTCAACTCCCGCTTCTATGCATTCCTGCACCGTTGGCTCGGGAGGCAACCCGTAAGAAGTAAGATCCAGCAATACACCGCTTCCCAGATCCTCCATTACCGGAATACCTGCTTCTTGTCCAAGGCTTACAAGTTTTTCCCGATTTACTTCTTGGGTGAAACCCACAATCTGATAATTGCTGGTATGAACTTTAAGATACAGGCAAGTGTTTTCATTTAAAGCATTTTGATAATCGCTGGGATAACATTTATTAGTAGTTCCCACTTCAACCAGGTGGGCTCCACTGGCACTCATCACATCAGGCACTCGAAAAGAACCACCAATTTCCACTAGCTGCCCCCGCGAAACAATTACTTCTCCCCCGGAAGCCAGGGTATTAAGAACTAAAAACACCGCTGCAGCATTGTTATTTACTACCATGGCTGCCTCGGCACCAGTCAATTCACATATGATATCTTCCAGATGTTGCAAGCGGGAGCCTCTCTCGCCACCCTCAAGAGATAACTCCAGGTTGCAATAAGAATCAGCTACTTGGGCCATGGCCTCTGTAGCTTCTTCAGCAAGAGGAGCCCTTCCCAAGTTTGTATGCAATACTGTGCCTGTAGCATTAATAACCTTCTTCAAATTGGGCTGATACCGGTACTCTGCCCAGTAAGTAGCTTCTTCCGCCAAATCACGGGGATTTACATTTATTTTTTCAAGTTCTTCTGTAGAATTTGCCTGCAGTATAAGATTGCGGTAATTTTCAATAACATTTTGTGCTGCTTCCAGAATCAGCTTACGAGGTAACTTTTGGGAAGCTTCTTTTATAGTTTCCTCTTGCAGCAATCGATCTACTGCTGGCAAAGCACGTAAATAAGGCTGGCGAAATGTCAACTATCTCTCTCCTCAATTCTTCAAATATCTTTTCTCAAAATCACATTATACCATATTCAATACTTCAGTATTTATAAAAAAAACCTATTACATCAAAAGATATAATTAGCTGTGTCTATTAATCAGTTAATTACTCTTTTTTGTTGTCAATGTGCTGCAAAAAATGAACGATCCCTGCTACTTTTTTTACATCAAGGACAAAACTCACTCCCGTCCCTGGTTTATTCAGGTTGCCGGCTTTTATTATTGCCGATAACACCTGGTCGGTGAGTTCTTCGGGAACCAGGGTCAGCAAAATCTCTTTTTCTGGCTCAACGGGAATACCCAAAAGCTTCTTGCCTTCATGTATGCCCATCCCTCTTCCCTGCAAAATAGTTCCGCCTTCAGCACCAGCTTTTTTGGTAGCCTCCACAATGTCTTCCACGCATCTTTTTTTAACTATCGTTACAATTAAATCATGTGTGTCAGAAGCTGTTTCTGCCAAAAAAAACACCCCCTTTCTTAATTTGCATCTTCACCTCTTTCATAAAAAACACCCAGAATCATAATTACCAGAATGGGAACCATGGCCACCATGGCAATAATACCAAACCCATCCAAAATCGGGTCTCTACCTTGAATAACTTCAGCCGCTCCCAGGGCAATAGCCACCACAAAAGTGGTTACCATAGGACCGGTAGCAACGCCACCTGCATCAAATGCAATAGATGTGAAATCCCCCGAAGTAAATTTTAGTAATAATAAAATAATCACATATCCTGGCACAATTAAATATTCTATGGGAAAACCGTAAATGATTCTGGCCATACCCAGGGCCAGAGCAAGGGCTACTGCAAAAGCCATAAAATAAAGCACAATTTTTTCCGGAATATGACCACTGGAAGTCTTATCTACTTCATAAGAAAGCACCCTTACCGCTGGTTCCACCAGGGTAACCATAAAACCCAGTAAAAAACCGATGGGAATAATTACCCAACTGTAGGACAATTTTCCCAAAACATTTCCCATATATGTGCCTGCTGGCTCAAAGCCATATTCGACTCCAAAAAGAAAAAGGGCCAAACCTAAAAAGCTTATTACCAGGCCACTAAATACTTTAGCTAAAAAACGCCGCGGCAGTTTAAGATATAGTAATTGAAAAAGGATAAAAAAAACAATTATAGGCAAAAGGGTTTGCAACGATTCCCATAAAATAGTTGCAAAAGTACTAAAAAAATCTGCTACAGCGTTCATGTAGCTATCACCCCCATTAGCATCAATGCAATAATGGGACCCATAGAGGCAATGCCCACCAATCCAAAACCTTCTTTAACAGAAGATTTGCCTCCAAGAACAGAGGTAACTCCCACTCCCAAGGAAAGAATAACCGGCACTGTTACCGGCCCGGTGGTAGATCCACTGGCATCAAAAGAAATAGGAACAAATTCCGGAGAGGTAAAAAAAGAAAGAACTAAAATTAAGGTATATCCTCCGGCAAAAATATAGGCAATTGGCACCTGCAAAACAATCCGCAAAATAGAAAGAGCAATAAAAATTCCAATACCTAGAGCAGTAATGCCAACTAAAGTATCGCCACCTAATTCGCCGGCAGAGGCAATCTCCACATAAGTAGCTAACACTCTAACCGGCGGCTCTGCCAGCGTGGCTGTAAAACCAAGAAAAAATGCCCAGAAAAGGATAATGGCAATGTTACCTATTTGGGGCAACTCCGAACCAATCGCTTCTCCCATAGGTATTATAGACATTTTTAAACCTATTAGGAAAAGACTTAATCCAGCAGTTACCAGCACTGCCCCCAATAGAAACCGCCCCACGATATCAAGGGGCATTCCCAGTATTGTGAATTGCAAAATAAGCACCAGAATAGCTACCGGAGCTACTCCTTTAAATATTTGCCATAAAGTATCCTTAAACTCATCCTGCATTTTTAAGCCCCCTGCTTTCTCCTTTTCCGGGCCATATAATTATTTACCAAAGGGTTTTGTTGTTTTTTTCGAACAATGCCTGAATAGTGGCGCCAATTGTATATTTTACGGGTTTTTTACCAGAGTAGCAATACCCTGCCCCCCACCGATACATAATGAAGCTACGCCTGTATTGCTCTTTCTTTTGAGCATCTCGTATAACAAGGTAATAAATATACGGACTCCACTGGCTCCTATGGGGTGGCCCAGGGCGATAGCCCCCCCATTCACATTAGTAATTTCAGGATTCACATTTAATGTTTTGAGCACGCTTAGGGCTTGAGAAGCAAAAGCTTCATTCAATTCGTACAAATCCACCTCATCAGGCTCCATTCCGGCCCGGCTAAAAAGCTTCCTACAGGCAGCTATGGGCCCGGTACCCATTACCCGCGGCTCCACTCCTGCCGAAGCAAAATGGGCAACTTCAAAAAGGGGATTTAAGCCCAGTTTTTCCACCTGCGAAGCTGAAGCCAGGACTACTGCTCCTGCACCATCGTTTATTCCTGAAGCATTACCTGGGGTAACAGTCCCCCCTTCTTTTTTAAACGCAGGCTTCAATGCCGACAATTTCTCCAGACTGCTGCCTCTTTTGGGGTGTTCATCAGTATCGACAATAACGTCTTCGCCTTTTTTCTGAGGAACATTTACGGGCACTATTTCATCGGCAAATTTGCCTTCATCAATGGCAGCAACAGCTTTCTGCTGACTATTTAGGGCAAATTCATCCTGCTCTTCCCTGCTAATGTTATATTCTTCTGCAATATTTTCTGCAGTAATCCCCATATGTACATTTTCAAAAGCACACCATAAACCTTCTTTAATCATGGAATCTTCCAGGGTCAGATTGCCCATCCTGCCTCCCCATCTTGCAGCGGGAGCCAGATAAGGTGTCTGGCTCATATTTTCAGTTCCCCCTGCAACTACTAAATCTGCATCTCCCGTCATTATGGCCTGCGCGCCCAGATTGATTGCCTTCAAACCTGAACCACAAACCTTGTTGATGCTGGTAGCAGGGACTTCCACCGGGACCCCTGCTTTAACTCCTGCCTGTCTTCCCGGGTTTTGCCCCAGTCCTGCTTGCAAAACATTCCCCATTAAAACTTCATCAACTTGGTTTGCCTCCACTCCAGCACGTCTTATTGCCTCTTCAATAGCTATGGCCCCTAATCTGACTGCATTAACATCTTTCAATACTCCGCCAAAACTTCCTACCGGCGTCCTGGCTGCACTCACTACATATACTCTTTCCATGAACAAGTTTGCCTCCTTCCATTCGAATCAAGATATT
>Ga0207421_10002679_pt1 | contig 21928 bp, 24 predicted proteins | sample SodLakKL_010_SED_4_FD_187542 | JGI IMG/M metagenome (GOLD analysis project Ga0207421, IMG submission 187542) | Alkaline sediment microbial communities from Lake Tanatar, Kulunda Steppe, Russia - 8KL_010_SED (SPAdes) (version 2) | ecosystem: Environmental > Aquatic > Non-marine Saline and...
CCCCCATACTACCGAACATCACATCCGCTACATCCAGCTGTTCTTTAGGCCCGAAGATGAAAAGTTCATCGTCCACCTGGGAACATTCCAGTTTGAAGCTCACGGGGAGTCTGTTGAAGGCGCCAATGCCGGAAGCGCTAAGTGCGAACCTAAAGCAACTGCCACGATCACCCTGGAAAAACCGGGAGAATTGGTGGCCCTTAGTTACTGCAATATTCACGGGCTCTGGGATAACTCCCAAAAAGTTGAAGTCGGTTAACCACGGGAAAGATTAAATCCGTGGAACAGCCACGTGAATCATTAAACAAGTTTTTAAACCGTTAACAAGCCGGTGTGAGTTGAAATCTCCTCCGGCTTCTATCCCAACTTGGGCAAAGTTATAGAAAAAAATGGAGCAAGATTAACAGTAAGCATTAGAATTTCTATATCTGCACAGCCGTTGCCATGCTGCTGATTAAATTGCCCGGATTAAACTAAAACTGACTGAGCAGTTAAAATCTTTAATAATAAGGTGATTGCTAAAATGGGCTGGTTTGAAATCGGTTTGCTCGGAATGCTGGCCGGAGTGGTCGGAACGGGAACCGGAGGGCTGCTTTCAATCTTTGTAAAAAAACCTACCCCCCGCTTAACCGGGACCATCCTGGCATTTGCCGCCGGGATCATGCTGGCAATTGTTTTTCTGGAATTAATTGAAGAATCAATTGACTTCAGTGGTTACCGGGCAGCAATCGCAGGGCTTTCTATGGGAATGCTGGTCCTTTATATCCTGGACCAGCTGCTTCCACATCATCACACGGTTACAGCTGAAGCAGTCCACCAGGGTCGTTATTTAAAAAAGGGAACCATGCTGGCTCTCGGTATTGGACTGCACAACTTCCCTGAAGGGCTGGCTATCGGAACCGGATTCATCGGTTCTACCGAACTGGGAACTACCCTTGCCATCCTGATCGCTTTACACAACATCCCCGAAGGAATGGCTGTCGCGGCACCGCTGAGGCACGGAGGCTACAAGTTCCAAAGAATTGTCAGTATTACCACTTTAACCGGCGTGCCCATGGGACTGGGCGCTTTTGTCGGCGCCTTGATTGGGAGCATATCTCCTTTAGTCCTGGGGATATCCCTTGCTTTTGCCGCAGGAGCGATGCTCTATATCGTCTGTGATGAATTAATCCCTGACGCCTATGAAAGCGCCGGCGCTCACCTGTCAATCCTTGGCATATTCTTAGGTACGGTAGTGGGGCTTCTGTTTATTGCCTGGATTTAAACATAAAAATGCCTGCTCAGCCCGGCTGAGACATAATGCAAACGTAACCGGCCTTACCTTGCAACACTTAATATATATCACTTGACCAACTAATAAATAATAGGTATGATTATCATAAGTTAAAGGCATCACGAATAACAAAAAGGAATGGTTATTAATCATGAACAAACACAAGTATAAGCGCAGCCGGCAGCGGGAGCAGATCCTCAATACCCTTCGCAATACAGATACCCATCCTACTGCCAGCTGGATATACGATGAATTGAAAAAAGAATTTAATAATCTGAGCATGGGCACGGTGTATCGCAACATCAATATATTGATCGATCAAAACCTGGTCACGAAAATCGAATCGGGAAGCAGCTTTGATCGTTTTGATGCCAATGTTGAACCACACTACCACTTTATCTGCCGGGAATGCAGTTCAGTTTACGATCTCGATCAACCGGTTATGAACGATCTGGATCAAAAAGTAAATCATACGACAGAACACGAAGTTGAAGAACACTGGATCAATTTTTATGGACGCTGCAAAGCCTGCCTGGAAAAAACAGGGCACCATTAAATTATTAAGGTACAGGTGAAGCCGATTTGCCTGCCATTGAAGCCATAACCGAATATCTTAAAGGGTTCAGTTCAAGCGGGGAGGAGCAAATTTCCATATTCGGCGACGAAGGAAAAGCTACTACCGTTGAAAAACATGTCACCGCTGACTTTTCGATCCCTTTATTTATTAACGAATTCTGGACTGCCCGGCAAAGGCAGTCTTCTTCTATTCATGAAATATCTTACCGGGCTTGCTTTAAACCACAACTGCCCCGTTTTTTTATAGAATTGTTAACAGTTCCCGGCGATGTAGTTTATGATCCTTTTGCAGGGCGGGGCACAACCCCTGTAGAAGCAGCTCTTTTGGGGCGCCGGGTTATCTCCAACGACATTAACCCTCTAAGCAGAATTCTTGCTGAGCCCAGGCTCTCCATCCCTGCCCTGGAACAAATAAGCAGCCGTCTTTCAAAAATTCCCCTCCAGGGACAGGTATCCCGGGACTTTGATCTTTCCATGTTCTACCACCCCCAGACCGAAAAAGAACTGCTTTCCCTGCGAGAATACCTGATCAATAAAAGCAAAAGCGGCACGGAAGATGAAGTTGACCGCTGGATCAGGATGGTAGCTACCAACCGGTTAACCGGTCATTCAAAAGGGTTTTTTTCTGTATACACGATGCCGCCAAACCAGGCTGTATCAGCTGAGCGGCAAATAAAAATAAACAGCAAACTAAATCAAAAACCAGGTTACCGGGAAGTGCATTCGATCATTTTGAAAAAAAGCAAACAGCTTTTGCGCAATTTAAGTGGAGCACAGGTAAATAATCTTTGCCGGGCTTCAGCCGATGCAGTTTTCCTGGAAAAAGAATCGTCTCAAACTGAAGAAATCCCTTCAGAAAGTGTGGCCCTGACGGTGACTTCGCCACCATTTTTGGACGTGGTCCAGTACAGCGGGGATAATTGGCTGCGGGCCTGGTTCAATGATATCAATATGAAAGAAATAGAACAGAATATAACCATGGCTTCAAACCTTCAAGAATGGTCTGCAGTTATGAACAAAGTTTTTGAAGAGCTGTACCGGGTCACCATGCCGGGTGGCTGGGTCGCTTTTGAAGTCGGCGAAGTTAAAGGGGGCCGGGTAAACCTGGATGAAGCAGTTATACCCCTCGGGAAAGCGGCAGGATTTAATTGTGCCGGAGTAATTATAAACAAGCAGGAATTCACCAAGACTTCAAACATCTGGGGTGTAAAAAATAACAAGTCCGGAACTAACAGCAACCGGATTGTCTTATTTAACAAAGAATTCGCTTAACCGATTAAAACGGAGTTTTTAAATTTTCTGCCCGGGCATTGCTTTCCCCCCGGTTCATGGACCTGGCCAGCCTGGCTGAATCATACATTACCCATAAATAAACGGCGATAAGACCAAGGCCCCGAACAAAAAACCAGGCCGCTACAGCAACCAAAAACCAGAAAAAGCCTTTTCCAAACAACCCAAGATACATATATCCAGCCCCGGGAAAGAGCAGGTTTAGAAGGCTGGTTAAAATAGGATCTTTCCTAAACTCAGATCCCGGGTTTGAGCTATTGCCCGAATGAATGGAAGTTTCATTACTACCCGGCTTCTCAGTGGGCTCAAGCAACGTGCGGCAATAACGGCATTTAACGGCAAAGCCAATAATTTTTTCTCCACAGAAGGGACAGCGTTTATAAGTTAACTGTTCTGTGTCGCCATTAATTTCAGGTTTACCGGGGCACCCGTAAGTGGTGCAGCCACCGGTTTTCTCCCAGCACCGGGCATGGTAATTATACATACACAAACGGCAGCGTATTGAGAGTTCCCCCGGTTTCATTTCTTCGCCGCATGTACTGCAGAAATTTTGTTTCATAACATAAAACCTCCGGTTTGATTATAACACAGATTCTATTGGCACCTGCCAACACCTTATACAAAAAATTAGAAATCAGCTATAGCCATGCTGCATTTTGGGCTGGTAACATTGCAGGTAAAGCGGTTACAATGGTCCTTGAGGCAAAGGTTGTTGCTGGCCGGCCTGTATGGATCAAGGCCGCCGAGGCCTGAGAACATGGATGGTGAATGCCGACAACAGGGCAACCAAAGCAAAAACCTGCAGCTTAAGTCGCCCCCATTGCCCGCAATGAGCCGGCATCAAACCAAAATACAGCACAGCTAAACATTCACCATCAGAAATTGCTTGCTCTTTAACTGTTTAAAGTAGATAATTGGTATAGTACTATACCGGGGGTGGAAAAATGGAAAGCCGGGATATAGCACAGGCTGCTATTTGTATCGCAATGACCAAAACCAGGGAAGAAGAGATGGACTTAAAAGAAAAGCACCGGGAAGAAGGAATCCAATCACTTGCTGTAGATTACGGTGGTGAATTTTTAAGCTCACTGCAAAAAGTAGTAGAAAGGGCTGTAGTCGCTTCAAAACGTGAAAATATCATCGATGACTCCAGCCATTCAGACGGCGCTGTAGCCGGTGCTACCCGTGAGGCTTTATCACAAATCATGCCCAAGGCTCTCGGGCTCAACGTGGGAGGCAAGGTAGGGATTGCCCGCGGGGGTACCCATATCGCAGTAGCAATTTTTTTCGGCATCGGCTTGCTGCACAGAAACGATATAGCCATCGGGCTGGGACACAGGGCCGTTTAATAAGCAGGGAACCATCTGCAAAGGCTGCCTGTCTAAAAATAAAGGGAGTGAAGCAGATGAATAAACGTAATGCCATGACCAAAAAAGGAGTTTTAATCGTTGCCGTAGTTTTATTTACTGTAATACCGGCGATCTTCTTAGCTTCCTGCGGAACAGCCAGTTACCTGGAGCCGGAAGAAGCTGCCGTACGGGAAGATATGGAGATGGTTGCAGATGAGGCAGAAATAGCCCCGGAACCCGAGCCGGATCCATCAAGGCAAATGACCGACAGAGAATCTCCGCGCCATATTATCCGCAGGGGCTCAATAAACCTCGCCGTTGAAGACAGCAGGGAAAAAGTTGACCGGGTTAGAGATATTGTTCGGGAATTTAACGGTTTCATTGACAGCACTTCAGTTTATGAAATCAGGGAAGGACAATATGGAGCCAGAATGACGATCCGGGTTCCCGAAGATGCTTTCGAAGAAGTTATCACCAGGCTAGAAAATTTAGGCAAAGCTACTGACGTACGGACGGAACTGGAAGATGTCACTGACCGTTACATAGACCTCCGCTCAAGGCTCAACAGCCAAGAAGCACAGGAAGCCCGGCTTATAGAAATACTTGACATGGCTGAAACGGTGGAAGAAGTGCTTGAAGTTGAAAAAGAACTGCAGCGAGTTAGAGGAGAAATAGAGTCGATGAGCGCCCGCCTGGATCAACTGGAAGATCAAATAACTTACTCTACTATCAATATATCCCTGCGAGAAGAAACAATTCCCACCGGAACAATATCGCCACAAGCTTTCGATAACCTGGGAAATAAAATAAGCGAAGCATTTACCGGGGGCATCAATTTTATTTTTAATGCAGCCTCATTTATGGTTATAGTTTTTTCAGCCATCCTGCCGACCCTGGTAGTCTTAATAATAATCGCCGCTATTATCTGGCTTATAATTCGCAGGTACATCAAAAAAAAGAATAATGTGCTTATGGAACAGTCCGGTAGTAAAGAAAAATAAAGAGTGTCTGCGCAGCCGCTTTGCCTGCAATGTCACCCGTCCAAAATACAGCCAGCATGGTTGGGCAGTAGCAATAAAGGTTAATTCGATGGAGGATCTTCTTCCAGGAGGTCTCTTTCCAGGATATCATCGCGCTCAAACAAGCTCTGAGCCCGTCGTAATAAAGCAAGAAGATTTTCTCTTTCATCCTCAGGCAGTTTGGAGAGATATACAGCTAAAAGGAGGTTGCGCCGGTCTTCCACATCTTTTAATAATTCTTCGCCCTTTGAAGTAATCGTAATCCAAACCTGGCGACGATCTTTTTCCTGCCTTTCCCTGGTCACCAGGTCCATTTTATGGAGGCGATTAATTAAAGCGGTAACCGCACTTAAAGTAACCCCTAGCATGTGGGCTAAAAAAGAAGTGTTGCAGGGCCCTTTCCTCAGGGCGCGAAGAACTACAAACTGTGTATCGGTTATTTCATCAACCGTATACCGGTTATGGAGGACCCGGACCCGGTAAACCAGCCTGCTAAAAACATAATCAAGTTCCTTGATATAGTTAATCAGTCCGTCGCTTTGAATTTGAAAATCTCTCCTCACCAGGTTATTTTATGTATTTAATTATTTACCATGTAAAGTATTACTTTATTTATATCATTGATCCAGGTTAAGGTCAAGGAAACCGCCGGTATTTTTCCGCAATCAGCAAAGAGCTTATTCCGAGCTTAATTATTCTTTGCCACTTTAACAACTCGCATTTTTCAACAAAAAATTGCCTGTGATAAAATACTGGTATAATGGGAACATTAATAATGCAAAGGTGTTTAATTGATAAGTATGGTATCCATAAAAAGCATTGAGAAAAATCTACATAACCTGCTGCAAAAGAAGTTTGCTCACCTGCTGCTTTCTTTATGCTCGGGATTATTATTAATTTTTGCTTTTCCCCGTTTTGAACAGGGCTATATTGCCTGGCTGGCCCTTATACCTCTTTTGTGGGTATTATTGCAGGTTTCACCAGGGCAAGCTTTTTGGAGCGGCTTTGTCTTCGGTCTCCCTTTAAACATCTATGTTAACATGTACCTGGCTATCGTCCTCTACCCTTACCTGGGTAATTTACTGGCTACCGCAGCCATGGTGGCCCTGTTCATTTATATCAGCCTCTTTTATGCAGTATTTGCGCTCGGGGCAAATTTGGCCGCTCGCCTGAAAAGACCCTTTTTTACAGCGCTGGCTATTCCCTCGTTGTGGCTCATGGTTGAATATGTCAGGTCCCTGGGGTTACTGGGTTACAATGTCGGATACATCGGTTATACCCAGTGGGGATACCCATATTTACTTAACATCGTTTCTGTTTACGGTTACTGGGGACTTTCCTTTTTAATCTTATTCTTTCAAACCCTCCTGGTTTTATATTTATCAGGCAAACTAAGAAACAGGAACCTGTATTTTGCCACCGCTATCTTTGCAGGGCTTTTTACTGCCGGCCTCATCCTACCTGTTTTTCAGCCGGTCGAAAAAATGGAGCAGCCGATAATAACCGGGTTAATCCAGGGCAATACTCACCCTGAGGAAATAGTTGATTACAGCAAAGCCGAGGTCCTTGAACGTTACTTAAGTCTAACCGAAGAAGCAATTGAAAAAGAAACCTCTCTTGACCTGGTTGCCTGGCCTGAAACTGTAGTCCACCTGGATTTCAGGGATGAAAAACAGCACCCACCCGAAATGAAAGCGCTGGCAGAAAAACACGAGTTGAAGATAATATACGGGGCGAGGGTTAAAACAGGTGAACACCTTTATAACTCAATTACCCTTCTTGGTGAAAGCGGGGAAGACTTCCCGCTTTACAACAAGCACCGGTTAGTGCCGTTCGTTGAATACTTTCCGGCAGAAGAACTTTTAAACCGGATTCTTCAACTTGATCTACTGCTCGGCAGTTATACTCCCGGTGAAGAAATAAAGGTGTTTGATATTAACGGTATACCGGTAGCGGGGGTAGTTTGTTTTGAATCTTATTTTGGAGACCATATGCGGCTTTTCGCTGATAAAGGCGCCCGTCACCAGTTCATAGTCACCAACGATGCCTGGTTTGGAGAATCGATTGGCCTGGAACAGCACGCCCAGGCTGCCGCGATCAGGGCGGCAGAAAGCGGGACCGGGGTTACCCAGGTAGCCAACAGCGGAATCACTATATCTTTTGATTACCAGGGAAGGGAACTGTTCCGGTCGGGCAAAAACGAGCAGGCCATTTTTACTGTGCCGCTGGATATGGCCACCCGGAATACCGTTTATTCCCGTTACGGCGATTTTTTCCCTGTCATATGGGCGGCGTTTTTAGTTATTGCCTGCCCTGCCCTGTATGTTAAAACTAGGCAAGAAAATTTTTCACGATCACCACGGGAGTCCCGGCATCGGCCGAACCGCTAACCAGGTCTGCCAAACTGGCCAGGACATCTTCCATGCGCCGGGGAGTAGTCCCTTCTCTATCGTCACAGTCCCTGGCCACATCCCGTTTTGCATTTTCTGAAATAAATGTCTCAATCTCGTTGGGATTTTTATGGCCCTCGTAATAGTACTGGTCGGCCAGGTATTTATACTTAACCCCTTCCCTGATACGATCCAATCCGCCGGTGGCAGCAAATGCAGCTTTCGGATCGGCAAGTTCATAGATGCCACTGGTAGGGTCAAGATAGGCCCCATCCCCGTAAATCATCACTTCAACATCCAGTCCAAATTCTTCTTTCACCCTGGACTGAAGCTTTTTTACTAACTGCCTGCCTTCCCTGGGCGCCAGTTTCAACCTTTCCCCCGATGAAAGGTTGCTCCCTAAAAGCCCCCATTCCGAGTACTTTTCTCCTTGATTGCAAACCTGATCAAGGGTTATACAGTTCGAAAATCGCTTTGCAATTATCTCTTTTGTCTTTTCCCTGGTATGAATGTCAGCAGCAAGGACCCCGTCAGGCTCAAATTCCAGGACTTGTTCCGGCTTATTGGAGAGCAGTATATTCGGCCGGGCGCCTTCTTCTTCAATTAGCTTTCGGTAAAGATTAATATAGTCGACTCCTGTAACCGGGTGCTTGAACTCATACCCCACCAGGTCGTCAAGGGTTAGCACTTCTTTTCCCAGGCTTTCAACATAATCAGGAGAGATAACCTGGTTTCCAACCTCATCCGAAGGATAAGAGAGTTGCAACATCACTTCTCCGTTAGGGACTGCCCGGGCCAGTCCTTTTAAAATCATAGAAAAACGGTTGCGACTGGCGATGGGGAAAACAACGGCCAGCCTGCTGTCTTCTTTTAAATTTAGCTTTTCTTTTATTTCCCGGGCAATATCATCAACAGTGATGAAGTTATCCTGGGCGCGAGCAACAATCGATTCTGTAATACAAATAACATCACCGTCATGTAAAAGCCCGTCCATGCTGCAGCGGGACAGTGGTTTCAATATTTCTTCTACGATATCCATTCCCGGCAATATAACCCCCATTTTCAAACCAAAAGCCAGGGAACCGATATAATCAGGTATTTTCATGCTGCTGTTCTCCTCCTTCGTCATTTAGTATCACGCCTGCTTGCCATAAGCTCCAGGGACTTTTCATAATCCTCCATGGTATTGATGTTTATAAATGAACGCTGCCCGGGATCAAAACGATTAATTTCGGACATGGCAATATACTTTACCTTTATATGCCTGTAAAAATCAGTAACTTTATAATAGCCACCGGCAACCTGCCTCTCAATTATATCAATGCATGAGCGTTTATAAAAGGCATGCAAGGGTTGATAATGTTTACTGATGCGAGGCACTACCGCATCATTGGAAGCAGCAAAACCCGACATATATTTTATTAAATCCAGGTTTACGAAAGGCATGTCACAGGCCACGACAAACTGGTAGGGCAGGGTTGATGAACTTAAGCCGGCATGGATTCCCCGCAAAGGGCTCTTTTGTTTTGTATCCAGCAAGTCCCCGGTGAATCGCACCGGAAGGAAGCTATATAACTCGGGGCGATCGGTGACTACCGTTATCTCGTGGAAGTAAAAGCTTAAGGTCTCTACTACTATTTCAATCAGGACACGGCCATTAAAATCGAGCAGGGCCTTGGGCTGCCCCAACCTTTTACTATCCCCGCCGGCCAAAACTACAGCGCCTTTTAATTGATCATTTTTCCGTTCCAGTTTAGTCAAAGGACCACCTCTGTACCTGCTTTAACACAATCGCTTTCTTATCAAACCGGACAAAACAACAAGCAAGCTGTATTCCATACTAAAACATACCACGAGCTGTAAATAATAACAACTTACCGGCCGATTAAATTAATGCCACCTTAAATCGAATGAAATATGGGCTGCAAAAATATTAATCCTGGTCAGACAGAGCTTTTAAACGTTTTCGCTCGCTGATCATAACCATAAAAATACCCAGCTCATAAAGAAAGATCAAAGGTAAAATCATAATTGCCTGGGATATGATGTCAGGAGGAGTGATAATGGAAGCAATAACAAGCATGATTAAGATTGCAACCTTCCTGTGCCGGCGCAAGAAAGTCGTGGACAAAAGACCAACTTTGCCAAGGGCCCAGGTAAAAAGAGGCAACTGAAAAACCGCCCCAAAAGCAATGTGGAAAGAAAGAACAAATGCCAGGTAATCACTGATTGTCAAATGGGGTTCAAGTTGAGCATCGGCAAATTGGAGAAAAAAGCTTAGTGTAAATGGAAATACTACGTGAAAAGCAAAAATGACCCCGGCGCTAAAAAGAACTAATATGCCGGCCAGTACCGCCAGGTAAAACTTTTTTTCACTCCTGGTCAAACCGGGGAAAATATAAGCGGAGAACTCATACAGGAGTACAGGCAGCGCCAATACCAGCCCGCTGAAAAGAGCCAATCTCAAGTTAGCCATAAACGCTTCAGGGGGGGAAAGGTAGATAAGGGGCATGTCCCCGAGAGGACTGGTCAGTATCCCTCGTATAAATTCTATATTGGCAAAACTTACCCCGACAGCAACAAGCAAAGCGCCTGCTGAAATCACCAGGCGCAGGCGCAACTCTGAAAGATGATCTAATATGGGCATAGTGCCGTTTTTATTATTGCTCACAAGTACTGAATACCTCCCGGCATTCCCGGCACTGTCTTATAACCCCCTATTACAAAAGACAATGAACTTCAAACCACCGCCATTTATTTATCAGGCTCTGAATTCGGGGAAGTAGTTTCGTCAGATGTTGAGCTATCTTTTAACCCTCGTTTTAATTCAACCACGCTTTGCCCGATAGACTTTGCCAGCTGCGGAAGCTTGGTCGAACCAAAGATCAAAAGGATTACCGCCAAAATGGCTATTATTTCAGGCATTCCTATTCTTCCTAGCATTACAGATCCTCCTCAATTCGGAAATAAAAACATTTTATGTCTACAAATTTATTTTACCACATAAACCCAAACAAATAAACTTTAACTGCTTTTATGGTCAGACTCGTTATCATCAAGGCTAATAGTTTCCTTCAGATCCCTGGTTGCTTTTCTAAACTCCTTTAGTCCATTACCTATAGAACGTCCCATTTCCGGCAACTTGCTTGGTCCGAAAATCACCAGGGCAACTACAAGAACCAGCAGTATTTCCCACAGGCCGATCTTTCCACCAATCAAATCGTTCACCTCCAAAATACATACCTCTACCTCATCTATTATAACTTATTACGATTAGAAATGCGACTACTTAAATTTGATTTCTTTCAGAAAGGTTCAAGGCAATAAAAACAGCGGGCGCTAGAAGGGTTACCCAAATCCCCCCAAGCGCATAGCGAATAAAACCGAGCAGTTTTACTTCTGAAGGTAATATTCCACCCAAACCGACTATGATGCCAAATAAAACTGCCACTCCTAAAAGCACTTTTACAGCCTGTTTCCCCGGGGGTGCAGACACTTTAGAGCGAATCATATCACTTTCAATTACATAACCGACTGAAGCTCCGGAAAGGTAACCCAGTATCTTTGGCGGATCGACACCGGGAAGCAGCACTACTAAAGTCAAAGGCACGGCAATAGCAAGGACCGCCAACAAGGGAGTCGAAAAACGTTCGATCCAGCCTTTTTCGTAAAATAGCACACTTAACCGGAAAAATACCAGGATAAAAGGTATACCAAAAGCGAAACCGCCTAAAATATCTGCTAAGTAGTGATAACCGAGAACCATGCGCGAGAGTGCTATTACAGCAATAACCAGGATGGTCCAAATCCAAAACCTTTTTGATTTTATTCGTGCTGCCAGGTAACACCAGACCGTTACGGCTGTCAAGGTGTGGCCACTGGGGAAGGCATAACTGCCTTCAGGATGTTCTACCCCTTCAATCGGTGGCCGCTCAAGCAGGGTTATATCTTTAATATAATTGCTGTAAGTTGCTGAACTTAAAAGCACAAAAGCTCCCCAAAACCCTAAAGACTTGCTTACACACCAGATTAGAAAGCTGAATAAAACCATAAAAAATTCATCATCACCAATAAAAGTGAAAAACCGAAATATAAACTCAACTCCCGGAACAGCACGCCATGCCTGCAGGGCTTGTATTAATTCCAGGCTGCGGGTAAACGGCCAGGCAAAAATTAACAGTGCCGCTGAAAAAATGGTAACTGCTAAAAGAAATAAAAACCAAAAAGATTCATACCTGGGATGATCAGAAAAATAAGGCCTTGTTACCGGTGGATATTTCAAAAGATATAACCCCCTAAAAATTTATTCTTCGAAATCTTCCGGGTTCCATTCGTAATCTGCCTCAAATTCATGCAAAAGATCCCTGGCCCGGTCTAAGAATGGTTCCGGAACCAAAACCTGCACTTCAAGAGCCTGTCCCCCAATAACCCGCATTGCCCCTGCATAGGGGCTGCTGTCATTTTTTTTAGACGGGATCCCTTTTTCCCATAAAAACCCGCAAACTATATCCGCCTCCACATCGTTGTCTACTTCTGTTAAAAATACCCACTTTTCTTCCATCCAGCATCACTTCGTTCCCTAAAAAATATTAACTGCTCAACTAGAGCCGTGCTGGATTTTGACCTGGTGACATTGCATGTAAAGCGGTTGCAATGATCGACACAGCAAAGATTGTAACTGGTCGGCCTGCATAAAGACATGCCGCCGAGGCCTAAAGCCTTAGATGGCGAATGCTGCAGCATAACCAAAGCAAAAGTCTTAAGCTTTAGGCGTCACCATTGCCCGCGATGAGCCGGCACCAGCCTAAAATGCAGCACGGCTGAACAGATAGAAATAAATTTAACTGCGAAAATATAATTCTTCCCTTTTCTTATTATTCCTGCCCCCAAATGCCGGTTTGACTGAATTAATGAAGGATATTATGATCAAGAAGCCGGCTTACACGGGAGGAATCTGCATAATTGTCAACTAACCTTGAATTAATAAGGGATCTGGCCTCTGAGCTTAAAATTGACCAGGTTGGGGTTATCTCAAGCGATCCGCTTTACTATATGCTGCCGCGCCTGCACCGCCGTATCGATGAAAAAAGAATCACTCCTTTTGAGGAAACCAAGCCCGCCGGGCGAATTTCACCTGATCTGTTGCTTAATAACTGTCAAAGCATTATTGTGCTGGCTCTCCCCTACACTGCCGCATCACAGGGTATCCCCGAGACAGCTGATGCACCGCGCGGAATAGTGGCGCGCTGCGCCCGCAGCATCGATTATCACATCCTGCTGGAATGTAAAGCGTCAGAGCTGGCGCAAAATCTAAAAACATACAGCCCTGAAGCTTTTAATTATAAAGTGCTTTGCGACCGCAGCCCCCTTCTGGAAAGAGAATTGGCTTTCAGGTCAGGATTGGGCCTGATCGGAGAAAACTGTACCTTGATCAACCACCGCTACGGTTCATATGTCACTCTCGGGACAATCCTTGTTGATAAAAAAATTGAGCCACCGGGCCAATTTCCATTAAAAAAACACTGCCTTCGATGCGGCAAATGCCGGAAAGCATGCCCTACCGGAGCTATAAGCGAACCTTATATTCTTAACCCTCACCTGTGCCTTTCTTACCTTACCCAGGCTCCCGGAATATTCCCCCGTGAACTGCGTCCCAGGCTGGGTGGAAGGATCTACGGGTGCGACAGCTGCCAGGATGCATGCCCCCTAAACAAGAACACGGCCAGTTCGCCTCACCCGGAAGTAGCTTTTTCATTCTTTCCCGCTGAACCGCTGTTAATCCCTGTAATCAATATGACCCAAAAAGAATTCAAACTTACTATAGAAAAAACATCCGCCGGTTGGCGTGGAAAAACCACCATACAGAGAAATGCTGTCATTGCCCTGGGCAACTATGGCGATAAAACCGCTGTAAAAGAGCTGGCTAAACTATTGGAAAACGATCCCAGGGCAGTGATCAGGCTCCATGCTGCCTGGGCCCTGGGCCGGCTGAGCGGCAAAAAAGCCCGTCGTGCCCTGGATAAGTCAAGATTAAACGATCCCGAAACAATGGTTAAAAATGAAGCCGAACTGGCCCTGGATGAGCAGGATACAGGCATATTATAGCCAATATATAAAGGATAAAGATCATTGCTACATTATCCCAGGGGGGAACAAGATGAACAGTTCTTTTCGTCTGCTATATATAAGAGGCATCCCGGTTGAAATTCATGTCAGCTGGCTCTTGATCTTTTTCCTGTTCAGTTTAAGCCTTTCCCAGGGCTATTTTCCCGTTATTGCAGAAGGGTTTAGTGCCGGGGTTTACTGGACTGCAGGGATCATCACCACCTTACTGATTTTTACTTCAGTTCTAATTCACGAACTGGGACATTCTTTTGTAGCCATCAACGAAGGCATCCCGATCAAAAAAATAACCCTCTTTATTTTTGGCGGCGTAGCCCAGATGGAAGCTGAACCAAAAAACCCGCGTTCAGAATTCAGGATTACCGCAGCAGGCCCCCTCACCAGCCTTATCCTTGCTATAACCAGCGGGGCGCTATACTACCTTTTTCTGACCCCGGGAGAGCTTTTGGGAGAAGCGATATTTTTCGTGGCCCGGGTTAACTTGATCATGGCTGTTTTCAACATGATCCCGGCTTTCCCTTTAGATGGCGGCCGCCTTTTCCGTTCAACCCTCTGGCTTTTTGGCAAAAACATATTAAAAGCAACCCGGATTGCCGTGATCGTCGGCAGCATCCTTTCTTTCATTTCTATGGCCATCGGATTTATGGTCATCTTTTTCCTGGAAGACATTTGGGGTATCTGGCTGATTTTCCTTGGCTGGATGATCTACCAGGCCGGACAGTCAAGTTATTCCCAGCTTGTTTTTAAAGAAACGTTTTCCGGGATGAAGGTATCAGAAATAATGAGCAAAAACCTGCAGACAGTTTCTCCCGATGCTACCCTGGATGAACTGGCAGATTACTTCCTGCGCTACAAGTTCGGCGCTTTCCCGGTGGTATACGGCTCCACTACACACGGACTGGTAACTTTGCAGAATTTAAAAGAAGTGCCCCGGGAAAAGTGGCCGCATACTACTGTAGCCCATGTTCAAACTCCTCTTAGAGAAATTATGGTGATCAACCCCAACGACGACGCTGCCGATGTTATGATGAAAATGGCAAGCCAAAATGCCGGGCGGGCCCTCGTAATGGAAGAAAACGGCGAACTGGTTGGCTTGCTCAGCCGCACCGATATGATGCGTTTTATGCAAATGCACATGGTGCTGGGAGAAGAATAAAGTCAGGTCGGTAATTAAAAATGAATTCAGGTGATACCTTCATGAATAAACTTATTGCACCGGTAAAAACAGGGCTGGTTAAAAGCGCAAAGCTGCTTTGGCTCCTGTTGAAAATTATTGTTCCTGTTTCCTGCATAGTTGCGGTTCTTGAGCATTATGGCATTATTGAAATGTTTGCCGCTTCTTTTGCCCCGGCCATGAGCTATTTTGGCTTGCCGGGAGAAGCCACAATCGCCTTACTGCTCAGTTTTACAGTGAACTTTTACGCCGCCCTGGGAGTTTTGGGAGCAATGACTTTAAGCCCGCAGCAAATAACTGTGTTAGCGGTTATGATTGGTATATGCCACGAACTCCCGGTTGAAACGGTGGTCTGTAGTTACACCGGCCTGCGGATCCCGGCAGCTGCCGTCCTGCGCATCTCCACCGCTCTCTTTGCCGGTTTTACTTTAAATCTAATCTATAACCTGGTTTCCTAAGGAGTTCTCTGGAAAACATGGAAATTTTATACCTGCTTGCAACTACAATTGCCGATACCATATTAAATATCGCGAGGCTTGCCTTATTGCTGGTACCGGTTATGGTTTTAATTGAAATTGCCCGTTATTACCAGCTGATAGAAAAACTAACCGGCAGGATAAAGGGAGCATTGGAGTTTTTGACTCTACCCCAGGAAGCGGCTTTCCCTCTCCTCGCCGGGCTTTTCTTTGGCATAGTTCTAGGATCGGCATTGATTATTGACTACGCCAGGGAAGGAATCTTAAAAAAACGTGATTTGCTTTTAATCGGCATTTTTTTAAGCATTTCCCACTCGGTTGTGGAAGACACCCTTATTTTCGCTGTTTTTGGAGCAAATCCAATTATATTATTGACTACACGTACAATCCTGGCTATAGTAATAACCAGGATTGCCGCTTCTTTGATCGACCGGAATTCACCGGTTGAAAGCTTGCGCAACTAAAGATTATATGCCTGGAATTCTTCAAAAACCTTCACCAAATGCTCACTCCAGTATAAAAGCAGTTCGTCGCCCATAAAAGGTGCTACCAGCTGCAAGCCCAGGGGAAGCCCATCCTTTGATCTACCTGCGGGAATAGTTAAAGTGGGCATACCGGCATTGGTCCAGGGTAAATTCATAATTGGATCTCCTGTACTCTCAAGTCCCCTCGGGGCCGGACCGGTAGCAGCCGGGGTTATCCACAAACCAAGGTTAGCCGGCCACATTGTCGCTTCAACTTCATCTTTTAATTCTTTCCTTTGCCTTCTTGCTTTTTCCAATTCTTTTTCTGTAACCTCTTTGCCTTCTTCAATTAACTCAACGGTCTGGGGGCTGTAAAGATCAGCATACTTATCATAGAGGGCTTCATGCTCAATAGCCATTTCGGCGGCTATCAGTTTACGGTGGTTTTTATTTATTTCTTCGACATTATCAAGGACATTAACTTCCCTGATAATATAACCGGCTTCTTCAAGCTTTTTCAGCTGACGATTAAAAGCTTCCAGGGCTTCCGGCGAAGCCTGCTCCAGGTAGCTGCCTTTAGGCACACCCAAAATCGGCTTGTAAGTGACATCGATTTCCTGCCAGTTGTGACAGGTAGTTTCCGCCGCCAGGATCATCCCTTCTATATCCTGGGTGAAAAAGCCAACATGGTCTACAGAGGGAGAAAAGTTAATCAATCCAGTCCTGGAAATCCGCTCATAACTAGGTTTAAACCCGATCACACCGCAGTAAGCGGCAGGCCGGTTTATCGAACCGATAGTCTGGGAACCAAAAGTCAGCGGGCTAAACCCTGCTGCTGCAGCAGCGGCAGAGCCACTGCTGGAACCACCGGGTGTATGATCCAGGTTATGGGGATTACGGGTAGGTCCCGGTGCGAAGTAGGCAAATTCAGTGGTAACTGTTTTACCCAAAATCAATGCCCCGGATTGTCTTAAAAGCCAAACTGCTTCCGCTTCAGGACCGGCAAGCACTTCCGGGTTTAATTTCGAACCTGCTTTCGTAGGAAAGTGATCAACCCGGTAAATATCTTTAACACCCACCAGGGCGCCATAAAGTGACGGCCGCTTTTCAGGGTCCGGGTAAGTTTTCTGTAAAAGCTCGGCTTCCTTCATCAGCCGTTCCCTTCGACCGGATTCAGGCAATAAAGCGTGAATATCCGGGTCATACTTTTCGATCCGGTCGCAGCATTGCTCTATGTAATCTTTAAGGTCCACCTTTTCTTCTTTTAAATCGCTGACCACTTTGGCCAGGGGAGCAGGATGCAAGTACACTGATAACTCCTCCTTTAAAATATAGTCCTGCCGGTTGATAACAAGATTATTTCGTATTTATTCAACCGCACTGCATTTTGTAACTGGTGCCGGCTCATCGCGGGCCATGGCGAAGATTTATATTAGTCTCTTCCAAGTATTTCTTTTAAGTATGCCTTCAGCTGCGGAGCCAAACTTTCCCGCCTGAGAGCAAATTCAATCGTCGCTTCCAGGAAACCAAACCGATCCCCTACATCATACCGCCTGCCTTCAAAGGTATAAGCCCATACCGGTTTTCTTTCAGCCAATGTATTTAAAGCATCGGTTAACTGAATTTCACCGCCGGAACCGGGGCCGGTTTCTTCCAAAATCTCAAATATACCGGGATCAATAATATAACGGCCAAGAACGGCAAGGTCTGTTTTTGCTTCTTCCCTGGATGGTTTTTCTGTTAGTTTAGTTACCCGGACTACCGAACCTGCAGAATCATCAGATTCCACTGCCCCATATTTATGAATGTTTTCCCAACCCACTTTTTGCACCCCTAAAACAGAAGCTTCTTTCTGAGCGTAAACTTCTGCCATTTGTCCGATGCAGGGAACCCGGGAATAGATAATGTCATCGCCAAGCAAAACAGCAAACGGCTCATTGCCAACAAAACTTTTAGCGCAAAGGACAGCATGGCCAAGGCCCAGGGGCTCTTTTTGTCGAACATAAAATATATTGGCCAGTTTACTGATGCCTTGCATTTCCTGCAAGTCCCCGGTTTTCCCCTTGTTACGGAGAACTTCTTCCAATTCGATACTGCGATCAAAATGATCTTCGATTGACTGCTTATTCCGCCCGGTAACAATTAAAATGTCTTCAATTCCCGCCTCCACAGCTTCTTCTATGACAAATTGAATGGTCGGTTTGTCCACAATCGGCAGCATTTCTTTAGGCTGTGCTTTAGTGACCGGCAGAAACCGGGTTCCCAACCCGGCCGCCGGTATAACTGCTTTTTTAATCTTCATTATCCCGGCCACCACCTTAAAAAATATAATCCTGCAAACCTGGCAACTTGATGTCAAATAATTCTACAAGAATAACCTGTTCACCTGCAATTTTAAGCTCGATAAATTTGTTTGCCATGAATTTTGCTTTAAATTTAAATAAACTAAGTGCTTCTCTGTTTTATTTTGAAGCGCTCATCTTGACAGCGTAAAAATATGCTGCTGCTCAACTGCGCTTTATATTGGATGGGGGAAATTGCCGGTAAAGCTGTTGCGGTATCCGGCGAAACAAAAGGTTTTAGCAGGGAAACCAGATCAGATATAGAAAGAGAAGTTTAAGAAATAATTATACTTGATGGAAAGATAATAAGCTTGATCTAATTGATTGGAGGGCACATTGATGAAAACTATGCGGGCCGCCCAACTAACAGAACAAGGTAAACCTTTGGAACTGGTAACCCTGCCAGTGCCCAGTCCCGGGGAAGAGGAAATCCTGGTTAAAGTCAAAGCTGCCGGTATTTGCAGTTCCGATCTGCACTACCAGGAAGGCAGAAGCCAGGTTACTAAACTGCCGATTACTTTGGGGCATGAAATCGCCGGCGAAATAGTGGAATGCGGTAAACAGGTCCGGGGCCTTGAACCGGGAGACAGGGTTTGTATTTTTTACCTGGTCACCTGTGGCAAATGTCCGGCATGCAGCAGCGGAAATGACAATTACTGTAGTGAGGCAAAAATGCTTGGCAAAAATATTGACGGAGGCTTTGCGGAATATATAACCGTTCCGGCCCGTAATGCTTACCCTTTCCCCGATTCAATTCCTTTTACCCATGCCGCTCTCTTAACCGATGCTGTAGCCACCCCGTTCCATGCTTTAAGCAGGGCCGGCGTAAAAACCGGGGAAAGCGTACTTGTAATTGGAATTGGAGGTCTGGGCCTTCATGCAGTGCAGATTGCAAAAATAATGGGAGCAGGTAAAGTTATCGCCATGGACCTGGATCCGGAAAAACTTTCCCTGGCAAGCCGGGTCGGAGCAACCATGACAGTAAATCCGGGAGAAAAGAAAGCCGTGGAAAAAGTAATCGAGCTTACCGGTGGTGGAGTAAATTTGGCCGTAGAATTAATCGGCCTGCCCCAGACTATACGCCAGGCAATAGATTGTACCGCTACAGGTGGCCGTTCTGTGGTGGTAGGTATTTGTCCCGAAGAAATTGCCCTCAACCCTTACCATGACCTGCTGCTTAAAGAAAGAACTATAATGGGAAGCGCCGATCAAAGCAGGGCAGATTTCCCCGTAATTATTGAACTGGCCGATCAAAAACGACTGGATATGAGCCATTCGGTTACACGAGAACTGCCCCTGGATGAGATAAACCAGGGACTTGATATGTTAAGGAAAAAAGATATAAACCTGGTCAGGCTGGTAGTGACTTTCCCGTAACTACTAGCCTGAACCGGTTTCCCAGTGCAACCCTTCACCCTGTTCTACAGTGACCAGATCCGGGAATTCAGACCTGACTTTTGCATCAACCTCCGGTGGAATAATTGGATCCGAGGTTTCATTAAGAATTTGGACTGCTAATTCCTCGGCTCTTTTCCAGCTGTCTTTACTGCCCGCATCAATCCAGCGTTGATACGACTGGCGGTCACTGGCCCTGGGGGCATAGCTTTCTGTGCGCATGTATCTTACAGTGTGTTCTTCACTGAGATAGTTTCCACCCGGCCCTACCCTGGCAATTATATCATAAGCCAGGGTATCCTGGTTTATCTCAATTCCCCTCAACGTGCGCAGGCAGCTTCCCACTATATCGTTATCGATTATATACTGGGCATAGGAGACGGTGAGCGCTCCATCAAGCATGCCAAAAGCTTCGTGGATGTAATTTCCGCCTGCTAATGCGGCCAGCATTGCCGTTGTAGCGCCTTCGTGAGCTGCCTGGGCATCCGGCAGCTTGGAATCGGTTGTCCCTACTGTAAGATAACAGGGAAGACGGTAATAATGGGCCATCTGGGTAATCGCTGCATTCATCAAACCCGACTCAATGCTGCCCATTAAAAATGACATTGTGCGCATATCCATAGTTATCGGCACGGCACTGTAAAAAACAGGGGTACCCGGGTTAACCAGTTGGGTTAGAATAACTCCCATCAGCGCTTCGGCATTTTGCTGAACCAGGGTACCGGCCAGGGTAACCGGGGCCGTGGCTCCTGCAGCCGGGGCTGTCGAAGTAGCAAGCGGCAGGCCGTAACGAGCTACTTCCATAATGTAGTCTGCATGTTCCGCACCGAGCTTAAGCGGGCTGGAAATTGATGAAATAAAGCCGATAAACGGGCGGCGCTGCAGGTTTTCCAGGCCACCGGCTATAATGGAGGCAATTTTAATTGAGTCCTCCAGGCCCTGCTTGCTAAATATCCCACCCATTACCGGTTTGCTGGTATTGGAAAGTGCCTGATACTTGGTGTTGATATCAACTGTTTCTATATTGATATCGTGCGGATACAGGGGATTGATGAAAAAATCAAGGTACTCCAACCGGTCGGCGAGCCTGGCTAATTCGGCAACATCATGAATTTCACCGGGTCGTTTATTACGTTCAAGGTCCAGGACATAGAGGGCCAGGCCACCGGATCCAAAGTTTACTTTTTTCCCACCAACAGTGATATCTCTTCCTTCCCTGCGTCCATAAAAAACAAATTCGGCCGGAGCCTGTTTGATACAGCGAGATATTAATTCCCTGGAAACATAAACTCTATTTTGGTCATAATCTACCTTGGCGCCATTTTTCTCCAGCAACTCCAGGGCCGGAAGATAATTAATTTCAAAGCCCACATTTTGTAAAACCTTGATTGAGGTTTCATGAACCTGGCTTATTTCTTTTTCCGTAAGGACATTATAGCCTCCGCCTTCATAAATCGGTTTTTCCATATGGCCTACCCCCCTATATCTGGTGGTTTGTTTACAGCTCGGTAAACTTTAAATTTTATTATTGCTTTAAAAGGATCGCATTAATCAAGGGTAAACTTATCCCAATTTTTAACCATTGCCGAAATTAAATCGGCCCGGGTTATAACCCCCGATAGTTGATTGTTTTCGTCAACCACCGGGATCCGGTTAATTCCGTTCTCCTCCATTAACTTACTTACCTCATAAACCGGTGTATCTTCTGATACAGATATGACCTCGGTCGTCATTAATGTTTCCACCGTGGTTGAAGCAACCAGTTCAATTACTTCGATCCCCCGATGGGTAATATCTACGTGCAGCACATCCTTGCTTTTCGTAAATACCTGGTGCGGATCCCGCAGCGGTTGGCCTATTATTTGCTGCGAATAACGCCAGATATCTGTTTCAGAAACTATACCGATCAACTTATTCTCTTCATCCACTACCGGTAAACCGCTAAAACAATTCTCGTCCAAAATTTCAGCCGTTCTTTTCAACGTTGTATCGGCTGTTACACTGACCACCGGGGTGGTCATTATTTCTTTAGCCAATATCGCCATCTTAATCCCTCC
>Ga0207421_10002680_pt1 | contig 21927 bp, 28 predicted proteins | sample SodLakKL_010_SED_4_FD_187542 | JGI IMG/M metagenome (GOLD analysis project Ga0207421, IMG submission 187542) | Alkaline sediment microbial communities from Lake Tanatar, Kulunda Steppe, Russia - 8KL_010_SED (SPAdes) (version 2) | ecosystem: Environmental > Aquatic > Non-marine Saline and...
CTCGCTGCGCTGCCCGACTTTTTGAGAGGACCATGCGATGTGGTCCTCTCTTTTACTGCTTATGTAACGGCACTGTGTGAATAAGTCCAACCACAGATACTGGGAGGGGTAGGGGTTTCTTTTGCTATAAAACCCCACCCGGGATAAACCGCAATAAAACCCCACCCGGTATAAACCTGCAATTTTATGTCAACCCTTGATGTCGTATTTTTTATATGTTATAATATTATCATAGTATGATAATATAAAAGGAGGTACAAATCATGTCTAAACAAACCCGATACATTGGGGCCCAGATAGATAAAGAGTTACACAAGAAGATTAAGATGAAGTGTGCTGAACGGGACCTCACTGTACACAAAGCTGTTGTATTGGGTCTGATTATGTTGTTGGATCTGGACGAGGACATCGACCTCGACGAGATAAACGAAGAATTATCTGCAACTGGAAGCTAAGGAGGTGATGTAATTGCAGATTCTTCAACCTATGAAGCCAGCAAAGATTGACCTTGAGAAACCAAGCCACCAAAAACGTCTTGACGAATGGTTCGAGGACCCTGCCTACGTAGCAGAACCTAAGATTGATGGTTGTCACTACTTCAATCAAGCAGGACAGTTTCTTAGTACTAAGGTCTCTAAGAGGACAGGGAACTTAGTCGACAAGACGGAGAACTTCCCTCACTTGGTGGAAGGGTTTCTGAGAGCCGACCTAGGGCAAACGGTACTGGATGGGGAGATATACTACCCAAACGACCACAAGAGTTACGGTGCTACCAAGGTCACAGGATGTTTGGGTCCTGAAGCCGTCAGACGACAGGAACAAGAGGGATGGATACATTATTGTATCTTTGATGTCCTGAGGGACCCTGATGGCAACTGGCTGTTTAACCTTCCCTGGTACAAAAGAAGGGAACTGATGGAACAGATTGGCGCTGAGCTCTCCAAGCACTGCGAATACTATGAGGTAGTACCAGTAAAAAGAAACAGGAAACGCCAGTTCCTGGAGAAGGTCCTGAATCAGGGAGGCGAGGGTATTGTTCTAAAGTACACTAAGAGTATTTATGTACCTGGTAAACGGCCGATCAACAACTGGATTAAAATCAAGACAGGCATTGAAGATGACGTTGTGATCTTAGGTTTCGATCCTCCAGAACGTCTATACACAGGAAAGGATTTTGAAACCTGGCCTTACTGGGAGAATGGTGAACCGGTTACGCGTAGCTACTACAACGGCTGGATTGGTAGCATTGCGTTCGGGAAATACGACGACGAAGGACAATTAATCTTCTTAGGTAGTTGTACTGGTATCACAGATTCAATGCGTGAGGAGTTCACTAACAACCAAAATGAGTACATCGGGCAGGTCATGCAGATCAAAGCGATGGAGTACACCGAGGATGGTAGATATCGCCACCCGAACTTCGTCCGAATCCACCCTGACAAAAATCCCCACGAGTGTGTTATAACACACAAAGGGGGTGAAGGAGCTGTCGTCTAAGGTCACAACACAGAATATCAAGGAGGCCGCCCTAGCATATGTAGAGATGGGGTGGCCTATTATTCCCTTGTGCGATCCAGAACACAGGGATGTCGGAGATCAGCACCGACAGAAGTGCAAGGCTCCGGGTAAAGCACCCCTACTTAGTAACTGGACGCGACGTAGTGTACCAACAAAAGAAGAGGTGGAACAATGGTTCGAACAATGGCCTAATTGTAATATAGGCCTTATTCTTGGTGATACAGGTACTACTAACCTCGTGGGTATTGATGTGGATGGCGATGTCGGGGAAGAGATCTTACAAGACATTAGTAGAGGTGTACTACCGCCTACCGTCGAATTCAAGACGGGGAATGGTAGACGCTTAGTCTACGAACTCCCACTTGGAGCAGAGAGTAAGAAGGTTGCACAAAAAGGGGATGACGGAGAACTAGCGTTGTTAGCTACAGGGCAACAAACAGTACTCCCACCTTCTGTACACAAGAACGGTACGGTTTACGAATGGACCAAAACGCCTGAGGACCACGACATCGAGGAAGCACCTCAATTCGTGCTGAATCTTATCCTGGTACAGGGGGAGGGGGATGCGCAGCACGAAGCGACGGTCACACTTGACGACTGGAACCAGAAGGTCCCACAAGGTCAGAGAAACGACCACTTGACCAAGTTAGCTGGTTCTTTGATTGCACGTCGGAATATTCCGAAAGAACAGATTACTGCATTCTTAAAGACGTGGAACCAGAACAATTGCGATCCTCCCCTACCAGAAGAAGAAATCGAAGTGATGGTAGAAAATCTCCACGCAGCCGAACTTGCCAAACAATCAGGACGTAAGAGAAAGAGAGGCGACGACAAACCGGTCCTACGCCCCATCAAGTTCGCCGAACACTTCATTGAGGAACAGAGAAAGAAAGGAACAGAGTGGAGATATTGTGTTGACAGAGGTATATTCTACAGATGCGACGTTATGGTAGGACCTTGGGAGATTGTTGATACATTATATCTCCAACGCGAAGTAAGGAGAGCCCTCATCGAACAGGAGGAAACCTGGGATAGTCACAGGCATGTATATGAGGTTGTTTCAGCAATCCGAGAAGTCCTTGCCGACCCCGTGAACGACGACCTCTTTGATATCGGTTTACACCCCGATTTAAACCACGTATATGTTCAGAACGGTATGTTAGATTGGAGAACCCTCGAACTTAAACCTTGGGACCCGCGCACGTATAGTACTATCAAACTTCCCGCAGCGTGGAATCCTGACGCGAAGAACACCGAAGTGTACGAAGAGTGGAATAAAATCCTCGAAACGTGGGTACCAGATAAAGAAACCCGCGACTTCCTGCAGGAATACGTAGGGTACTGCTTAATCCCTGATTGCAGTCACAGAACTGCTGTCTTTCTGTATGGACCTGGCAGCAACGGTAAATCGTTGTTCCTCGAAGTTATCGCCAAATTGTTCCAGGGTTATATTGAATTTACTCCTTTACACTGGGTAGGGGAGAGGTTTGAGTCTGCAAAGCTACTTGATAAGCTCGTAAATGTGTGCGGAGATATCGATTCGAAGTATATGACAGAAACTAGCACCCTAAAGAGTTTGATTGCTGGTGACCCAATCCGAGCTGAATTTAAGCATGGTAAGAGCTTCCACTTCCACCCTGTTTGTCGTTTAATGTTCTCTGCGAACCAATTACCACGTAGTAGCGACAAGTCGGAAGGTTGGTATTCTAGGTGGAAGTTTGTTGAGTTCCCAAAGCGCTTCAAGACCGACACGAAGTTTAAGAGAAACCTATTAAACATGATGAGTCGTCCTGACGGGCTGAGTGCACTGCTCTGTTGGGCTGTAGAAGGGTTACGTCGTCTATACAATACTGAAGAGTTCACCATTAGCGAACCTATGGAGCAATCTGCAACAAACTACCGCTTGGAGAACGACACCGTCCAGGCTTTCTTTTCTATGGTACTAAAGGTGGTGGGACACACCGGGAAGGACACAATGGTAACTGTACCGAGTATATACAATGTATACCGTGTATGGTGTGAAGATTACGGTTTAAAACCAGTTAGTCAGCACGAATTTACACGCCGAGCCGGGGGTATAGACATCCAGAAAGCTGTGCGCCGAGTTAAGGGTACCACAAGCAACTGCTTCCTAGGTGTGCAGTTTACCGAATACGCAGAGGAAGCTGGATATTATGAAGAGTACGTCTTCAATGAAAGCTTACGCGTTAGTAGTACCAGGAGAAGAGGTGGAGGTAGATCTAGTCAGTCCCAAGCAGCAGAGTGACGTGTTCTCAAAAAAATTTTTAAAAATAACCATTGCTAAATTTTTATAAAAAAGTTATAATTAAATTGAAAATAAAAATTATTTCAGGAGGTGCCTATAATGGCTGAGGAAAAACAAGAGTTGGAACAAGAACAAGGACAAAAACAGGAAAAGCAAACGTTCGTACTGGATAACGGTGAAGAAGGTAGTCGAGCAGCTTATATCCGGCAAGAGTTCCAAAAGGATCGCAGTAGGAAGGAGATCGCTGAAGAGTTAGGTGTGAGGTACAACATCGTATTCTCCGCGACCGCTAACATGTTCAATGCAAAGCACCCTGAAGGCGGCGGTACAGGACAAGCTAAGGTGGCTGAGGATCCGCGTACTGGTGAACAGCGTCTCCGTAAGGACATCATGAGAGAGCTGTACGAAGAAGGTTGGACACGCGGAGAAATTGCACATCACTTCCAGTGCCCCTACGGTACAGTGTATGGTGCTACTCGCGACATCGAACCGCCTGAAGGAGCTCGTAACAGGGGTGGAGGCAAGGTAATGATGACTCACCCTGACACCGGAGAAGAAGTACCTCGTGTCGACTTCATCCGCGAGAAGTTCGCAGAGGGATGGTCTCGCAGGGAGATCGCCGACGCCGCTGGTTGTGACTACAGCGTAGTGTGGATGGCAACCAAAGAGGACAAGGATGAAGGTCAGGAGCAAGAGGATAAGAAGGACAAGGAATCTGACGAAGACCCCGACCTCTAGTCTTCCCATACCTTTGGGGAGGGTTTAACACACCCTCCCCTTCTTCTTATTTTCAGACACGACGTTGAAAAGAAAGGAGAGTGCTAGATGTCCAAAGAGGTTCCAAAAGAAAAGGTCTGTAACAAGGGGGACAATTGTGTAAACCCTGACGGGCCCCGTCAACCCATTGAGAACTTCAGTAGGAGGAAGATGTCTCCTGACGGGCGAACTTATGCGTGTAAGGCGTGTGAAAAGGAACAGGCGAAGCGAAATTACCACAGGAGAAAAGAGGAAGGTAGGCTCCAGATGACTCCTGAAGAGCACGAAGCACGCAAACAGTTCTATCGTGATTATTATCGTGCAAATAAGGAACGCAAGAAGCAATACGACGAGCAATACCGTAGTAGTGAGAAAGGGCGCGAAGTAATGCGTGAAGGGCACACACGTAGACGACAACGCATGAAGCAACAAGCCGCCGAACCTTACGAGCGGTGGGAAATCTTCCAGAGAGATACAGACGAGAATGGTGTACTGAGGTGTCAGATTTGTGGTACGGAGATAACAAGGGTACGAGATGCACACCTCGACCACATTGTACCTATCGCTCACGGTGGAGTAGACGCACCCGATAACGTAAGAACCACATGCACGGATTGTAATCTAAATCGTCCGAAAGGGGAGACAAGTAGTGAGTAAACATTACAAGGGTTTTACCGAACTGACTTTTAAGGAGTTAGTTGATACGTGGTGTGAGGTGAAGGCAGGAGACGAACACCGTACATTCACAAGTTTTGTTGTAGTTGGTTTTGGAGGAGAGGGTGAAGACGAAGAGTGCTGTATCACTGCCGCAAGCCTAACTGAGCTGTACTTCGCGATAGTTACACTGCAACAAGTGTTCAAGAGGGCAATAAAGGATGCACCACCTGAACTGCGTAGGGAGGTAGAAGCAGAGATAGCACTTGAGAACAGTATGCTCGGAGAGGACGGTTGGGATGACATTCGATGAACTACTTCATCAGGTCAGACCTGTCGGATGGGAACCTCCTAGCAGATTATTGGCTATAGACCCTGGAGAAACTGTAGGTTATGCAATCTTTCGTCACGGCCAACTCGACTCTGTAGGACAACTAACCTGCGCCTCTAAACCTGCAACCGTGTTGGACTTAGCGATGCGAATAAGCGAATTAGTCAAGAACGTTGAACCACTCACGAAGGTAGTTATAGAAGATTATCGTGTTTATGCCAACAAAGCTAAGATGCATTCTTGGAATGCTTTACACACCCCCAAACTAATTGGTGCGATACAAGGACTCTGTATGCAGTACGAGATCCCAGTTGTCCTACAAGGGGCGTCGAGTATGCAGTTCTGTACCAATAAGAAGTTAAAAGAGTGGGGATACTATCAGCAAGGGATGTCCCACGCAAACGACGCTATACGGCACGGGTGTTATTATCTATTATTCAATAAAAAGGAGTGATTGGGTGCAGCAGATATTCAGACCTGGAGATTTGGTTGTGGTAGAGTTTGAGGGGGTAGGCGGACCCGAGCAACTCTTTGCCAGGTACATCGATAACGACGAGAACAGTGTCATGGTTAACTACGAGATACTTGGCGTTAAGTACTGGATAAACATGAGAGCTATGTCCGTTGTAGGGATACGAACCGCAACAGCAGATGAACAGAAGGTATACACCAGGAGAATGGAAAAATGGGATTAGATAAAGAATACAAAGACTTCATACGCACAGGTGTGATATTATTAGTAAGTCTTGCTGCGTGTGCTACGATGGCGGTATATCTAACTGCGAGTTATGTCGAACCTAAAAGGCAAGAACAGACGGAAGTAGAGACACAACTTGAGGAACTTATTGAGTTGAACGAACAACTACTCAAGGACAACGAACGTCTCTACGAGGAGAACGAACAACTACACAACCTGCTCGAAGAACTTATCGAGCAGTTAGAGCCCCTCCAAGAATTAGAGATTACGAAGGCAACAATTACAAACTACGCACCCCTCGACCCCAACGCGGTCGAGGGGATGTGTTATAGTGGGGATCCGAACACAACTGCTTCAGGAGCACCTGTCACCATCGGACGTACGGTCGCTGCCGACCCCTCCATTCCTTTTGGTACTCGCGTGTGGATCGAGGGATACGGATGGCGTGTAGTCGAAGATCGAGGCGGTGCGATACGTGGTAATAAATTCGACGTGGCGATTCACTGCAGAACGACTGCCTTCAATAGGGGCCCTCACGAACGTTGGGTCATAATCGACTGGAGGTGAACAATAATGGTGTTGAAGATACAAGTTGAGACACTGTGTGGTCACTGTGACCATAGTGAGGTATGTAAGTACAGAATGGACTACGAAGATGTGCTACATTCCCTTAAGAAGGGTGTACCTACGAGTCAGGTATTCTCAAGGGAAGTTATGAAACACTTCACAGTAAAGTTAGAGTGTAAATTTTATCAATAAAGGTGAGCCAAATGACTAACGTTCGTTGTGTTAGATGTGAACATATCATTGTAATTGAAGGAGTTAAGTCTTGCAGAGCAGTACCTGGGGCGTTCATAAGAGACGACAATACTCCTCACCCCTTGTGTCCTTACGTACAGGAGGAACGTCGGCAGTGGTTTCAAAAATTAAAAAAGGAGAGTGATGGTAATGATTGACATGAGGTATTTTAATTACTCGCACTTACCCGAGGAATTGCAGCAAATCTCGAAGGAAATATATTTGGTAGCACGTTATATGAACAATCATCTATCCGACTGTGCCGAAAAGACTGCGGGTTTAAGAAAGTTGTTGGAAGCGAAGGATTGTTTCGTACGTGCACAATTATTTCGTAAGTGGAAAGAGGAAGAAAATCAGCAACATATGGAGTGGTGAGTGCAATGGTTTTGAAGATAGTACGTGTAGAAAAGGTAATGTGTACTCTATGTAACTTCGCTAGAATCTTAGAACTTGAAGAGGCTGTACCCGTCAGGTGCCCTAAATGCTTCGACGGTGAGCCTACGGAGTGGCAACTGGAAGAAGAGGAAAGGCAACGTAAGAGACAGAACTGGAGAGCGTGGCTTGAGGAAAAGAGACAAATGGGCAAGAAATGAGAGAAAACCGACATGGGCGATCGCGCTGCGCCTTCCCGTCACTTGGAAGCGGGTGCGGTTACCGTTACATATGGATTATGGACCCCAGTGTTTGTGTGACTGTTACGCTCGAAAGTGGTGAGCATACTCTAAGTGCGAGTGAGATGCCCAAAGGAGCGATTACCTTACGAATAACATTTGAAAGGTGAGGAGAAACAATGAAAAAGGTGTATCAGAAGATACAGCACTGTCCGGAGGATGGGTTCATAGGAGATTGTTTACGTGCGTCTATATGTTCTGTTTTAGTCATATCAGATGAAAACGTTCCACACTTTGCCGAACATATCAAATGGAAACAAGCACTTTATGAGTGGTTGTACAGAAAGGGGTACACTTTAGCGTGTTGGTGCGACCCTGAAGACATAGACAAGATTCTACACAACGACGATGATTACCTGTTAGTCGGTGGTATTAGTCCCAGATTTCCCGACGAAGGACATATGGTAGTATATAAAAACGGTCACATGGTACACGACCCACATCCAAGTGGAGAAGGTATCTTGGGTATACGGGAGGTATGTAAACTTGTACCTATCGAAGACGACCGTCTAATGGCAGAACAGTTTCTACAACGAATACGAGGGGAGGAGGAGGCGGATGACGAATAACCATAAAACCCCCACCGGTATAAACCTGCGAGACTACCAACGAGAAGCAGTGGAACACATCTGCCGACAGCACAAAGTAATTCTAGGTGACGAGCAAGGATTAGGAAAGACCCTCACATCGCTTACTTCGGCTATAAAACTAGCCGGGGATAAACCTGAGATTTTAGTGTTCGCCCCTAAAGTCGCTCTTGGGACATGGGTGTACGAAGCTGAGAAGTGGTTCGGAGCCGAGGCTATCACATACTCCGGTAGCTCGAAGCCACACGAGCGTGACCAGCTATGGCGGCAGTACCAAGAAGAAAAGCCACTCCTGCTTGTGGCGACGTACGCGATGATGGAGGAAATTTTCAAGAGGAAGAGAGCATGGCAAGCGATTATTTGCGACGAGTATCATAAGTCAGGATTATCACGAAGCTCTACAAAGACGTTCAAACAATTTGCGCGGTTCCAGTCTCGGTTCCTCATTCTTCTTTCTGGTACTCCGGTGCGGAAAGCGCCTGACGACCTATTCGCACCACTGCATCTTGTGAGTCCGTATAGATTTTCGAGTTACTGGGAATTTGTTAATAAACATTGCATCGTAACTCACGATGGATACGGACAGACAATCGAACCACGTCCAAAGAAACCTAAGGAGTTCAAAGAGTTGATAGCACCCTACCTCATCCGTCGTACCAAGAAGAAAGTGCTGAAAGAACTACCACCCTTGCAGCGCCAACCGATCCACGTAGAACTAACTCCCAAACAGAGACAGTACTACGACCAATTAGTCGAACACAACTACATCAAAACACCCAACAGTATCGTCGCGTGTCCCAATAAAGCAACTACCGTAGTACGGCTGCGACAACTTTTAGTCACGCCGAAACTGTTCGGCTTACCCGACCAAGGTGGTGCAATCAATACGCTCGTCGAACTCGTTCAGGATTCGTTCGAAGCAGGAAGACCTGTCGTAATCTGTACACCCTTCAGAGACGCGGTACACATTATAGGTGAAGCATTAAAACCACTTACCCAACGAGTATACCAAATCCATGGACAGATGCAACTTCCTGCCGTCGAGGTAGCAAGGAGCTTCCAAAACGACAAAACTCCTAACCGCGCCTTGGTATTTACAATCAGTTCGGGTATGTCGTTTGACGCTTACGCTGCGAGTGACGCGTTCTTTGTAGGTGCGGAGTGGTCTGCAGTACAGAACAAACAGGCAGAGGCGAGGATTCACAGACTCGGACAAACAGAGTCAGTTAATGCTTACTACCTTCTTTATCCTGGTACAATAGATGACGCGGTGCTAGAGCGTCTCGATGAGAACACCTTCGCACAGAATTGGGTTCTCGATACAGATAGAATGTTTCAGCTAGCAGAAAGACGTAGGTGATACAAAAATTTTTTAAAATAACCCTTTTAATTTTTTCTTTTTTATTATATAATTAAAATACAAAATTAATATAACAAAATTAAGACTCGGGCAGCGTAGGAGTTGGTTACTTCGATTTGGGATCGACATGTCGCGGGTTCGATTCCCGCCACCCAAAAGGGTGTAGCTCAGTGGTAGAGCGGTAACGTACCAACTTCGCCAATTCTCCCGAGTACATATTGGAGCGGCGTAGAGATTGGTTACTTCGGCTCAGAGATAGGGATGTGCTTGCCGGCCTCCCATAACCAATCTCGACAATTCCCTCCAATAACGAACATTCGGTGGGCAGCGTAGAGTAGGGTTACTTCAGGCTGTTAACCTGACCATCATCCGTACCCTATTCGTCAATCCTCCCACCTTTGTACGCGTACTCGGCGGAGCTGCGTAGGTTAGGGTTACTTCGATGGGCGTAAGCGCATAGAACCCCTAATCGACACATTCACTCCGCCTTGTATAATTTTATAACAAAAGGAGGCACAAGCATGGGTAAGCTCAATAGGAAGGCAGCTCACACGGATCTGCGACATCGTACTGACGCAACAACTAACTTCGAAGGTGGTTTAGCATTCGAGCTCGACAACAAGACGAGGTTGTATACCCGTGTGGTAACGTCACTGTTTGGGGAGAATAAGTTCTATCAAGACGCCGAAAGTCACAACAGGGATCTCATCAATGATATCTATGTCGTCGCCCAAACCGATCCCGAGTTCGTTCTGAAACTTGCCGCTTACGCACGCAATGAGATGTACTTGAGAACCGTTCCCATCGTTCTACTGGTACACGCCGCAGGTATCGAAGAGTGTAAACCCTATGTACGTAAGTGGACGCCGCACATCCTGCGTAGAGCGGACGAACCTACCGAAGCAGTAGCGTATTGGTTGAACGTCGTTAGTACCAAGAGTAAGATACCGAAACAGTTGCGCCTGGGTATCTCGGATGCGCTGAACAACTTCGACGAGTGGCAAATGGAGAAATATCGTGACGAACGTAGCCAAGTTAAAACAAGCGATATGTTAAGGATCGTACACCCCGAACCTAAAGACGACAAACAAAACAAGCTGTATAGGTACCTGCGTTACGGTGATATGGTTTGGGATATGTTACCGAAGATTACGGCTAAGCAAGCTTTCCTAACGAAAGAAGAGTTCGACGACGAAGCACGTAGGTTGGTACGAGAAGGTAATATTCCTTGGGAAGTAGTTGTGTCGAAGTTCGGCAACAACAAAGAAGTGTGGGATTCGTTAGAGCTTCCATTTATGGCGATGTTGCGTAATCTACGTAATATTCTCGAAGCCGGATCGGTCCAAGAGCAGTTAGCGATTCGTAAGTTGGAAAACCCCGACGTAGTACTCAACAGCAAACAGTTGCCTTTTAGGTTCTTCTCTGCCTACAGAGAACTGCAATACGTACAAGGTAGCGACAAACTGCTTGATGCACTTTCGAAAGCTATCGAATACAGCGCCGACAACATCCCTTTTCTTTCTGGTACTACCCTCATCGCTTGTGACAACTCGGGTAGCATGTCGCAACTGTTATCTCGTAGAGGTTCTGTAAGGTACGAAGATGTAGCTAACTTGTTCGGCGCGCTTGCGTACAGATTCTGTGATAAAGCAATCGTCGGTGCATTCGGTACTGATTGGGCTAGAGTACAACTCAATCCTCGCGACAGTGTATTTACTAACATGCAGAGAATTGCAAATGCAGACACCAAAGGTATAGCTACGAATGGGTACAGGATACTACAGAGAATGTTAGAACAGAACATTAGAGTCGACCGTATAATCTTACTATCCGATATGCAGTGTTACAACTCGAGGGTTCCGTTCGTGTATAGAAATAGGAGTCATGCTCCTGCCGAAACACAATTCGTTGACTTACTACAAAAGTATCGTAGCTCTATCAACCCTAACACTATCCTACACTCCGTCGACCTCGCAGGGTACGGCACGGCGCAAGTACCAAAAGAAGATCCTAGAACCTCGTTAATCGCAGGGTGGAGCGATCGGATCTTCCAATTCATCCACCTATTCGAAGAGGACGACTCTGCAGTCGTGAAGGCAATTGAAGATTACAGGCGTTAACTAGGAAGGAACACTCAACACGGTTGGGTGTTCCTTTCTTTCGTTCCAAAAATTAACTTTGTGTCAACCCTTGATATTTTTTTGATTTTATTTTATAATTATAATTACAAACATTGAAGATAGCGGGGTGAAGTCAGTGGCCTTGACAGACGAAGACGTAATCCAAATTTACAATTGGTACCAGGAAGGAATGGCTGTAAGGGATATAGCACAACATTTTGATATTACCGAGCCATATGTGTACAGTTTGGTTAGAGGTAAAGCACGCAAACATCTATACCGAATGTACTTCCCGCGTTCCAAGAAAGGGGGTGAGTAGGTGGACTTTATAGATATACACACCCACGACAGAATACGTTACAAACGTTGTCGTAGAAAGTGGGACCTTTCCTCACCTGTCAGGAGGCATCTGGAACCTAAACAGGACACTCCTAATATCAACTTGTGGTTCGGTACAGGTTTTCACTTCGCATTGGAAGATTACCACGGATTCAATAGATTCGGAGACCCTGCAGAAGCACTGCTTGCCTTCTACAAAGCGTTTAGACCTAACGAGTTGCCAGAAGGTTCTGAGGATATTATTACGTTAGGGATGGATATGTTCGACCACTACAAGCGTTGGTTGGAATATCGTGATTCCTACAGAACTGTGTGGATTGAAGGTGTACCTCAAGTCGAAGTTAGGTTTGCTTTGGAACTTACTGACCTTAGTGAGATCGCGGGCAAGCCTGTTGTTTTTAGAGGTACTATTGACAGAGTAGTTGAAGACGCAAACGGTAATTGGTGGGTACAAGACTTTAAAACCGCAGCACACGTAGATTTAAACAAACTCGCGAACGATCCACAGATTGGTAACTATGTATGGGCAGCAGAACAGTATTACCAACGCGAGATAATGGGTATGGTGTATACTCAGTTCGCGAAGAAAGTGCCAAAGCAACCGACGGTTTTGAAATCAGGAGAGCTATCACTGAACAAGCAACAAAAAACGACCCACTACTTATATCGTAAGGAACTGTTAGACAGATATCCAGATGGTAACTTCCCACCGCGATACGTAGAATTTCTCAACCACCTTGCGTCATTAGAAACCCCTGAGGGAGATGAGTACATCCGGCAGGATGAAGTACAGAGGAATATACATGCTAAGGTCAGTACTTACAACCACATGTGGAAGGAAGTAAGGGAAATGATTGACCCTGACCTAGCTATCTATCCTAATCCCACCAGAGATTGTAGTTGGGACTGTACCGAATTCCGGCCGGTGTGTATAGCAATGGATGAAGGGGATGACTATGAGTACCTCATCCAAGAATTCTATCGCAGAAAGGAGGAGGACGACGAGACATGGCGGGACAGAATCCAGTATCCAGTACCAACAACGTAAAGCAGGTACAAGAACAACCTCAACAAGAAAAACCTAAACCTGCACGACCGGCGTTTAAGATTGAATCAGCCAAGAAGCGTAAGAGATACGGCAATTATCTCTTCTACGGCGACTACGGGGTAGGTAAGTCAACGCTAGCTGCGACAGCTTGCGAGGTTCCAGAGATGAGGTATGTAATCTACATCAACGCTGAAGGTGGAGATGAGTCGATTAAGGACTTCGACATCGACCTTGTTGATGTAAACAACTTCTCACAGTTTGCAAGGGTGCACGAGTTCCTCAGGATACACTGCCAACTACGAGACAGATACCTTAATAGCGACGACGCAGAGGCAAGAAAGAAGTTAATACAGTACGAGTCGGCACTCAAGGATGTACCAGAAGAAGAGATAGAAGAACCAATATTGTACAACACTGTATGTATTGACACCTTAACGGAAGTACAGAAGTATTGTATGTACCAGCTACTCGGTATAGAAGTAGGTAAGTACGCGCTAGACCTTGCACCTGAATCTCCGCAGTGGGATGAGTGGGGCAAGTCAGCAGAGATGATTCGACTCTTAGTTCGTTCATTCAGAGATTTACCAATGCATACTTTATTCGTGTGTGGTAGAGGAATGGAGCAAGACCATCAGAAGAGATTCCACTACTTCCCTCTACTACCTGGTAAGTTGGCAAACGAAGTACAAGGGTTCTTTGACGTGGTAGGTTATATGGTAGCTGCACCTACGGAAGGGGAAGAGATGCATCGTAGGTTGTGGTTGGAACCTGGTCAAACGTTCAGAGCTAAGAACAGGTTCCGTGACTTTGATGGAAGGTATATTGATAGTCCGTCGATGGCGGATCTGGCTAAGCTTACGCTTACGCCTAAACAATAATTAAAACGGAGGTGCCTATTAATGGCAGAGAAAGATTTCCTGAATCCTGACGATCAGCAAGCACCGAGCAATTCTGGCAGTGGAGAAAACATGGTACTAAACTTGGAGGATGTGGACGAGACAGCGCCGGCGTTCGAAGCACTACCGCCTGGTATCTACGATGCAGTGGTAGAGAACACAGAGTTCGGACCTTCACAACGTAGTAACAGACCAATGATTACTTGGGTGTTTAAAGTAGTCGACCCCCAATACGAGGGAAGGTTGGTCTTTAACCACACAGTAATCGACGACACACGCGGACAACAACGACTGAAGCAGATACTGACTCGCGTAGTACCAGAAGTAGACCTAAGGAACTTCGACCCAGCCGCATTTTGTGACAACGGTGAGGCAATCGGATTCCCTTGCCGCGTGAAAGTCAACGTCCGTCCTTACCAAGGGCAAAAGAGGAACAACGTAACAGACGTACTCGCACCTGCAGAAGGTGGTTCGTTCCTGGACGAGTAAGGAAAGGTGGGGAGGGGAAACTCTCCCCTCCCTTACTACCTAATGAAAGGAGGGAGGGAGATGCCTAGAGTAGACGGATTATTAACACCCAAAGACGTGGCGGCTGAGCTCGATGTTAGTTATGTCACTGTTATCAACTATATCAAGAAGGGTCACATCAAGGCCTTCAAGATAGGTGGACAGTGGCGTCTCTACCCGAGCGAGTTGGAGAGGTTCAAAGCGAAAGGCAACAGAGATGACCAGGAGGTCGTATCCTAATGCGTTCAAGAGCAATTGTGTTGTTGAGTGGTGGGATCGATTCAACAGTGTGTGCGTCGATTGCAACGAACGAACACGGTAACGACAACGTGTTCGGATTAACAATTTCGTATGGACAGAGACATACTAAAGAACTGCTTCACGCGTCAAGGATTGCAAAAGAACTTCAGCTTGGAAGGCACGATTTCATCAAGCTTGACGACGCTTTCTCTTTCTCTGGTACTGGCTGCGCACTCGTTGATAACGGCGTTGAAGTACCAGAAGAAAGTTACGAGACGTTGCAGCAAGTTAACGGGCCCTCGCCGATGTATGTACCTTTTAGAAACGGTATACTACTCGGTTACGCTGCGGCGTACGCACTGCAAACTAAAGCACGTTTTATTTACTATGGAGCACACGCAGAAGACGCACGCAACTTTGCCTATCCTGACACAACACCAGAGTTTAATGGTGCAATGATGAACGCTATCTACATCGGCTCTGGTCGTGAGGTTAAGTTGCTAACTCCCTTACAATGGATGACAAAACCCGAGATAATTGAGTTGGGGTTGAAAATTAAAGCACCTTTATCTTACACATATAGTTGTTATTCGGGTAGGGAGCTCCATTGTGGAAAGTGTGCAACTTGTGTCTCAAGAATCCGTGCGTTTAAGTTGAACGAAACGGTCGATCCTGCCGAGTACGAAATCCACGTAGACTGGGGTTCTTTGCCAGGTAGGATGAACCTAATTGATTAAGGAGGTTTTGAAGTGACGTCTTACAAGAAGGCTGATTCAAAACTCATGTTGTTAATGGGAATGTTTGCCGCATTCTTCGTTATGGCTAATTTCCTCGCCACTAAACAAACGGTGGTAGGTCCTTTGACCCTAACGTTAGGATTGCTTGCATTCCCATTTATGTTTTTAGTGACAGACATTGTTAACGAGGTGTACGGTAAGGATACTGCAAAGATGGTAATCCGTAACGGGTTTATCGTCATGATATTTGCAGTTATCGTTACACAAATCGCAGTGAGGATACCTCCCGCACCACACTTCGCTGGGGAAGGACAGGAAGCGTTCGCAATGGTTTTCGGATTAGTTCCAAGAATTACACTCGCATCACTGGTTGCGTATCTGTGTTCACAATACCACGACGTGTGGGCATTTGCTTTCTGGAGAAAGATTACAGGAGAGAAACACCTTTGGTTGCGGAATAACCTATCCACAATCAGTAGCCAGGCAATCGACTCCGTTATCTTTATTGGTATAGCGTTCATCGGAGTAGTGCCTCTTGAGGTGTTGTGGTCGATGATATTAGGACAGTGGATCGTTAAGTGGTTGATTGCTGTTGCAGAAACTCCACTGTGTTATCTCGGTGTTGCGTGGGCTAGAGATGAACTGGGTAAAGGTAAAGGCTCAGCCAAACACGCAACGAGCTAGATAGAACCCAGGACGGGGAGGTGTCCTCGTCCTTACATATTCGAAAGGAGGAAGATAAATGTTTAGCACTATACCTTATTGTCCCTTCTCGAACACCGATTGTAAACAGGATGGTTGTGCAATATTCGTTCCGAACCAAGGGTGCACTTTTTACCTCGTAGGAGTGGCTACGTCTATATTGATACAAAGGGATAAAGAGGAGCAGGAAGAAATAGAGAAACTTAAAAGGGAAGGAGAGATGTAACACAATGGATTTCAAGAAGTATCAACAAGAAGCAGCAAGTACGTTCAAACCACCCAAGGAGTTGGAAGCAGAACAGGCAAGGTTGTGTGATTGGGCATTAGGAGTAGGGAGTGAAGCAGGAGAATTACAAGACTCAATCAAGCACCACGTATTTCACGAGCAACCACTTAACTTGATGGAGGTGGTTAAAGAAGTAGGAGATGTCCTCTGGTACCTGTCGGGATTGTGTGAAACGTTAGGAGTTGAACTTGAGGATTGCGCTGAGCTTAACCTTGCAAAACTCAGACACAGACATCAAGGTAGGTTTTCATTCGAAGGTAGTGCTAATAGACGTGAGCGTGAACAGAAATTCGAAGACACCGAAGAGTACCAGAGAATACGTGACAAGATAAGGAGTGGTTAAAGTGGTAACAAGAACATGGGTTTGTCCGGCATGCGACATACCGGTTCCGACTAAACCAGATGGGTCCTGTCCAAGGTGTAATACGATGTGTATACGTCGTTACGAGATTCTTGAGGACAGTGGTGATCGTATCGATTATGGTACAGGAGCTGTGCGTGATGTAGAGACGGGTAAAGGGAGGTTCGATTTAATACCGTACGACCCACTTCGTCGTCTCGCGATACACTACGAGAATGGCGCGAATAAGTACCAAGAAAGAAACTGGGAGAAGGGTATCCCAGTGAGTAGGTGCTTTTCCAGTGCGATACGACACTTATTCAGGTGGCTTGCGGGTGGTAGAAGTGAGGATCATTTGGCAGCTGCGGCGTGGAATATCTTTGCGATCATGCATTTTGAGCAACATATGCCTGAAATGTTGGACGTGCCAGGAGGTGAAGATGATGGAGATAGCGACAATAGTACCGACTGAGGCACTTCATTTAGTCGAAGACGACCCTTACCATCTTTGTCTGGTACAGGAGCTACGTAAGCGTGGCGATTACTTTCAGTTCTACAAGAAGATGGCGGAGGAAGGTAAATTCGTCATAGTAGACAACGGAGCAGCGGAAGGTGATACGGCAGACATAAGAGATGTCTTCACAGAAGCAGTCATATTAGATGCTAATGAGGTTCAACTACCCGACGTTTTCTTTGACAGCGAAGAAACTGTAAAGAGATCAACCCAGGCAATATACTTTCTGAAAGATCGGGACTGGAGAGGCAAGGTAATGGCGGTACCTCAGGGTAAGGGCTTTAGAGATTGGATACAGTGTGCAAGAAGGTTGGCTATGATGGCTAAAGTAACTACAATCGGAGTCCCGAAGAACCTTGTTCACTTAGAGGGACCTGATGGAAGATTTAAAGCCGTAGAGTGGTTAATAGAACACCTACCGGGTATGGAGATTCACTTACTTGGTGTGTGGCAAGATCCTCGTGAGGTAGGTAAAATCTATAAGACGTACGGTAAGTATGTCAGAGGTGTAGATTCGGGGATCGCCGCCATATATGCTCAAGTAGGATTGTTGCTCGACCCCGCTCTGCATTCGAAGCCAGGTAAAAACAAGGCATTTCTGAACTTTGACGATGACGATGTGGATTTCGAAGGTTTGAAAATGAACATCGAACTGTGGAGGAGGTATTGTTATGGACATTTGCGTTAATTGTGTATATAACAGATATCCTAAGATACCACCGTCTACTACTTTCAACACAGATATCGCTATTGTAGGAGAAGCTCCTGGCAGTGAAGAGATCGCACGGAAGATTCCTTTCGTCGGACCTGCAGGGCAGTTACTCAACAAAGCACTTAAAACAGTGCAGTTGCCTGACCGCGAAGAGATGTTTGTAACCAACGCACTTTTGTGTAGACCACCACAACAGAAACCGAAGTTGAAGCAAGCCATTAGACAGTGTCAGAAGAGATTAATAGGTGAACTCGAGCTTGTAAAACCCCGGTTGATAATAGCCCTGGGTAATATAGCAATGCACTCGTTAATGGATGACTTCGACCTAAAGATATCTAAAGAGCAAGGTAGGATTATGGAATCACCGTTTTTACCGGGAACGAAGATCATTCCGATGCTACACCCCGCGGCAGTACTACGGGCACCAGGTGACTACAAACTTCTTTTTGGTACTATGCAGTATGCCGCGAAAGTGTACGCAGGCGCTGACATTCCGGACCCTGGAAAGGTACAGTGGGAAGTAGTTGAAACAGAGCAGGACTTTCAACGAATGATGAACGTCCTTAGTACCAAGAAAAAAGTGGCGGCGGATATCGAGACCACCGGACTAAACCCGCGAAGGGATGACATTTTGGTGGTGGGCGTCGCTTATGATAAGAATAAGGTGTTTGTACTACGTCCTGATATGTTACGTCGTGAGATGTTTGAGATTCCAGGTCTTGAATGGATATGGCACAATGGTAAGTTCGACATTCAGTTCCTTAGACGTAGAGGTTTACCAGCGATGGGACATCATGATACAATGTTACTAAGTTACTGTTTGAACGAACACACAGGGATACACGACTTAGGTCAACTCTCAACGAGGATATTGGGAGCACCACCGTACAAACACAAAGTAAAATCAAAAGTAGGTAAGAAAGGATTCGCTGAGCTTCCTGAGCCAGACTTATTCGAAAGGGTAGCAGAGGATGCTGATTACACATTACAGATATTCGATACTTTACACGAGAAGGTGTGTGCTAACGAGCAACTGAAGCGGTTATATAATAGAATAATGATTCCTGGCAGTGCTTTCTTGAGGAGAGTACAAAGGAATGGTATTTATGTTAATCAGGATTTACTACAGGAGTACAAGAGAGAGTATCAGCAGCACTTAAGTGAGATACTGGACAGAATTCTCGACATAGCACAGCCGCTTTGGGATCCTGAGAAATACAAAAGAGATACAGGTGCGAAAAGTGCTCCGGAAGTGTTTAATCCTGGTTCGACTTATCAGTTGGCGTGGTTATTGTACGACGTGTTACGACTTAAACCACGCGGTAGGAAAAAAGGTAGGAGCACCGATGCTGAGATGTTGAGCAAGATGGAAGGTATGCACCCAATCATCGATGAGATGTTGGAGTATCGTTCCGTTGCGAAAGAGTTGTCGACGTACATCGAAGGTGTTGAGAAACACATTGCCGACGACGGTAGGGTACACACAACGTTCAAGTTACATGGAACCGTAACTGGCAGATTGTCGTCAGCTGAACCCAACGTCCAAAACCAACCGAAGCGTAAACCCAAGGTCAGGAATATCTTCCAAGCACCCCCAGGTAAACGTTTGTTAGAAGTCGACTACAAAGGTGCTGAACTTCGTGTTCTCGCACATATTAGTGGGGATCCTGACCTTAGAACCTGCTTTATAGAAGGGAGAGACTTACATGCCGAAGTTGCCGAAGCACTTCAGGCTCCCCGAATCCGTGCAAAAGCGGTTAATTTCGGAATTGCTTACGGACGTACTGAGTACTCGTTTGCCGAAGAGTTCGGTGTCTCCGTTGAAGAAGCACGACAGTACCTTTACGACTGGTTCGCAAGATTCCCCAAGGCGAAAGAGTACATGGACGGATGTGCTCGTGCGGTCGTGGAAGGTAGAACACTCGTTACTCCCTTTGGAAGACATAGAAGATTTGGACTTATTACGTCAGAAAATCTTAGCGAACTTCAGAATGAGAGTAAAAACTTCGTTATTCAGTCAGTTGCATCCGACCTCACACTTATGTCTGCAATGCGAGCTGAGAAACCTCTTAGAGACCTCGGAGTTAAAATCATCAACTTGGTCCACGACTCAATATTACTGGAATGTCCCGATGACGATGGAGTAACACGAGAAGCGATGCATGTGCTGGACGACATTATGTCGAAAGTACCAAAAGAAGAGCTTGGCACTGATGTTCCGTTCGGAATCGATTTTGGTGTCGGATATCAGTGGGGTAACCTTGAAGAAGTGGAGGTAGATAGTTATGCAACTCAGTGAAACAGCAAAGAGCATCCTAGAGAAGCGGTATTTACAACCGGGTGAAACACCTGAGGATATGTGTTGGAGGGTCGCTAAGACAGTAGCCTCCGTTGAAAAGGATCGCGATACTGATTGGGAAAAAACGTTCGCTCAGATAATGCTGAACTTAGATTTCTTACCGAACACTCCTACGTTGATGAACGCAGGTACGAATAGTGGACAGTTGTCAGCATGTTTCGTACTCCCCATCGAGGATTCGATGCATGGGATCTTCAAGACGTTGTACGATGCGGCAATGATACAGAAGACGGGAGGTGGAGTAGGATTCAACTTCTCCCGCCTTCGTCCTAAAGGCACTCCCGTGAGTTCGACTCGTGGTGTTTCTAGTGGTCCGATCTCGTTCCTCAGAGTGTACAATGCGGCAAGCAGTGAAGTAGAGCAGGGTGGTGCTCGTAGAGGTGCAAATATGGCATGTATGAGTGTATACCACCCAGACATCGAAGAGTTCATTACCTGTAAAGATGAGGAAGGTGTTCTCGAGAACTTTAATATCTCGGTACTGATAGACGATGCCTTCTTGCGTACAGTAGAGAACGACGGGGTAGTTTTACTATCTCATTCTACTCAAAGCTACGCCAGAGAAGTAAAAGCGAGAGAGTTATTCGACAAGATTGCATATCAGGCATGGAAGAATGGCGAGCCAGGAGTTATTTTTATTGACAGAGTTAACGAAGATAATCCTACTAAGCATCTTGGCGATATTGAGTCTACTAATCCGTGCGGCGAACAACCTCTTCTACCCTACGAGAGCTGTAACCTCGGGTCTATTAACTTAGCGAACATGTTGACACACCCAAAACAAGGAGAATTTTGGGTAGTGGACTTCGATAGAATCAGAGAGGTAACGAGGATAGCTATACGGTTCCTTGACAACGTGATAGACGTCAACGAGTATCCCTTAGATGAAGTAAAAGCGGCTACAAAGAGAACTCGCAAGATCGGCTTGGGAGTTATGGGCTGGGGAACGTTGTTGACACGTTTGGGTATACCGTACGGTAGTCCAGAATCGTTTGACTTAGGCAGGAAAATACAACACACTATTAAAACTACAGCACTAGCAACGAGCCGAGATCTGGCAGACGAGAAGGGTACATTTCCTGAGTTTAAACCTTCCTACGAGGGTGAGCCTGAGAGGAGAAATGCGACGCTTACGACGATTGCTCCCACAGGATCTCTTGCGACAATAGCAGGTGTGAGTTACGGAATTGAACCTATCTTTGCACTGACGTACCAGAAGAAAATGGTAGATGATACGTACACCGAAGTAAATCAGGACTTCTTGGAGCATCTTAACAATTGGTACTTTGATGGGTCTATCGATGAGGTCAAACGACAGGTAATTGAAACCGGGTCTTGTCAAGACGTTATATCGTTAAGTGCGAGGGAAAGAAGGATATGGAGAACTGCCTCAGAGATTCCCCGTGCCAGCCATATTGATATGCAAGCCGTCTTCCAGGAGCATACTGATAATGCGGTATCTAAGACTATCAACATGCCGGCTGATTCG
>Ga0207421_10002682_pt1 | contig 21921 bp, 17 predicted proteins | sample SodLakKL_010_SED_4_FD_187542 | JGI IMG/M metagenome (GOLD analysis project Ga0207421, IMG submission 187542) | Alkaline sediment microbial communities from Lake Tanatar, Kulunda Steppe, Russia - 8KL_010_SED (SPAdes) (version 2) | ecosystem: Environmental > Aquatic > Non-marine Saline and...
TGCCCGTACCGCGACACCGCTTCTAAGCCCGATCACCCTCAGTCGCGCCCGGTCTCTTACGCACAGATGGCGTGGATTCGCCTACATTTCGAATTGCTGCACCACAACGCCGAAGCTTGACGAAACGCTAGACACATATCGATATTTCGCTCACCATATATAAGGAGGATAAGCTATGAAAGGCGATCCGAAAGTCATTGAGTATCTAAACAAGGGCCTCAAGATGGAGTTGACCGCGGTAAATCAGTATCTGCTGCACTCACGGCTGGCCTATGACTGGGGCTTTGATAAGCTCGGCGCCAAAGAGTATCAGGAGTCGACCGAAGAGTGGGGGCACGCCGACGAGTTCCTGCAACGCATTATCTACCTCGACGGCACCCCCGATATGCAGGAGATTGAGAAACTCCGGGTTGGTTCCACGGTGCGGGAAGCTCTTGAGAACGACCTTGCCGGTGAGAACGAGAGTCTCGCCTTCTACCGTGAGGCAGCCCAGTACTGCAGCTCAGTCGGTGACTACGCGTCGTACAACATCTTTGCCCGGCTCATCGAGGACGAAGAAGGTCATCAGGATTGGCTTCAAACCCAGCTTGACCTCATGGACCGCCTCGGTGAGAGCTGGTACCTCCAGTCGCTCCTGGGAGATCCCGAGGCCGACGAATAGCGCGGAGCTTGCCGGCGAGATCGTGAGGTAAGGATTGTTGGCGCTTGGTCACAGGGGCTCGGCGTCGTCCGGCTCGGCCACGGCCTCCACATCGGCCGGGCGCCGGAAGGTTGCGCTGCTGCCCCGTGCTTTCGACCAACAATCCTCACCTCACACGTTACTGCCTACGGGGGCGACGAGCTTACCGTGTCGCCTGTTCGCATCGAACCGACCACACGGAACCGCCCATATGGACACGCAAGCGAGACGACCTACTCGCCCATATCAGACTTGAGACTGCGAAGAAACTCGTCAAAGCGGCGATGATACGGTTCAAAGTCCGGAGCGATGTTCTCCGCCGCCCGGTTGGCGTACAGAACCTTATCAGGCACCAGTGGTGTCTTGTAGAGATTGCGGAATAGATGCCGGAAGCGCATCAGTTCGTCAATACGATAGCTAAACTCCAAGTCGAAGAGTGCGGGCCTCACTTTCTCGATGTCTAGCGTCATCCGTTCGATCAGCGCGCGATGCCACCCGAACTCGGACAGGTTGTTCTCGAAAAACTTAGCAATCCGGAGAAAATACGATTCGAACGCATTGTAGAGATTATGCAAGGTGTACCCGAGCGCGGCATACTCGTACTCATCGGGGTGCGACGACCGTGAGACCCGCTCACTCATTTCCCGGTTCTTTCGATAATTCTGTTCGATGAACTCCATGTCTTGCCGCAACTCCGCCCGGAGCTGCTCAATAGCTTCCGTGCTTCTCATACAGCGTTACACCCCGCTTCATTACGTGATCGCGGAATTCGGGCTTCTGAAGCTCCAGCTCCACAAGAGAAACCTCGAACCGGCCGGCCGGGATCGTCCGCATCAGCAGGCTCCAATCGCCTCCGACAACCGCAAGATCTACGTCCGAATCCATGCGATAGCCACGCCATGTCTCGAACGTCGACCCGAATCCGATGATCCGGCGAACCGTGGGATCGGACTCTCCAAGCCGTTCTGCAACGTGCCGGGCCCATTCCTGAGCCTCGATTCGGCGGCGCTCGACGCGCTTGCGCTTCTCGCGCATCCGCGCATCAAGACGCCGCGCGGCACCTCGGACAAACGCTTGGTCCACCGGCGGGAGCTCGCCCATCGTTTCTACCTCCAAGCCCTTCACTTCTTATACCATGAGTCTAGGCAGGATTACCCCCACGCGCCAACCTAGCGGCCGACCTCGTTGAGCCCCCGGCCCTTGTCTCCAGCTGGTCCGTAAACGGTATACCAGAACGGCTGTAAGAACCGCGGTGGTCGACAGCGGCTACGGGTCTGTCGTGCATCGCGAGCGCAAACCCGACCTACTCCTTGAGTTGGAGCGTCACGATGATCGTGGCTTCGCGATTCCCGGTGTCCGCGGCGATACGCAGCCAGTTCCCGAAGTGGGTTACGAGGCAGGCAGTGACCGTGCCTTCGGCCGGCAGCGCAAACTCGGTCCCATGATCACACCAGCTCATACCGTCGGGCGAGATCTGAACCCGCGCGTGAGTTCCGGACAGGGAACCGGCAAGCGAGCGTACGAAGACGACGGCTTCACCGGCCCACCCGCATTCGTAAGGCTCGCTGGTGAAGACCCCACGGACGGTTACGTTTCGTTCGACCACTGCAGTATACGATGAGCGCATCTCAGAAATCCCCCGAAAGAACAACTGAATCCAGATAGCCGAAGACCCGCCGGTCGGCGTCCGCCTCCACAAAGAAAGCCACGTTGAGCATGCACCACAGGTTCGGCATGGCCGGGTTTCGAATGGAATCCAAGCCGGTCACATCGAAGATGCGATCGTTGCACTGGAAGAAGAGGAAGCGCATCGACTCCAAATCGAAATCAAGCCGAAGGTAATGCCAGTTGTGCTTGGTAGCTATCTCGTTGTAGCAGAGCTTCTGCCCGCCGTTCGGGATGTCCTCCCATCCTTCGGGGGAAAGGTGATAGTGCGAGACAGTCTTGCCACTTCCACCGATCTGGCTGAACGGAGCCCGCTCCCGTTTGAACTGCCACTTCTGCTGCAGCTCGCCGTCCAAGGAGTTGAGGTAACGAATATGAGGCATGACCCGCTCCGTGTCGTCCTGGAGGTCGAAGAGAAATCCGAACGAGCGTGGAGTCTGGTCGCCGAGCCTCAGCTCAGCGGCTTCGGGCTTGAAGGTGAAAAACGTCTCCACTCGAATGGGCGAAGCTCGGCGGAAAGTCGTACGCTTGATGGTCACCGCCTGGTGTCCCTTCTTGGGCCGCGTTGCGACCTTGAGCGCGTACATCCCTTCCAAGGATCCGACCGATCCGGTATCCCACATCGAGAGCGTTGAGAGCTGAGGCGGTCGGTGGTCGCGATACGGCTCCAGGACGCTGTCAAGCGTATCCTCGTAGTTGCCGATGAGCTCGGTCCAACCGTTGATCCCCGCGTCGAAGTCATCGGCAAAGATGATCCGGGGAAGCGGGTCGAACTTGCTGAGTCCGGGTGCTGCAGACTCGTGCGTCATTGTTCGGTACCTCCATCTCCCGCCAGGGTTGTGGGCGGGGCAATCATGTGCGGCACCTCGGCTTCCGGCATGTAGAACTGACTCCGCATGCCGCCATCGAGATGAAGGACCTGCCCGGTGATGTAGGCTGCATCCTCCGACAGCAGGAATGCCACCGCTTGGGCAACCTCTTCCGGGCGTCCTTCGCGCCCGAGCGGAACCAGCCGCCGTCGCCGCTCGAGTTCCTCCACGCTCAACCCATCCCACGGCTCGGTTCCGATCATGCCGGGGGCGACCGCGTTGACGCGAATCCGGTGCGGAGCGAGATCCAGCGCAAGCGCCCTGGTTTGAGCTTCCACAGCCCCTTTGCTGGTGACGTACGGGACACTCCCGCGAAACGCCCGGTCGGCCGCTACCGAGCTGAGGTTGACGATCGCTCCTCCCCCGCCCCGCGCCATATGCCGAGCAGCCGCGCGGGAGCAGAGAAACGATCCGCGAACGTTGCTGCGGATTACGGAATCGAATTGCTCGTCGGTAAGGTCGGTGCCCCACCTTCGCTTGATGATGAGTGCCGCGTTATTCACGAGCAAATCGACGCGACCGTACTCCGAGACAACTGAATCGAAGAGTTTCTCGACATCTGTTGAGCTGCCTACGTCTGCTTCAAGTGCAAGGAGCTTGGGAGCGACGCCCTTGAGCCGCGACTCAGCGCGACGCAGCGCCTCACTGTCGATATCCACCACCGCAAGACGCGCCCCCTCGTTTGCCAGTCGCTGTGCGATGGCGTACCCGAGCCCGCGCGCCGCCCCGGTGACAACCGCCGTCTTGTCCGCCAGATCGTATCGGCTCATGTCTCCCTCCGCTTGGAATTCATTCGACTCGAGCTCTCCCGGGCACAGCCGCCGGCCGGCCCTGCACGGAGAGACGAGGCTCTTCTGCCGGCCGGCGCATTGCCATTCCGGCTCATCCTTTCAACCCCGAGAATGCAAGCGCGCTGCTGATCTTCTGCTGTGCCATGATGTAGACGACCAGAATGGGCACAACCGACATGGTTGTAGCAGCAAGTTGCAGATGCCACAGCGGCACACCGTACGCGTCTCTGAAGTTGTTCAGCGACAGCGGAAGGGTGAACAGCCTCAGCTCGTTGAGAAAAACGAGCGGCTCCAGGAACAGGTTCCAGCTGTGCAAGAACGTCAGAATGGTCACCGCACTGATCGCCGCCCCGGCAATCGGCATTGCAATTCGCAGAAATATGCCGAAATTGCCCAACCCGTCGATCCGCGCGGCATCCTCGAGCTCGCCCGGAATCATGAGAAAATGTTGGCGCATAATGAAAGTCGACAACGCTCCGTGAGCTCCGAGAACCGCAAGCAGAATCAACGGCCAGTGCGTGTTCGTGAGCCCTAGAAAGCTCATCAAGAAGAAGTTGGGAATGATCGTCACCTCGGAGGGCATCATGAGTGAGCTCAGGATGAGAACGAAGAGCAACGAACGCCCGGCGAAGCGGAGGCGAGCGTACGCGTATCCCGAGAGCGACGAGATCAACACCGTAGCGACCGTCACAATGACCGCGATATAGACGCTGTTGAAGTAGTGGCGAGCGAACGGTTGATAGCGAAAGGCGTCGATGAAGTTCCCCCATCGCCAAGCGGAGGGGAAGAACGACGGATCGGCGAACACTTCGGTAGCGGTCTTGAATGACGAAGTAACCATCCACCAGAACGGGAGAAAGAACGGAATAGCAATCACTGCGAGGACAAGGTACCAGACGAGTCTCCCACGCACCCTGGAGGAGACGAGCGCCCGAAGGAACACCCGGAGTCGGCCGGGAGTCACCGAGGGACTCCCGGAACCTTTCGGCGAGACCAACTTAGCTCCATCCGCGGGTTTTCTTCCGATCTCACGTCTCATAGTGAGACAGCCTCTTCCGCGCCGACCATTGGGCCAGCGTCAGGGCAAACACCACAACGAAAAGCACGACCGACAATGCGCTCGCGTATCCGGTGCGGAATACCCGGAAACCCTGGAAGTAGATGTAATACACAAGCACCGTGGTTGCGTGGCCGGGGCCTCCTTGGGTCATCAGCATGATGGTGTCGAATACCTTAAACGACCCCACGAGCGTTATCACCAACACCATCATGGTCGTTGGCATGATGTGCGGAAACGTTACGTGGCGAAAACGCTGAACGGCGTTTGCTCCTTCCAGGGTGGCGGCTTCGTAGTACTCGCCCGGAACGTTGATGACGGCGGCAAGAAAGATCACCATGTTCATCCCGAGGTTCTTAAGCACGCGATTGACGATTACGCTCAACATCGCCCAGCCCGGTTCCCGCAACCAGTTGGGACCGGTTATGGAGAAAACCGAGAGATACTGATTCACCAGTCCTCTATCAGCTTCCAGGAGAAAACGCCACACGATTGCCCACGCCACCGCGGACGTCACGACCGGGGCGAAATAGACCGTGCGGAAGAACCCCACTCCCCGGCGACCTCGACTCAGAGCCAGGGCAAGACCGAGCGCGAGGGCCATGTTCGCCGGCACCAGGCCCCCGGCGAACACCAGCGTATTCCGCATGGTCACCAGGAACAGTCCATCTTCGAAGAACATGCGCCGGAAGTTCTGCAGTCCAATGAACGTCGATTCACCGGTGAGAAGACTCCGGCTCTGAAGACTGAAAACGAACACTGCAACGATCGGCCCGAGTACGAACACGAGAAACCCGACGAACTGCGGCGCAATAAACAAGTAGCCACTGATGCTGTTCCTTCGTGCCTGAGTCATCTCCACTCCCACCTACGTTGACTGAAGCGAATGCCGCCGCGAGCGGCGGCATTCCACCTCCGGTACTGTTGCAACTTCAACGCTGCTCGGCCTATTCCAACGCTGCTCGGTCGCAGTCAGGTCCGGCCGTCTACTGACGCAACAGGGGCTCGATTACTTCGGCAACTCGATCGAGCGCGGCTTGCACGTCCGCATCCCTCCGCCACAGCTCGTCGAATGCGCCGCGAGACTCGAGATCAATCTCCGAGAAGTTCACATGGGGCGTGAGAACGCGTCCCACCTGAATGCTGTCCGCCACTACCTCTCGCATGAGCTCAGCAGGTATATCCGGATTGGCGGCGAGGAACTCCTCTGATTCAAGCACCGACTTTCGCGCCGGCGGGAAGAACTCAGCAAGCCGAGCGACGTTCTCTTTGTTCGTCATGAAGCCCACGAAATCAGCCGCGATATCGCCGTGCTCGCCCGCGGAATACGCAACTACTCCGGCCTGCCCTATGACGTCACCGCGGCCAGCAGGTCCTTCCGGCATAACCGCCATGCTCCACTCGAAATCAGCCTCCTCAAGCTGCGGTACTCGGCTGATCTGGCCCACCGTCATCGCTGCGTCGCCCACGTAGAAATCGCTCCGATCGCCGGGAGGTACAACGCTCTCATCCTGGAAGACCATGTCATGAAAGAGTTGGACGGCCTGTACGGCTTCCGGAGTGTTGAGAGTGACGTTGTTGTCCTCGTCCCACACATCGGTCCCATAGGAGCGCATAATCGGAATCAGGGTATGCCAAACACGGATGTCGAACCCTTGCCCATCCATTGTCTGGAACCCGTATACGCCGGTCTCCTCCCGGATAGCTTGCGAAACCTCCGCAAACCGCTCCCAGGTCCACTCACCGCGCGCAGAGAGCTCACGCGGAGTAGGAACTCCTGCCTCTTCGAAGAGGTCCACGTTGTACAGGATAAGAAAGGGGGAGGTTGAGAACGGCAGGCCGTAGAGCCTGTCTCCGTCACGCCACAACTCCAGGGCCGGCTCGAACCAATCGTCCATATCGTACCGTTCCGCTTCCGAGCGCACGTCGCGAGCAACGCCTGCCTGGATGAATTCCGGCGCGTTTGTCTCCACCAGCCACCCGGCATCCGGCTTGTCCGCGCCCGCAAGCTGTACCGTAACGTTAGTCACGTAATCCGCGAACGGAATTGTAGCGAACTCCACCGAAACGTTCGGATTCTCCTGCGAATAGTCCTCCGCGATGCTGTTGAGAAGCTGTAGATGACTGTCTGCCCCGGTCCACACCGTGAACCGCAGATCCACCGGAGCGTCCGGATCCTCCACCTCCTGCGCACCTGCACCAAACAGGCCGACCGCAACTACGCATGCAAGCACACCCACAATCCATAGCACCCTACCAACCATAACAGCACCTCCTGTTACTTCAACACTTTCCGATTGACGCATATTCCGTACGCCCTGTGTATTCAATTAACTATAGACCCACTTTCCAGTGCTGTCAAATCGCTTCTGTCTTGTCCGGTCGTCACCCTCCGGGGCCACAGTTAAGGCAATAAACGTGGCGCGGTTCCGGCAGCACGAGGGTGTTCCGGCCCAAAGCCGGCGGACATGACGGCCCCATATGACTGGTTCCAGCGACTTGCGTACACAAGAACTCTCCTTGTATAGTATAGTCGTGAATACTTACATACACTGTCAGTATTTTCTAAGCAACCGTTGCCAGGGGTCGCCGGGACTTGCATCGGGACAGTCTTCACCGCCGTTTGCGCCTCCAACCCACCCGGCACATTCCCGAGCGAAGAAGGGGTGAAAATGAGAATTCGTCAAGTACGAGCGTTTCCGTTGAGCTTGCGGTATGATCAGCCGCAACGCACCTCTCAACGAGCTTACACGATGGTATCGATCTGTCTCATTCGGGTCGACACCGATGACGGCATTTTCGGGGTCGGGGAGTGTCTTGCTAGGTTCGGCGCGACGGCGTATGCCCGCCTGGTGGAAGATCTTCTTCGCCCGCGCCTTCTGGACCGGAATCCGTTGGAGATAGGGGCGATCTGGGATGAGCTGCGATCGACTCTCAACGGCCGCTCCGGCGGGATCCTCTTCGAAGCGATAGCAGGGATCGACATTGCACTCTGGGACATCAAGGGAAAGGCCTTCGGGCGGCCGCTCTATCAGCTCTTTGGCGGATATGAGCGAAGTCGTGTCCCGGTGTACGCTTCTTCCATTATGGTCGGAGAGGATGTCCCATCCGCCGCGGAGCGCATCCGAAGCTGCGGCTTCGATAAGATAAAAATGAAGATCGGCGAATCGGTCCCTACGGAGCTCGAGCGAATCGCCACTCTCCGAAAATGCGTGGGCGATGACGTTACAATCATGGTGGACGCCAACTACATCTACACCGAGCACGAAGCGCTCCAGATAGCGGATGGCGCTGCCGAGCACCGGCTCGAGTGGCTCGAAGAGCCGCTGAATCCGGAGAACCGGCAGGCATACCACCGTCTTGCAATGCGCTCCCGAGTGCCGCTTGCCGCCGGCGAGTCCGAGTTCACGGCGCACGATGCCGCGGACTTGATAACCTCCCGTACGGTCGACTACATACAGCCGGACGTCACGCGCCATGGCGGGATCAGCGAGTGTCTGAGGACGGCCGTTCTGGCCGACATATTCGACGTCAAATTCGCGCCTCACGTAGGTTTTTCCGGCGCGATCTGTGTAGCCGCCTCACTCCATTTAGCCGCCGCAGCCTCCAACACGTACGCAGTGGAGTGCATGACTACGCCGAGTGCCTTTCGCGAGGAGCTCACCGCCGTTCCCTTTGGATTTTACAATCAGGTCGAAGCTGGTACGGTGAGCGTGCCGCAGGACCCTGGGCTCGGCATAGAAATCGATTGGGAGACCGTGGAGCGCCTCGGCGCGTGAAACCGTTCCGTGTACCGTCCGGCGCCGGCGAGCCCCGGCTGTATTCCCGGCGAGCTCCGGGCGGGTTCGACCCCGAAGAGAGCAAGCAGGAAGGCGTAGACGCGAATGCAGATGAGAACGCCGGTAGAGGACATCTTCGCTCCAACCAGCTGCCGCGTAAAGGACAAGGAAAAGGCCTCGGCATTCGGCATCATTCAGAGGCACGCCCCCATAAGCCAGAAGCAGATTCTGGACAGCTACCCGATGCGGCCGGGAGACGTGTCCGGTGCAATCAAGGAGCTTCTTGCCGACGGACTCATCCGGCAGACGCCCAACCAGTGGAATACCGGTCCCGGCCGGCCTGAGATTTTCTTCGAGCCATGCAACGACCGGCTCGTGTGCCTGGCAATCTACACCGACTCGTGGATCTTCCGGGCGGCGGCGATAGACTTGGCCGGAAATCCGATCTTTGAGACGCACCTTCCGGTGTCACCGGAACAGGATGCGGACTCTCTCTACGCAGCGCAGTGCAAGCTGGTGGAATCGGTTCAGGCGCAGCTCCCCGCCTACACGGAGATCCTCGGTATCGGTCTCAGTCTCCCCGGGAACGTGGACTCCGGCAATCTTATCTGGCGCGACAGCCGGCGGTGGCCAAACGTCCGAGGGATGGGCTACCGGAAGCTCCAAAGCCGCTACGACATCCCGGTCGCCCTCTCTCGCGACCTGGACGCTGCGCTGGCGAGCGAGCTCATGCGAAATGACGAGCTCACCGATGAGCTGGTCGTCCTGGTTCACTGGGGTATCGGCTTCGGCATCGGTTTCTCAGCACACGGCACTATCGTGACGTCGAACCATGGGCGGTTCGGTACGCTCGGCTACATGCAGCTCGCTCCCGAGAACCGGGATCACGTGACCAACCCGGACGTGGAGCGGCTGACGTCGCTTCGTACGCTTATTCCGGATTTCAGGGATCGCTATCCGAACCTGCCGCTGGACGAAAGAGCAGTGGCACGGATCGTCGCCACGGACGACCTCGCCCATATTCCCAGCTTTGCTGAGGCGATCGAGTGCGTCGGGATGATGATGCGCAACATCTGCATGATCTTCTATCCCGACCGCATCCTGCTTCTGAGTCCTTTCGTGGAGAACCCGAGGATCCTCGAGCAGGTTCGACGTTCCTTCAAGAGCGGCCGGATGATCGACGATCTCCAACACCGAACGCTGCTGGAACCGGTAGACCGGGGGTACCGGGGGTGCATGTTCGGTGCAACGCAGCAGCTGTTCGCGGAGCATCTTCCAAGCTACCTGAAGGCGAGGTACTGAGCGCCTCACGCGGCCCTGAGCGGACGCTCTTCGGTTCGCGGGGCTTGGAGGCCCACCTCGGCGCAACGTGCGTCTCGCGTGGAGCGTGCCACACTCCGCGAACTCAGGACGCGGCCTGCACACCTCCCGCAGCGACCGCCACGCGTGTTATACTAGCTACGAAAGGGGATTCGATAGCAAGGAACAGCCAATGCAGATTACGTACCTGGACGGAACGCGACTCAAGCGAGCGCTCATTGCCGGAAGTAGGCGGATCTTCCGGTATACCGATCAGCTCAACACCATCAATGTCTTTCCGGTGGCGGATAGCGACACCGGGACCAACATGGCCGGGACGATGCGCTCGCTCCTCACCGGAGTGGCCGGGAGCAAAGAGTCTGCGCTTTCCGCCGTCTGTCGAAGAGCGGCGGATTCGGCGTTGACCGGCGCCCGAGGCAACAGCGGCACAATTCTGTCCCAGTTCTTCTACGGAATCGCACTGGGAATCGAGGACCGGACGCGGCTGACGGCAGATGCGTTCGCCCACATCGTGCGGAACGCCGTCGATTACACGTATAGGGCGCTTTCCGATCCCGCCGAAGGGACGATTCTTACGGTGCTCCGCGCTTGGGCTGACAAACTGGAAGAACTCAGCAATAAGACGAACGACTTCGTGGCGCTCTTCTCCGAATCGCTGAGCGCCGCCAAGGAGGCGCTCCGTGCCACGCGCACGATGCTTCCCGCGCTCCGCAAGGCGAAAGTAGTGGATGCCGGTGCTCTGGGGTTCGTACATCTCATCGAGGGTATTACCGGGTTTATCGAGCGAGGGCGCATCCGCGAAGTGGAACAGCTCTCGGACACAGAGCTCGAGGATACGGCGGAGCCGGCGGAGCTCAACGACGAGGTAACCTTCCGCTACTGCACCGAATGCATCGTGGAAGGCTCCGGCATCGATCACCGAGAGCTCCGATTGGATCTGAGCGGGATGGGAGATTCCCTGATCGTAGCAGGCTCGCCCGAGCGAGCCAAGGTGCATATCCACACTGACGATCCGGAGGAGGTGTTCCAGATCCTGGAGAAGTACGGAGGCCTCCGGGAGCCGAAAGCCGACGACATGGAAAAGCAGTACACCGCGGCCCACACGCCGCACGCGGAGACGGCACTCGTGATCGACTCGGCGTGCGATCTTCCGCGGCAGTACCTGGAGAAGAGCTTCGTGCATATGGTGCCTGTCCGGGTGATCTTCGGGGACAAGAGCTATATCGACAAGGTAGGGCTCACCCCGGAGCACTACTATGAGCTCTTGCGTACCCGTACGGACGTCGTTCCCTCCACCACGCAGCCGGCTCCGGGAGACTTCGAAAAGGTCTTCTCCTTCCTTACCGATCACTATCGAAACGTCATCTACGTGTCGCTCTCCGGCGCGCTGAGCGGTACGCTGGAGTCGGCGCGCCAGGGTCTGGCCCGCGTTCGGCGCAGGGAGAACGTTCATTTTTTCGACAGCCGGACAACCACGATCGGAAGCGGCCTTATCGCTCGCCGGGTAATCGAGGCAATCGAAGCGGACCGCAGCTACGAGGAGATCGCAGCGATGATCACCGATCTCGTAGACCGGACCCGCTTGCTGATTACGATACCGTCGCTCGAGGCGCTCCTCCGCAGCGGCCGACTCAGCAGGGCAAAAGGGCTCGTCGCTCGCCTCTTGGGGCTGCGACCGCTTCTGACGTTGGACGCGCGTGGACGCGTGGTAAAAGCGGCTATGGTCCGGGGGCCCGAGGCAGGACGCGCCAAGCTGGTGGGGCTGCTGCGCAAGCACCTTGGTGACGGAGCTGAAAGCGACTTTGCCATAGGGCATGTCGATGCCGCCGAGATTGCAGGCTGGTTCAAGGGGCAGATCGAGCATCACTTCCAGCCGGCACGCGAGGTCTTTGTGCAGGATGCCTCGCCGGCGCTCGCTACCCATACCGGCTTCGGCACGATCGCGGTGGCTTACTTGGAGCCGCCGGCGCATTCCGCGTCGGCGAGATAACAAGCGCCGGGGGATCGCGCCGAGGCCTGGGGTTCAGGGCCGGCCTAGAGTCCCGGCGCGGCCTGGACGCGTGGGGCGACCTACACGCGTGGCGCGACCTGGACGGGTCTGGGAGCCTGGGCGCGTGGGGCAGCTTGGACGCGCGGGGCGGCCTGAAAAAGCCGACGGAAACGCACGCGAGGGAATATGGAAATCTTTCACCTGGTGTTGATCATTCTCCTGAGCTACCTTGCCGGCTCTATCCCGACAAGCATCATCGTCGGGAAGCTCTTCTTCAATACGGACATCCGCCGGCACGGCTCGGGAAACGCAGGCGGCACGAATGCAGTACGGGTATTCGGTTGGCCGGCGGGCGCCGCGGTCATCCTTGTCGACGTCGCCAAGGGGGCGTGTACGGTGCTCTTCATCGCTCGACTTCCTACGCTCGGGGCAATGGAGGCTCCGCTCTTGCCGCCGGACGCGACAGCGCTGATTGCGGGAGTTGCCGCGGTGGCGGGGCACATCTGGACCGTATTCGCTTCGTTCCGCGGGGGGAAAGGAGTAGCTACGGCAGCCGGGATGGTTGCCGCCCTCTATCCACCGGCGTTCGCGGCGGTCGTCCCGGTCTTCGTGCTCGCGGTTGCCCTCTCCGGCATCGTGTCGCTCGGCTCGCTTGCGGCTGCCGTCGGGTTCCCCCTGGTGCTCTTGGCTTTGAACCGGACCGGAACGTGGGAGGTCTCCCCTCTTCTCTTCTGGGTGGCTGTTGGAATTGCACTGGCAATCATCTTCACGCACCGCTCAAATATCAGACGCCTCCTGCGCGGTGAAGAGAAGCGGATGTTTGGCCGGGACCGGCGGTAGACGGTCACTCAACGGGTATGGTGCCGGCTGATGAGCTCCGGCGGAACCTAGTTCGCGGGCCGTTCCGGAACTTCCCAATTCCCGGCCTGTTTCTCATGCTGGTGTTGGGGGCGGTACGACCGGAGCATTACAACGGGAAACGCAACGTCACCCGGCCGGATTCTTCGTCCGCCTCGAGCGTAGCTTCGATCTGTGCGGCAAGCTCCCGGATAAGGCGAAGGCCGAAGGTGGGCGGAGTCTCGTCTTCCGGCGCAGCGAGGCTCGAGGCGAGCGCTCCCGCGGTGCCGCCGTCGCCGTCCTCGTAGACCAGAGAGGCTGTCCTCACGTTTTGGGAGGTAGCGGACAGCTCGGCTGCCGACACGCGGATCCAGCCGTGCCCCCGGTGGGTGAAACCGTGTTTCACCGAGTTCGTGATAAGCTCGGTTAGGATGATTCCGAGCGGCGATGGAAGTTTGGGAGGTACGACGAGGTCTTCGACATCGAGGTCTATGTGGAGCTCCACGGTGGCGCGAAAGATCTCCCGGACCTCCTGGAGCAACGGCGGGAGGAACTCCCGCAGGCTCATCTCCGACGGGTGCTCGGAACGGTAAAGCCGGTCGTAGAGGACCATCATTGCTTTGGCGCGGGTGCCGGCTTCCTCTAGCACCTCCTTGCACGGGGACTCGTGTTCATCGGCCTGGAGGTGGAGGATCGACCGGATGAGCTGCATATTGTTCTTGACGCGGTGGTGGCTCTCCTTGAGCAAGAGCTCCTTCTGGTGCAGGAGCTCGCCGAGTCTCTCCCGCATCCGGTACAGGGCGCGAGCCTGCTCGCCCAGCTCATCCGTTCGAGCCCTGTCATATTCCGTAACCTCCCGGCTGAGGTCATCCGAAGCGATCCCAGTCAGCACATGCGTGACCCGCTGGGTCGGCCGAGAGAGCTCCCAGGCGTAAAGCGCCATCATCCCGGAGGTTACCAACGCAATAGTGACGATCCAGAATCCGATGGCTCCCCGGGTATCCGCCATGATCTGTTCGATATCATGGATGTAGACGCCGGTGCCGACAATCCACCCCCACGGCTCGAAGGGAGCTACGTAGGAAAGCTTAGGCTCGATCCGGTCTTCCTGACCGTAGTACTGCCAGTGATACTCAACATACCCGCCCTCGTCCTCCTGGGCGGTCTCGACCATTTCGATAAAGAGTCGTTGGCCTTCGGCGTCGCGTTCCTGCGAGACGTCCGTGCCTTCGAGGTCCGGCCGAAACGGATGCATGATAATCCGCGGATGGTGGTCTTGGATCCAGTAGTAGTCCTGGAGCTCAGGGCCGAAGGTCATGGCCCGAATTGTGTCGATCGCTTGGGCTTGCGCCTCCTGCGTGGTGAGATCGCCCTCCCGTTCCAGCCGGTGCGAGCGCCGGAGCACGCCGAGCGCGACGTCAACCATATCGCGGGTCTGAGCTTCCTTGATGCGATGGACCTCCGTCCGCACCATCGGCACAATGACAAAGAAGGCTACAAGCGCCAAACAGACGATTGGCGCGACGCCCGCAACGGTGAGCTTGCTCCGAATGCTCAGTGCCATCGCCTTACCTCGGAGTGACACGGAATCCGTCGACATGCCGAACAAATGAGTACAGTATCGATGCGATCATTATCGGCCGGAATCTTTCGGGGGCTGAGGCGTGCATGTCTTGCCATTGCTTCCGACGAAGGCCGACACGGGGCCCCTCGGCCGACACTGCCGACCCCGGTGGCCCCGCGCCCCATGGAGCCGGGCTCTTGCCAAGCGACAGCCGGCGGATTGCGGCGAGGAACGGCGTTGCGGGATGCGCTCCGCGGTTTCTCCGGCGCAAGGGATCGAGCGGATACCCCGCAGGGGCGGCGGGCCCGGCAGGGCGGAGGCGACGGAGCCCGTCAGCCGGGCCCGACCGGGTGCCGGCGGAGCGGGGGCGTGAGGGCACTTCGATCCGGGGCGGGTGGAGCGCGGGGCCTACAGGCACCTCGATCCGGGGGCGGCGGAGCGTACGATGCAGGCCGCCCCGAGGAGTACGAGCGAGAGCCCGGTCCCGAAGGGATGCGCCCCGAAAGCGAGAGCTTGACCCCAACGCGTTCAGCGGGCAGCATGAGCTGGGCGACCGGCATCAGGCTTGCGTGAGCTTCGGGCTTGTGTAGGCTCCGGGCTGGTGTGAGAAGGTCGTAGCGAGGAAACCACGGAAGAGAGAACGGGAGTGTCCATATGTTCAAAGGGTCCTTTATGAAGGATCTCCAGAAGCTGGAAGGAAGCATCGGGGAGCTTGTCGAGGAGATCGAGCGGTGTCTCCACGTTTCGTTTGAGGCGTTGCAGCTCTATATCGAGCAGGGGGAGACTGATGAGGTTTCGGAAAAGTCGGAGATTGCGGCGCGGTCCGAGAGCACGGCGGACCAGATCAGGCGTCGCATAACCACGGACCTGTTCGAGGGAGCTCTACTGCCGAACACGCGGGCGGATCTGATGGAGTTCCTGGAGGACATCGACGACGTGGCGGATGAGGCGGAGAAGTTCACCAAGTACCTCATTTGGCCCGGCATCGATCTGAGCAAGGTGGACCGGGATGCGGTGTCCAAGATGATGTCGCGCATAAAGGAACAGTACGTTGTTCTGAAGAAGGCGGTCCACTCGCTTTTCTCCGACGTAGACCAGCTGCACGAGTACACAAAGCAGGTGGAAGACATAGAAGCGGAGGTCGACCGGATGCAAGAGGAAGCGATCCGGGAGATCGGAAAGACGAAAGAGCTCCAGATCTACGAGCGGCTGGTATATCGTGACTTCATTGCCCATCTGGCTAAGCTCGCCGATTTCGTGGAGAACGCGAGCGACGAGTTGGAGCGGATCGCGGCGGCTCGTAGAGGGTAGCGTGCGTGGCTGATGGGCGGGGCAAACGCAGTCGGACGCCGAGCCGGGAAGCGCGGCGGGGCGAGCGGGCGGTCGTGGGCGCTCGCCGGCTAATCCAAGAGTTCGGAAAGTACGATACTTGACTCCGACACCCGATCCGATTAGCTTCGAAGTGTACGCGTACGAAAAATGTAAGTGAAGTATGTAAGTGAAGTACGAAGCTGACTGGCTTTGTGTGGGATTAATGTAATGAAACGCGAGATTGTTGTGAAAGCACGAAGACTCGTAGTCGCTTTTGGATTGTTCATCCTCTTGTCTCCTCCGGATATGATCCGTGCGGACGCGAACGCCTCAAGCGCCGAACTATCCGACTTGTCCTCGCTTGCCGCGGCTCACACTGCGGCCGAGCACGGGACAGCTATCGACGAATCGGCCCCGTTGGCAACCGATCATCAAGACGGCGATGAGCAAAACGCATTTCGTCTCGCCGAGCGCCTTTTCTTGACCGCCCAGTTCGGCGGAGGCCCGATGGCAAGCGGTGGCATCGGGGTTGCTCTCTTCGACAATCACATCCGCCCGGAGATTCAGTTCGGATACACGCCTTCAGTCGAATTCGAGGGGATGAGGTACGACGGGTTTTCGATCGGAGCCCGTATGACTGCGCGACTGCTCTCCCTTGATCTTAGCGAGCATCTGGCGCTTGAGGCGGGGCTCGGGCCGAACTATGCTTTCTATACTGGGAATATGCGTGTGGCTTCCTCCCTCTTCCTGGCACAGGCAATCGACTTTCGCGAGTTCCTGGGGCTGGGAACAATGAGCTTCTTCGTGGAAGAACACCTCTACTTCCTGGAGTCTGAGGATAGTCCGTACATCTTTCAGCTCGGACTGGGTTTGCGCTTCCAGCTGTTCTAACCGGGCCGGGAGGAACGCCGGCGATGCGTGAAGCTGCCGGCAGGAGTTAAGAAATGGGACGTGCATCACACATTGGGCATGGTGACGAGACGCACTTTTCCTGCGAGCTAGATCGCTCCGGCACCTCAAGACGCGACACGAAAGGCGTCCGGCGTAGGCCCACTTCCGGACGCGTTGCAGCAGTCGCCCTAGCGACGACGCTCTCCGTTCTGCTATCCGTAGGGTGTTCGCAGAACCCCTTCTTCGGCGTTCAAGAGATCACCGAAGAGGACGAGGATGCCCCCGAGATCACGATCGTCAGCCCGGACGACGGACAAGTGGTATCCGGTCGTCTGTTGATAAGCGGGTATGCCGAGGATGAGGAATCGGATATCGAGCAGGTGGACGTTCGTATCGACGGAGACTCTTGGGAGAGCGCCGACGGGACGGCCAATTGGAGCTACCGGCTCGATACGACTCTGTTTGCCGAAGGTCCGCTCGATATCGAAGTACGCGCAATAGACGAGGTGGGAAACGAAGGAACGGTCGGGATCACCGTAACGGTGGACCAGACCGTACCTTCGGTGAACGTGGATCTGGACTTCGGCGAATACGAGCACTATATCCGCGGCGAGGATGTAACCCTCTCCGGCACCGCACGCGACGACAATGAGGTGGAATCGGTGGAGATCAGCTTCGACGGCGGCGTAAACTACGAGGACGCGGCGCTTGAGCTCACCGAGAGCAACGGAGAGTCGGCATACGAGTGGAGCTACACCATCGACGATACGAGCAAGCTGATCCCCGGCGACGGCGAGCTCGAGATTAGGCTGCGCGCGATCGACGACGCGGATCTCATCGGCACGGCCGCCTTCACCCTCTTCATAGACAACACGCCGCCCGAGGTATCGCTGGACCGGCCCGAAGAAGCCGCCCACATCAACGCAAACGAGGACGGCGAGGAACTCACGGTGCAAGGAACCGACGAGAACGCAATCGGCCGCGTGCGGCGGGTGGCGATCACGATCGACACGCATGCCGGCAACACAATCGAGGTAGACACCGACTCCGAGCGGGCGTCGCTCGATGCCGACGGACGCTACTCGGCCGAGATCGACATCGACGGCATCCGAAACGACGGCGACGCCACTATTTCCGCGGTGGCGGTGGACCGCGCGGGAAACACCTCCGACCCGGCCGAACACGACGTCGTCTTCGACGCGAACGTGCCGGCGTTCCTCCCTGAGGCGGCACCGGAGATTCGGGCCGAACGCGACGAGCGCGACGGCGACGGGACCGAGACGGTAACCCTGGACGGGGACCTCGGCTCCACGGCCAACAACTTCCGAGAGGAAGAGATAACCGTCTCCGGAGAGGCGTATCTCCAGGATGAAATCGGCGACACGTTCACCGGTGAGTGGAAGATCCGGAAGGACGGGGAGAAGGAGTTTGATTATCAGTCGCTCGACGAGGATCCTACGGTCGAGGACGACGGAACGGAATGGGAAACGTCGATAGACTTCGCTGCCTACATGCCGGGCACCGTTGATTCATATCCGGAAGGCGAGCTTATGCTGGTGGTGCGCCTGGAGAACGAGCACGGCCGGGAAGCGATCGAGAGACGGGATATTCGGTTCGACCCGGTTGTACCGGAAATCGTGATCGACAATCCTTCGGACCTCGTGGGGCCGAACGATACGGTTGCAGTCGACGGTACGATCACGAACAAGGTGGACGGAGCGGACGTGTCGCTCGACGCGCTGTATTTCGCCGTATATGAAACGGATAAAGATTCGTTTGATCCCGACGATCCCGGCAGCACGTTCTACGGACCGCGGTCCGTTACCGACATCGACGAAACCGACCAAGACCAGACGAGCTTCCGTTTCGAGTACTCTTGGGAAACCGGCCCGGGCATCGAGGAAGGCCAGGAGTACGTGCTCCACGTAACCGGCACGGACCTCGCCGGGAACCCGAGCGATCCGGACGGCATCCAGGAGGTCGAAGGCGACCCACACGTGCCGAGCGTTACAATCGACGAGTTCGACCATCCCGAGACCGACTTCGTCGGCAGCTTCGACGACTCGAGCACGCTGAGCGGAAAAGCGACCATCTTCGGGACCGCAGAGGCGGCGGAAGACTTCGAGATTGACACGCTTCAGGTAGGACTGTCGGAGGGCGGAGGGTTCGTGGACACTCCCGAGCAGCCGGACGTAGTGGACGACGAATGGGAGTACCTGCTGGACCTCGGCTCCGACGAAGACGAGGGCGATTACACCCTCAAGGCGCGCGTGGAAGACGATGAGGGGCGCGTCGTTCGCCGCTTTCAGGACTTCACTGTGGACAACACCCCGGGGCCAGACGTAGCAATCGATGAGCCGAGAGACGGAGCGGTGATAAGCGGCGATTCGGAGGTTTTCGTAGGGACCACGAGCAACGGGTTCGGCATGCTTACGGTGGAGATCCGTATCGAAGAGGGCGACTGGGAGAGTGTTTCCGGAACGACGAGCTGGCATCACTCGCTCAATATATCGGACCTGGACGAAGGTCAGCACGAAATAGCGGTTCGAGCCCAGGATGAATTCCTGCGTGAAGATGAACACCAGATTACCGTTGAGATCGACCGCACCCCGCCGGAGGTGGATGTGGACCTGAATTTCGACGACGACGAGCACTATATCCGCGGCGAGGACGTGGAAATATCGGGGACCGCAAGCGACAATACAGAAGTCGACCGAGTACAGCTCAGCTTCGACGGCGGGATTACCTACGAGAACGCCGAAGACTCCTTCGTGAAGGATGAGGACGGGATCAGTCACTATACGTGGACCTATACGATAGACGACACGTCCGCACTAGTTGATGATGGTGAAAGCGGCGGCCTCGACGTCCGATTGCGCGCGGTGGACGCCGCGGGCCTCATCGGAGCATACGACGGTGACACGTTCCCGCTCAACATCGACAACATCGATCCGGAGGTCTGGATAACGACGCCCGAAGAGTCCGCCTTCATAAATGCCGACGAGCTGGATCCGGTGAATATGCTCACCGTGGCGGGAGACCACCAGAACGACGGTGTAGGCGATGTTGCCGAGGTGGAGATCGAAATCAACACCGACGAAGAAGAAGATGACCCTGGGCCGTTTGCAATCACAGAAGAGAACGGTCTGGGAAGCGACGACTTCACCATCGACATCGATATCGAAGATATCCGTAACGCCGGGGCCGGTACCATTACCGCCGTGGCCACCGACCGTGCCGGCAATGTGTCGGAGACTGACCAGATCGACGTTATCTTTGACGCCGATCCGCCGATCTTCCTTCCCGAAGAGGAACCCGAAGTCCGGGCGGAACGCGACGAGCGCGACGGAGACGAGACCGAGACGGTGGTCCTGGACGGAGAGCTCGGCTCCACGGACAACAACTTCCACGACGAAGCGATCACGCTCCTCGGCGAGGCAATGCTCGAGGAGAGCAGCGACGATGAGGAGATTTTCGGCTCCTGGAAGGTTCGGGACGACGACGGCGACGCGCTGTTTGACTTCCAGGACTTGGACGTGCAGCCAACCGCCGATGATGACGATGCCGAATGGGAGGCTGCGATAGACTTCGCTGCCGACATGCCGGGCAACGATGATTCATATCCGGAAGGCGAGCTCACCCTCGTCGTCCGGCTGGAGAACGAGCGCGGCGGGTACGCCAAGCAGGAACGGACGGTCCGTCTTGACCGGACGGCGCCTGAGATTACGATCGACGATCCTTCGGACGATGGAGAAATCGGAACGGCCGGCACGGTAACCGTTGACGGTAGTATAGACAACGTGGTGGACGGAGATCCGGTCATCGTCGATCGACTGGAGTTCGTCGTCTACGATCAGAACAGTGAGCTTTTCTACGAGGCCGATATCGCAGACTTCGACGAGGACAGCTTCTCTTACCAATGGAATACGGACGATGTCGGACTCGAGGAGGATGAGGAATATACACTCGTGGTCGAAGGTGCGGACCTCGCCGGAAACGAGAGCGACCCCGACGGCGAAAGCTCGGTTACGGTGGTCGACGAGTTCCCCTCGGTCTCCTTTGACGAGTATACGACTCCCGACGCAGACGGAACGTCCCGGGACTTCAATGACGATAACTACCTGACCGGCAGCGCCGTTGTACGCGGCGAAGCGTCCGCACCCGACGGGTACACAGTAGAGAAGATCGAAGTCGGGCCTTCCGAAGCCGGCAGTTTTATCGAAGACGAAGACAAGGGATGGCCGGGCGAGGTCGATTTGGAGAACGACTTCGATCCAGAGACGGGCGAATGGGAGTACGATCTGAGCGGACTGGATCTCGAGGAGGGAAGCTACACGCTCATGGCGCGCGTCACCGACGACCACGAGGATAGCCGTACCGATCGCCACATAGTCGATATCACCGTCGACGAAACGCCGCCGAGCCTTTCGGAGGTCGACGTGTCCCTCACCGACGAAAGCGGCGCTCCCTACCTCCACGGCACCGTCGAGGTAACCGGCACGGCCGACGACGATGCCTCCGGTGTCGAATCGGTGACGCTCTGGGTAAACCCTGAAGACGGAGGCCCGGATGACGACGATGACGACCTTAACGACTTCTCCGAACTCGGCGGACTCGCAGAGTATGCCTTTACGTCGGAATGGGATACACAGGACCTGCCGACCGAAAATCCCGACGGCGAGGGAGATCCGCTGGTCGTCGGAGACTTCGGCTTGCGGATCCGGGCTACCGACCGTGCGGGGAACGAGATCACCGAGATGTACGGGCCTCAGGAGGTACGGCCGTACATCGAGTCCCTGTCGCAGTCGAGCGCGTTCCTCGGCGATGAGGGCCTGGAGATTCACGGGAACAACCTCTCCGGTGCAGCCGGGGACACCAGGCTTACCATCGGTGGAGACCTGGAGACCGGCGGCGAGGTGGATATGGCGGCCGAAAGTAGCGGCGAGCTCGTGTTCGACATTCCCAATGAACAGGGGGAGCTCTCCTCGGGGCCTGTGGTGGTGACGATCGATACCGGTGAGGAGACGTTCGACAACGTCGATCAGGAAGCGGCAACGATGAGCTTGTTCGATCGGGACATTGTGTTTTCGGACGACGAGCAGCCGAGATATCCGGACGCGACGTTCGACGGCACTAGTTTGATCTACGCGTACGCATATCGGCTTGGG
>Ga0207421_10002684_pt1 | contig 21907 bp, 17 predicted proteins | sample SodLakKL_010_SED_4_FD_187542 | JGI IMG/M metagenome (GOLD analysis project Ga0207421, IMG submission 187542) | Alkaline sediment microbial communities from Lake Tanatar, Kulunda Steppe, Russia - 8KL_010_SED (SPAdes) (version 2) | ecosystem: Environmental > Aquatic > Non-marine Saline and...
CCCGCCGCTCCAGGCTCATGCGGGCCAGCGTGCGATAAGGCATGGCCATCCGCGGATTACCGGCCAGCCGTCGCTCGTTTTCCATCAGGAAATACCAGTACAGATAGTTGAACGGACAGGCGCCCTCGCCAAGCTTGCTCTTCGGGCTGTACATGCAGGGGCCGCAATAATCGGACATCCGGTCGATGTAGGCCCCGGAGGCCGCATAGGGCTTCGAGCCCAGGAGACCCCCGTCGGCGTGCAGGGCCATGCCGTGGGTGTTCGGCAATTCCACCCACTCGAAGGCGTCGGCATAGACGATCAGATACCAGGCCTCCACCTCCGCCGGTGCAATACCCGCCAGCAACGCGAAGTTGCCGGTGATCATCAACCGCTGGATGTGATGGGCATAGGCATTCCGCCGTGTGCCCTCGATGGTCTCACGCAGGCAGCGCAGATCGGTCTCGCCCGTCCAATAGAAATCCGGTAAAGGCCGGCTCGCCTCGAGAAAATTCGTGGCCGCATAGCCGGGCATTCGAAGCCAGTAGAGGCCGCGCACGTACTCCCGCCAACCGAGAATCTGGCGTACGAATCCCTCGACTGCCGGCAGCGGCGCTTCGCCCTTGGCATAAGCCGACAGCGCCGCCTCGCACACCTCGCGGGGGCTCAGCAGACCGATGTTGATGCACGGCGACAGGAGGGCGTGGAAGAGAAAATCCTCGCCACGCTGCATTGCGTCCTGGTAGTCGCCGAAGCGCGGCAGGGCGACCGCGATGAAGTCGGCCAGCGCCCTCAGCGCATCGCTTCGGGTCACCGCCCACCCGAACCGATCCAGTTCTCCGAAATGATCGCCGAAGCGATCCGCGACGAGCGCCATCACCTCCCGGGTGATCGCATCCGGCGGGAAACGAAGCCGGGCCGGCGGCGCAACATCGCGAGGGAGCGCCCTGCGGTTCTCCGGGTCGAAGTTCCAGCGCCCGCCCTCAGGGTCGCCCTCCCGCATCAGCCAGCCCGTCTCGCGGCGCATCTCCCGGTAAAAATACTCCATGCGCAGCGCCTTTCGCCCCTTTGCCCATGCCTCGAACCGCCGGTGCGAGCACAGAAAGCGATCGTCTTCGCGAATCTCGATCGGCGTGTCGAAGGCATGGCTCCAGCTCTGCATCCGCTCGAACACCCGCCACTCCCCCGGCTCCGTCACCACCACCCGGTCAACGGCGTGTCGCAAGAGCGCGCGCCCGAGTTCTCCGGTAAATGAGCCCGTGTTATCGGGGTCGTCGAGGCGAACGTAGTCGACCGCGACACCCTCGGCCCGCAGGTCGTCGGCAAAATGGCGCATCGCCGACAGTACCAGGGCGATCTTCTGCTGATGATGCCGTACATAGGTGGCCTCCTCATGGACCTCGACCAGAAGCACGACATCACGCTCGGCATCCAGATCGGCCAGTGCACTCAGCCCCCGGGACAACTGATCACCCAGCACAAACCGCAGGGTCCTCATGGCGTGGGCGCCTTTCGCTGCTCCCGCCGCACGGCGTGACGGCAGCGATCGGAGCAGTAACGGACTTCATCCCAGCAGTCGCGCCATTTCCGACGCCAGGAAAACGGCCGCCCACAGGCACCACAGACCTTCGTCGGCAGATCGGACCTCCGGCGCATTCCTGTCATACGAGCACCTCCCCCGCGTTCGTCGGATTCACCGAAACATGGAGACCTACGGTGTCCTCATTCTACCCTTCCACGGGCGTGCCTCTCCCTGGATCAAGGTTTCCTTGCTCCCTTTGGAACAAGAAGAATTCCTGCGCAGCGGCTATGCTCCGCCACTGGACCCGCCAGGACGCCGCTGTAACCAGTCGATTCCGTGGGCGGCCGATCCGAAAGATCACTTGACGCCGCGAAAACGGGCCTGGAGCCAAATGATGAGCCATCCAACCGAAACCACCGGCGCCGCGGTCGAGGCCCTCCTGCTGGTCGCGCCCGGCTGCCCGCACTGCGCCGGCGCGCTGGAAGGACTTGGCAGCCTGATCAAGGAAGGTGTCCTAGGGAGACTCGAGGTGGTGAATATTGCAGTCCGGCCAGCGTTGGCTCGGGAACTCGGCGTGCGCGCGGTCCCCTGGATGCGGATCGGCCCGTTCGAATTCCCTGGCCTGCACACTCCGGCCGAGTTGCGGCACTGGGCCGACCTGGCCGGGCGGGAAGACGGAATGACCCATTACCTGTCCGACCTCCTTGCCACGGGACGGCGGGCGCAGGTGGCGGTCCGCGTGCAACAGGACCCCGCGCTGCTGCCGCGCCTCGTGGACCTCCTCGGCGACCCTGGCAGCGGCCTCAGCGTACGCATCGGGGTGATGGCGACCCTGGAGGAGTTGCAGGAGACCGGTGGTCTGCTCGAGGGATTGGCCGACCGCCTGGCCCCGCTGACGCGGCACCCGGAGCCGCGCATCCGCGCCGACGCCTGCCATGCCCTCTCCCTGACCGGCGCAACCGGCATCCTGCCGCTGATACGGCCCTGCCTCGACGATCCGGACCCGGAGGTTCGGGAGACGGCTGCCGACGCCATCGAGACCATCGAGCAGGCAGCCGCAAAGCCATGAAGCCCAAAGGAAACGACCGAAATCCAGCCCTGCGGATAGGCCCGAAAACGGCCCACTAAGATCGTCCAGCGAGCGTTCGGAGCATGCCGCGTGATCCCGCGAGTCCCGGAGACGACGCTATTTTGCGCCCATGGGTGGGGTGCGAGGCCCGTCGGGTTACGCCCTTTGGGCTAACCCGACCACGTCCCCAAGGCTCTCGCGGGACTCAGACGCGCCCAGCGCGCAGGATGCCGCGCGAGCTGTCCTGGATGAACGCAAGCAGATTGCGAACCTCGGGCACCTCGGTCTCGGCCAGCAGACTGGCGACGCGGGACTTGCGGTCACTCCGCCCGCGCAGCACCTCCGCGAAGGCCCGGTGCAGGCCGTTGATGCTGGCCTCACTGAACCCCTTGCGGCGCAGCCCCACCTTGTTGATTCCGATCAACCGGGCGTAGTTGCCGCTGGCGAGGCAGTAGGGAGGCAGATCGCGGTTCAGGGCCGACCCCATGCTGGTGAAGGCGTAGGAGCCGACACGGCAGAATTGGTGGACCAGCGTGAAGCCGCCCAGGGTGCAATGATCCTGCACCTCCACATGGCCGGCCAGGGAAGCCGCGTTCGAGAAGATGATCCCGTTGCCGATGATGCAGTCATGGGCGATATGGACGTAGGCCATGATCAGGTTGTCGTGACCGATCGAGGTCTCGCCGCGACCACGTTCCGTGCCCCGGTTCAGGGTCACCGACTCACGAATGACGTTGCGGTCTCCAATCACCAGGCGCGTGGGTTCGCCGCGATAGCTGGTGTCCTGCGGGGCCTCGCCGATCGAAGCGAATTGATAGATGCGATTGTCCTGCCCGATCTCCGTGGGACCCTGAATCACCACGTGGGGACCGACCCAGGTCCCGGCACCGATGCGCACGTGTGCTCCGATCACGGAGAACGGCCCAACCTGCGCCGAGGGGTCGATCTCTGCGCTGGGATGGATATCGGCGCGCGGGTCGATCATCACTCGATTTCCTTGCCCACGCACATCAGATCGGCGGAGGCACAGAGATCGTCACCCACGTGAGCCTCGGCAGAAAACTTCCAGATGCCCCGCACCGTTCGGATATGCTCGACGCGAAGCCGCAGCTGATCGCCCGGTTCCACCTGGCGCCGGAAGCGCGCCTGATCGATGCCGACGAAGAGATACAGCTGCTTCTTGTCCTGATTGACCCCCTGATGTTCCTCGGTCTTGAAGGCCAGGAGCCCGGTGGCCTGCGCCAGGGCCTCGAGGATCAGGACCCCCGGCATCACCGGCTTGACCGGAAAATGGCCTTGGAAGTAGGGCTCATTGATGCTGACGTTCTTCAGCGCGACGAGGTATTTTCCCGGCTCGTAGTCCGTGACCCGGTCGATGAGGAGGAAGGGGTATCGATGCGGCAGATAGCGCATCACCTCGAGTATGCTCAGACCGTCCATATGGCCACTACCTTTTTCTTGTTGTTTGCATTTCGGCATCGCGCAGACCGCATGGCCGACGAAGACCCCTGGTTGTGTTCCAACCCCGGACACCACGACGCGCCAGCCGCCAGGCTGAGTTCAAGGCGCGCGCCGGTTGTGCGTAGCGCCTGAAGCAAATCGGCCGGGTTCCTGGCTCGACCACACCCCCCCATGTCATCGCGCCCAAGGCCATTTCACCAGCGACTGAACAGGCTTGAGTATAACGACTCCCCCGCCGATTGCGCAGTGCCTGCCGATGCGCGGCAGGCGAAGGCCTCTCGCCCCGAGGAAGTTCCGCAGCATTCGCCGGCAGATCCGGAGTTCGTTTCCTCCGGCAAAGACCCTGCCTCAGCGAAGGCCCTGCATGGCGGCAATGATGTCATCCGTGATGTCGATGCGATCGCTCGCATACAGCACGTTGCGCTCCGTCAGGATCAGGTCGATTTCCCGGTCCCGGGCCAGCGCGATGATGGCATCATTGATCAGGCGCTGGAGCTTGGCCAGTTCCTCGTTGCGGCGTACGTTCAGATCCTCTGTGAAGCTCTCCTGGGCCCGGCGGAACTCGCGGGAACGCGCGGTGAACTCCCGCTCCAGATCCGCACGCTGGTTTGCGGTCATCAATTCGCCTTCCCGTTCGAGCCGATCGCGCAGCTTCTGCAGTTCCTCACGCTCTGCCACCAGCTGGGAATCCCGCGGAGAGAATTCGCGCTCCAGTTCCCGCATGGCCTCGGCAGCCTGCGGCGAGTCCTCGAGGATCTTGTTCATGGTCACGAAGGCCACGTTCTGTGCCGACAAAGCGGCTGGCCACAGCAAGGCTCCGAGCAGCAGGACCCCGAGGATGATAACGATTCTTGTCTTCATAAACCTTTCTGCGTGTCGGATTGAATTCGTGATCAAAGGCCGCGCGGCATCAGAAGCTCGCCCCGAGGAGGAACTGCAGGCTCTGCGTGTCGTCTTCGTCCTTCTCGCGCAGAGGAACAGCGTAGCTGAAGCTCAACGGACCCACCGGCGACATCCAGGTCAGGGCAAGGCCTGCCGACACCCGAATCTCGTCGGCATCGAAATCGCTGAAACTCTCATAGACTTGGCCCGCGTCGACGAAGCTGCTCATGCGCACGGCGCGGTTATCGGCCGCGAAAGGTAGCGGAAAATACAGTTCCGCCGAGGCAGTGCTCCGGAAGTCGCCACCGAAGGGATCGTTGTTGCTGTCGCGCGGACCGAGGCTGTTGTCCTCGAATCCGCGTACCGACCGGATACCACCCGCGAAGAAGTGCTCGAAGAACGGAAGTTCGCCGGTGCTGCCGTAACCGTCACCATAGCCGAGCCCGGCCGACAGGCTCAGGGAATAGGTGTCGGACAGCTTGAAGATCTCCTGGCCGCTGTAGGTGACCTGGTAGTACTCGAGATCGCTCCCCGGGATCGTTACCTCCGAACCGATCCGGTGCCGCCGGCCGGACGAGGCGAAGATCACGCGGTCACGGGTATCGTGCGTGTAGGAGACTTCCAAGGAAAAGAGATTGTATCGATCGCCCTCGCGATCGATAAAATTGGTGATCTCGTCCGGCGTCGTCGGGACCGTGTTGATCCGGACATTCTGGAACCCCGGCCGGATATTGACGGTGTCGAATTCAGTGAACGGGATGCCGTAGGTGACATTCGCTCCCGCACGGTCGGACGAGAAACGCGAGACATTGGCCTCCTCCGCATCGATCTTCTGGTAGAAGATCGAGAAACCCCGGCTGGCTCCGTGGATCGTGTAGTGCGGGTTCAGAACGCTGAGATTGACCAACTGCGAAACCTGGCTGTTACTGACCGACACTGTGACCCGATTGCCGGATCCCATGAAGTTGTCCTGGCTGAGGCTTGCCGTCAGCAGGATTCCCTGGTTCTGGGAGTAGCCCGCGCCGAGTGACAGCGCCCCGGACAGGCGCTCGGTCACTGAGATTTCGAGATCCACCTCGTCATCACTGCCTGCGACCCGCCGGGTCTCGATGTTCGCGGTCTCCACGAAGGGCAGGCGCTGCAGCCGCACGCGAGACCGGTCCACCTGTTCGCCGTTGAACCAGGCGCCCTCCATCTGCCGAAGTTCGCGCCGGTACACGCTCTCCTGCGTACGGGTATTGCCGGTGATGGAGATGCGCCGGACATAGACACGCGGGCCGGGGTCCACGAAGTAGGTCAGCGCCACGGTCCGTGCGTCCTCGTCCACCTCCGGGATCGGGTTGACGTTGGCGAAGGCAAAGCCATCGAGGGTCAGGCGCCGGGTGATTTCCTCAGCCGAATCGACCACCCGGCGGCGTGAGAAGATCTGCCCCGGTTCCACCGCGATCAATTCCTCCAACTCCTGCGCCGGCACGACCATTTCCCCCGCGAGGCCGACCGAGCCGATGATGAAACGGTCGCCCTCGTCGATGTTGATCGTGATGTAGATATCCTTGCGGTCCGGCGTCAGGGTCACCTGCGTGGAATCGACATCGAAATTCAGGAAGCCCTCGTCCAGATAGCGTGAGCGCAGACGTTCGAGGTCGCCGGACAGCTTCTCGCGGGAATAATTGTCGCGCCGGCTCAGAAAAGCCCACCAGCGCGGCACCCCCGATTCGAAGCGGCGTGTCAGCTCACGATTGTCGAAGCTCTCGTTGCCGACAACGTTCACCTCGCGAATCTTCGCCACACGGCCCTCGGCGATGGTGATGTCCACATCCACCCGGTTGCGCGGCAACTCGGTAATCTCGATGTCGATCTGCACGTTGTAGCGGCCACGGGCCAGGTATTGCTGACGCAACTCGTTTTCGACCCGATCCAGGATGGTCCGGTTGAACACGCGCCCGCGCTGGAGACCGACCGTCCGCAGGGCATCCGTCAGCCCTTCCGAGGGGATGTCGCGGTTACCGGTGAAACGGATTTCGTTGATCGCCGGGCGTTCCTCCACGATCACGACCAGAATGTTCCCCCGCCGCGCCAACTGCACGTCGGAAAAGAAGCCGGTCTGAAACAGCGCACGGATCACTTCGCCGCTGCGACCGTCATCAAAGGTATCTCCGACCTGAACCGGCAGGTAGGTCAGCGTGGTGCCCGCGGTGATGCGCTCGAGTCCCTCGATCTCGATGTCATCGATCACGTAGGACTGCGCCCATAGCCCTCCCGAGGCCAGCAGCAGTCCGTACAGCATCAATGCCTGCAAGAGAGATCGAGTCATGTCTGTCGCCAAATCGATGGGCTGCGAACGCTGCCTGGTCACCCGAACAAGCGTGTGAAATCGTTGTACAACGCCAAGAGCATCAATCCGGCAATGGCCACCAGACCCAGCTGCTGACCGATCAGCTGAGTGCGTTCGGAGACCGCGCTACCCTTGATCCACTCCACCATGTTGAACATCAGGTGGCCACCGTCCAGCACGGGAATGGGTAGCAGATTGATGATCCCCAGCGAGACGCTGACCAACGCAAGGAAACCGAGGAAGGCCGTGATGCCGATGATCGCGGTCATCCCCGCGAACTCGGCGATTGTAACCGGTCCGGCGATGTTTTTGACCGACGCCTCGCCGGTGATCATGCGCCCCAGGACCCGCAGGGTCAGCACACTGACCTCCCAGGTCCGTGCGGCGCCGTTGGTCAAACCCTCCACCGGGCCAAGCCGGATCAGCGTCGACAGCTCTCGGATCTGTGGCTGATCCGTGTCCACACCCGCGCCGATGCGGCCCATCGATTCCCCTTCCACCTCGACGCGCGCGGGCGTCACCCGGAGTTCCACGCTCCCGTCGGCGCGACTGACCCGCACCTGCAGGGTCTCCTCGGGGGCGGCCTGGATGGTGGCCACCCAGTCATTCCAGGATACGACCGGTTCGCCATCCACGCTGAGCACCCGATCCCCGACCTGCAGGCCGGCCTCGGCGGCAGGGCTCCCGCGCTCGACGCTACCGATCAGCGGCTCGAGCACCGGCCGGAACGGGCGGATACCCAGGCGTTCCAGGAACTGCCCCTCGCCCAGGAGTTCACGCCGGTTTTCCAGGGTCAGCGTTCGCTGCTGTTCCCGGCCATCGCGGTCCAGCACCGTAATCACGACCTCGTCGGCGCGAACCGCGCGGTCCAGCAGACGCAGGTTGGCCTGATCCCAATCCTGGACCCGGCGGTTGCCCACCATCAGGATCTCGTCCCCATGCTGCAGGCCGCCGGCGGCCGCCGCACTGCCCGGGTCCACGTCACCGACCACGGGCTTGAGGCCCGGCACCCCGATCATGAACATCACCGCGTAGGCCATCACCGCAAACAGGAAATTCGCTGCCGGGCCGGCGACGATCACGAAACTCCGCGCGCCAAGCGGCTTGCGGTTGAAGGCGCGCGGGGCATCCGCCTCGGAAACAGGGGCCTCGCGTTCATCCAGCATCTTCACATAACCGCCAAGGGGAATCGCCGCAATCACGAATTCGGTGCGGTCTTGCCCAAAGAGGCGGCGGTAAATCGGTTTGCCAAAGCCGACGGAAAAGCGCAGTACCTTGACGCCCATCAGCCGCGCGGCAAGGTAGTGGCCATACTCGTGGATGGTGACGAGTACGCCGATCGCCACGATGAAGGCGGCTAAGCTGGTCAGAATGGTCATGAAGTCATGGTGTCGCTACGCATTGGCCTGTGCGGTTACCCAGTCCCTAGCATACTCCCGCGCCTCGGCATCCGCTGCAAGAATCCCGTCCAAGGAGTCCGCCGACTGTACCGGCACGGCGCTCAGGCTTGCGTCGATCAGCCGGGCGATCGCAGGAAACCGGATCCGCTCGTCCAGGAAGGCTTGCACCGCGATCTCATTGGCCGCATTGAGGATCGTGGTGGCGGTGCCTCCGGCGCTCAGGGCCCGATAGGCCAGGTCGAGGCAGGGGAAACGTTCCCGGGATGGCGGCAGGAACTCCAGCCGGCCCGCCTTCACCAGATCCAGCGGCGCCACGCCGGATGCGATACGACCGGGCCAGGCCAGGCTGTGGGCGATGGGCGTGCGCATGTCCGGGTTGCCCATTTGCGCCAACACCGAGCCGTCGGCATACGTGACCATCGAGTGCACGATGCTTTGCGGATGCAGCACCACCTGAATCGCGTCGGGCTCCAGCGCGAACAGCCAACACGCCTCGATCACCTCGAGGCCCTTGTTCATCATGGTCGCGGAATCCACCGAGATCTTGCGGCCCATGTCCCAGTTGGGATGGGCACAGGCCTCGTCCGGGGTGATGTCGTCGAAACGGTCCAGCGGCCGTTCACGAAACGGCCCGCCCGACGCGGTCAACAGGATCCGTTCCGCCCCGTGCGGGTGCACCGGCTCGCCACAAATGTAGCCAGTCGGCAGGCACTGGAAGATCGCATTGTGTTCGCTGTCGACCGGAAGCAGTTTCGCGCCGCTGCGGGTCACGGCATCCATCAGCAGGGCGCCCGACATGACCAGCGACTCCTTGTTCGCCAGCAGGAGCCGCTTCCCCGCGTGGGCGGCGGCGAGCGTCGGCAACAGCCCGGCGGCACCGACGATCGCCGCCATCACCACGTCCACCTCCGGGGCCCGGGCAGCGTCGACCAGCGCCTCTTCGCCCACCAGCACCGTGGTCGCGCTCCCCGCCCGCGCAAGGAGATCGCGCAGTGCGGCCGCGGCCTCGCGGTCGACCATGACCGCGATCGCCGGTCGATGCTCGAGGCACTGCTCCGCCAACCGTTCGACGTTGGCGTGGGCCGTCAGCGCGTGGACCTCGAAGCGGTCGGTCTGACGCGCGAGCACGGCGAGCGTGGACACGCCGATGCTGCCAGTGGAACCGAGGATGGTGACGCGTTCCCGGCTCATGCTAGTGCCCTGCCCCTGGCAGCAACGCGGTCCAGAGCAGACCGAAAAGGAAGACCGGGGCGGCTGCGGTCAGACTGTCGATACGATCCAGGACTCCACCATGCCCCGGCAGCAGGGTGCCGCTGTCCTTGGCGCCGGCCTCGCGCTTCAGCACACTCTCCTGCAGGTCCCCCGCCACCGAAACCAGCGCCACGACGATACTCAGCAGGCCGAAAACCAGGGCGTCCATCGCCACGAGGCCAAACAGCCAGGCGCCCAGCAGGCCGACCGGAATCACCAGGAACAGCGCGCCGAACAGACCTTCGCGCGTCTTGCCGGGACTGATCTCGGGCGCCAGCTTGCTGCGGCCGAACTGACGACCGGCGAAATAGGCACCGGTGTCGGCAGCCCCCACCAGCAGGACCAGGTACAGAACCAGCAGCGGCGCGATCGCATGCAGCCACGTCAGCGCCAACCCCGCCGGCACCAGCGTGAGCATTCCGGCCACCTGCAGCAGCAAGCGCCCGGACGCGCGCGCGCTCAGTCCCTGCCGGTACCAGGCGAGTCCCACGAACACGAAGAGCCACCACAAGACGGCCAGCACCAGTATCGCCCAATGCCAGGAAGACCAGCCCACCGTGAGCCAGACCAGCAGCAACGCCCCGAACAGGACCATCGCCGACACGACATAGCCCAGGCGCGCCGTGGAGGAACGGAAACCGCCCAGTTGCGCCCATTCCCAGGCACCCAGACCGATCACGGCAAGCACGAAGAGCCCGAACAGCCAGGTGGGCGCAAAGACGATCAGCAGGAACACCGGCACGATGATCGCCAGCGCGGTGAGGATCCGCTGCCTAAGCATGAACGGTGTCCAGCTGCGCAGCGGTACAGCCAAACCGCCGCTGCCGGCGCGCATAGCAATCCAGGGTTCCCTGCAATTCGGCGTCGTCCACGTCCGGCCAAAGCACGTCCAGGAAACAGAGTTCCGCGTAGGCTGCCTGCCACAGCAGGAAATTACTGATGCGCTGTTCACCGCCGGTGCGAATCAAAAGGTCCAGTTGCGGCAAACCGGCGGTACTGAGAAAGCCCTCGAAGGCATCCGGGTCGGGATCCGCCGCAGGGCTTTCGCGCACCCAGCGCAGGGCCGCCTGGAGGATGTCCCAGCGCCCGCCGTAGCCCAGCGCCACGACGAGTGTCATGGTGTCGTTGCGCTGGGTGGCGGCCTCGGCATCGGCCATGCGCTGCTGCAATTGCCCGGGAAACTCCTCGCGCCGACCAATGAACCTGAGGCGAATCCCCTTCTCCCGCAACTCGGGAAGCTCGTCCTCGATAGCGGTGACGAACAGGTCGAACAGCGCCTCGACCTCGGCCTTCGGCCGCTGCCAGTTCTCGCTGCTGAAGGCGAACAGGGTCAGCGCGCGCACGCCCCGGTTGGCAAAGAATTCGACTGCCCTGCGCGTGGCGCGCAGGCCCATCCGGTGACCCTCGCTGCGCGACAGGCCACGGCCTTCGGCCCAGCGGCCGTTGCCATCCATGATGATGGCAACGTGCGCGGGCGTCAGGGCGGAATCCGTCTGGGAGGATGCGGGGTCCATCGGGACAACAGAGGTCAAACCTCCATCAGCTCCGCTTCCTTTTCCGACAACATCCGGTCGATGCGGGCGACGTGGTCGTCGGTCAGTTTCTGCACCTGCTCCTCGGAACGCCGCTCTTCGTCCTCGGAGATCTCCTTCTCCTTCACCATCTGCTTCAGATGGTGGTTGGCATCACGGCGAATGTTGCGGACCGCAACACGGGCGTTCTCCGCCTCGGCCCGCACCACCTTGACCAGATCCTTGCGCCGCTCCTCGGTCAACACCGGCAGCGGCACCCGGATCAGGGTGCCCACCGTCGCGGGATTCAGGCCGAGGTCGGAGGTCATGATCGCCTTCTCCACCTTGCCGACCATGCTCCGCTCCCACGGAGTCACGGTCAGTGTACGGGCGTCCTCGACGTTCACGTTCGCAACCTGGTTGATCGGTACCTCGGAGCCGTAATACTCGACCGTCACATGGTCGAGAAGACTCGTGTGGGCCCGGCCGGTGCGGATCTTGGTGAATTCGGAGTGCAACGCCTCCAGCGTCTTGTCCATGCGCTGGCTGGCATCCTTGAAGATGGCTTCTGTCATTCTCTGGTCCCCTCGACCAGGGTTCCCACCGCCTCGCCCATCACGAGGCGGCGGAGATCACCCTTGGCAAACATGTTCATGACTCGCAGTGGAAGCTTGTTATCCCGACACATCACCAGCGCCGTAGTGTCCATCACGCCGAGACGCCGTTCCAGCGCCTCATCGAAGGTGAGGCGTTCGAACCGGCGCGCGTTGCTCTCCCGCATGGGATCCGCGTCGTAGACGCCGTCCACCTTGGTGGCCTTGATCATCAACTCGGCGTTGATCTCGATCGCCCGGAGGCTCGCCGCCGAGTCCGTGGTGAAGAACGGGTTTCCGGTACCCGCGGCGAAGACGACGATACGCCCCTTCTCCAGGTGCCGCACCGCCCGCCGGCGGATGTAGTCCTCGCAGACCTGGTTAATACGGATTGCGGACATCACGCGGCAGAATCGGCCCGTTCGCTCGATCGCGTCCTGCAGCGCCAGGGCGTTGATCACGGTGGCCAGCATACCCATGTGGTCGCCGGTGACCCGATCCATGCCCCCCTCTGCGAGTCCCGCACCGCGGAAGATGTTGCCGCCGCCGATCACGATGCCGATCTCAACGCCGAGGGTCGACAACTCCGCCACCTCCTGCGCCACCTGGTCCAGCACCTTCGGATCGACGCCGTAGTCCTGGGCGCCCATGAAGGCCTCGCCGCTAAGCTTGAGAAGAATGCGCTTGTAGGCGGGCTGCCCGGACTGGCTCATGGGACTCCTCGGTAAGGAATGGACTCGTACCTGCGGCCGGAAGGGGCGCTACCGCGCTCCCCGGCCATTCGGGCCTAGGCGCCGCGCGCCTGGGCCATGACTTCCTCGGCGAAATTCTCGACCTTCTTCTCGATCCCCTCGCCGACTTCAAAGCGCACGAACCCTGCCGCCCGGGCACCCTTCTCCTTCAGCAACTGGCCCACGGTCTGATCGGGATTCTTCACGAACGGCTGCCCGACCAGCGTGACCTCGGCCAGATACTTCCGGATTCGCCCTTCGATCATCTTTTCGACGATCTCCGGCGGCTTGCCGGAGTCCTGGGCCTGGGCCCGGAAGATCTCACGCTCCTTTTCCACCGTCTCATCGGGCACCTGATCCGCGTCGACGCAGATCGGCCGGCTGGCCGCCACGTGCATCGCGACGTCTCTCGCCAGCTGCTCGTCGCCACCGACGAGACTCACCAGTACGCCAATGCGGTTGCCGTGCAGGTAGGCCCCGAGCGGACCCTCGCCCTGTACCCGTGCGAACCGGCGCACCTGGACGTTCTCGCCGATCTTCGCGACCAGCGCCGCACGCCGCGACTCCAGACTCTGACCCTCGACTTCCACCGCCATCAGGGCCTCGACGTCAACCACCCCGGCGGTCAGTGCGGCCTGCGCGCACTCGGCGGCAAACTGCTGGAAATTGGCGTCCTTGGCGACGAAGTCCGTCTCCGAGTTGACCTCGATGATCACCGCGGAAGACCCGTCGATGGCGATCTCGATCCGCCCTTCGGCGGCAATCCGTCCGGCCTTCTTGTCGGCCTTCGCCTGCCCGGACTTGCGCATCAACTCGACCGCGGCCTCGATATCGCCCTGGGTCTCGGTCAGCGCCCTCTTGCACTCCATCATGCCGGCGCCGGTGCGCTCGCGCAGTTCTTTGACTAAAGCAGCAGTAATCTGCATGAAAAAAGCTCCTGGATATGAAACCGGCCGCGCGCAGTGCGCGCTGCGGCCGGTCAGAACGGGGTTAGGACTCCGCGCCAGCCTCGGCGGGGGCGAATTCCTCTTCCTGCACCGCGGTGGCGCTGGCACCCTTGGCCTCCATGATACTGTCCGCGATCGCGGCCACGTAGAGTTGGATCGCCCGCATCGCGTCGTCGTTGCCGGGGATCACGTAATCGATGCCCTCGGGACTGGCGTTCGAGTCGACGATGGCCACCACGGGAATGCCGCGCTTCTTGGCCTCGGCCACCGCGATCTTCTCGTAGCCGACGTCGATCACGAACATGGCGTCCGGCATGCGGTTCATGTCCTTGATGCCGCCGAGGCTGCGTTCCAGCTTCTCCTGCTCGCGGATCAGCATCAGGCCTTCCTTCTTGCTCAGACGGTCGATGCTGCCGTCGGCACGCATGGCCTCGATGTCCTTGAGGCGCTTGATCGACTGCTTCACGGTGTTGAAGTTGGTCAGCATGCCGCCCAGCCAGCGGTGGTTCACGAACGGCATGTTGCAGCGGCGGGCCTCTTCACCGACCACGTCGCGGGCGGAACGCTTGGTGCCCACGAACAGGACCTTGCCGCCGTCCGCGGCGATCTTGCCGAGGAAGTTCAACGCGTCGTTGAACATCGGCAGGCTCTTTTCGAGGTTGATGATGTGGATCTTGTTGCGCTCACCGAAGATGTACGGGGCCATCTTGGGATGCCAGTAGCGCGTCTGGTGGCCGAAGTGAACGCCGGCCTCCAGCATCTGACGCATGGTAACGAGTGACATGTAGATATTCTCCTGGTAAGGGTTGGGCCTCCACGTATCCCGGCCTGCAACCCGTCACGGTGGACGGGCACCCAACAGACCGTGTCGATACGTGTGCGGATTTAGGGGTTTCATTGCCCCGAGGGCGCGCGCTTTATAGCATAGGACGCCGGTTCAAACCAAACGCGGGCCGCATTTCGACGCGTCCGCCTGTAGTGTAGGATCCCTTCATGGCTGTCACCATCAAGACCGAAGAAGACATCGAGCGCATGCGCGTGGCCGGACGGCTGGCGGCCGAGGTGCTGGAGATGATCGGCCCGCACGTACAGGCCGGCGTCACCACCGACGAGCTCGACCGCCTCTGCCACGAATACATCGTCGACCACCAGATGGCGATCCCGGCTCCGCTGAACTACCGCGGGTTCCCCAAGTCGATCTGCACCTCGGTAAACCATCAGGTCTGCCATGGGATCCCCGGCGATCGCCAACTGAAGAACGGCGATATCATCAACATCGACATCACCGTGATCAAGGACGGCTTTCACGGCGACACCAGCAAGATGTTCTGCATCGGCAAGCCCAGCATCCAGGCCCAGCGGGCTGTGGATGTCGCCCGGGCCTGTCTGTATCTGGGTATCCAGCAGGTCCGGCCCGGAGCCACGCTCGGTGACATCGGGCACGCGATCCAGACCTACGCCGAGGCCAACCGCTGTTCGGTGGTCCGCGAGTACTGCGGCCACGGGATCGGGAAGGTCTTTCACGAAGATCCCCAGGTCCTGCATTACGGCAAACCGGGGACCGGGCTGCGCCTGGAGCCGGGAATGTGCTTCACCATCGAGCCGATGATCAACGCCGGCCGGCGGCACACGCGCCTTCTCGCCGACGGCTGGACCGCGGTCACCAAGGATCACAGCCCCTCGGCACAGTGGGAACACACCATCCTGGTCACCGCGGACGGCTGCGACATTCTGACACTGCGCGCGGGGGAGACTCCGCCCCAGGCGCTGGCTGCATGAGTTCCGCCGCCCCGTCCTGGTCGGGGCTGGAGCTGTTGCCGCCACCCGGTCTGGATGAGCTGCGCGCGCATCCCGGGGACACCGCCCGATTCCGGGAGTACCGGCGAAGCGTCATCGCGGGCCTCCACCAGGCGTTTCACGGTGGCGCCGACATCGATGCCCTGATACACGGCCATGCGGCCCTCATCGATACCCTGCTGACCTTGACCTGGACGCAGCGCGGTCTGGCCGACGTCCGCGGCCTCTGTCTGGCCGCGGTGGGTGGTTACGGGCGCGGGGAACTGCATCCCGGCTCCGACATCGATATCCTGGTCATCGCCGAGCCGGAGGCCGAATCCGCGCATGCGGACACGATCAGTGACTTCGTGACCTTTCTCTGGGACATCGGCCTCGAAGTCGGGCACAGCGTGCGCAGCCTCGACGACTGCCTCCGCGAGGGCCGCAACGACATCACCATCGCGACCACGCTGTTCGAGGCCCGCCGCGTTGCCGGCTCCGGATCGCTGTTCGATCGATTCCGCGAGACGATGGAACCCGATCGGCTATGGGACTCGCGCGCGTTCTACGCGGCAAAACTCGCGGAGCAGCAGGCGCGACATCGCCGCTTCGGCGAGACGGCCTACCGGCTCGAGCCCAATGTGAAAGAGGGCCCGGGCGGGCTGCGGGACATTCAGATGATCGGCTGGGTCAGCAAGCGGCATTTCGCTGCCGAGCGCCTGCAGGAACTGGTCGAGCGCGGGTTCCTGCGCGAGGGCGAGTGCCTGGACCTTGTCGCGGGCCAGCGCTTCCTCTGGAAGGTTCGCTTCGCGCTGCACATGCTGACCGGCCGCCGCGAGGATCGGCTGCTGTTCGACCTGCAACGGGCCCTCGCGAACACCTTCGGCTTCACCGATCAGCGTCAGAACCTCGGTGTCGAGCAGTTCATGCAGCGCTACTTCCGCACCATCAGCGATCTCCAGCGGCTGAACGAACTACTGCTGCAGCATTTCAACGAGGCCATCCTCGAGGATCCCGGCAGCCTCAGGGAGGCCAGGCGCATCCATCAGCGGTTCCAGGTGCGAGGCGGCTACCTCGAACTCGTGCACGATCAGGTTTTCATGATCTACCCACCCGCCCTGCTCGAAGCCTTCCATCTGCTCCAGACCCACCCCGAGGTCCAGGGCATCCGCGCCTCGACGATCCGCCTGATCCGTGCCCATCGACACCTGATCGACGGACAGTTTCGGCGCAATCCGGTCTGCCGCGACCTGTTCATGTCCATCCTGCGGGCGCCACAGGGTGTCACCACCGTGCTCCGGCGCATGAACCGCTACGGCGTACTCGGCGCCTACATCCCGGCCTTCGGACGCATCATCGGGCGCATGCAGTACGACCTTTTCCACGCCTTCACCGTGGACGAGCACACGCTGAACGTCGTGCGGAATGCACGACGCCTTTTCATTCCGGAATTCCGCGATGAACTGCCGCTCGCGAGCGGGATCGCCGAAGGAATCGAGCGTCCGGAACGCCTGATCCTGGCCGCAATCTTTCACGACATCGCCAAGGGCCGCGGCGGCGACCACTCCGAGCTCGGGGCCCTGGACGCGCTGCACTTCTGCCAGCACCACGGTGTCAGCGAAGAGGATGCGGCCCTGGTCGCCTGGTTGGTCCGCTCGCACCTGTTGATGTCGCTGACCGCGCAGCGCAAGGACATCTCCGATCCGGAAGTGGTCCTCGGCTTTGCCCGCGAGGTGCGCAGTCGCGACCGACTCGACCTGCTCTACCTGCTGACCACCGCCGATATCCGGGGCACCAACCCGGAACTCTGGAACAACTGGAAGGATTCCCTGCTGCAGACCCTCTACCACGCGACGGCGGGCGTGTTGGAGCGAGGTCTCGAGACCCCTCCCGACCCGGAGGAGCAGATCGGCCAGACCTGCAGCGAGGCCCTGGAACTGCTGGCGCAGCGGGGCCTGAACGAAGAGGTCGTCGAGGCGATCTGGGACGACTTCGAGGTGGAGTATTTCGTGCGCCATTCCGCCGACGAAGTCGCGTGGCATACCCGTGCGCTGGCTGGCATCAAGGACTCGGACCTGCCGCTGGTGCTGGTGCGCCACGAGACCGCCCGCGGCAGCACCGAGATCTTTGTCTACACCGAGGACCACGCGCGGCTCTTTGCCCGGATCACGACCACCCTGACCCAACTGGGCCTGGACATCGTCGATGCCCGCATCATCACGACTCATGGCGGCCATACCCTGGACACTTTCCTGGTGCTGGAGAGCATGGGCCATGCGGTGGAACCCGGCTTCCGGGTGGACGAGATCCGCGAGACCCTGCGCGAGCGCCTGCTCGACCCCCGCTGTGACGGCAATGCAGTGAGTCGGGCACTTCCCCGGCGCCTCAAACACTTCAGCGTCGACACGCAGATCGAATTCACCCCCGGCGCTCAGCGTTCCAGCACTCGCATGCGCGTCCGCGCACTGGATCGACCCGGACTGCTGTCGACCATCGGCTGCGTCTTCGCCGAACAGGGCATCAATGTCAGCACCGCGCGCATCAGCACGGCCGGAGAACAGGCCGAGGACCTGTTCCTGCTGTCCAATGCCGAGGGCCAGGCATTGACCGCCGAGCAGCAGGAGGCGCTACGCACTGAGCTGCTCGACGAGATCTGACCCCGCGCAGGGAGAACGGGCGACAGCGCCTGCTCAGCCTGGCCAGGGATGCAGCTTCGCACCCAACGACTGAAACAGCGTCACGTACGTATGGTCGGTGAACACGGGGGACAGCAGGACAGCGGTGATATTCACCGTGATCACGATCAGTGCGAACCATGCGCCACCCCCGAGGCGGCGTTGCCACGGCAGGTGCTCGGGGATCGACGCCAGTTCGGCATCACTGGCCCGCGCCTCCGCCTCGAGCGTATCGGCGGCCCCGTTCCGTACCGCCAGATACGTCTCATCCGACGCGGCTCGGGCCATATCCGCCTTGCGGAAAAGAAACACCCGGGCCGAGAAAAAGACGTCAACCGCCTTGACGCCGAGCATCCGGAAGGCGCCGCCGACGCGGAGGAAACGTCCCATCCGGGCGAACAGGGCACCCGCACGTGCCGCCATCGCACTGATCCGCCCGCCGAGCAGCCCGGCCCGACTCGCGCTCTGGGCCCCGGCCACGCCGGCATGGACGCCCGTGTAGCTGAGAAGTGTGAAGGCCAGGAACACCAGCGCGATATCGTACTTGGTATCCCACAGGGTCCAGGCCGTCCGGTGCGCGCCCGGACGGTAGCCCAGATAACCCTTTTTCAGCCATTCCAGCCCGATATGCACGGCGACCACGGCGAGCAGCCAGAAATAGCTGACGAAGACGCTGAGGACGATGGCCAACGTGATGTAGAGCGTGGCAAACACCAGGCTCTGGTCATGCCGAACGATCCAAGTCCGCATCGGACCCAGGTGAGTCAAGGGTCCGGATGCGTTTACGCTCGTGACTGCATCGGGGTCGTTCATGCGGCTCGCGTCTCGCGTTCCCGGTCATCGGGTTGCGCGGGAAGTTTACCGGAGCATGCCCGCCCGGGTCACCGCGGCCGGGACCCGGTATCATCGCCCGCATGCGTCCGCCTTCATCCCCGCCCCCTCCTGCTTGAACACCGACCTCCCAGTCGCCGCCAGCCTGCCTGCCCTGGCCGAAGCCCTCGCAGACTTCGGCATGGCGGTGCTGCAGGCGCCGCCGGGCGCGGGCAAGACGACCCTGGTGCCGCTTGCGTTGCGCGACGCAGCGTGGTGCCGGGGCCGCATCCTGCTGCTGGAGCCACGCCGTCTTGCGGCCCGTGCCGCCGCACGGCGCATGGCGTCGCTGCTGAACGAAACACTCGGGACCACCATCGGCATCACCACCCGCACCGACCGGATCACCGGCCCGGCAACCCGGATCGAAGTCGTGACCGAGGGCATCCTCACCCGCCGCCTGCAGCGGGACCCTGCGCTGGAGGACACCAGCCTGGTCATCTTCGACGAGTTCCACGAACGCAGCCTGCAGGCCGACCTGGGCCTCGCTCTGTGCCTGCAGAGCCGCGATCTGCTGCGCCCCGACCTGCGCCTGCTGGTCATGTCCGCGACCCTGGATGCCGAGCGCATCGCCGCATTGATGCGTTCAGCGCCGGTGATCCGGAGCCAGGGGCGCAGCCATCCCGTCACCCGGGTGCACCGGGATCCGGCGCCTGATTCGGCGAACCCGGTGCCGGCGGTAGTCCGTGCGGTGGGCGAGGCCCTCGAAAGACAGAACGGCAGCCTACTGGTGTTCCTGCCGGGCCGGCGCGAGATCGACCGTGCCGCCGCGATGCTGGCCGAGACCGCGCCCGCAGGCACCCGGATCGCTCCACTGCACGGGCAACTGCCGCCCGAGGCCCAGGACGCCGCGATCCGCCCACCCCCCGAGGGAGTGCGTAAGGTGGTGCTCGCCACCGACATCGCAGAGACCAGCCTGACGATCGAGGGCATCACCGTGGTGATCGATTCCGGACTTGCGCGGCGGCCTCGCTTCGACCCGCGCAGCGGAATGACCCGGTTGGAGACCCTGCGCATCAGTCGCGCCAACGCCGAGCAGCGCTGCGGCCGCGCCGGCCGTCTGGGTCCGGGCACTTGTGTCCGCTTGTGGTCCGAGTCCGATGAGCAGCGGATGGCCGCGGATGCCGTGCCCGAGATCCTCGAGGCCGACCTGGCGCCACTCGCCCTGACGCTGGCAAGCTGGGGCGCCGAGGCCTCCGAGCTCCCCTGGCTCGATGCGCCGCCCGAGTCCGCGCTGGCCCAGGGCCGCGAATTGCTGCAACAGCTGGGCGCCCTGGATCGGGACCAACGGATGACCCCCCAGGGCAAGGCCATGGACGCCCTCGGCACCCATCCCCGGCTTGCGCGCATGCTGCTTGCCGCAAAGGAGCGGGGCCTCACCCGCACCGCGGCGCTGCTCGCCGCACTGCTGGAGGAACGCGATCCCCTCTCGCGCAGCCAGGCGGGGGTCGATTTGCGCACACGCCTGCGTGCCCTGACCGCACCGCGGGGGGCGGCCACCCAGGCGAACCTCGGCCTGCGCCGCCGACTGCTGGACCAGGCGGAGCGGTGGACACGGCAACTGCGCGTCCCCGCCGGCGAACCCATCGACGCCGAGGCTGCTGGCAGCGTGCTCGCCCTCGCCTACCCCGACCGCATCGCCCTGCGCCGCCCCGGAACCGAGGCTCGCTACCTTCTGGCCAACGGCCGCGGGGCCTTCCTGCCGCGCGAGGACGACCTGGCCGCCAGCCCCTGCCTCGTCGCGGCGGTACTCGACGCCGGCGCCCGCGAAGCCATGGTGCACCTGGCCGCGCCCCTGGACCGCGACTCGCTTGCGCGGGAATTCCCGGACCTCGTGGAAACGCGGGATCGGCTGGAATGGGATGACGATGCAGGGGCGGTCGTCGCACAGCGTGAACGGCGGCTCGGCGCACTGGTCCTCGACAGCTCACCCTTGACGGAGATACCGCCTGAGCAGCCGGCCGGAATCCTGGTCGATGCCATCGCCCGGCGCGGTCTCGAGTCCCTGCCCTGGACCCCCGAGACCCGCCGCCTGCGCCAACGCATGGCTTTCGTCCACGCACTCGAAGGGGCGGACTGGCCCGACGTCAGTGATGCCAACCTACTCGCGACGCGGGCCGAGTGGCTGAAGCCATGGCTGAGCGCGATGAGCCGGCTGAGTCACCTGCGCGGTCTCGACCTCGCTGCGGCCCTGCGTTCCCACCTCGACTGGGCGCACCAGCAGCGCCTCGATCAGCTGGCGCCTACGCACGTCACCGTGCCGAGTGGCTCCCGCATCGCCCTGGATTACAGCGACCCGAAGACGCCGGTGCTGGCTGTCCGCATTCAGGAGGTCTTCGGCTGGTCCGACACCCCGCGCATCGGCGGCGGCCGGGTACCGCTGACGCTGCACCTGCTGTCTCCGGCACGACGCCCGATGCAGATCACCAGCGACCTGGCCGGCTTCTGGGCCCGCACCTATGCCGAGGTGAAGAAAGACCTCAAGGGTCGGTATCCCAAACATCATTGGCCCGACGACCCCTTGCAGGCCGAGGCCCGCCGTGGCACCAAGCGTCCGAGGTCCTGACGGCGAAGACCGCGCCACAAAGCGTCGGGCGCCGCGATCTGATACCGAACTTTCCGCATGGCCCACTAGCGTGGCGGTCCAGGGTTCATCAGGTGCTGCGTAAACTCGGGGGCGCGCCGCGGTTGGGTGAATTCAGGCGCGCGCCGAGGTGGCCAGACTTCTTGCGGGGGCGCTGGCTCGACGTGGGGCGGCCGGGGATATTTGCCTGGAGGCCGGTGCCCGGGAGGCCGGGACCAGCCGGGGTGCCAGCGCGGACGCACATAATGGGGGTAATAACGAATCTCGGGTGGACGTTCGGCGGGGAATGGGACCGGCGGCCGAAGCGCGGCCGCAGCGGCC
>Ga0207421_10002685_pt1 | contig 21905 bp, 21 predicted proteins | sample SodLakKL_010_SED_4_FD_187542 | JGI IMG/M metagenome (GOLD analysis project Ga0207421, IMG submission 187542) | Alkaline sediment microbial communities from Lake Tanatar, Kulunda Steppe, Russia - 8KL_010_SED (SPAdes) (version 2) | ecosystem: Environmental > Aquatic > Non-marine Saline and...
CCCGCCACTGCACCGCGGCGTGGACGTCGCGGCGGCACGGCAGACCTGCCGGGACCTCGCCGAGCGGATCGGCGCGGACGGCCCCGACGTCGCATCATCGCCCGGGCCCTTCCCGGCCGGACCGGATGGTCCGTGGTTCACTGCCGATCCGGCCGCCCTGTCGCCGTCACCGGAGCCGACGCCTGTCCCGGACGAACCGGTCTGGCTCGCCGCCGGACGTCGCCGCGAACCCCGCCAGCGCTGACGCCCACCTCCCACCTTTCACCGGTCCACGCAGGCACGACCGTCGTACCTCATCTGTCCGGCTTGCCGCGATCCCTCTCACCACCACCTCGGAGCAACCGATGACCTCGCCACCCCGTCCCACCGGGTCAGATCCGGCCACCCGGCCGTCCGGTGCTCCTGATGCCGCTGTTGAGGCGGACCTCACGGACCTCGCCCGTGGGATCGAGTCCGACCATCGGTACCGTTGCGACGCCTGCGGCAACGTCACGCGCTTCGACGTGGTGGTGACGGCCACGACCCGCCGGTACCACCACTTCGACCTCGGTGGAGCCAGCCGTGTCGAGGAGGAGGAGATCCTGGACCAGCAGCTGGGTTCGGTGACCTGCCGGTGGTGCGGGCGGACCGATGCCATCCGGGTCGAACGCGCGCCGGTCTCGCCACCGGAGCACTAGTGGCTGACGGTGCCGCTGGTCCGCAGAACCCACCGCCCGATGCCGCGGTGCTCATCGGGCTGGACGCGGACCACTGGGCGGTGTTGCTTCCGTACGTGCGTGCCGCCCTGATGGACATCGACGATGACCGTCTGGGGGAGCGGGGCGTGCGTCTGCGGGCGGCGCCGACCGGTCGGCTGGCCGGTGGGCCGGGACGACGCGAGCTGTGCGAGCTGGTGGCCGCTCCCGACATCTGGAACGCCATCCGCGCAGAGATCCTGGCTGTCGATCCGGTCCCGGACCACGTGGCCTGGGTCGTGGCCGGGTCGGCCACAGCGTCAGCCACCGGACCAGCGCTGGAACCAGCAGGCGCGGCGAGCGCCCCCTCGGACGACCGCGGCCGGCAGCGCTCCCTGCGTGAGCGGGAACGGCTCAAGAGGGCCCGGGACGAGCGGGATGCGGCCCGTCGTCGGGCCGATGGCGCGGAGGCGCGCGCCGACGCGCTGGTGCGCGACCTCGAGGCAGCTCGTGAGGAGCTGGAGGTCCTGCGTCGGCGGGTCCTCGAGCTCGAGCAGCAGGCACGGGACGCCGACGGCGAACGGACCCGCGCGGTCGACCGCGAGCGTCGGCGGCGTGACGCTGAGATCGCCGAACTCCGCGACCAGCTCGCCGAGCTTCGCCGGGCGGACGACCAACGCCGCGCTGCGCAGCGCCGGCAGGCCGATGAACGGCGCCGGACAGCCGCCGAACGATCCACGGCGAACCGTGGCACAGAGGAGGAGTCGGACTCCGGGCGCGAGGCGACCGGCACCACCACCCGCATCGTTCCGGGTCGCCCCAGTCGCCTGCCGCCGGGCGTGGTACCCGGGACGACGGAGGCGCTCGATCTGTACCTGCACCGGGGCCGCCGCGTGCTCGTGGACGGCTACAACGTGACGTTGAAACACCGGACCGAGCTCGACCTGGAGCGACAGCGCGCCTGGCTGGTGCAGGCGCTGGGGAACCTGGCCCGGCAGCGGAGCGTGCGTCCCACCGTCGTGTTCGACGGCGCATCCGTCGGTGGTCAGCAGCGGTCGGGCGGGGGGCGTGAGGTCACGGTTCGCTTCTCCGGCCAGGACATCACGGCGGACGACGACATCGTCTTCGAGCTCGAGAGCACCGACGAACCCATCCTGGTGGTCACCAACGACCGTGAGCTCACACAACGCTGTCAGCAGAGCGGCGCCGACGTGGTGCCCGCGGATCAGTTCATCTGGGTCCTGCGGTGACGGATCCCGCGATGATCGGCTCCGGATCGTGAGGGTCCTGTGGATCACCAACGATCTGCCACCCCGATCCGGCGGCATCGAGGTGTTCGTCGGCAACCTGCTCGAACGCGTCCATCCGGCGAGCACCGTCGTCCTCGGGCCATCGGGCGAGGGATCGGGGGCGGCTCATGACGCCGAGCAGCCGTACCGCACGGTGCGCGGGGCCGGCGGGGTGCAGCCGACCCCGGCGATCCGTCGGCGTGCGGTGGGCCTGGCCCGACAACACGACGTCGAGGTGGTCGTGCTCGGGGCGATGTGGCCGCTGGGTGAGCTGGCGCCGGCCCTGCGGGATCAGCTCGGTGTGCCGGTCGTCGCGTTGTCACACGGGTTGGAGGCCGGACTGGTGCGTGTCGGTGGCGGGCGGTTGGTGGGTCGGGCGACCCGCGGGTTGGCGGCGGTGACGACCATCAGTGACTGGTCCGAAGAGCGTCTGCGTCCACACGTCCGTGCCGATCGGATCGTGCGGGTGGCTCCGGGCGTCGACGCGCAGCGTTTCCGCCTGGAGCCATCGGTGGGCGGGGGATGGCGTCGCCGCTGGGGGGTCCCCGCTGATGCGCCGGTGGTCGGATGCGTGTCACGCCTCGTGGCCCGCAAGGGCCAGGACACGCTGCTGGGTTGTTGGCCGTCGATCCAGCGCCGCCACCCGGATGCCTGGTTGGTCCTGGTCGGTGAGGGGCCCCGACAGGGACGCCTCGAACGGCAGGTGGAGCAGCTCGATGGTCGTTCCCAGGTGGTTCTCGCCGGTCGCGTCGAGGACCGCGACCTGCCGGGGGTCTATGCGGCGATGGACGTGTTCGCGATGCCGTGTCGCGACCGGTGGGCCGGGATGGATGTCGAAGGGCTCGGGATCGTCTACCTCGAGGCGCAGGCGGCAGGGCTCCCGGTCGTCGCCGGTCGCTCCGGTGGTGCGCCGGAGACGGTGCTGGACGGTGCCACCGGCACCGTGGTCGATGGCCGTGACGAGGCGGCGGTGGTCGCGGCCGTCGATCGGTGGCTTGACGATCCCGCAGCCCGGGAGGATGCCGGGAACGCCGGGCGGCGATGGGTCGCCCGACACTGGTCCTGGACCGCGACCGCGGACCGGTTCACCCAACTGCTCGATGAGGTCGTGGACTCGCGCTGACCGACCGGGACGGTCGTGGCTCCGAACCGTGACGGAGGAGGATGCCATGCGACCGGATCGGAGCTGGACGGCCAGGGCCGCTGCCCGCGGCGGCATCGTGGGATGGTCGTGTCTCGTGGCCATGCTGATGCTGCTGGCGGCCTGCTCGCCCGATGGTCCATCGACCGCAACCCCGGATGACGCCGGTGACGCGCAGGACGACGGTGGCGCGCAGGATGACGGTGCGGGCGAGCTGTCCCCGACCTGTCCATCACCGGTGCTCGCGGACGTCGAACGGACGATCGGCTCGCAACTGGATGCCTTCGCCGACGATGACGTCGCCGGAGCGTTGAGCTACGCCTCGGAGGCCTTCCGGGCACAGATCGATGTCGCCTCGTTCGAGCGGTTGATCACGGATGCCTACCCGGCCGTTGCGGACCCGGAGAGCTTCTCGATCCGGGGGTGCCGTTCGCAGCCGGGTTCGGCACAGGTGCTCGTGGACGTGGTGGGGGTGGATGGCGGACGCATGAGCCTGGTGTACGCCATGGTCGAGGAGGCCGGCCGATGGGCTATCGACGGCGCCAGCGAGCCGGCCAACGACCCGGGGATGGTCGCGTGAGCGGCTCCCGTTCGGGGCCGTCCCACCATCAGTCCTCGTCCTCGGAGCGCAGGACCAGTCTCGCGGTCAGGGGCAGGTGATCCGAGGCCCGGGTCTGCGGCACATCGAACCCCACGACGTCGAACTCCTGGGTCACGAGGATGTGATCGATCTGGACCTCCGGGGCGTGCGACGGGAAGGTGGGGTTGGCCTCGGGGACGGCTGATCTGGCGATGTCGCCGAAGGTGGCCAACTCCGCATCGTCGGGTTCGGCGTTGAGGTCGCCGGCGATGATGACGGGGACCCCGCGCTCCTGCAGGCGTGCGAGCGTGCCGGCGATGGCCCGCGCCTGGGGAAGGCGTGTGTCACCCTGGAGGTCGACATGCGAGAGGTGGGTTGCGATCAGGGCCACCCGCCGTTCGGGTTCGACCTCCATGATCACGATCAGTTGACTCCGGACCATCGCATCGCGTCCCCGCGGTAGTCGTTCGATGCTGATCTCCGTGATCGGGTAGCGGCTGAAGACCGCGTTCCCCCAGATCTCGTCGGCTGCGGGTGCGAAGACGTAGGGCATGTCCAGGCGCTCCTGGAGGATGCGCAGTGGCTCCCGGCTGCCGGTGGTCAACCAACCGCGGTCGACCTCGTTGAGCACGACGATGTCAGGATCGGTGCCCTCGACGACGTCACCGATCTGGTCCAGGGACATCCGACCATCCGGGTCGAATCCCATATGGATGTTGTAGAGGGTGATGCCGATCTCCTCCCCGGCCGCGCCGGGTGTCGGCTGCATCGGAGTCGGCGAGGCGACCAGCGCGGCGGCGACTCCGGCGGTGGCGATGGTCGCCGTCGCCACGGCCAGGACCTGGCGGGCCGTGCTGCGCTCGCGGAGTGCGGGACGGAACTCCGCGGTCGCGATGAACAGGCCGGCGCCGGCGACCAAGGTCGAGGTGACGAGCAGGACGGCCCGCCTCGGGAACGGCAGGGCGATGTCGTAACCGGCGTAGTACAGGAACCCGATCACCACGAGCGCCAGAGGGAAGCCGGCGGCGGCGATGGCACGTCGGCGCAGGCTGACGTCGATGTCGGCCCGGGCTGCGGCACCCACGATGAGGCCGATCCCGGCGGCAAGCAGCACCTGCGCGGCCACCGCGGTGAGCGACGCGGCCTGGAGTGATCCGGCCGTGCCGAACAACACCAGGCCCGCGCCCGAGACACCTGCGACGGCCGGACCGAACCAGCGGGCGGAGACGGCGGTCACGATCGCCACGCCGTGCGCGCCGATGACCGCGCCGACCACCAGGACATCCGGCCAGTCCGTGGCGGTCACCATGCGCCCCGGTGGTGCTGTCAGGACGCCGATGAGCACGACGACCGGGCCCATGAGCCACCACGGCCAGGCGGGGCCGGAGGTGGGCGTCCGGTCGGTCCCGAGGACCGCGGTCGCGTTCCTGGCGGCCAGGACGGTGGCTGCGAGCAACACGATGAGCACCGACCAGGCCGCCGGTCCGTCGCGCCACACCAGGTCCGTGGTCCCCAGACCCGTGTGGATGACAACCGATCCGACGATCCCCAACAGCACCGCGATCCGGGCCTGCCGACCGGAGGGAGCTCCGGCACCGATCGCGCCGAACGCGATCCCGGCACCGACGAAGGCGATCGATGCGGCGGCGAACTGCAGGGGTCCGCCGTCAGAGAACTGCAGCAGGACCCTCCCACCGACAAGCAGCAGGACACCCACTGGCCAGCCGATCCGGACGGCGGCCCCACCGAGGAGACCGCAGACCAACGGTGCAGCCAGCGCGATGGCGATCGCGATGCCACCCATGACGACGGCAGAGGTCGATCCCGCGTCCCCCACGATGAACAGCAACGAGGGCAACCAGACCCTGAGCACATCGAAGAACACCAGGGCGAGCAGTGCGGTCGCGGGGACGACGGTTCCCGGCCGTGCAACGTCGCTCACCGGGTCCTCCACCGCAGGTGTGGGCGGGGAGCCTAATGCCCCGACCGTCGGATCCACGACGGCCACGGCTACGGTGCCGCCATGGTCACCCGGTGCGCCGGGCAGGCGACGGCACGGTGATGCGACGGTCGGTCGGGAAGACGCGCACGGCGGGCATGGTGGGCATGAGCGGTCAGGAGCGGACGGTGGAAGCGGTGGTCTCGATACCTGGCGCGGAACCCTGGTCAGCCGCTGGCTCGGGGGAACGCGGCGCGGTCGGCGTCATCGTCACGCACGGATTCACCGGCAACCCCGCATCGACGCGTCCGCTCGGACAGCGGCTCGCGGCCGAGGGATTCAGCGTCGAGGTGCCCGTGCTGCCCGGCCACGGGACGGACCACCACGACCTGGCGCGAACGCGGTACAGCGACTGGGTCGGAGCGGTGGAGCGGCTCGTCGATCACCTCCGGCCACGACTCGAGTACCTGATCCTCGTGGGTCACTCCATGGGAGGCACGCTGTCGCTCGACATCGCGAGTCGTCGTCCCACCGAGATCGATGCGGTCGTGTCCATCAACGCGCCACTGACCGACCGTGGGGGGCTGTTGGCGACCCTCTCGCCGCTGTTGCAGTACCTCGTCCCGTCGGTGCCCCGCGGGTTGGCCGGGATGCCCCCGAACGATGTGGCCCGCCCCGGTGTGCGGGAACTGGCCTACGACCGGGTCCCCGCCCGCGCCGCACACTCCCTGCTCGTCGAGTTGCCACGGATCCGGGCCCAGTTGCTGGACCTCACGCAGCCGCTCCTGGTGGTGCGCTCTTTGGTCGATCACACCGTGCCGCCCCGCGATGGGCTCGAGTTGCAGGAACTGGTGGGGAGTGCGGACGTCCGTGAGATGTTGTGCGAGCGCTCCTACCATGTGGTCATGCTTGACCACGACGGTCCGGCGGTGGAGGCTGCGGTGGTGGAGTTCGTGACCGATGTGACGGGATCCTGACGTGGTGCTGTCGGTCGATGATGCCGGGTTCGTCCGAGCTCCCATCGAGCTCGTCTACCGCCGTGTGACCGATATCCGCACCTGGCCGTCCTGGTGGCCGGGGACCGAGGTCCGTGGGCTGCCGTCGGTCGGGTCCGACGAGCGCTGGGCGATGGAGCTGGCCGCTGGTGCCGGGCTCCGCCTGCGCCTGGGGGTCACACCGGTCCGCTGGCGCCACGAAGCCGGCTTCGAGCTGCTCCTCGACGGTGACCTGCGTGGCCGTGGTGAGTTCTGGCTCGAACGTGCCGGGGATGGGACCGTGGTCCACCACCTGGTCGTGGCGACCTCGCCACTGCGATGGCCCACCCGCGTGCACCGTGGCTACCGACGAGCGGTACGTCGAGGTCTCTGGGGGCTCAAGGACGTCCTGCAGCTCGAGGCGCGGACCTCCGTGGGGTTGGTCCCATGAGGTGTGATGCCTGCGGCGCACGCAACAGCGACGATGCGGCCTGGTGCACCCAGTGCTACGCATCGTTCCAGGATGCCGCGCCGGCCGCAGCCGCCCCCGATGACGTGGCCCCACCCGTGTCCGACCCACCGACCCTGCCGTCGCCGCCAGTGGACCCGGAAGACGTCGGCGCCGGGGACGCGCCTGAACCGGATGCCTCGGTAGCGGCTCTGCGAACACCGAGCGATGACGCACGCGCCGTCACGGCGGATCCGGCGGGTGTCTCCGCGCAGCCCGCGGGACCCTCCGACCGTGACATCCGCGCGATCGACGGGCGCGTGGAGTGGCGCTGTGCCACGTGCGGGTCCTGGGTGGCGCTGGAGGACGCGGTCTGTGCCACCTGTGGTGCGGCTCGGGTCGGATTCGGAGATCCGGTCACACCGACGGCGGATGTCGCTGACGTGTCGGAGCAGACCCTGCTGGGGGCCTCCGCGGTGTTACCCGGGGCCGGTCACCTCCTCGCGGGTCGGACGGGCTCCGGGATCACCCGGATCGCGCTCTTCCTGCTCTGGGCTGCCGGTGGTCTGTGGTGGATCCTGAGCACCCAGGACGGTCGCAGCCCCGGGATCGTGCTGTTGGTCGGCGCGGCGGTGCTCTGGGGCACGACCCTCGTCGACGCGAACGCGATCGCCAAGCGCCGGGCCACCGAACCCTTCGGGGTCCGTGGCCTGCTCTGGACGGTCGTCGGTGTGACCGGTCTGTTGATGCTGATGGTGGCCTTCGCTGCCGCCGGCTCACTCGGGGGCTGACGGGCTGACGACGCGACTGGCCACGTGGCGACCGCCGGGAGCGGGCGGTCAGTTCAGCTAGCCTCCGGTCCGTAGCGGGCCGGTCGATCGGCGTCTTCCAGCACCTGCCACCCGGCGCCCGGTCGCACGCGCCCCACGCGTCCCCACGGAGGTATCCCCTGACCCGCATCCTGCTCGTGACCGGCAAAGGCGGCGTCGGCAAGACGTCCGTCGCTGCTGCGACGGCTGCCCGGGCGGCGGCGGGTGGGTCGCGTGTCCTGGTGACCTCGACCGATCCGGCGCATTCGCTCGCCGACGTGCTCGCCGAGCCGCTGGTCGACGAACCCACGCCGATCGCGATGCCGGGCGGCACGGGTCGTGGCAACGGTGCACTCCACGCCCAGCAGATCGATGCCCAGACCCGCCTCGAACAGCACTGGGGTGCGGTCCGCGACTACCTGGCCACGCTGCTCGCCGCCGGCGGGATGGAGGCGGCCCGTGCCGAAGAGTTGGTCCTGCTGCCGGGGCTGGACGAGTTGTTCGCTCTCATCGACCTCCGGCACCGGGTTGCCTCCGGCCGTCATGACCTGATCGTCGTGGACTGCGCGCCGACCGCCGAGACCCTACGACTGCTCGCGCTGCCGGATGCGCTGCGCTGGTACGCCGACCGTTTCCTCGGCGCCGGACGTCACCTCGCGCGCATGGCGCGGCCCCTGCGTCGCAATGGGGCCGATCCGTCCGGTGGTGTCCCGGTCCCTGACGACAACGTGTTCGATGCCGTCGAGCAGGTCCATGCGGACCTCGCGGCTGTGCATGCGCTGCTCCAGGACCCCGAGCGGTCCAGCGTGCGGTTGGTCACCAACCCGGAGCGGCTGGTGGTGGCCGAGGCGATGCGCACCGCGACGTCGTTGTCGTTGTTCGGGTACGCGATCGACGCCGTCATCGCGAACCGGGTGCTGCCCGTCGAGGTCGCCGATCCCTACCTCGAGCGCTGGCATGGTCGTCACGCGGAGCACCTCGCGACGCTGCGTGAGGCGTTCACCCCGCTCACGATCCGTGAGGCTCCGCTGCTACGCGACGAGCCGATCGGGATCGACGCACTCCTGGAACTGTCCGCGCACCTGTACCCCGACGGAGACCCTGCGCGGGTCCTGCACGACTCGGTGCCGCTGCAGCTGTCCTCGGACGGTGACGAGCGGCAGCTGACCCTGGTCCTGCCGTTCGCGACCACCGACGATCTGGAGATCCATCGGCACGGTGACGACCTGCACCTGAAGGTCGCCGGTGTGCGACGTCGACTCAGCCTGCCGAGCTCACTGCGGGCGAGCGAGGTCGCTGGCGCCCGCCTCGAGGGTGGCAGGCTCGTCGTTCGGTTCCGTGCTGCCGTCCCCGCGCAGGTCGGCTCATGAGGCGCCCCGTGGAGGTGCGGCCGTATGGGAGCTGAGCGGGCACGCCCCTGGTGGGCGTCCGATGATCCGGGTGTGGACGAGTTGTTCGCCGACGAGGATCCCGTGACCGCCCACCGGACCGCCCGTCGTCCGGCGCCGGCGGATGGTGAACCGGATCCGGCGCCGGCCGACGGTGACGCGGATCCCGCGCCCGAGCGGGAGGCTCCGTCCGCGGGCGGGACGCACGATCCGTCGACCTGCGGTCTGTGTCCGGTGTGTATCGGGCTGCGCCTGCTCGGTGAGCACCGTCCCGACGTCCTCAACCACCTCAACGAGGCGTCACGTCACCTCGCGGCGGCACTCCGCGGGCTGCTCGAACCCACCGTCGACGGGTCCGGCGAGGATCGGGGCTCGTCCCACCCGCCGGACCGCTTCGAGCGCATCGAGGTGGTCGGACCCGACGAGGGAGGGCAGCCGCCGCCGGACGCGGCTGATGGGCAGCAGCAGGACCGGGGCCCGGGGACGGGTTCGGCATGACCGACCACGCGGTCGACCGGTCGGGTGCGGCGTCATCCGTGCAGCCCTCCGAGGATGGTGCCGGGGCGGGCGCATCGGTCGCGATCGGCATCGACATCGGGGGCACCCACCTACGAGCGGCACGGGTGACCGCCGACGGTGCGCTGGAGGATCCGGTCCGACGCCAGACCCCCGCGCACGCGCCGGGGAAGCTACTGGACGTCCTCGTCGAGGTCACCGAGACCTTCGACGGTGATCTGCCGATCGGGATCGGGATGGCGGGGCTGGTCAGTCTCGACGGCACGGTCCGCTATGGACCCAACATCGGTATCCGGAACCTGCAGTTGGCGCGCGAGCTCGGGGAACGGGTCGGGCGTGCCGTCACCGTGCTCAACGACGGATCGGCGGCGGCGTTGGCCGAGCAACGCGTCGGTGCGGCCCGCGGCCACCTCGACGTCGTCATGTTCACGCTCGGCACCGGCGTCGGCGGTGGCGTCACGCGGGGGGGTGACCTCGTGCTCGGACGGTCGGGATACGCCGGCGAGACCGGTCACATGATCGTCGCGGAGGGCGGACGGCCGTGCCCCTGTGGGAACCGCGGCTGTATCGAGGCCTACGCCTCCGGGACGGCGATCGGCGCCATCGCCCGCGATCGCCTCGCGGACGGGGACGAAGCGTCCGTCCTGCGGGACCGCGATCACGTCGATGGCCGCGCGGTCAGCGACGCCGCCCAGGCCGGGGACGCGGTGGCCCGGGACGTGCTGGTCACGGCGGGGCGCTGGCTCGGAACCGCGGCAGCATCGGTGGCCAACCTCCTCGACCCGGACATCATCATCGTCGGGGGAGGAGCGGCGACCAACACCGCACCGTGGCTGCTGCCGGAGGCCCGGCACGCGATGCAGGAGCGGCTACTCGGTGCCGCGTTCCGCGAGCCACCCCCGATCGAACTGGCGACCCTCGGTGACGATGCAGGCACCGTCGGGGCCGCCCTGTACGCAGCGACCCTGCCAGACCCGACCCTGCGCACCGCGCGCGTGAGGCACCGATGAGCTTCCCACGGCAACTCGCCCGGACCCGGCGGTTCACGCTCGGGCTCCCACGGGCGGCCACGATCGCCGCGGATGGGCGGCGGGTGGCCTACCTGCGGACCGCGACGGGGGAGGATCCCGTCACGTCGCTGTGGGAGGTGATCCTCCACGACGACGGCACCGCCGCTGAGGAACTGGTGGTGGATGCCGGCACCCTGGCCGTGGACGACGAAGCTCTCCCCGACGCCGAGCGGGCCCGACGCGAGCGCGCCCGTGAGCAGGCTGCGGGGATCACCAGTTACGCGGCCGATCGTGCGTTGGGCCTGTACGCGTTCGCCCTCGGGGGTGTGTTGTTCACCCACGATCGAGACAGCGGTACCACCGTCGCCCATCCCGCGGCGGGGCCAGTCTTCGATCCGCGACCGTCACCCGATGGCAGGCGTGTCGCCTACCTCAGCGGTGACGGCCTGCACATCCTCGAGTTGCCCGGCGGTCCGACGCAACCGGGGATCACCCGCCCGTTGCTGGTCGAGGAACAGGTGAGCTGGGGTCGGGCCGAGTTCGTCGCGGCCGAGGAGATGGGGCGCACGCGTGGCTACTGGTGGGCGCCGGACGGTGAACGTCTGGCGGTCACCCGGGTCGACGAGTCCGAGGTGGCCAGCTGGCACATCGCCGATCCGGCCGCACCCTGGACCGCACCGCGCGAACACCGCTATCCGGCCGCCGGGGGCACGGATGCCGATGTGCGGCTCGCCGTCGTGTCGCTGCAGGACGGCCGTCGTGTCGATGTCGCCTGGGACCGTGAGCAGTTGCCCTACCTCACGCGGGTGGCGTGGGACACCGACCCGGGCGGTGCCGACCGGCTCATCCTGCAGGTGCAACGTCGCGATCAGGCCACCGTCGAGGTGCGACGGGCGGATCCGGTCAGCGGTCGCACGGAGGTCCTGTGCACGCTGACCGATGACGCCTGGGTCGAGCTCGTCAACGGCAGCCCCAGCTGGTCCGGTGCGGCGCTGGTCACCGTCGAGGACCTCGATGCGCACGGTGAGGTCGGGAGCCGTGCGCTGGTCGTCGACGGTCGGCCGGTCACGCCTCCCGGGATCCAGGTCCGATCGATCGTCGGCGTGGACGAGGATGGCGTGTACGTCACCGTTTCCTCGGACGATCCGACCGTCATCCATCTCCATCGCTGGGACGGGCAGGGCCTGACCGCGCTCACCGGGCCCGAGCCGGCGATCGTCGGGGCGACGGTCGCATCGGGCGTGCGCATCGTGACCACCTCGACGTTGGACCAGGCCCGCCCACAGGTCCGCGTGCACTGGACGACGACGGACGGCGAGGCGACCCACGACCTGGAGGTGGTCACGCAGCTGCCATCCGTGACCGCGCGGCCACGGATGCTGGAGCTGGGGGAGCGCGGGCTGCGGGCTGCTCTGCTGCTGCCCACCGACGACGATGGCACGTCCCGTCTTCCGGTCCTGCTCGATCCCTACGGGGGACCGCACGCGCAGCGGGTCGTTGCCAGCCACGGCGCCTTCGTCACCCCCCAGTGGATCGCGGACCAGGGCTTCGCGGTGCTGGTGGTCGACGGTCGCGGGTCACCCGGACGCGGTCCGCGCTGGGAACGGGCGGTCCACGGTGACCTGGCCACGGTCCCGCTGGCCGACCAGCGTGACGCGGTCATGGCTGCGGCCGACCTGGAACCACGCCTGGATCTGGCCCGCGTCGGCATCCGCGGCTGGTCGTTCGGTGGGTACCTGGCCGCGCTGGCCGCACTGCGGGCTCCGGACCTGTTCCGGGCCGCGATCGCCGGCGCCCCGGTCACCGACTGGCGTCTCTACGACACCCACTACACGGAGCGCTACCTCGGCACCCCTGCCGCGGCGCCCGAGGCCTACGAGGTCTCGAGCCTCGTCGATGCGGATGCCGGCCTGGGGCCGGCGGCTCCGTGGACCGGGGAACAGACCCCGGAACTCCTGCTCATCCACGGGTTGGCCGACGACAACGTCGTCGCCGCCCACGCGTTGCGCCTGTCGAGTGCGCTCCTGACCGATGGACGGCGGCACCGGTTCCTCCCGCTGTCCGGGGTGACCCACATGACGCCGCAGGACGTCGTGGCCGAGCGTCTGCTCGAGCTGCAGGTGCGTTTCCTGCGGCAGGTGCTCGGTGGCCCCGTCCCCGCCTCGTAGGGACGCGACTCGCCTATCCCGTGCCGTCGTCGTCGGCCTGGGTCTGCTTGCCGAGCGTGTAGATGATCGCCGCCAGGGTGAACACCAGGATGGGGACCATCAGTCCCCGGATCAGGGTCGCCAGGACCAGGCCGATGATGAGGATGATCACCGGCCGTGACAGCGACCCGAGGCGTGACTCGCCGTCCCCACTGGACGAGGGCGTCGGGAGCTTCGGACCCCGCTGTTCCGTGGCGGCCTTCTTCGGCCGCCCCCGGGGCGGGGACGCGGAGCGGGCCGCCTTCGCGATCGCGTCCATGTTGGAGACCAGGGTGCGGTGCGCATCATCGGCCTGATCGTCCTGGACCGTCACGAGCACGCCCTCACGGGTTCGCTTCGCCTTGGCATCGATGCCCGCCTTCTGCAGCACATCGAGCAGGACGGTCGCCTGTTCAGGGGGCCAGGTTCCCAGATCTTCGGCCACGGTCCCTCCGGCGGTCTGTCATGGCGGCGTCGGTGTCGTTCCGGGTGGTTCGTTCTCGGAACGGCGCTGGGTCGGTCTGGTCGACCGGTCGGGTCGACGGACCTGCATCCCTTCCCTAGGCTAGCGGTGTGAACGTGTCCGCCGGTTCTCCGCCGATCCCAGGATCCGACGGCACGACACGACCGTACGATGACACGACCAGAGGAGCCACCGTGGCCGGCATGTCCGATGCACCGCGTATGTACCGGGTGCTGCGGCGCGCCATCCCGCCGGTCGCCAACCCCTACTTCCACCTGCGCGTCGAGGGGCTCGACAACGTCCCCGATCGCCAACCGGCGATCCTGGCCTGCAACCACCTGTCGTTCATCGACTCGATCGTCCTGCCGATGAACGTCCCGCGGCCCGTCTACTTCCTCGGTAAGGCCGACTACTGGGACTCGTGGCGGACACGGTGGTTCTTCCAGGGCACCGGGGTCGTTCCGGTCCACCGCGGTGGCGACGGCAAGGGCGAGGACAGCCTGCGCACCGGGGTCGAGATCCTCGGCCAGGGTGACCTGCTCGGCATCTATCCCGAGGGCACGCGGAGTCCCGACGGTCGCCTCTACCGGGGGAAGACCGGACCGGTCCGTATGGCGCTCGAAGCGGACGTGCCCGTCATCCCGTGCGCGGTGCTCGGAACGGAGCGAGCCCTGCCCACGGGGGCCTACCGACCACGACGCGAGCCGGTCACGGTCCGCTACGGCCAGCCGCTCCACCTGTCGCGCTACCGGGAGCGTCGTCACGACCCGTTCGTCCTGCGTTCAGCGACCGATGAGCTGATGTACGAGATCATGCTGCTCTCGGAGCAGGAGTACGTCGATGAGTACGCCGCGAAGGTCAAGTCCGGGGCCGTCGACGTCAGCTCGGACATCGCCGACCCGGCTCCGCCGCAGGTTGCGCAAGAGGCCGCGGAGCAGGACACCCAGGACGAGGAGCGCGGCGAGAGCCGGGCCTCCTGACCGACCCGTCGTGCTGGTCGGACGCTGGTCGGACCGTGATGCCGCCGGTCGGCCTCAGGCGTCGTCAGGCGTGAGTTCCAGAGACGCCGAGTTGATGCAGTAGCGCAGACCGGTCGGCTGGTCGGGCGCATCATCGAACACGTGACCGAGGTGTCCGCCACAGGTCGAGCAGACGACCTCGACCCGCCGCATGCCGAGCGTCCGATCCTCGTGCTCGACGACGGCCGCATCGTCGGCGGGCGCGTAGAAGCTCGGCCAACCGCAGTGGGCATCGAACTTGGTGTCGGACCGGAACAGTTCGGTGCCGCAGCCGGCGCAGCGGTAGACCCCGTCGGTGGTCGTGTCCCAGTAGGCCCCCGTGAAGGGGCGCTCGGTGCCCTGCTGCCGCAGGACCCGGTACTGCTCCGAGGTCAGCCGCTCGCGCCACTGGTCGTCGGTCAGGGTCACGTCCTGGTCGGCCATGGTCGCTCCTGCCTGTCGCATGCTCCGGTGGTGGCCACCAGGGTACGGGGCGGACAGGGGTGACGGACCGGTGGACACGCCGCGTGTCAGGACGCCGAGGCAGCGACCAGATCGGCGGCGACGGTGTCGGACAGGGCGACGTCGTGGCCGAGCAGCAGGACGCGGCCGAACTGTGCGGCGAGTTTCCCGGCGTCCCCGAGATCGTCGAGGTCGTCGCGGGCATCGACCAGCACGGTCAGGGCGGCCGCGACCGGGCTGTCGGGTGCCTCATCGGGCCGCAGGGGAGCCTGCCAGCCGGGCCCGTCCCCGGTGACCGAGAAGGGGTGTACCGAGGTCGTCAACCGGCAGGGTTGCCCGTGGCCGTCGACGATCACGATCAGGAGCACACGTTGCCGGAGGTCCCCATCGTCACAGACCGCGGGGATCGGATCCTCGGTCGACCAGGCGCGAGCAGGGGTGGCGAAGGCCAGGCGATCGGCACCCAGCGGCAGGAGCAGGGCCAGGACCTCGATCAGGGCCTGGAGCGCCTCGCCCGGCGCGAACGGTCGCAAGCCCACCATGGCCAGCGGCTGCTCCCCGATGAACGCGGTGAGGGTCGGGCGCGGATCCGCCCCCGACAGCAGGTCGAGGGTGGCCAGGTCGAGGAGTTCCGACTCGACGTCGTCCCACCGGTCGTCCCACCGGTCGTCCCGCCGATGGGGGCGGTGTTCGGGTGGTGGTTGCGTGGACATGCGGTGGCCTCCTGGCCCGGGACGCGCGCCCGGTCGGGTCCACCTTGCCCCATCGGCTCGGGCCGTCGTCGTCGGATCGTCCCGGACCTGTGGACAAACGCACCGGTCCGATCGCTCACCCCTCGGTGACGTGCGCCCACCCCTTGGCGCGGTCGACCGCAGCCCGCCAACCGTCCATCAGGCGGCGACGTTCATGACGCTCCATCTGCGGCTGGAACTCCTGGTCGAGCTGCCAGACGCTGGCGAGTTCGTCGGTGGACGACCACACGCCGGCGCCGAGCCCGGCCAGGAACGCCGCACCGAGCACCGTGGTCTCCGCGAACCGGGGCCGCAACACGGTGACACCCAGCAGGTCGGCCTGGAACTGGCACAGCAGGTCGTTCGCGGCCGCACCACCATCGACGCGCAGCTCCTGCAGATCCTGCTTCGCCTCCCGCTCCATGAGACGGGCCACCTCGGTGACCTGGTAGGCCATGGCCTCGAGGGCGCCGCGGGCGAAGTGCCGGCGGTCGGTGCCGCGGGTCATGCCGATGATCATTGCGCGTGCGTACTGGTCCCAGTGGGGTGCGCCCAGGCCCGCGAACGCCGGCACGAGGTAGACGCCTTCGTTGCCGTCCGGCAGCTCGGCGGCGAGCGCTTCGGTCTCCTCGGCCGACGAGATGACGCCCAGCTGGTCGCGCAACCACTGGACGGTCGCGCCGGTGATGAAGATGGCGCCCTCCAGGCAGTAGGTCGGCTGCCCGTTGATCTGCCAGGCCACGGAGGTCAACAGCCCGTTGTCCGAGTCGACGGCCTTCGTGCCGGTGTTGAGCAACAGGAACGATCCGGTCCCGTAGGTGTTCTTTGAGGTTCCCGCCGCCCAGGCCCCCTGTCCGAACAGCGCGGCCTGCTGGTCACCCGCGATGCCCGTGATCGGCGCACGGATGCCGAGGAAGGCGTCCGGATCGGTCACCCCGAACTCGCCGGCGCTGTCCAGGACCTCGGGGAGCACCGACGCGGGAACATCGAGGATGCCCAGCATCTCGTCGCTCCAGTGCCCCTTGCGGACGTCGTAGAGCATGGTGCGCGAGGCGTTGGAGGGTTCGGTGACGTGGACACGGCCGCCGGTCATCTTGGCGACCAGCCACGTGTCGATCGTGCCGAAGGCCAGGTCGCCGGCGTCTGCGCGCTCCCGTGCGCCGGGGACCTCGTCGAGCAACCAGGCCAGCTTCGTGCCCGAGAAGTAGGCGTCGACGACCAGTCCCGTGACCTTGCGGATACGCGCCGCATGTCCGTCGCCCTTCAGGCGATCGGATCGACCGGACGTCCGGCGATCCTGCCACACGATCGCATGGTGGATGGGCTCCATGCCGTCGCGATCCCAGACCACGGTGGTCTCGCGTTGGTTGGTGATCCCGATGCAGGTGATGTCGTCGGCTGCGGTCCCGCTGTCCTCGAGCGCGGCTGCACAGGCGTCGAGGGTCGCCGACCAGATCTCGTCGACGTCGTGCTCCACCCATCCGGGTTGCGGGAAGTGCTGGGTGAACTCGCGGTACCCGCTGCCGAGGATGGCGCCATCGCCGTTGAACACGAACCCGCGGACACCGGTCGTGCCCTCGTCGATGGACAGGATCCGCACGGTCATGGTTGTCTGCCTCCCGAGATCGCCGTGCACGCAACCCTAGTGTTCGAACCGACATCCGCGACCACGACGCGCGAGCCGACCGAGACAGCTGGACAGAGAGGGGCGCCGGTGCTGCCACCGGATGACGACATGCTGGTCGAGCTGGCGGTCCGTACCGCGCAGGACGCCGGCCGCGTCCTGCTCGATCACGTCGGTCGTCTGGCTGAGGGGGCCGACCTCGATGTCGGATCGAAGGCGACCCCCACCGACCTGGTCTCGGATGCCGATCGAGCCGCCGAGCGGACCATCGCACAGCACCTTCGGGCTGCACGCCCGGACGACGGTCTGCTGGGGGAGGAGGGCCAGGCCAGCCACCGCGGGACGAGCGGGTTGCGGTGGGTGATCGACCCACTCGACGGCACGATCAACTTCCTGCACGGCCTGGCGTCATGGTGCGTGTCCATCGCCGTCGAGGACGAGCACGGCATCCTCGCCGGGGTCGTCCACCAGCCGACCACGGGTGACACCTTCCACGCCCACCGGGGCCGGGGTGCACACCTCGGGGAACGTGCGTTGGCCGTGAGCCGGGTCAGCGGCCTGGACGACATCCTGCTCGCCACCGGGTTCGCCTACGACGCGGCGGTGCGGGTCGATCAGGGGCGCGATCTGGCGGATCTCCTGCCGCGGGTCCGCGACGTGCGGCGGGCCGGGTCGGCGGCGCTGGACCTCGCCTGGTGCGCCGCCGGCCACGTGGACGGCTACCTCGAGTTCGGCCTGGGCCCCTGGGATTGGGCTGCCGGTCAGCTGCTCGTCACCGAGGCGGGCGGGACCGTGAGCACTCCGACACGGGTCCTCGGCGGTCGCGAACACCCCGGCGTCGTTGCCGGTGGTCGGGTCGCCCACGATGCCCTGGCAACCTGGCTGTCCGAGGGCCTCTAGCCTGCGCCTGTGCCGACCATGCCGGCGCACACGACCTGAGGAGCACCGATGACCGACGTGATCGACCTGCGCAGTGACACCGTCACGCGACCGACGGACGGCATGCGTCGGGCGATGGCGGCCGCTGAGGTCGGGGACGACGTCTACGGCGAGGATCCCACGATCAACGCCCTGGAGGAGGAGGTCGCCGACCGGTTCGGACGCGAGGCCGCGATGCTCACTCCGACCGGCATCATGGCCTCACAGACCCTGCTGGCCGCGCTCTGCCCCCGGGGGAGCGAACTGATCTGTGAGTCGAACGCGCACCTGGTCGCCTACGAGGTGGGTGCCGCCGCGCTCATCGCCGCGGTGCAGTTCCGCACGGTCGACGGGGACGCGGGACGGTTGGGCGCGGCGGCGGTCGAGGGTGCCCTGCGGCCGGACGGCTTCCCCTACACGCCGCTCGGCATGATCTCCGTCGAGGAGACCACCAACCGGGGAGGTGGCGCGTTCCATGGTGTGGACACCCTGCGGGAGATCCGCACGATCGCGGATGCCCGCGGTGTGCCGCTGCACGGCGACGGCGCGCGACTGTTCAACGCCATCGTGGCGGGTGGCGGGGACGAACGTGCCTACGGCCAGGTGCTGTCCGCCTTCAGCTTCTGCCTGTCCAAGGGATTGGGTGCCCCCGTCGGGTCGGTGGTCGTCGCCGATGCCGATGTCATCGCGGAGGCCCGGCTGTGGCGTCGCCGGTTGGGTGGCGCGATGCGTCAGGCCGGTGTGCTGGCAGCGGCGGGGCGCTACGCGCTCGAGCACCACGTCGACCGGCTCGCCGACGACCACGCCAATGCACGGGTACTGGCTACACGCCTGGCCGAGGCGGTTCCCGGATCGGTGGACCTGCGGTCCGTTGCGACCAATATGGTCTACGTCGACACGGGCGCCGTGCCCGCCGCGCAGGTCGTCGAGCACGCCCGGGACAAGGGGGTGCGCGTCGGCGCCATGGGTGACCACCTGCTGCGGTTGGTCACCAACCTCGAGGTGGATGCTGACGAGACACGGCGGGCCGCGGACGTCCTGGTCGCCGCGCTGGCCGTCTGACGCTCCGGCCGGAACCCGTCATGCGCTCGCGGAGCGCCCCCAGGCTCCGGCCCGCCGGTCGTCCTGCCGCGTGACCAGTTCCCGGCCTGCCGCCGTCGCGAACCGGAGCATCGTCTCGCGCAGGTCGATCATGTCCGCCGGGACGAGCGCCTGCGGACCGTCGCAGAGAGCGGTCTCGGGGCGCGGGTGCACATCCACGATGATGCCGTCCGCGCCGACCGCGATCCCGGCCTTGATCAACGGCAGGACCAGTTCCCGTTTGCCGCCCGAGTGCGACGGGTCGATGATCACGGGCAGGTGGGTCAGCGACTGTGCGACCGGCACGGCGGACACATCGAGGGTGTTGCGCGTGGCCGGCTCGTAGGTCCGGATGCCCCGTTCGCACAGCACGATCTGCAGGTTGCCGGTGTGTGCGATGTACTCGGCGGCCATGATCCACTCGTCGATCGTGGCCGTGAGCCCGCGCTTGAGCAGCACGGGCTTGCCCGACATGCCGACCTCCTTGAGCAGTTGGAAGTTCTGCATGTTGCGGGCGCCGATCTGCAGCATGTCGGCCTTCGCCGCGACGGTGTCGACATCGGCGGTGGTCACCACCTCGGTGACGAACGGCAGTCCGAGGTCCCGCGCGGCACCGTGCAGGATGTCGAGACCCGCCTCCCCGAGCCCCTGGAAGGCGTAGGGGGAGGTCCGCGGCTTGTAGGCGCCGCCGCGCAGGATCGTCGCGCCGGCCTCCTTGGCCATGCGACAGGCCGCGACGGTCTGTTCCTCGGTCTCGACCGCGCAGGCACCGGCGATCAGCGTGACCGTGTCGCGTCCGATCGGGGTGTCACCGACCATGATGGTGGACGGGCGGGGTTGGGTCTCGTTGCTGACGAGTTTGTAGGCCTTGCTGACCCGGATCACGTCCTCGACCCCAGGGAACGCGTGCAGGGGGAGCTCGGCGAAGTGCGTCAGATCGCCCACCAGTCCGATGATCGTCTGGCTCTTCCCCCGTGAGACGAAGGCGTCGCCGCCGACGTCCGAGATCGCCTGGACGACCTTGTCCACGTCCTGGGTTGAAGCGGTGCCGCGCATGACCACGACCATCGTGGTGTCCTCTCTCATCGCGTGCTCACTTCCTCGGGATCCCGGAGCCAGAACGAAGCCCCGGGAGGATCCCGGGGCTGCGAGCGACTGGTGGTGGGTTCAGTGGGTGTCGACGCGCGCAGCCTCCGGGCCGGCGGGAAACCAGCCGGCAAAGGAGCGGAAGTAGCGCACCGTCGTCATGGTGGCAGCGTAGCACCGGCTGCTGCGGGCGGGAGGGCTGCCCGCAGGAGGTTGCGGCTAGGCTCCGGCTGGCCGTGGTGGACGGCCAGCGGCCCGTTCGGTGATCGGAACCAGACGCGTGAACGACGACACGCGGACCCAGGACACCGACGTGGGTGGCGACGGCGGTGCCGATCAGGAGCGCCCGTCACCGGCGCGTACCGCCCGGGGTTGTCCGGCGTGTGGCAGCTTCAACCCGTCGGAGCGCGAGGTCTGCCGGGCGTGTGGCGCCGATGTGGTCACCGGAGATCCGCTGCCGTGGCCCGATCCCGATCCCGACGTGCAGGTCTCGCAGGTCGTCACGGAACCCAACCCCCATCGCTGGTGGCTACCGGTGGCCGCGATCCTTGCCGCCGCCGGTCTGCTCCTGCTCGGGCTGGTGGTCGCCGGGTTGGGTCCGTTCGCATCGACCCCCACGGTCCCGGACGCGGCGTTCGACGCTGATCGCTACGAGGGTGACACGCAGGATCTGCTCCTGAGCGACATCGCGACGGTCAGCACCGTGCCACCACGAGACGGTCGCTCCTTCGAGGCTGCGCAGATGGTGGACGACGACCCGGAGACGGCCTGGCGGTCGGACGGGTTCCTGGAACCCGGGGAGGCCAACGGTCCCCTGGAGATCGTCGATCTCTTCCTGGCCGAGCCGGGCTGGATCTCGGAGATCGTGCTGCGCAACGGCGACCAGAGCGATCTGGGCACCTACGCGGAGGTGGCACGCCTGCGTCAGGTGCGGGCGATCGCCGACGGCGGCGAGGTCGTCCTGCTCAACCTGCTCGACGATGGACGCGGTCGCCAGATCGTCGAGCTGCCCGACCCCGTGTTGTCGACGATGCTGCGCCTGGAGGTCATGGAGGTGTTCCCCGGTACGGACGGCAACGGTGTGGCCGTCTCCGATGTGGAGGTCCGGGGGTGGACCGCGATCGGTGATGACCCGGCGCTCGCGGCCGAACGTGCAGAGATCCAACCCGCCACCGCGCCGCTGCCGTTCGAGGCCCGTCAGTCGTTGTAGGCGAACAACGTGATGACATCGCCGGCGAAGCGGGTCTGCCCCGGACCCGGGTCCTGATCGAAGACCTGGCCGGGCCGTAGGAGCGCACCGAGTCCGCCCCGCCGGTCCACGTCGACCTCGAACCCGAGCTCCTGCAGGATGGCCACGGCTTCGGAGACGCTCTGGTCACGCACCGAGGGGACCTCGATCGGGCGTGGGCCGTCGGAGACCACGACCTCGACCGTGTCGCCGCGGAAGAGTGTGTCGCCCGCTGTCGGTGTCTGTTCGACGATGCGGTCGGCGGGGACGTTGTCGTCGAACCGTCGGTCCGTGGTCGTGACGTCGAGGTTGCGTTCCTGCAGGGTCTCGGCTGCAGCTTCCAGGGTGTCGCCGGTGACGT
>Ga0207421_10002688_pt1 | contig 21886 bp, 24 predicted proteins | sample SodLakKL_010_SED_4_FD_187542 | JGI IMG/M metagenome (GOLD analysis project Ga0207421, IMG submission 187542) | Alkaline sediment microbial communities from Lake Tanatar, Kulunda Steppe, Russia - 8KL_010_SED (SPAdes) (version 2) | ecosystem: Environmental > Aquatic > Non-marine Saline and...
GAGTGGATGACCACCTTTGGAGATATGATGACACTGCTGCTCACTTTCTTTGTCCTGCTCTATTCGATGTCCTCCATAGATGAAGAGCAGTTTGAAGTTGCTATCTCCTCACTGCAGGAGGGTCTGGGGGTCTTTAGAGGTGGCCGGACGATCGCCACCCAGCGCATGATGGATGGTGCCGCTATAGGTGATGGTTTTACTCCCATAAATATTGAAATGCTTCAGAATGTCATGGGGCAGATTGAGCGGTATGTGCAGGAAGAAGAGGTCGATGATGCTGTTTCCATGGAGATGACCCAGCGCGGTCTGGAGGTCCGCTTCACCGGTGAGGTATTATTTGATCTGGGGGAGGCGGAGATCAGATCGGCAGGTGAGGACATTTTACGGGAAGTCGCCGGACTTATCGATCAGCTTCCCAATGATGTAATGGTGGAGGGTCATACAGATGATCTGCCGATCAGGACGGATGAGTTTCCTTCCAACTGGGAGTTATCAACAGCCAGGGCCACGGAGGTCACACGGTTTTTGATCGAGGATGAGGATCTGGATGCTGATCGCTTTTCGGCAGCGGGCTATTCCGAATACCGTCCACTGGTCCAAAATGATTCACCGGAAAACCGGGCACAAAATAGACGGGTGGAAGTAATTCTGCTGAATCCGGAGTTTGTCAGTGAAAGTCCGGTCTATGAACCGGCAGATGGGCCCGAAGAGGTTCCCGAACCTGGCGTAAATCCTGATCCCTCACCGGAGGGAGATACAGGAGAACCGGATATGCAGTTATAGCTAAGTACTATTAAGCTTTATGGCAGGAAGGAGTGTAATATATGGCAGAAAGAGGGAGAGGTCGCCGCGTCCTGACGATCATAGGCATAATTTTTCTGGTCGTTTTTGTGGCAGGGGCGACCAGCTTCGGGGTATTATGGTACATATCGCAGCCCGATGAAGGTGAAGCCGGAGGTATGGAGATGGGCCCAACCCATGAGCTGGGTGAATATACCGTTAATCTGACCGCCTCCAGCAGATATCAATTTTTGCAGACGACAGTTGTGATCGAGGTCAGCGAAGATGATGTTATCGATCAGCTGGAATCGAGGGCACCTCAGGTTCAGGACAGCATGATCAGCGTGTTCCGTAATACCACGGATGAGGAGCTGGATGAACCTGGAGTTCCTGAGCTCAAGAACAATATAAAAGAAGTGCTCAATGGTCTTTCCTCTGAGGGCGAAATCCGCAGTGTATGGTTTACAGACTTTGTGGTACAGTGAGGGGGGTGGTGTAAATGGCAGATGTGCTTGATCAGGATGAAATAGATTCTCTTCTTTCAGATCTTGATTCAGGAGATGTTGATGTTGATGAGATGAAGGCCGCCGGCGGTGAAGATGAAATTAAAGAGTATGATTTTCGCCGTCCTGATAAGCTCTCCAAAGAACAGATGAGAACCCTGCATATGATACACGAGAATATGATGAGGCTTCTGACCACCACCCTGTCCACTAAATTGAGAACAGTGGTCGATTTTGAGGTGGCCTCCATTGAGCAGCTGTCCTATGACGAGTTTACCCGCTCACTTCCGGAACCCACTATCATAGGTATCAACGAACTTGAACCTTTTTCCGGTCAGTTTTTGCTGGAGATCAATCCGGATATCGGTTTTGCCATAATAGACCGCCTATTCGGTGGGTTTGGAGAGCCGTTAGAAGAGGGCAGAAGCTTTACCGATATAGAGGAGACAGTGCTGCAGAAGGTTATCAACTGGTTTTTAGGCACCATGCCGGAGGCCTGGGAGAATATAATCAGAGTAACCCCCCGCCATAAGGAACTGGAGTCCAATCCCCAGTTCACACAGATAGTACCCAGCAATGATATGACAATTATTATCACTTTTTCTGCCCGTATAGGTGAGAGTGAAGGCCTGATTAATATCTGTCTGCCCTATATAATGCTGGAGCCGATTGTTCCCCAGCTCAGCGCCCAGCAGTGGTTTGCCAGCAGCAGAGAGGAGCAGACTGCTCAGCATCTGGAGAATTTAAAAAGCAGGGTGCGCAGGGCCCCCCTTGACCTGCAGGTTGAACTGGGCAGCACCGAACTGACGGTCTCCGATCTCCTCTATTTGCAGGAAGGGGATGTGGTCAGAATGGACAAGCTGACGGATGAGATGGCCGATATACGGATAGGCAGCAATATCAAATACAGGGGTGTCATGGGCACCCGCCACAACCACAAGGCGGTCAAAATCATGGAGGTTGTCGAGCAAGAAGAGGAGGGTGATTTGGAGAATGAGTGAGGAAGAAAATGATGATTTTTTATCACAGGATGAGATAGATGCCCTGATAAATGATGAGGATGATGATTCTTCAGATGCAGATAATGAGAGTTCCGCCATGACGAATGTTGATTCTGATAGTCTAACAGATCAGGAGAAGGATGTCATGGGTGAGGTTGGCAATATAGCAATGGGTTCTGCTGCCACCGCACTCTATACCCTCATGGATAAGAAAGTGGAGATAACATCCCCCAGGGTGGACACCCGCTCTTTCGACGAGATCAGCAACCAGTATGACAGGCCTATTGTGCTGGTTGATGTCGAATATACAGAGGGTCTGCAGGGCTACAATCTCCTGGTCATTAAGGAGGAGGATGCAGCCATAATTGCCGATCTCATGATGGGCGGAGATGGCTCTGATCCAGACGGGGAACTGAGTGAACTCCACATAAGTGCTGTGGGTGAAGCGATGAATCAGATGATGGGTTCTGCTTCCACCGCACTCTCAAGTGTTATAGATGCCAGGGTAAATATAACTCCACCGGAGGCCCGTTATCTCGATATAGATGAGGTTATCGATGATGATAAATTTTTCGACGCCGGTGATATGCTGGCTGTTATTTCATTCGACCTCAAAATAGGTGATCTCATAGACAGCCAGTTTCAGCAGCTGGCACCGGTGGGTTTCGTTCATATGCTGGTTGAGGAACTTGTGGGAGATGAGAGAGGCCTTACAGCTAAAGATGAGGAGTCGGAGGTTGATACCGCTGCAGAGGCTATGCAAAAACTGGAAAAAACCGGAGAAGACATAGATGAGCCGGAAGAGAAAGAGCAAAAGACAGACCGGGCCGGAGAAGAGGTGGCGGTCGACCGTCAGCAGCAGGCTGCTGCGGCTGGAGGTGCCTCAAAAGGTGCATCCTCTCCTCTGGAGAGAGGTGAGGCCGGCAGTGGCAGGGTCTCCAGTGAAGAGGAAGTCGGTGTACAGAAGGCCGAATTTCCCGGTTTTGATGAAGAGGAAGAACAGGCTCTGCCTCAGAATATGGAGCTGATCAAAGATGTCCCGCTGCAGGTCACTGTAAGACTGGGCAAATCTCGTATGACTATCGAGGAGATTCTCGATCTGGGAGAAGGTTCAATTATTGAGCTCGATAAACTTGCCGGCGAGACTGTCGATCTGCTGGTTAATGGTAAACTGGTAGCCAAGGGTGAAGTCGTTGTTATAGATGAAAATTTTGGCTTCCGTGTCAAGGATATAGTCAGCCCCCGTGAGAGATTGAATAATATTTAGGAAAAAAAGGAGAAGAGAGAAGTTATGAATTATGGTGTGGAAATAGCCCGCATATTCTTCTATCTGCTCATAGTACTGGCTATAATATATCTCGGCCAGCGCTATCTGCGCAGGTTCATGCGCGGTCAGCAGCAGGGAGAGCATATACAGATAATTGAGCAGCTGTACCTGTCTCCCAAGAAAAATCTGACACTTGTCCGGGCCAAAGACAGGGTGATTCTTCTGGCAGTTCATGAAGAAGGAGTCGAAGAACTCGATTCCTGGCCGGGAGAGGAGTTCGGGCCCGAACAGCCGGCAGATGTCCGGGGTGGGGAACCCGGCAGTTTTGGAGGCAGACTGAAGAAATGGCTTGAGACCTATCGCCGTGATTACGATGAATAGATTTACGGCCATTCTGGCAGCGGTCTTCATTCTTGTGCTCATCTTTTCTGTACCGGTAAATGCTCAGGAGTTTGAAATTCCCGAAATAAATCTTGAAGTTGAAGGCACAGAGGATGGCGAAGGCCTTGTGACGACACTGCAGATACTTTTGCTGCTCACTGTTCTGTCTCTGGCTCCGGCTATACTCATTATGGTCACATCTTTTACCAGGATCATCATAGTGCTGTCGATGATCCGCAATGCTCTGGCCACCAGAACCATGCCGCCCAACCAGGTTTTGATCGGGCTGGCTCTGTTTCTGACGGTATTTATCATGGCTCCTGTCTGGCAGGGAGTGCTGGATGATGCTGTAACACCCTACATAGATGATGAAATTGGTACCGAGGAAATGGTTGATGAGGGCCTCGAACCTATCCGGGGGTTTATGTTCGAACAGGTCCGGGAGCAGGACCTGAGCCTCTTCTATGGCATGACAGAGTTGGAACGGCCTGAGGTGCAGGAGGATGTTCCCACCTACCTATTGATACCGGCTTTTGTAATGAGCGAGCTTAAGACAGCCTTTATAATTGGATTTATAATATATATTCCCTTTGTGATGATTGATATGGTTGTGGCCAGCATTCTGATGTCTATGGGTATGTTAATGCTGCCGCCTGTGATGATCTCACTTCCCTTCAAAATAATGCTCTTTGTGCTTGTCGATGGCTGGTATCTGGTAATCGAATCGCTGATAAGAACTTTTTAAGGAGGATATATCATATGGAGCCCGGGCTGGTCGTGGATTTAAGTCAGAATGCTCTTTATATAGTTCTGCTTATAATAGCTCCAGTGCTGGGAGCAGGGCTTCTCACCGGGCTGATAGTGGCCGTTTTACAGGCCACCACGCAGATACAGGAACAGACACTGGCCTTTGTTCCCAAAATATTTGCGGTTTTAATCGCTCTGGGCATCTTCGGCCCCTGGATGATGTCGACAGTGATGGATTTTGTCCAGGAACTATACGAAAATATTCCGGTTTACCTGGGAATGCTGTAAAATGCCCGAACCAGCCGCATTTTTGACCGGTTTTACCTATTTATTCATACTGGTGATGCTGCGCTATGCAGGACTTTTCATCATAACACCGGTGCTGTCCAGTGCTGCCTATCCCCGCCGGATGAAAATTGCAGCTGCATTTCTGCTGGCTGTAGCGACTGCCCCCCTGGTGGCAGCGGGCTATGAAATGCAGGTCCCCACTCATATACTGCTTCTGGTGGGAGATGTGCTGCGCGAGCTCGGCATTGGCCTTTTTATCGGATTTATGGTTCAGATAGTTTTTGCCGCCTTTCAGCTGGCCGGTCAGTTCATAGACCTCAAACTGGGATTTATGATCGTAAATGTATTCGATCCCGTAACAGAGGTAACAGTACCTATCTCCGGGCAGCTCAAAAATACACTGGCTTCCATGCTCTTTCTGGCCATAAACGGACATCTGATTTTGATAGAGGGAGTTTATTCAACTTTTGATATGATACCTCCCGGTGAAATGGCTGTGGAAGAACAGGCCTGGGGAATTCTCTTCCGGCATGCGGGAAATATGTTTATCATAGCTTTTATGATAGCACTGCCCATAGTGGGCACGGTTTTCATAGCCGATGTCATATTCGGTTTTCTGGCCCGCTCCATTCCCCAGATAAATATATTTATAGTGGGGCTGCCGGCAAAGATCTTTATAGGTTTTTTGATGTTCTTTCTGGCCACAAATCTCATTTTTTCCTACTATATGGATGTCTTTTCCGAGGTGTTTCAGCATATCGAAGAGCTGACAAATTTTCTGGGCTGAGCATGCAGAGGAGTGAGAATTCATGCCTGAAGAGCCTCCCGGAGAAAAAACGGAAGACCCGACGCCGAAACGGAAAGAGGAAGCCCGTGAGGAAGGTCAGGTAGCTAAAAGCCAGGAGTTCAATCAGGCTTTTACACTGCTGGGAAGTTTTATGGTCCTCTACTTTTTGATGGGAAGCATAATCCATTCCATAGAACAGAGGATGACGGAATCCTTCACACTCAATCAGGTTCCGACGATGAGCCCGGCCGATGGTTATAATTTGATTATGGATTATATCGTTTTTATAGCCGATCTGGTGGCACCCATCATGATAGCTTCGGCTGTGATGGGAGCTTTTGTGGGCTTCATACAGGTAGGCCCGATGTTTAACTTCACTATAATTCAGCCTGAGTTTTCCAAGCTCGATCCCATTAAAGGCCTCAAGAATATTTTTTCGCTGCAGTCGCTGGTGGAGCTGGCCAAATCTCTGGCCAAGGCGGTCGGCATCTTCTATATAGCTTACAGCCAGATCAGTGCCAGCTGGCCTCAGCTGGTTCGCCTCACACATCAGGGTCTGGAACCGGGTCTTATGATGCTGGCCAATCTCATCTTCCACATTGCGATCAGAATTATAATATTTCTGATCTTCATAGGGCTGGCTGATCTGGCCTATCAGCGCTGGGATCACTATCAGAATTTGAAGATGACCAAGCAGGAGGTAAAAGAAGAGAGAAAAGAGCGTGAGGGTGATCCTCAGATAAAACAGGAGCGCAAGGAAAGGCAGCGGGAGATGAGTGTTAACCGCATGATGAATGAGATGGAAGATGCCGATGTGGTCGTTACCAACCCCGTTCACGTCGCGGTGGCCCTTAAATACGATCTGGAAGAGATGGAAGCTCCGGTGGTTCTGGCCAAGGGCGAAGGTCATATAGCCCGCCGCATTAAGGAGAAAGCGGAAGAGTTTGATATTGCCAAAGTGGAAAAGCCTCCTCTGGCCCGTGCTTTGAACTCTTCTGCCGGGATAGGGGAGCAGATTCCTGTGGAGTTATATGAAGCCGTGGCTGAGGTGCTGGCCTTCGTTTTCGAACAGGAGAGAAGATATCAATAAATTTTATATCGATTTAATCACATGATTTAACCGTATTCCGCATAACTTTCTGTACACCTGCAATGTACGGTGCAAATTGACCGAGGAGGTTAGGAGAATGGCCCAGCCTGGAGAGGCAGGTACAACCCAAACACAAAACCCCGGGCATTTCATAGCCCGCAATGGAGATATAGTTTTTGCCCTGGCTGTGGTTGGCATAATTATAATGTTCATCATTCCCATGCCCACCACAATGATGGATATTCTCCTGACTGCCAATATCACTTTTTCCATGGTAGTGATTCTCGTCAGCATCTACACCACAGAACCGCTCGATGTTTCAGTTTTTCCCTCTCTGCTGCTCTTTGCCACACTGTTCAGACTGGGGCTCAATGTATCGACGACCCGTCTCATTTTAGGTGATGCCTATGCCGGCGAAATTATAGAGAGCTTCGGAACATTTGTGGTGGCCGGAAATTATGTGGTGGGTTTTATCATCTTTCTCATCATAGTGATCATCCAGTATATAGTCATCACCAAGGGTGCTGAGAGAGTTGCTGAGGTTGCCGCACGTTTCACACTGGATGCCATGCCGGGCAAGCAGATGAGTATAGATGCCGATCTCAATGCCGGTATCATAACCGAGGAGGAAGCCCGCCGCCAGCGTGAGAAGATAAGAAAGGAAGCAGATTTCTATGGTGCCATGGACGGTGCCAGCAAATTTGTTAAAGGAGACGCTATAGCAGGTATTATTATCACTTCGATCAATATTGTGGGCGGACTTGTCATCGGCATTCTGCAGCAGGATATGGGTCTGGGGGAAGCAGCTCAAACCTATACACTCCTCACGGTGGGAGATGGTCTTGTCAGCCAGATACCTGCACTGCTGGTATCTTCAGCTACAGGTATGGTGGTAACCAGAGCGGCGGCAGAGGGCAGCATGGGCCGGGATATGAGTGTTCAGCTCACAGGTCAGCCTAAAGCGCTGTGGATCGCCTCCGGAGTTCTGTTTTTGCTGGGCTTTGTGCCCGGGCTGCCAACACTGCCCTTTATGGTTCTGGCCTTTCTGGTCGGTGCTGTGGCATTTATGATCAGACGCCAGGCCCGTCTGGCCCGTGAAGCCGAAGCCGAGGAAAGGGCCAGAGAAGAACCGGCCGAAGAGGAAGGAGAGGAAAGGCGCCCTCAGAAGGAAGAACTCTCCGACCTCATCAAGGTCGATCCCATGGAGGTAGAAGTAGGATACAACCTCATACCACTGGTGCTGCCAGAGCAGGGCGGAGATTTTCTGGACAGGGTGGCTATGATCAGAAGGCAGACCGCTTCGGAGCTGGGTATTATTGTTCCCCCGGTGAGAGTGCTGGACAATCTCCAGCTCGACCCCGATGTTTACAGAATTAAACTGAAGGGTGTGGAGATAGATAGATTTGAAATCAGGCCCGATCATTATCTGGCCATGGAATCCGGCATGACCTCTGATGATATAGATGGTATTGAAACACAGGAACCAGCCTTCGGCACTCCTGCCCTGTGGATAGAGGAGGATCAGAAGGATGAGGCGGAGATGGCCAATTATACTATAGTCGATCCCCCTTCAGTTATGGCCACACATCTCACCGAACTCATCAAGGATAATGCCCATGAACTGCTGGGCCGGCAGGAGGTGCAGGAGCTTATAGAAAACTTCGAAGAGGACTATCCGGCCGTCGTGGATGAGCTGCTGCCCGACCTGCTCACACTCGGCGAGATACAGAAGGTGCTGCAGAATCTGCTCTGGGAGGGCATACCTGTCAACAATCTCCTGACGATTCTGGAGACGCTGGCAGATTATGCTCCGCGCACCAAGGATACTCAGATATTAACTGAGTATGTGCGCCAGGCCCTTTCCCGTCAGATAACCAGCCAGTATACTGCCGCTGATGGCAGGCTGAATGCGGTTACACTTGACCCCGAGCTTGAGGATGAGCTGGAACAGGCCCTTGACAGCAGTGAACAGGGTAAATATCTGGCTCTTCCTCCCCGGCAGGCCCAGGAGTTAATTGACAAAATTGCAGCTGAAATGCAGAATCTGCTGGAGGTGGGTTATGACCCCATACTGCTGGTGGCTCCCAATATTAGAAAGCCGCTGAAGGAGCTCACACATCGTTCCCTTGAGAGGCTGATAGTCCTTTCTTTTAACGAGCTGGAGTCTGATGTGGACCTAGAAATACACGGGACGGTGAAGTGAATATGAAAGTGAAAAAATATGTCGGAGATAATATGCAGGACACAATTTTTAAAGTCAAAGCTGAACTCGGTTCAGAAGCCATAATTCTCAACACCCGCAAGTACAAAGAGGGCGGTATTCTGGGATTTTTTGGCCGGGAAAAGGTCGAAGTGCTGGCCGGTGTGGAGGAAAATAAAAACCTCGGAGCCAGATCAAAGAGCTCCACTTCCAGCGGTGAACTCGATGAGATTAAAAATATGCTGGAGGATTTAAATAAGAGCTGGCAGCAGGATGATTTTGTCAGAAAACTTGATGATAACGCCGGCCAGCTCTACGAGCACCTGAAAGAACAGGGTGTCCGGGAGGATCTGAGGAAAGATATAATTGAGGAGGTCAGTGAGGGCGAGGATAGAGAGGAAGAGCTGAGACTTCTGCGTGACAGCCTGGTCGATTTAATCGGGGATTGCCATACTGTCACACTGGAGGACAGCCCCCACGTGGTGGCTCTTATAGGACCTACAGGTGTGGGCAAAACGACCACCGCGGCCAAACTTGCCGCCCGTTTTGCCGATCGTTCAGATATGAAGGTGGGGTTTGTAACCGCCGACACCTACAGGATAGCTGCGGTTCAGCAGCTTAAAACATACAGTGATATAATAAATATTCCCCTGGAGGTGGTTTACAGCAGGGGGGAATTTGCTTCCGTACTGGCCGGAGAATTTCGAAATTATGATCTTGTCCTTGTCGATACTCCGGGGAGCAGCTGGGATGATCAGCTGCAGCTGGGCAGGCTGCAGAAACTGCTGACCGCTGAGCTGCTCGATGAGGTGCATCTTCTCATAAGCCTCAACCAGAAGCTGAGCAATATGTTAACTGTGGTCGAGGAATTTTCTCTGCTCAATCCGGACAGGATACTTCTGACCAAGGTCGATGAGGCAACCAGTTATGGAGATATTGTCAATCTGCGCTCTGAATGCCGGCTGCCCTTCTCCTATTACAGCTGTGGACAGGATGTTCCCGATGATATAGAGGAAGCCAGTCCCCGGCATCTGCTGTCACTTCTGCTGGGTGATGAGGATGTTTGATCAGGCCAGCAAATTGAGAAAGATGTTTCCCGGCAGCAAGGAAGGCGAAGATAGTGAAGATGATAAACACGAACCCCCTCCGGAAGTTGAGAGATCCCGCATTATATCCGTTGCCAGCGGCAAGGGTGGTGTGGGCAAGACCAATATCACCGTCAATATAGGCCTGGCCCTGCAGGACATGGGTAAGGATGTTCTGATTCTTGATGCCGATATGGGTATGGCCAATGTTGATGTGATTTTGGGCCTTACAGCCCGCTATCATTTGGGCCATATTTTGAAGGGCAAATGTCAGCTGGAAGATGCACTGATCACAGGGCCTAAAGGTCTCACGGTTCTGCCCGGTGCTTCCGGTATAGATGAGTTTACGGATATCGATATTGGTGAGGTCAAAAAGCTGCTTGACCTGTCCACGGCAATTGAAAGCAGCTATGATTTTATACTGATAGATATTGGTGCAGGAATTCACAGCGGTGTGGTAAACTTTATCAGAGCTGCAGATGAGATTATGGTTGTGTTGACCCCCGAACCTACCGCTGTTATGGATGCTTACAGCCTGCTCAAGGTTCTCTCCGATTACAATGTGGCCTCCAGACTGGATCTGATTGTAAACCAGGTGGAATCAAAAGGTGAGGGGGAGGATGTGACAGGACGTATGGAAAATGCTATCGATGAGTATCTGGCTATGAATGTTGATACATCGGCGGTTGTGCCCTATGATGATGTATTGAGAAAGGCCGTAAAAAAGCAGAAACCGCTTATGGAATTATATCCCAGCTCGAAAGCGGGCCGGGCTTTTAAGAGAATAGCCGAACTCCTGGTTTCCGGTAAGGCAGTGGATACTTCCCGTGGTATGAAGGGCTTTGTATATCGCATGCTCGGTTTTTTCAGGAATAATTGAGTTCTTATTTGAATGAGGGGGAAGCGGGATAAATGAAAATAGATGAACTCAGTGTAAATCAGGATGTGGAGATAGAAGTAAAAAAAGGTCCCTACAGAGGAAAATATGAATCCAGGATTTCTGATATATATGATGAAAAAATTGATCTTCTTATGCCCTATTCCGACGGTGATCTTATCCCCCTGCGTGTGGGCAGTAAAATAATTGTATTTTTTGCCGGGGATACGGCAGCTTATAAATTTCAGACGGAGATTATAGAACGCAGCCGTGAACCGGTTCCTGTTCTGACAGCAGATAGGCCGGAAGAGGACGGAGTTATTAAGATACAGCGCCGCCAGCATTTTCGTCTGGAATTGAGAGAGAGGGTCCATTACAGAAAAGTGGACAGAGAATGGGAGAATATTGAGGAGGAGTTCAGGGAGTCTCATACACTTGACATCAGTGGTGGTGGCATAAAATTGCTGATATCCTCTGAAGAAGAGCTGCAAGAAGGAGACCTTCTGGAGATAAAACTGGAAATTCAGGAGATTGAAGATGTTAATATCATCTCACGGGTCGTCAATGAATACGATCTGAAAGATCTCCCTGATGATAGTGAGGCAGTTGGGCTTAAATTTCTCGATATCGGCAGCAGTACCAGAGATACTCTTATGGGCTGGCTTTTTGAGCAGCAGCGTCAGCTCATGCGCAAAGGACTGCTTTAAATAATGCTAAGACGATTTATGATCTCTGTACTGGTCGGGACAGGAGGTTATGTTCTGGCCGTCCTCTATGGTTTGATAACTTTTCAGCCCCTTCCCGTTGTTTTCTGGAGAGGATTGAGAATTCTTTTGGGGGTTACTGTTTCATGTCTCTTTTTGTTGAGCTTATTTGCGGCCTTGAAGAACAGAGGAGCCAGCTCAAAAGAAGGGCGTAAATTGCGAAACAACCCCCAAAAAGCTGCCAGTCATTATGAAGGAGAGCAGGGGGAGGAAGAAGCAGCAGAGAAAAGCGAAAAGGAAGTAGAGGCAGCTGAAAAGTCGACAGAATCTTCCTCAGCAGAGGAGGATGATGAATTTTCTCCTCTGGACCCACCTGTTCTGGAAACCGAAGAAGAGAATTAGCGGGGTGTAGAAGATGGCTGAAGCCGGTCAGCAGGAACAGATCGAAAACTATGATTTATGGCAGCGCTACCAGCAGGACGGGGATGAAGACATAAGAGATGAGCTGGTGATTGAGAATCTTTCCCTGGTTAAACACCAGGCCAGAAGACTGGAAGCGGTGCTGCCGGATTTTATCTCCAGAGAGGATCTGGAGAGTTATGGTCTGATAGGTCTCATGCAGGCTATAGATAGATTTGACAGTGAGCGGGGGGTGGAATTTTCCACTTTTGCCCGCAGGAGAATTCGAGGAGCCATGATAGATCATCTGCGTCAGCTGGACTGGCTTCCCCATTCGCTGCGGCGTGATGCCAGTGAGCTGGTGGAAACCCGCCGGCAGTTAAAGGGTGAGCTGGAAAGAGCGCCGGAGATGGATGAACTCCTTCAGGAGGTATCGTTTTCCCGGGAGAGGATAAAGAAACTGGACAGATATCTTAATTCCTCCCAGTGGCTCTCTCTTGATACTGAATATGAAGATGCCAGGATGTATGATTTCATACCTGCCCGGCATGAGGGACCCCTCAAGTCTCTGGAAAAAGCAGAAAAAAAGGAGGTATTGGCCGAGGCAGTTGAGAATTTAAAAGAACAGGAGCAGCTCGTTATCAGCCTTTATTATCATGAAGGCTTAAACCAGAAAGAGATTGCTGAGGTTATGGAACTTTCCTCTTCCAGAATATCACAGCTGCACCGCAAGGCAATCCAGAGGTTGCGCGGTTATATAAGCCGGAAGGGATGAAATCAATTAAAATCGGGGGCGGTAATTAAATCATGAGTAAGAATACCGAAAAAAAGACGCTAGAGATTGAAGCAGCTGATGAAGAAGAGGCAAGAAAAAAAGCATATTCTCACTGGCAGGATGAAGAGGGTTTTGCTCCGGAGAGGCTGACTCTGAAGCTGGTCGAGGAAAGATCTGGATTTCTGGGGTTTGGCAGCAAAGATAACCTCTACAGAGCCGAGTTAAAAAAATCTTCTTGTGAAGAACTGGAGAGAGAGATCGAATATCTGGATGAAGAAATAGCTGTCGAAGGCGAGTTTGAGATTGATTTTACCTCCGAAGGTATAATGCTTAGAATCACCGCACCTTCCGGCGGTGGGGAGAAAGTTGATTACTATGAGATCAGAGAGAGGGTAAAGGAACTTCAAATTGAGGATGTTGACTGGGAGGCAGTGCAGGAAAAGATAGATGAACCGGACGGGGAATGGGTGGAGATTGCCCCGCGCAGACCAGAACTGGATCAGGATGCAGAGGCTGAAGTCAGCATAGGCGAAGATAAGCTGAAAGCCACTATTGATTATAAACCCGCTCATGGTGGAGAAGAGCTGACTTTATCGGATCTAAAATCCATACTGGAGGAGTCGGGAGTTGTCTTTGGCCAAAAAGAAGAGGCGCTGCAGAAAGTGATCGAAGCGGATTCAGAAATAAAAGAATATACAGTGGCTGAAGGAGATCCCCCCCGGCCCGGGGAGGATGCCGAGCTGCACTATCATTTTGAGCAGGGAGAAGAGAAAATCGGGACCGAACGCGAGGATGGATCTATAGATTTTTTTGATAGAGACCTGGTGACAAATGTCAATAAGGGTGAGGTGCTGATCACGAGAGACCCCCCAGTTCCCGGGCAGCCGGGCCGGACTGTGACCGGTGAAAAGATCGAGCCTGAATCTCCTGCTGATAAAAAGCTGGTGGCCGGGAAAAATGTCAGGAAGAAAGAAAATAAGCTGGTTGCTGATGCTGAAGGCCAGCCGGTCGGTGAGGATGGCAGGGTATCTGTTACACCGGTTCACAGGGTCCAGGGTGATCTGGATCTCAATGTGGGCAATATAGATTTTGTGGGCAGTGTGGTTGTGACAGGAGATGTTCAGGAAGGGTTTTCCATCAAAGCAGAGGAAGATATTGAAATCAAGGGTAAGGTCTTTGCCGCTGATCTCGATGCCGGTGGAAATATAAAGATTAATAACGGGTTCATAGGTAAGGATAAAGGCACTGTAAAAGCCGGGGGAGATGTGCAGGTTAAATTCATTGAAAATGGCAAAGTCGACTGTCAGGGAACACTGCAGGTTGAAGATGCTGTAATGCACAGTGATGTGTCTGCTGGTGAAGATATCATTATGGGCAGGGGCAAAGGACTTATTGTTGGCGGAAGCGGCCGGGCTGCCAGTTCCATTGAAGCAAGTGTTATCGGTTCTTCTCTGGCCACGACCACAATTTTAGAAGTCGGCATCGATCCTGGCCTGAAAGAGGAGATCACTGATCTGGAAGAATCGCTGGAAGAAAACAGACAGAATATGACCAAGACCAAAAAGGCCATAGATCTTCTGGAGAAACTTCAGGAGCAGGAGGGCGAACTGCCTCAGGATAAGGAGATGATGTATTATAGATTGAAAAAAACCCGAAAAAACCTAAAGGAGGAAAGATCAGAGCTGGAAGAGGAGCTGGATAGTTTGAAAAAGAGATCCGAAACCTCCAGACGCGGCAAAATAAAGGTCAGAGAAAGGGTTTATTCCGGTGTGAGGCTTGTCATCGGGAAAGCCCAATGCAATGTGAAAAAAGAGATCTCTGCCACCGCTTTCGTGGAAGAGGAGGGGCAGATCAAGCAAAAACCACTTTAGGGTGGTGAAGAAAAATGTCCAATCAGCTAAATCCCTATAACCATCTGCAGGCTTCACTGGAGATCAATGAAATGATGCAGAGGGAGAGCATGGAAGCTCAGGTCGAGCAGGGTCTTAAGGGACAGCAGGAGGATATAAAAAGAGCCCGGGAACAGAGAAGGGTTAACTCCAAAGATGAGGTTGAGAAAAAGCTTATAGAAGAGGAAGAAGAGAAGGCCGAGGAAGAGGATGAGCCCTCCGATGAGGAGGGTAGAGGCAGGCATCTTGATATCAAGGTTTAATGGGATGGTGATAGTTATGGCCTGGATTATGCTGGCGGCAGGGCTGGTACTGCTGCTGCTGGGAATTTCATTCAAATATATCAATGTCAGAAGGCAGACGCGAAGTGAGATAAAAGGAGAAGCTGTTGATATTTATAATAACAGAAACTCTGCTTCCGGCACAGATGGTTCATCGGGAAATACACCTTCCGGTTTTGAGAGGACCGTTTCTTCTCCTCCCGCTACCGAGCAGGATAATACTGATGAAGGCCAGAGGCTGCGGGAAAAACAGGAGGACCTGGCCCGGATCAATGAGGATCTGGAAGAACTCATCGAAGAGATCAATGAAAGGGAGAAGCTTTTAAAACAAAAAGTTCAGGGGATAGATCTGGAGGAGCTGGGACAGGCTGGATCCGGCGGCAGCTTTCAGGATGTGCTGGAAGAGGAATCAAAAAATATAGAAGACGAGAATATACCCGCACATTACAGACAGGCGATCGAGCTGAGACAGCAGGGTGTCGAAACTGAAAAAATTGCCGAGAGATTGAATATGGGTGTGCGGGAGACAGAATTGATCTTCAAGATGCATGGGAGTGGGGCGGATGACGATGAAATTTAAAAATTTATCAGGTTTCAGTCTCTTTGATCTGCTGGTGGGCCTGGGTATTCTTCTGATTATAGCCGGAGGTGTTATGCTGATACAGGAACAGTTTGGTTTCGGCTTTCAGGAAAAAGACCCAGCTGTGGATCAGGAGATTGAGGAAGAAGAAATAACGGTTGAGCTTGATGTGACCGAGACGGGAAAATACCCCGCTAAACTAGGAGAAATGGGGTATGATTTCTCTCTTTCAGTCTCGCGTCTAGAACTAAAAGAGGAAGCGGAGCTCGTGGAAGTCTCAATACCCGAAGGGGCTACGGCTCTGAGAGTTGCTGGCATTATGGATGAAGCCGGTCTTATTGAATTTGAGGAATTCACCCGTCTGCAGTTGCTGTTCGGTTTTTCCGAAGATATAAGGGCTGGCACATATACATTTTTAGCCTCGGCCAGCACTGCTGATATACTTGAGGAGATCATCTTATAGCCCGGTGATATTAATATGAGGAGGTGAAATACATGATTAGAGGAATTTATACTTCCGCTTCCAGCATGGCAGCCAGTGAAGCCAGAATGGATACTTTAAGCAACAATGTAGCCAATGCTGACACCAGCGGCTTCAAGAGGGATGAGCGCATAATGGAGTCATTTCCTGAGATGGTAATCCACCGCATGCAGAGAGGTGAGAGTGAAGAGATCGGCGAGCTGGGCAGTGGAGTGGGCATTGATGAGAACTATACAGACTTTTCTGCCGGGCATTTTCAGCAGACAGATGCCCCGCTGGATCTGGCGATTTCCGGTGATGGTTTTTTCGCTCTGGAGACTGAGGAAGGTGTGCGCTATACCCGCAATGGCAGCTTTAACCTCGATGCTGATGGTATGATAGTTGATGATTACGGCAATCCCGTCCTGGGTGAGGAAGGGCCGCTGCAGGTGCTTCCGGAGGAGGAAGTTCATATCGACACAGATGGGACAGTTTATACGGGCGATCTTGAGGTCGATAACCTGCAGATAGTGGATTTTGACGACCCCAATCAGCTGGAAAAGATCGGTGAGAGCCTTTTCGCTGAAGGAGAGGCAGCTGCAGTAGAAGCCGATGGTTATTCGGTGCAGCAGGGACAGCTGGAGGGTTCCAATGTGGAGATCGTCAGAGAGATGGTTGAGATGATCGAGGCCAGCAGGCATTATGAGACAAATCAGCGTTCAATTAGAGCTCAGGACGAATCTCTGCAGCAGGCGATCAATGAGATAGGCAATTTAAGATAGAGGTCAATAAGATGAGGAATCGATAGGATTGGAGATCGTGGAGCAGGATAAGAAAATTAGAAATTTATGATGGCCGGACCCTCACGGGAGGCCATCCGCGGTGCCAACCGACAGAGGCACCGCCACGAAAAAACAGGGAGGATGGTTAACCATGATGAGAGCTCTCTATACGTCAGCTACCGGTATGGAGGCGCAGCAGACCAATGTCGATGTGATTTCAAATAACCTCTCCAATGTCAACACTACAGGCTTCAAAAAACAGCGCACTAATTTTCAGGATCTTGTCTATCAGGAGAGCCGGCATCCCGGCACACCAAATGCCCAGGGCGAGGAAATTCCCGTCGGCACGGAAGTTGGTCACGGTACCAGGGTTTCTGCCACCCAGAAGCTTTTCACCCAGGGCAGCCTGGAGGAGACCGGCAATCCCCTGGATCTGGTCATAGAAGGAGATGGCTTTTTCCAGGTGAGGATGCCTGATGGCACCACCGGATACACCCGTGATGGTGCTCTGAAGATGGACAGCCGGGGCAGGCTTGTCACTGCCGATGGACATCCCGTCCAGCCTGAGATTACGATCCCTGAAGAAGCTACCGATATATCCATTACAAGTGATGGAATGGTCAGCTATCAGCTGCCCGGAGAAGAGGGGATGCAGGAAGCTGGAGAGATCGAACTGGTGAATTTCACCAATCCAGCCGGACTTTCCAGCCAGGGACGCAACCTCTTTTCCGAGACCGATGCTTCAGGACCTCCTGTACCGGGAAGACCCGGTGAAAATGGTCTGGGCACCATAGAACAGGGCTTTCTGGAGATGTCCAATGTGGAGATTGTCGATGAGATGGTTGATATGATAACAGCCCAGCGCGCTTATGAGACAAATTCCCGTTCTATCCAGGCCTCTGATGAGATGCTGCAGACCGCAAATCAGCTTAAGCGATAGCTGGATTTGATTGGATAGGTGAGATATAATAAATTATATGAGATTAAGGTGAATTCATCATGAGAAAGACCGATGTTCTGTCAGCATTTTTCTTTGTAACCATAATTATGATCGCCCCGGTCATTTCTGCAGGGGATAATATGCTCCAGGTCCATCTTCCCGCCGAAGCAGAAATAACGAGCTCCAGGGTAATTCTGGGAGATATCGCTGAGATCGATGGGGCGGAAGAGCACCTGGAGGTTGCCCGGGATTTGGAGCTCGAAACCTTTCACGATCTTCAGCGTGAGAAGGAATTGAGTTCCCGTTTAATCGAGCTCCATCTTCGCAATGCCGGCCTGAACTCCGAAGATCTGATGATAACCGGGGCTGAGAGTGTGAATATAAGTGTCAGAAGCAGGGAGCTGTCTGCCGAAAATATGCTGGCAGAGGTTGAGAAAGAGGTGGAAAGATACTTTGAGGAAAAGCGTCAGCAGAAGAGCGATAATTATCCTCATGGTCTTGATACAAGTGTCGATTTTCTGGACGAGGATATCTCGATGCTGATTCCCGATGGTGAGGTGGAGATTGTTCTGGCCCGCCATAATTTCCTCAATGGCGGCCGGGTCAGCCAGCCGCTGGAAATACATGTTGATGGTGAAGAATGGCAAAGGATGCATCTTCAGATATTTATAGAACATGAATTTAAGGCCAGTGTTCTCCAGGAAGATGTTGCCAGAGATGAGCCGGCCGTTTCAGCTGAACTGACTGAAAAGGAGATTTCTGCCGAAAGATTGCCGACAGAACTGATTTATGATACCGATGAGAAAATTTTCAGGGAAGGTGTTTTCCGCCGCGATTTTGAAGAGGGCAGACCGCTGGCATATGATATGCTGGAACTGCCGGTGCTGATAGATCATGGTGATATTGTCACGGCCAGATTAAATAAGAACAATGTGGAGGTTCACGTGGAGGTAAGAGCACGTGGCAGCGGCCGTTCAGGTGATATCATTACAGTTGAAAACAAAAATAGCGGTGAGAGAATCGAAGCTGAGGTGCTCAACGAAAACATGGTTGAGGTCATAGATGATCGGTGATAAATTTTCGGTGATAATATTATGTTCCAAACCGTGGAGGTGTAAACTAATGTTTGATAGATATCTGCAGGAAACAGCTATGATGCTGGCGGTCTTTTTGGTGATAGGTGTTTTGGCCTCGCCCGCACTTCAGGCCAACTCGCTCTGGTCAGATGATGCAGCTGATATGTACAGAGATAAAGATGAATTTTCACAGGGAGATCTCATAACAGTTGAGATAGATGAGGCGGCAAGTGCCATCCAGGATGCCGACAGCGATGCTTCACAATCAAGTGATGTTGAGCTGCAGCAGGGTCAGGGACTTCTCAGTTTCATAAATCCCTTCAGCGCCGGATACTCGACCTCGGAGAGCGCAGATGGAATTACACAGCGCAGCGGTTCTCTGCAGGCAGATATAACGGTTCAGGTAGAGGATGTTAAGGAAAATGGCAATATGAGGGTGATCGGTGATAAGGCGATCACGATAAATGATGAGACACAGATCATCGAATTATCCGGGGTTATCAGACCTGATGATGTGACTGCTGAGAATACCATAGACTCCCGTTTCGTTGCTGATCCGGAGATAAAATATGAAGGTGAAGGGCTGATAGGCGATAAGCAGGATAGCGGACTGATCAATCAGCTGTTTAATTTGATATTTTAGGCGGTGTAAGCATGAAACCATCAAAAGTCATTAATATCTATAATTTCACATCGCTCATACTGCTGGGAGTTCTCGTTTTTAGTGCCATATCGGTTCAGGCAGCTTCCCGGCATGATCCGGCGGTTAACATCGGCGATATCTCCCGGATCGAGGGAGCGCGCAACAATCAACTTGTCGGATATGGCCTGGTGACAGGACTGGATGGCAGCGGTGATTCCACCCGCAGCCAGGCCACAGTGCAGAGCATATCAAATATGCTCAGCCAGTTCGGTGTGGAGGTGGATCCCGACCAGGTTCAGGGGCGAAATATTGCTGCCGTAATGGTTACCGCCGACCTTCCCCACGATGCCAGCACAGGTGACCGGATAGATGTGCAGGTGAGCTCTGTAGGAGATGCCAGCAGTCTGGAAGGAGGCATGCTGGTCCAGACTCCACTGGAAGCTGCCACAGGGGAGATCTATACTGTAGCCCAGGGACCTGTTTCTGTGGGCGGCCCGGGTGATGATGGTCCCGGCCAGGATAGAGCTCATCCCACCTCTGCTGTGGTTCCAGGTGGCGGTATTGTGGAGAGAACCATTGATTATCAGCTGGATCGCGAAAATGTGACACTTATACTCGATGATGGTAACTTCCGCACCGCCAGCACAGTTGTGGATACTGTCAATGCTCATTTTGCCGATGTCACCGGGGGGGCAGATATAGCCCTGGCTGAGACAGAGAGCCGCATAAATGTGGAGGTGCCAGGTGAATACAGGAACAACATTGTTGAGTTTATCGCCGAGCTGAACGGGCTGGAAGTGGAGCCGACCACGGAAGCCCGTGTGGTTATAAATGAGAGCACGGGAACCGTGGTCAAGGGCCATGAGGTGAGAATATCAACCGTCTCGGTTTCACATGAAAATCTGTCGGTGGAAATCTCCCAGGAGACCACACTGGAAGAGGATAGCGATGATCCCTTTATTGCCGAAGAACAGGAGATGGAAATTGAGGATCAGGCCAGTGAAAACCAGGTTATGTTGATCGAAGGGAGCTCCACAATAAATGATCTGGTGACAGCGCTGAATGCTATCGGTGCTGATGCCAGCTCAATGTCAACTATTTTGCAGGAGATAGACGCTGCCGGTGCTCTCCATGCTGAACTGGAAGTTCGTTAGGAGGCAAATAATGAAACCAATAAATACATCTCCCGGTTCAATCGTTGATCAGCAGCTCAACCAGCAGGCTGAAAAAGGAAAAAAGTTGCAGGAAAAGCTGGAAAGTCAGACTGACGACAATATAGATGAGGAACTGCAGGAAGCGGTCAATAGTTTTGTCAGCCTCTTTGTGGAGCAGATGTTCGGCGCTATGAGGGATACTGTGCCCGAAGGTGGCATTATAGATGGGGGTTATGCCGAGGAAGTTTTCACAGATATGCTGTACGAAGAGATAAGTGAAATGGGAGCCGAGCAGAGCAATTTCAAAGAGCTGAACCAGGCTGTTTACCGACAGCTCGACAGAGAATAACTTCTCCCGGAAAGGAATGTGAAGACATGGATGGTCTGGGCCCGGATTTCAGCAGTTCTTTCTGCAGATCTCAGCCCAAAAATTTAATCTCAATCTGTCTGCTTTTCCTGCTCTGCACAGCACTCTCTTTCGGTGGCGGCGGAGGGAGTCTTTCAGCTGCCGGCCTGGAGGATTTTTATGAAGCAGACAGCACTATTAGAGTTAAAGCTGCAGAGGAGATGGAGAAATTTGATTTTGAGATCGATCAGCAGACGGAGGCTGTGGAGCTGTCAGGTGAAAAGCGCGATATTCCTGCGGGCGATTACAGATTGCGGACTGGAGAGGACAGCTTCACCGTCTATGCTGTACAGGTTTTGGCTGCCGAGAGCCTTTCCAGAGCCCGCGAGATGAAGGACGAGCTGATAGCGGCAGGCTTTGCCGGAGTGAAAATTTTATCCGAGGATGACCTCCATAAGGTTCAGGTAGGAGCTGAATCAACCCGTCAGGAGGCTTCCCGCCTGGAGAATGAGCTGGCCGGCACGGGATTTAGCGGCTGGATAACAACCCGGGAGAGTGAGAGGGAGAGCAGACAGCTTCTGCTGAAAAAAATTTATGAGGACGGACAGTCCGAGCAGAAGCTGAGCGGCAAAAATATAGCGATAGAGGATGATATTTTCCAGGACGGCTATCTCTATCCGAACAGATCAGAATTTTATCTGGAGGAAAAGGGTTTCAGCTTTTTCGGTGAACCTCACATAGATGATGCCGTCCACGGCGGGATATCAGAGCGGCTGGAGTCGAATGACCTGGAGCTTTCCTCCCCGGCACTTGCTGCCCTGAGTGTTACTGTGAGATCCGGGCTGCTCTGG
>Ga0207421_10002690_pt1 | contig 21870 bp, 18 predicted proteins | sample SodLakKL_010_SED_4_FD_187542 | JGI IMG/M metagenome (GOLD analysis project Ga0207421, IMG submission 187542) | Alkaline sediment microbial communities from Lake Tanatar, Kulunda Steppe, Russia - 8KL_010_SED (SPAdes) (version 2) | ecosystem: Environmental > Aquatic > Non-marine Saline and...
GTAGAGCCATATTATAGGTTACTGTGCTGTTTGCATCTATGGACGCGTTTATAGTAGGTCTTCTACATAGGGCATACTATATACTATTCCTCTTTCTCATGTACGAAATGTAATAACCGCATAAAAAAATTCAGGAGACTCATTTACAGGCTTAGGTAGAGTCATATTATAGGTTACTGTGCTGTTTGCATCTATGGACGCGTTTATAGTACTTGTGGTTTCATAAGAAAGAGTGTCCATCCTTGGGGGGTCTCCCATTCATCAACAAGTAGCTAAAATATCTCCTGTTAATGCATCCCCTGTATTATTTTTAATTATTATATCTAAATCATTATAAAAAGGGTCTTCTCCTTTTAATTCAAGTTGAACATAAAATTCAAGTGGAGTATGGTCAACAAGCCCACTTATAAAATCTATAGAAGTGACAGGTCCACTAATAGGAAAATTATCTAATACTCCTAAAGTATATGGATGTATTTTTGTAACTGTAGAAGTCGAAATCCCTCATCCATAATATAAAGCATTATTAAGATATTCAAGTATCATAGGACCTTCTGATGATAATCCGGTACTTTGTTGTATAATATCAAGGTCTTGATTTATTCTTAAAATCATTTTTTATATTACTCCTATAGTTAATCCTCATATTTCTGAGGAAGATATTTCTTTTTCCTTTAAAAGTCCTAAAGTATTTGGGTCAAAATTTAATAATACTTTTCATGACGAAACTCATATAGTGTTATCAGGAGCAAATTCCACTCTTAAAAAATCTCCATATCCTTCTTCAGTAAAAGAATTTATAACTGACATATCACTAGTATCTATTTTACGTAATCCATCATATCACCCAACATAAAAATATCCATCAGAATCAAACGTCATTCCATACATAGCAAAATTTCCGATATCTAATTCCTCTCCAACAGGCGAAAATCCGGTTGTCATTTTTGCTATATTATTATTATTACTAGCATATCCAATATAAATATGGCCATTTCCATCCGCAATTCCTCTCCAACATCATCTTTCATTCGGGTCTTGATAATCACTTATTTTTCCTAAACCTTCATCATATTTATATATTACTCCATCTTCAAATGTGACATATACTTCAAGCGTTGTTTTATCTACAAATATTCATGTTGTGTCTTGTCAGCGATCAATTGAAGTACTGTTAACCGCTGACATAGTTGATGTTGAAATTGCTTTAACATAGGGCCCGTTTGTGGTAAAATATATTTTATTGCCTTCTTTACTTGAATGCATAATTACATCATTGTCTTGATATGAATCAACAATTTCTAAAGTATTTATATCCATTTTAAGTATATGTTGATAGTATGTTACAGCATATAAATAATCATTATCTGAATATATGGCTTGAAAACTGTCTTCATGGGATTCCGAACTATCAATTAAAGTAATGTCATCGGGATCGTATTTTTCTATTGGCCCAAAAGAGGCAGTAAAAACATAATAATTTTCTTCAGGTTCTTCTTCAGGTTCTTCTTCGGGCTCACTAGATTCTATACCTTCCAAATAATATATATATGTCATATCTGCGGTCAAATCTTTGGGAGTATAATCAAAAGATTGACTTGATACAATATTCATATTAGAGGAATTTATTTTATATAAAGTATTTCCATCACTAGAATAAACATAATTATTTAGATATACTATTTTTCTATTATTTGGTGAACTTGCAAAATTTTCTATAACATTACTCATTTCTAAGTTTTGTAAATTTATTTTTATAACGCAATCCCCTCATTCCTCATTTGTTACATAATAACCAGTATAGTTTAGATATCCGTTTACAAAAACAAATCCATTATTAATGTCAAAGGTCGCATCATAAAAAAACGCATTATAACTGGCATCTCATGAAAGTTCGGGGTCAGGATTTGCTATGGCTTTTACATCTATTATAGGCAATCCTGATGACATACTAATTTTATATATAACACCCCTATAACCAATGGCTATAATATTATTTTGATATTCTGCCGCCTTTACTATACCTTGGGGGTCTATTCAAAAATCTAAAGATAAATTTCTTTCATCAACTATTTGTAACGTTTTAGGCTCTACTTTATAAACAGATGATATTATAAAGTTAGATTCAAAACTTGATGTTTCTTCACTTCCAGATGTAGTTATAAGTTTTTTATATGTCATTTAATTTCCTTTATATATTTCCATTAATATCTAATTTAACTATTTTTCAGGGATATTTATTAATCCATATGGTGTATTTAAAGGAATCATCCCTCAACATCTATATTCTGACCATGTTTCATTATCTTCGTGTGTATCTATCAATACATTTAAATCTAAATCATATATTATTATCTGGTCATTATCTGCCGTCCAAATTTTATTTCCTTTTTTTCTCATATCAGTTATGTAATGTGAGCTGTCCAGATATGCAGTTTTTAATATATTTCCATTAGTATCTAATTTAACTATTTTTCTACTATCTCTAAGAATATACATATTATTATTATCATCTACTAAAAATTTGTCATATATATGGTCACGGAAACCTCCAATATATTCACCATCAAATAAATCTACTTTTTCATATATTAAATTACCATTAGTATCAAATTTTCAAAAATTTGTCCTATAAGCCTGTACGCCATATTCTATGACTTCATAGTCATCGCCAAAAACACAAATTTCATCATTATTATTTATGCCTACAATCATAAATGACCATCTTTTACTCGTTGACGTTTCAGGATATTCCCAACTTTCATACCCTCATTGAAAATTACCATTTTTATCAAATTTATATAAATTTACATCTTGATAATAACCAATACCATATATATTATCATTACTATCAAGAGCAATAGATCCTAAATTTTGATTTCAATAATAAGCATCACAATCAGGAATTCTACCTATTGTATATGTTTCTCATAAAAAATTTCCATTTGCATCAAATTTTATTAAACAGATATAACTATCTGTTTCTAAAGTATATCCACAATATTCTATAGTTTTTGTAGAATCATATCTAGGAGTGTTGCCACTTCATTTTGTAATAATAAAATTATTTTCACTATCTATCTTAAAATTAAGAATATTGTTCTGATCATAAGCCACATGTTCAGTACTAGTTCATAAATAATTTAAATTTTTATCAAATTTACTTATTTGACAGTCATATCATTCATCAAGAAATACTATATTATCATTACTATCTATCCCTGCCATTGGCGCGTTTCCACTAGCCCCTTTATTAGACAATATATACATTGGATGACCGTCCATTTGTCAAATCCTATCTTCATAAATATCAGTTCCAAGTGAATTTATAGGAACAAGTCCATGCTCCTTGTCAAGGGATGATAGTGATTTTATTGAAGCAGGAGCTGTTCCTCCTTGTGATGGATAATCAATTATGCCTATAGCTTCTATATAAATTGGCTCTTCAGGAATACTTAACTCTTTACTAGTAAAGGTATATATATATCCATCATTTGCATGAACCACACATCCTAACTGCTCATGCTTGTATTTAGTTATAAATTTTTTATATGTCATTTATTTTCCTTTATATAATTAAAACTATGGACAAGTGCCTCATTGTGGATGTAAATGGTCATCTCCTTCAAACCCTGACCTTGCAGCAAAAAATGTAGGATAATAATCAATCAGTGTAACACACCAACCAGATAAATTTTGACTAAAATTTGTTGCACCATTAAACATATTAGTCATCTCGGTAACATTACTTGTATCCCAATTTCCTATATCTTGATTGAAAGATTCTGCTTCATAAAACATATAACCCATATTAGTAACATTACTTGTATCCCAACCGCTAATATCCTGATTGAAATTTGTAGCACCATAAAACATATGACTCATATAAGTAACATTACTTGTATCTCAATTTCCTATATCTTGATTGAAAGATTCATTATATTGAAATGTTCCCAGCATTCAAATAACGTTGCTTGTATCTAAATGACTTATATCCTGATTAAAATATTGTCAATTGAATGCATCACTCATATCAGTAACAAGAGAAGTACATATTTTAGTAAAATCCTCTTCATTAGGGTTCATATTACTAAGCATATCATCATTTATAGCTGTATATGTTACACCATTTACTTCACCTGTATCGCCGGGATTGACCTTTTCAGTATCACAATAAATAATGCCGCCTTCTTCTCAGAATAATAGTTCTTCTTCAGGTTCTTCTTCTTCAGGTTCTTCTTCTTCAGGTTCTTCTTCTTCAGGTTCTTCTTCTTCAGGTTCTTCTTCTTCAGGTTCTTCTTCTTCAGGTTCTTCTTCACCATCATGAAGTGTAATCAATTCTCCTTCAGTCGTTGATATATAAAGGGTTAATGTTTCGGCTCCGCCGCCAACAACAATTTGTACATCATCTCTTTCTATAGCCTCAACAACATATGTTCCTCCAGATAATTGTATAGTATAATCAGCTGATGGTAATGTATCTGTTCCTTCTATGTCTTCAAACGTGATATGTCTTGTTTGTCCTGCTGAAATAAATAAATTAGTCATAACTTCTTCTATTAATACTTGTTCTGTATCTAAATCACTTATAGTTAATAATATATCTAATTCTATATCTTGGTCTGCTATATTAGTTACAGCTCCGTATACTGTAATTAATTGACCATATTCGGTCACACTTCCCATTTCTGGACTAAATATTTGTATTCTATATCCTGTTTCTACACCGTCTGTTATGACTCTTATAGATTCAGCCCAAGCACTAGAACCATAATTTTCACTATTATGTCTTACCCTAAATACGTATTCAATATTATAATTTAAAGCCTCTTCTCAAGGTATTTGAATTTGTTCTAAATTTTCTGTATCATTTATTGAACTTCATACCAATGTTTTATTTAAGTCATTCAATCTAATTTCTCAATCACTACTTACATGATTATCAGTACCCTCATTTAAATCCATAGGATTTGTTTTTAGTAAAGGGTATATATTTAGTATTGCAGCTTTAGCCATTTTTTTCTCCTTTAGTCTTCAACATGTGAAATAAAGATAATATCTGTTTCGGGTTTTGATTTTCTTGGATATGAATTAAAATGATTAAATTTTAATTCCTTTTCATATGTTTTTTCTCATCTTTCATATACATTTAATCTATTATTAGAATTTTTTGTTATTATATTTCATATGTTATATAAACCAGAATAAGTTCCTTTCTGTTTCAATAACCATATTAATCTAGTAATAAATCATCTTTTGGCATCGTCGTCAATAAATTCTATCTTTTTGAAATCCACTCCAAAATATGAAATTAAATATTCCAAACATTCATCTAGACAATTAACAGGATCTATTAAATTTCATATATTTTTTTGAGCATGATATACCTCATTATATATCATATCAAAATTTATATATACAAAATCTTTTAATTTTTTTGTTTGTTGGTGTGGAGGTATACAATCTACTACATAATTTCATATGTTATAATGGTTTATATATCACTCATCCCCATCTTTATGGTATATTTGACCTATATATAATAAATCTTTATTATAATTAATTAATTTGTTAAAATCAAAAGATTGATTATATTTATCTGATATATGGTTATATCCAACCTCTTGCATCCATAAATGAAAATGACTATCATTTTTAAAGTATATTTTTGTTCCGTTATGTAATCAATCACTATCTGGTATGGTAATTAAAAATCTATTATCATCTTTTAGTAATTTTTTTTTGAAGGTGAAAGAAACAGGTATTAAATTTTTGTTTTCGTCTTCTATATAAAAATTTAGTAAATCTGTAAGTTGAACAAATATAGCATTAACTCTGCTGCCTACTATATATGAATTTTCAAAATTAATATTTGATTTATGTATATATTTATCTTTATATTGTTCCGTAGGGTTTATAAAAACAAAATGTATATAATTTTTAAATATAAAATGAGGTATTTCACTAAATTGCATAATTATTCCTCTATAATAGTAACAAAATCCTCAATTAATTTTGGAAATTGGTCTCTATTTAATAATATTCCTCTTAATCTGTTTTCCATTTCCGAAGAAAAGGATTCTTCTATGTACATGGGGTATTTATTTTCAATATTAGGTTCAAATATATATTCCGGTTCTGTATTAGTAGGAGTGCATAAAAATTGATTTCTCATTACAAAATTTTTTATACCCTTTGTGTTATTAAATTCATTATCTGATACATGAATTATATAATTATGTATATTTCTAAAATCAATTATATCATTAAATTCTCTGTTTTCAGGACTAAAGTATTTTTTTAATTTCCCCATAATATGATTATTAACTAATTGTTTAGAAAATCCAGTTTTATATCTAACTCCAAATTCAAATCCAAAATGAACAAACTTTGGGGCTATAAAGACTTCTTTGGTATTTATATATTTTCTGGGCTCTAAATACAATAAAATATGATTTTTAAAATCTTCATCATACTTCATTGGTATATCTAGCTCAATTCCGTTTCAATTATACGGAATCCCATATACTAAATGGTCATCAAGTATGGGATGTACCGTTATATAAACATTATTTGTTATTTGTCCCATAATATCCTCTATTATCCTATTATTTTTACAACCGTATTTATAGCTATAAATGTTGTTAGTTTTATTGTATCTTTATCTAAAGACTCTATTTCTATATCATTTGTTACTTTTCTAACGTCCAAATCCCAGCATATTACTGAAGGGAAATCATTATTAATATCATGATGTACATTATATGAATACTCATTTCCTGATAATCATTCGGTAGCAGATATTATTTGTGTATATGAAGACGGTATATTACCACTCAATTCATGGGTATGAGAATCTTCATATACAGTATTATGTGAATCTCTACTAATAGATGTGGGAGTTCCAAGTATAATAGCCCTTGATTCTGTGATATCACCACCACCAAGCATACCATCTCCTGCTGATAATTCTACAGTACTATGATCAATGTGTTCATTTTGATCATAATTTATTTCACTATGATTTATATCACTAGCACTTAATGATATAGTCATGCTTTCTGTGATATTGCCACCGCCTGATAATAAACCATCTGTATATACAACCACTTCACTATGGTCAATAATTCTATCATGAGATGTATAGTCTAATATATCTCCTAAATTTTTTGATTCTCACTTTTCTGATGCTGAAAAAACTAATATATTATGTTCAAGAGGCTCTACTGCATCTACATCATTAACATCATTTATATTCGCATCTAATGATATAGTTATATAAGTAGCATTTCTTTCTGTATTAATACCTGTATCACCAGTTATAACAACATCCAATTCTGCTGTAACATCATCGCCGGTATCTTCAAAACTATCTTTAATTTTTCAATATAAATAATTATCCTTTTCTTCTAATTCACTATGAATCTTTTCAGCACTTCATAGGTCTATATTTTGTGTACCCGAATCGTTTATTTCTCTATGGATAGTAATATCACTTACGTGGTCATAAGCAAAAGAAGACCATTCTGTATCAAAATCTATAGCTGTACTTTTTATGAGTACATCATTACTACCTCCGCCTTCTGGAACAAATTGTCCTATTTCAAATGGTGGAAAAATATTTATTTCATCTATTTCACCATAAGACAACTCTCCTTTTTCCCATTTAATTTTAAATTTTTGAGTAAAGGGATATCCGTTTACTTGATCCCTATAATCAGCAACAAAAAATTGAAAAAAACCAGAAGCGTTTGTTATTAATTGAGGCGATTCACTAATAACATCAGATCCATGTTCACTAGTATATACTACTACATCATTTTCTGTACCAGCTTCATATATAAAAATCAATGCGTCCTCGATAGGTTCTCCTGACGCATCAACCAAAAATTGTCAATAATGATATCTATTAGACATTATGTTACTTCTCCTTTAGTATTATTTATATAAAAGTCTTTGATATTTTTAAAAATAAATTCATTTCAAATTGTTTAGGCTTATAGATACCATAAGTATCAAATTCTACCAAAATGTTACCATCATTATTTATTATATAGAAATCTTTTATATTTACATCATCTATAATATTTTCTTCTATTTTATAAGTTATATATATATAATCATCATCATCGTCTATATTTATAGTTGGAAATTCATTATCGCCTATTACTAGTAACGAATTAGCCATTTCATCATATAAATTATCCAGATAACCGGGCTCATAATATATTTTAGTTCTTCCTAGACTATGTTTAAAAAATTGCGGTTCATATGTACTAATTCATCTATTGCTTGTATCTATTCTCGGAGAAAACAGAATTTTATAAATAGGTATTTTATTAACCGGAGAAAACATTTGTCATAATTCATATAATGAATCTATTATATCCTTAGAAACAATTGCGTTTTTTTCTAATGGTTCTGTTGATAAGTCCATTTCAATTACATAAAACAAACTCATTCTCCACTCTTCTTCATCTAATCATAAATTATTATAAAATTTTGTATATCATTTTTCTCCTGCTCCAGATTCTAAATCCTCATATTCATATAATTTTGTATACATGATATCCATATAATCAAATGTTGTTATTATAAGGTCTTGTATCACTTCATATGGGACGCCAACATCGACATATACATTAAGGTCTTGTATTACTTCATATGGAAGTGATGTATCTATTATTCCATATTCTGAAAGTATAGAAATATCATGAATATCTCTATCTTTATTTTCATATCAAACTATTTCACCTTCATTTTGCCCATCTAATATGTATTCTGCTATTACTTGTGAATCCACGGAAACTAAATTATTGAAATCACCTTTTATCAATAATGAAACATTTGAATTCATGGTATTATATATTTCATCTATTATCGGCGTATTACCATCAAATATAACTTTATAAATTTTATTTGTCGTTTCAGAACCTATATAAAGAATATTTCCTATATTAACAAAACTTGATGGGATAATATCATCTTCCCCATCCTTAAAATCATAAGACTCATTAACGCTCATATTTCAAGTAGAATGTCTTAATATTTTACCGGGAGATATAGAATAAAAAGGAAAATCAGAATGTCTTAAATAGATAAATCCTTGAGTAATAGCAGCATCTGTATATGTTCCAGAAAGAGACAAATCACTAGTATGATTTCTAGATACATATCCTTCACCTATAACATAAAAATCGCCATATTGGTCAGTAAGAACATCATAAATTTCTCCATTAAGTGTTGCTGAATTTTGAGAATTATCTATAGTTACAATTTCTAAGGTATCTGGATCTACTATAGAAAGAACTCTATATTCATCATCGCCAACTGTATGTGTTGCCTGTGCTATTAGATGGTTTGTATAGTTACTATTCTCATCTGATTCCCATTTCATATAAACAATCTTATAATCATTGTTTGTATAACTATGGACTATGGAAAAATCTTCTGGATCAATTTTAAAACTAGTATGTCCGTCATTAGTTTCGGCAGAAAAATATATATATCTATTTCCGCCAATTACTAAATTGTTGCCTCTTAAATGGTCCCCTGTTACAACGCCATCTATAGTCAATTGTTTTTTTACAGGACTTTCTTCCTCAACTCATTTTTTTTCAAGTATTGGCTGTGTTGAATCTTTATACAATTTATATATAAATTCTGTAATTTCATAATTAGCCGGCTCTATTCATGTAACTTGGTTATCGTGTCCATAATATGAATGTATAATTTCAGGTCCATTAACATCAATGATATCTACTTGGTCGTTATAATCACCGCCTCATAAATATCCATTTTTATCTATTAACAATGATCTGTATGATCAATTGTTTGACCAAACTTCAGAAAAATCTGATATATTAAGTTTTTTTGTCCAACTATATCCAGATATATATAAATAGTTATTAGAATCTATGGACATGCCGGGAGCACAATCTCCGACATCTAAGCTTAATTCGGACTCCATTGTAGATGAATTTACTTTATATATATATTCTGAACCGCCGTAATCTGGGCCTGTATATAAATAGCCATCATGATATAATAACATTCTTACATGACTATTTCCAACATCAAAATAATCTACTAACGACATATCAGAAGGGTCGATTTTGGATAAAATGCCGTCAAACCCGCCCGAATATATATATGTCCCATCATTAGTTATGGCTCTTACGTTATTTGTATGTCCTGTATATTCATCTACATATGATAAATCACTGATATTTAATTTTTTTACATCATTATCTGTTCCTATAAAAACATAATCACCTAATATTGTTACACACCTTACAGAATTAAATGTATAATTGGCAACCTCATTAAATGTTATTATATCAATTTTTCTAATTGAGGAATCATATGACCCTGTATATACATAACCATCTTTATATGCTGCTGCTATAACATTATCTGTATGTCCTGTAAATTTTTGAAATTCTTCATAAGTATTTACGTCTATTAGATGAACGCTATTATCTAAACTAGTCGTAATCATCATATATTTTTCTGATTTATTAATCATTTAATACATCCTTATAAATTAATATTGTCCACTTGATTTACATCCATCAGATCCTCTAATATGTCTAACGCTTGGTCAATTAGTATATGATGCATTATCAAGTTCATCTGTATCCAAAAATTCATCTCTCAAATAAGATGAACTTTTAGTTGGATTGTCTATCCAATGATTTAATCACCATTCTCATCCACCAAAATCAGGCAATCTTCCCAGTCCAAATGGCAATGGGGCCATAAATCAATCAAATATTTGAGCCATTCAATTTCTATGTTGGGATGTAACAGGTATGCCCATATGTTCTAATACGGCATTATAAAATGATGTAGATTCTATCATTTGATCAATTCCAAATATACCATATTTCCTATAACTGCCATCAAAATAATCAACTGAGCCCGGAGTAACAAATGCCAATTCACAAGTAGGCTCTGGTTCTATAGGTTCAGTTGGTGTGTATCTTCCTTCTGCATCTATTATTCTATCTGCTTCAGTATATACAACAATACCTGAAGGTGTATCTCATCCACTAATATCAGTAAATTCAATTGTATAGTTTTGTCCTATAGTAACGTCATCTCATACATATCCATGTGCCCTAGTAGTATGATAAGGGTCCGGCTGCCCGGGTGTATATGTAGGATCATTTAATTTAGCACGAGCATTATTTCTAACTTCGGATGGAGAACTAGGATTTATAACTACTCTGATACCAGCATCGGGCTCTGGCGGTGGTGGAGGCGGTACATATGGCTCACTATAAGTACCTGTTACTAATACTTCCTGACCAGCTACAACATTAACAGATTGTGCCCCGGGCGTATCTCATCCACTAACATCGCTAAATTCAACTGTTACAGTTCCTTCATCTACTCCTGTAATAGCTTCCATATGCCCCATTCAAGCAGAATCAATAGTTACGATTCTCCATTTTCCTGTTCCTTGGACATCAGATGGTCTTAATTCCCCACGAATAGACCCTGTGGTTGGCTCTTCATATTCATATTCTCCTTTTGCTTGTACAGTTTCGTTTTCAATAACATCTATATAATTATTGCTTGGAGTTTCTCATCCATCTATATCACTATAAACTACTGTATATGAGCCAGGATCTAAATCTTCATATCTATATCCATCAGAGCGTCATACTTCATCAGAATTTAATTTACCTTTCGCCCCTGCTGATCTAGCACCACTTGGCTCAATAACAATTCTTAATTGGCCTGTTGGAGGACCTTCTCCTGCAGTTACAGATAAATCAGGGGTTAATACGTAAACTTCTGGCTCAACTGATTCATATTCGCCAGTTATCTGCACTTCTTGTCCTGCTTGAACCTGTACAAATTTATTTTCAGGTTTAAATTGACCATCAACAACTTTAAATTCTACATAATAAGATCCTTCACTTATATAATAAGGTTCATCTGAATGATATTTTCAAGAATGTTTGGATGTTATCTTTCCTGCCCCTCTATCCCTTATACCTGTTGGTTCAATGTTTATTTTTAACCAACCTTTTGCTATTGAATCATCTGAATATATGCCTTCTACTACTGTAGTTTCATCAGTGTTTATTCTTACTTGTTTATTTGAAGGTTCTACATATCCATCAATTTCTTCATATTGAATAAATGTAGTACCAGACGGCAAATCAATTGTATCGGTGCTTTGTCTCCATTGTCCATTTATTATTCTTCATCTTGCATAATGAGATACTGCTGTTGGACTTATAAGTACCTGTAATGACCCATATTCTTCTGTTTCGTCTTTATAAGCGTTCCCTGTTACTTCTTCAGCCCCTCTGCCTATATATATTTCTTCTTCTTCAGGGGTTATTCATCCATCTATATCTTTATATTCAATTGTATAAGTACCAGAAGGAAGTTCATCATATACATAATTATCATCACGCCATTCTGTTTCTCACGGAGCAATAATTCTTGCTTGTCCTCCTTCGTTTCTAGCCCCTGAAGGTCTAATATGTATAGTGATAGATCCTAAAACATCTAGTATATCTTCATATTCTCCGATAGCAAGAACCTCTTGTCCTGCTTCAACTTCGACCTCAACTAATGTCTGTTCTATAACTCATTCCGTTTCATCACCGATTTTTTTAAATTCGATCATATGAGTACCGGGGCTAACATCGTAAACAGTATTATGTTTACCTCAATCCTCATAACCAACAGGTCTTCCTGCCCCTCTTTCTCTAATATCGGGATGGTCTGGATTAACATATATTATTACACTTCCTAATTCTGCTGTATAATTGCCCTGTACAGGCAAAGTTTCTCCTGCAACAATATCTACTTGTAATGCGGAAGGTCTTGTTCAATTATCTATTTCTTTAAATTCAATCGTATAGGTTTTAGGTACAAGATTTGTATATATATATCCATCATCCCTTCAATCAAGTTGACCTACAATTCTTGCTTGAGCGCCCGCATTTCTTGCTAAACTAGGCTCTAATGATATTAATAAATTACCTACAGTTTCTTGATCTTCTGTGTAAGAAGCTGTAACAACTCTTTCTACATCAGTTACAGATATATCCATCATTAACGAAGGCCTTTTTCAACCTTCTATTTTTTTAAACTCCATAGAATAATTACCTGTATCTAAATTATGTCAAACATAATTATGAGGCCTAAATTCACTATCGATTCCTAATAATCTAGCAACTCCTGTAGGGTCTTCTTCAAATATTTCATCAGGACCATTTTCTATATAGACTCTTATGGAACCTTTTGTTTCATCTATATATTCACCTATGGCTAATATTTGTCCTGTTTCGATTTCTATACCAGTAACCAACGAACTTACTAATTCTCATCCTTCTACAGATTTAAATTCTACATTATAAGTTCCTGGCGGTAAATTTTCATAAACATATCCGTGAGGCTTAAATTCCCCTTCATCATCTACAAGTTTTCCTCCGCCATTATTTCTTACATATTCATCGTCTGGATCTAATCAAATCATTATGGACCCAAAAGCAATTTCTTGATATGTTCCTATAATTAATGACTGTTGATTAGGATAAATTTGCACAAATATGTTACCCGGCTTTTTTCATCCATTTATAGTCATAAATTCAATTTCATATTCACCTTGAGCTAAATCTTCATAAATATATCCATGCGTTCTTCAACTAGTATCGCCTACCAATCTTGCCCTTCCTCCTGTTCTTGCTCCGGCAGGATTGATGTTTATTCTTAAAGAACCTGGCAATATTTCTTCATAATTTCCTATAGCTATAGCTTGTTCATCCTTAAATATAGATATAATTAAATTATCGGGCGTATATCATCCTTCTACATCTTGAAATTCTATATCATATTTTCCTGACAACATATTTTCATAAACATGTCCATCGTTTTTTCATTCTTCTCTATCTATAAGTTTTGCTTTACCTTTTTCTTTTATTTCTTCAGGCTGTAAATCTATAACAATAGAACCATAAAGTTCTAAGGGGTCTGATCATACATTCCCCTTGATAATATCTGGATGAGATTTTAAATGATTTCTATAATCCTCTACATTAACATTTCTAATTTGAGATAAAATATTATATTCTGATATATTTTTAATTTGTTCTATAGTTTCTGGATCTGAAGAACCATAACTTGGATTATTGTTTATTATTTCTATATAATCCTCATCTATAGGTGTATTGTTTATATTTATTAATCCATAATCTTCATAAATAAAATCATTTACTATAGGATTTATCATAGGCACTTCTTTTATATCCAAAGAAGTGTCTTTATTAAAGGTATTTGTAGTTACGTTGCCATTTCTTCCTAATGTATTATTAAATATAATTGAAATTCTAGCGTCTTTATTAGGGATATTATGTGATTTTGAAAATAGTATATTACATCTATTGAATTTATCGTATTCAAGTATATATACCTCGTTTAATTTACTTAATGGGGTTGCATATTCTTCAAATATTTCAACTCTTTTTCAAAGTTCACCATTAACATAAACTCATGGGTCTACACCAAAATCAATTGTTCCTATAGGTATCAAAATTCTATTATTAATGATATTTTCTCCTGAAAATATTTTAATTAAAGGAGTCCCTTGTCTTACAGTTAGATTAAAACTATATTCATCACCTTCTAAATTACTAGGGATAACAATAAATTGTTCTTTTACTGTTTGATAAGTAATTTCAGTAGGGCCTTCATACAATCCACTATTTATTTTATATCAAGCCGGAATAAATAATTCATCACCTTTGGATGGTAAATTTTCATCTTCATCATCTACTTTTATTACAACAGTTAAAATTAATGATGCTGATATATAACCTTTTGGATTATATCCTCTTATTGAAGCAATACTGTGCATAGTTTCATATACTTCTGCACTTTGTGGGTATATATTTTTTACTATCTTATTTGAAAAGTAAGTTGACATATCAGTTAGATATGATACTAGCTCGATAAGCATAGTAATGTTTGAACCTTCATAATTATAATCCCTAAAGGTATCTGATTCTTTCATTAATTCAGATAATTTATTTTTGGCTGAATTAAAATCAGTTTCTAAGTAAGATGGTATCAAATAATTTTTCATAATATTAATATTCCTTTACGCTGCTTTTATAATTTCATCTATTATATATGGGTCAGGGCTCATTATGTCCTTAATTTTAAATTTTAGAACAATATGGTACTGTCCTTTATCGGCCTGTGGAGTTATTAATAAATCTTCTATTATAACTCTATTGTCTCATGTTCTTATGGCCTGTACTAAGGCATTTCCTATATTTCTTGCTGTTGTTTTGTCTATAGGTTCAAATAAATAATCATATAAATTAAAGGCAAAATTAGGTAAACGTCTTCTATTTCCTCTATTTGTTAAGAATATATTTTTTATAGACATTTTTACAGCGTCTTCATCTGTATAATCAAAAACATCACCATCATGTTTTTTCTCTAAATTTATATCAATATCTTTTCATCAAGTCATTTTATAATATCCTTACTATATTTATATAATTTATCCACCAGCAAAAGAATCTGGCGATCCTGTTACAACATAAGAACCACAAGTTATTAAATCTCCTACACGCCCTATAGGTTGTCCATTTACAAAAACCGTACTACTCCCTACGGCTAAATTTCCTGCATGTACACTTAATCCACAAGCATGGGGCGCTCAAGCATCCCCCATTCTATGTATTGGAATTCCATTTACATAAGCATCGGGAGACCCTTCTATACTTGGACGTGGATGAAAACAATGATGTCCTGTACATAAAGATCCTAAATGCGCTATAGGTGGCATAATTAACTCCTTTTATCAATTTCTTCCATAAATTTTTCTACATTTTTTGTTAAATTTATAAATACGGAAATACCAAAAACTCCTATATATGTGGCTACAACAGGAGGCGCTGTTCCAGGCACTACACCTGTAACTGTTACGTCAAGTTGTCCTAATGTATATTGAGTATCTATATACCCATTTTCTTTAAGTTCCATGTTTGTAAGATAAGGGGATGCTGTCGGTGACGGCAATTTATCCCAATCATCTACGGTATATTCATTATATTCTGGATCTAAATAAGAAATAGATTCTATTTTAGGAAAAATATCCTCATTACTTATATAATTTACTTCTAATACAGGACCATTTTGTTTAATTTCTATATTTTTTATTTCTTCTAATCGTATACCTTCAAAATTTCAGGTTCATAATGGTCCTTGTAACGTTGTTGCTAAAACTCCAATTCCTTCATAACTATTTTCGTTAGTATTTATAACAGTATGGGCAACATTAGAATGAGGCAATTCAAGTTGTCCTAAAAATCCATCAAAAATATTTTGTACTGAAAAGGCTATTCATGGATCTACCATTATTAATTTAATTCCTTTATATCTTCATATTCAATTTCTGGCGTAATAGGATGAAATGGTTTATGGTCGTTTATCTCAAGTCTTTCGCCTCTTAAATATAATGTTTTGTGAGATTGAATTTTTATATCTTCATCAGATTCCAAAAATACCTTTCCTTTTAATTTTATAACTGTAGTATATGAAGGATATATTTCTAATTTTCCATTAACATACTCCACAACACTACCATCAGGATAAATTTTAATATTTTTCAATAATTTATTTATAAACCATTCACTTATTTTTGATAATGTATCCTTTTTGGCCATTAACATATTAATCTCCTTAAAAAAAATCTTCTGGGGCTTCGTTTTCTTTAGATACTACCTTTTTAGAATCCTCAATCCTAGCCTTAGATTCTGTTTTTAAATTTTCATAATCGCCGTCTAATTCTTCAACAGTATGTTTGACTTCAGGCCTTATATCTGTGCCCTCTAAAAATTCATCTAAATCAAAATCTCCTTGAATGGTAAGTCCAGCAGCATCAACAAAATCATTAATTTCTTCATTATAATCATCTATTTCTTCTATAGGGATACATTCAGCATCTGCCATACATCCTAATATCTCATCTGCTTTATTTATCATATCGGATATGCCTAATTTATCTAATAACTCACTATATTCTTTTGTTGCTCCTAACATATCCAATTCAGGAATTCCGTCAGGCATTGAATCGCTAAGATTTTTAGCCAAGTTGTTTTTCATATCATCTAAAGCATTCATAATTCCATCTAAACAAGATCCTGCAAAAGAATCTCTCATATCTTCGACCGTTTTTACTTTATCATCTATATCTCGTCTAGATTCTCTTATATGATCTTTTAATTCATCAACATCTGACATAGGCTCATTTGCTCTATCATTTATCATATCTTTTGTTTCATTAGATTTATTGGTAACATCACGACGCGCGTCTCTTATCTTTCTTGATTCTTTTTTAATATCATTATTTAATTGTTTACATGTTTCTGTTTTCATATATATATCCTAATTGATATTTACTATAGATCCATTAACATTTACTATACCAGATGCTATTATGTTACAATTTGCCCCTACATTTATGTTACAATTTGATCCTATATTAACATTATAATCTGTTCCAATAGTAACATCTTTATTAACGCCTATAGTTATAGAAGAATTTGTGCCTATATTTTTTTCTTCATTATTTCCTATGTCCAATAACCTGTCATTCCCTATTTCTTTTTCTTCATCATTCCCTATTTCAGTATATTTATCATTTCCAATTTCGGTATATTCATCATTTCCGATTTTTTTTGTTTTATCATTATCTATTGTTGTATTATCGTCATTGCCTGTGTGTTTATTGAAATCCTTTAAAATTATATCATACCTATGGCCATTATTTTTTATAATTTTATTTCCTTCATTATCTATTTCTATATATGAATTTGATGGATGATATATATGTAGTCTTGGGTCATCTGATGTATCTATTTCAATTATCAATCCACTATGGGTAGCATATACTATATTATTTGGATATTTTTCACTTGATTTTAAATAATAAGAATCGGGCTCACTTCAATTTCCTTGTCCTAATGCTAATTGAATACCCTTATCTAATTTACTTTGTTTATAATCAACTATAGTATCACTTGATTCGTCTCTTGACAATCTATGCCAATCAGGCTCATTTAATCTATTATCAGTAGGATATTGTTCATTAGGGTCACTAAATCCATGCTCGTCTTCATATCCATGATTTTTATCGGTAGGCAATCCTGGCGCACTTGCAAAAAATCTTGGATTTAAAATATGCCCATTTTCAAAAAATAAAAAAACATGACTTCCTTGTAATGGAACTGTCCATCCTCCAAACCCTGATACACTGCCTTCAAAAAGACTTAATGCTGGCTCGGCTCATGGCAATTCATCTGTAGGAATCCCATTTAAATCATCCTTTTCTTTTATTTCAGTATGAACCCCAAATATTCTTATTTTACATCTTCCCATTTTTTCAGGATCATTATTTTCTTCAACTACCCCTCTATAAATGCCCCATAACTTATCTTCTGGTGGTTGAAAATCAATTGGATTATTTTTTAACATAATTTATTCCTAATTATTAGTCTTTGCTGATGAATGTAGAGCAGTTATATCACTATCTCCATATCCATTTTTTATTAATACCATTTTTTGTCTATATGTAGGTCTTGTATGTCCATCAAATATATGAGTTATTGATTTTACTAAATATTTTCCATGTAAATGTTTATTGTAGTGTTCTTCAATATCACCACTAGGCCAAAATATTTCTATCATACCTCCGCAATACCTATCCTCATGTCCTCTAACTGTTATAGATATACATTGTTGGTGAGCATATTTTTTATTTCAATTGTTATGAAAGATTGTATCTATCTGGCCAATATCAGATTCGCCTATTGTTTGATAACTTACTCTTTTATCAGATATATCAGGGAATAAAGTTTTTTTCCCTAATATTGTTTGTCTATCAACGCTTTCAGAATATTCAAATTCTTTATGTATAAATTGCTTTGTTTTAGAGTAATATCCCTTCTTTACTCCACCACTTAAATGTTTTAATGATGTCATATCAACGCCTGATATAGATCATTCTAAAATTTTATTATAATAAACAATATTAGGGTCTTGAAAAATATATTCTCCGTTACTTGGAGGCATCATGTCTTCATTCATTAATAAAGATTCTAATGTTATAAAATTAGCACCATGAGTATTATTATAAAATAAATATCCCGGCTCCCCTCCTTCACTCCCTGTTGCTCTTTTCATTAATCATAATAGAGTTGTGTTTACATTTCAAAATGGGATATAAAAAAATTCTAACTCTTCGTTAGTGTCTTCAAATTCTCCCCATTTTTCTATATTTAGATAATGTTTTCCTATAAATTTAACAATATCAGAAATTTTTTCTTCTTTTCATGATCTGGAATATTGAAAAAAATTCATCATAAAGAAAGATTCTTCAGCAAAGAACAATTCAATAATTTCAATATTTCCAGTACTTGAACTTACTTGGTCTATTTTACTAACTTTATATATTTTAAAACTTAAATGTTTTTCTTCTTCTTCACCATAAACCACTTTTATAACTTCATTTCCAGTAAGAGGACCAAATTCAAAAATTCCTCTACCATCAAAAATTATTATCTTTCCGACCATAGTAAAAGAAAAGATATCTTCTATAAAATATAATTGTTTTATTTCAGCAGCGTCTAATGTTATTTCTCCTGTGTCCATTGATAGAGCAACTGTAAATTCCCCTGTATGTTCTTGAGTCATTATAATTCTCCAACTTGTTCTACTTCTTTTAATAATTTATATATATATACAGGTTTTAAAATTTTCAAAGAATCTCCTTCATTCAGTTCTTCAAAAGGGTTTATAACATCATTTGTTGTTGCTATAACCCATCATAAACTATCTGTTTCATAAAAATTATAAGATATCGTATCCCATCATTGATCGTTTCCAATTTCATATAAAGTATAGTATCTTTTGTTATTAAATACATGGTCTTTCATCACATAACTTCTAAAAATATTTATAAGTAATTGATTTTCATCAAAATCCTTTAATATTTTATGGAGTTTTAAAAAAGAAGTATTTTTTAATTTTTGACCCGTTTCTTTTCTAAAAGTTGTATTCGTTGGTTTTATAGTCATTTTTACCCCCCCACTCTAACTAATGATCCTTCTCCAAAACTATCTCTATATAATGGTGCGATATCTTTAAATGTTAATGTTAAATCTGTATGTATAGGATATCCATTTCTATATGGAGATTTTCACGTAGGCTGAACCGCTGTTAAAGCGGCATATTCAATATGTATAAATGGCAAAGGTTCTGTTTTAATTTCAAAACATGCTGGAAATTTTATTAATATTGCAGAATCTTCTTCCATTTCAGGACAAGATAATTCTTGTAATTCTCTAATAGCTTTAAAAATATCTTCTGCTGTAGTGTTATTATCATAATGGGCCAATGAAAATGTAAAGGTATATTCTCTCCTATTACTATCTCTATAAACTAATGGAGAATCTACTCTTCAGCCCATTGAATCAACTAAATTTATTTCTCCTATTTCCTGAGCGCCCCTTAGTAAACCAGACCTACTATCAATTGTTTGTTGTCCTTCTGGTATTCCCTCTAGAGCTCTTGATATTTTATCTTCTGCTGACCTAACTGCCTGATCTCCTATTTTTGAAACTTTATATAAATTTGCTGCCTGTTGAGCAAGTCTGGTTGCTATAGATTCATATTCTTCTCAAGTATGAACAACATTTTCAGAAATTTCATTAGGAGCTAAGAATAATCAATCATTTATTTTAGATGTACCGATAGGCGTATTATTACCCCTTACATAACCACTTTGAGTAGTTATTTCTTTGGCCACAATTGACATTGATAATATATCCTTATCAGACAAATGTATAGGTATTAAATTATGTCCCATTTCTTCTCCTTATAAAGATGACCCTAGTGTTGTTTTATTCATGAACACCATACCAAAGTTTTCAATTTCATCGGGGGATTCGTTCATAACTCTGTTTTGGCCAGAATTGACATTTTGGCTATTAATAATTGATGTATTTATACTTTTAACCATATTATCATTATTCTTTCTGTTATTTTTTACTTCTTTTTTCATTTCTTCTAATATTTGATTATTAATTTTTGCACTTTCATTCATCACCTCTTTTTGCATTTTATATTTTTGATTTTCAAGAGATAATAATTCAGAATTTAAATATATTATATTCTTTAACGATTCGTTATCCATTTTTTGAATGTTGGAAAATGCTTTATTTATTTGGGACTCATTATCATCTTTTACAATATCATCAACTCCTAATCCAACCGCTCTTAGTCCTCTTTGAGCAAAATTAGGCAGTTTTTCTCATACCCATTCCTTTACTTGATCCCATCCCGGCAACATCCCTTTTATTCATTCAACTATTCTTCTAGGAATTTCAAGTACCGAAGATAGGGCATCCATCATTGCTGACATGCCATCATCGCCTAATCTTTCGGATATTCATTCTTTTACTTTACTTCATGACGGTAAGGCATCTTTTATTCAGTCAATTACTTTACTTGGAATATTAAATACAGATGTTAGTATAGATTTAAACATTCCTATAAAATTTGTTTCTTCATCAAAAAGACTTGTTATTCACTCATATGCCTTTTGAAATGGGGTAGTAATAGTATTTCATACAAACGATATGCCAGATTTTATGTTGTTTAATAATGATTGAATAATTCCACTATCATCATCACTAGTAAAATTATCAAATAAATTATATACTAATCTAAATGGCCATGTTATAACACCTCATCACATTGATATAGCAGTTTTAATACCGCCAAGGATAGTACTAAGAATACCGCTATCATCTTCACTAGTAAAATTGG
>Ga0207421_10002691_pt1 | contig 21869 bp, 22 predicted proteins | sample SodLakKL_010_SED_4_FD_187542 | JGI IMG/M metagenome (GOLD analysis project Ga0207421, IMG submission 187542) | Alkaline sediment microbial communities from Lake Tanatar, Kulunda Steppe, Russia - 8KL_010_SED (SPAdes) (version 2) | ecosystem: Environmental > Aquatic > Non-marine Saline and...
GATAATACCCGCTTTAGAGTCATCTCATGCCTTAGCATATGCTATGGATATATCTTCTGAGATGGATCCTGACGAAGTCGTGGTCGTGAACCTATCCGGTAGGGGCGACAAGGATCTAGAAACGGTAAGAGGTGTGGGATATGATAAGTAGATCATTGATCCCATTTATCACCGCAGGTGACCCGGACAAAAAAAGCACTTTAAAATTTTTGAGATCATTGGATAGATATGCAGACGCCATCGAGTTGGGCATCCCGTTCACCGATCCCATGGCTGACGGACCCACCATCCAGGATGCGGTAAAACGCGCCCTGGAGAGCGATACGTCCATAGATGATGTCTTAAACACGGTCAAAGCATTCAGGAAAACCTCCAACACACCCATAATTTTGATGACCTATTACAATCCAGTTTACGTTTATGGTGTGGAGAAGTTCGTGGACTCTGCAGTCCGTGCGGGAGTCCATGCAACCATCGTTGTGGATCTACCCGTGGAAGAAAGTGATGAGTATTTAACGGTCTGTGCAGAGCATGGACTGGGGAACATATTTTTAGCAGCGCCCAACACCGGCGAAGAAAGGCTGAAGAAGATAGATGAAGTATCCAGCTTCGTTTATCTAGTATCCAACTTTGACATCACCGGTTCTAAGAAAGGTGTATCCGAACTAACATGCTCTGCCATCGAACGGACCAAGAAAAATTGTGTTAAACCGGTCGCCGTCGGTTTCGGTATCTCTGAACCATCCCATGTGGAAGAGATCATGTCGGCCGGGGCCGATGGAGTAGTAATCGGCAGTGCTTTGGTAAAGTGTATAGAGGAACATGGGAGTGATGCCGGCCATTTTCTAGAAGAAAAGATGAAGCGATTCAAGGAGGTAATGATTTGAGCTTGAATGATGTATTAGAAGAAGAGATCGAGAAAGCTAGCTTGTTCGACCCGTCCAATGGTTTAAATATTCGAAAACTTAGTCGTTTTAAGGATCACCATGGATTTGGAAAAACAGATGATGAAAGGCGTGATGCCCCACCAATATCTTTCGCCCGGAACACTGGGATCAAAGAGGGTCATCTAAGGGTATTCCGAGGACTGTTTTTACGAGCTTTGAACCAAAATCAAAAGGTACTACTGGAGTGTGTCGATGGTAGCCATCCTTCGCTAAATTCTCTGCTCAATGAGATAAGTGATAATATGGACACTCCCCTATCAACTCTTAAATTAAATGCTCGGATTTTAAAAGATCTAGACTTGATAAACTATGGAAGTAAAAATGATCCGGAACCCGTCACCTTGACTTCTCATGGTAAGATGGTCCTGGATATAATCGAAAGAGCTGAGGAGTGATGTACAGTGGATGAGAGGGTATCAGCGGTAAAAGACGCAAGATTCGGCAGCGACTTTGTGATGATAGCGGGACCCTGTTCCATCGAGAGCAGAGATCAATTGATGGAAACCGCCAGGTTTTTAAATGAATTTGGAGTCGATGTGCTGAGAGGGGGAGCTTACAAACCTAGGTCCTCTCCATACTCCTTTCAGGGCTACGGTGAGAAAGCACTGAAGTGGTTGAAGGAAGCCGGAGATCGGTATGATATGGCCACGATTAGTGAGATCATGGATCCCCGGAAGGTGTCGATGATGTGTGAATACGTGGATATCCTACAGGTAGGTGCAAGGAATTCTCAAAATTTCGATCTTCTAAAGGAAGTTGGGAAGACGAGTAACCCGGTATTACTCAAACGAGGTTTTGGTAATACCATCGATGAGTGGATCCAATCCGCTGAATATATCTTGAGTGAAGGTAATGAGGATGTTATCCTCTGTGAAAGGGGCATCCGAACATTCGAGCAGTCCACACGATTTACATTCGACATCTCTGCGGTTCCGGTGCTCAAAAAGAAAACGGATCTACCCATCATCCTGGATCCGTCACATGCCGCAGGGGAAAGGGACCTGATCAAACCACTCAGTAAAGCAGCTCTTGCAGTCGGTGCGGACGGGATAATGGTCGAGGTACATCCACGGCCGAAGGAAGCCTTGTGTGATGGGAAGCAGAGTTTGAGATTCGAGGACTTCAACGATCTGATGCTGGACCTTGCACCATTGATGACCGGATGTATTCGATCTAGAGCATCGATCCGAGCACCAAAGGCGGTGTGAACCATGGATGTGGGGATAATCGGATTTGGAAAGATGGGAAGAACCTTTGCGGAGATCTTCGGCTCAAGACATCGTATCGGTGTTCACACCTTAGGGACCCAACCTAAAGAGTATGATACTTACGATAGCATCGGTGGTCTTTACCACTCGTGTGATATGATCATCCTTTGTACACCTTTAGATGAAACCAAGCGAGTTCTCCAAGAGATATCAGTGCTTAGATCCACTGCAAGAAAGATGGTTTTCGACATATGTACGTTCAAGAGCGGATTGAAAGGAACCTATGAAGTATTGTCCAAGCATAATCATGTTTGTTCGGTCCATCCCATGTTCGGCTCCGGTATTTCCGATCTAGAAGATCAAAACATAATACTGACACCCATGAACGATAGGGACGGAGACATCGAACTAGTTGAAGATTTTTTTAAACAGTTCGGAGCCAATACCACTCGGATGGAACCGTCTGTCCACGATCAGATCATGATGGCGGTGATAGGGGTACCCTATTTCATCTCTCTGCAGTACCTTAGTTATGTAACGAACATGGAAGAAAATCTAGGATTGGACATGGACGAGATCGGTGGAACATCCTACAAGCATATGAAGGTTTTATCTCAGTCGATATTACACGATAACCCCTCTTTCATCCACGAGGTCTTGGATGCGTCGGAGGAGTGTATACAGGAGTTTATCCGCGTCCTCTCGGATAACCGACCCGATCTGGATTCGTTGGTAAGTGATAACAAGGACGAGATCGATGAAAGCTATAGGTTGCTAAACGAGATGCTCGAAAGGAAAAATTGATTAACGGATGAACGAAATCTTATCATGGTTAAGATGTACCAAGCAAAAATATTCGACATCAAGACCTTCGCGGTTCATGACGGTCCAGGCATAAGGACGACGTTCTTCTTCAAAGGCTGTCCCATGGAGTGTGTTTGGTGCCATAACCCCGAGGGGATTTCTATGGAGGATGATCTCTTTTACTATCCCGACAGATGCATCGATTGTGGAAGATGTTTAGATGTTTGCGAGAGGGATGCACTACGATTACAGGGGGGCATACATATCGATAGGAGTTCATGCGATAATTGTGGAGTATGTGCTCACCGTTGCCCATCTGGTGCTCTGCAGACCGCTGGATATATGATCACCGTAGAAGAGGCTATGGATATCATAAATCGCTACAGGGTTTTTTATGAAACTTCGAACGGCGGTGTCACATTTTCAGGTGGAGAACCACTGATGCAGCACGAGTTCTTGACAGAATTGGCCGAACGATGTAGAGAAGAGGGGATCCACGTTGCCTTGGACACATCAGGCCACGTGAAGCCGGATATATTCACCAAGATCATCCCACATATAGACCTCTTCCTCTACGATATCAAATCCATGGATGAAAGTACCCATAAACAATATACCGGGGTATCCAACCGATATGTGCTGGATAATCTAAGAACCCTTTCAGACAAAGGAAAAGATAGCGAAATATGGATCAGGATGCCATTGATAGACCAGGTGACTTGTGAAGGATCCAATTTATGTGAAATCATCGACTTCCTGTCCGAAATAGATTGCAGCGAGGTTTATTTATTACCACACCATGACGTGCGTGAAAAATATGAGAGGCTTGGTAAGGAGTACTTTGGTGATGGATTAATTCCCCCTGATAGGCAAATATTGGAAACGATAATGGACAGATTCATATCTGAAGGATATACTATTAAGGAGGGTGGTTGATCTGTGTAAAACAAGGTCCGATGGAACATCGGCGGAAGCGGAGATGGAAGCCAGGAGGTCGTCCATCGATCCCTTGAACGTGCGTATAAAGAGGTTAAGGGAGGAGAGCGTGGACGAAGAGGTAGAGATATCTTTTGAAAGAGCGGAGCTTATCACCGAGTTTTACGAGGAAGAGTCGATGGAAGAACATCCCAAGCCCATACAAAGAGCTCTCGCCTTCGAGTATCTGATGAACAACGTCAGCATCCCCGTTGAGGAAGGTCAGCTGATAGTAGGGTCGAGGGGCCCTGGACCCAAGAAAGTACCGACCTATCCTGAGGTATGCTGCCATGATGAAGATGACCTAGAAGTTTTGAACGATAGAGAGAACAATCCCTATAGAACTGATGAAGAGGGCAGAAAGAGATACCAAGAGAAGATAAATAACCATTGGGATGGAAAAACTGTCAGAGATAAAATTTTTAGGGAGATGGATAAGCAGTGGATCGACGCCTATGAAGCTGGGATATTTACCGAGTTCATGGAGCAAAGGGTACCCGGTCATACCGCCGGAGGGAGCCGGATATTCGATCGTGGATTGATGGGGATGATCGAAGATATCGAAAGTCGGGTGGATGAGGTGGATCACGAACTCCAGGCGATGAAGATAGTCGCGAAAGCCATGATACGATATGCTGAAAGATATTCCACGAAACTTGAGACCATGGCTGATGAGTGCGATGATGTGGATAGAAGGGAAGAACTCAAAAAGATGTCCAAGATATGTGAAAAAGTTCCCGCACATGCCCCGGAAACATTTTGGGAGGCTTTACAACACTATTGGTTCATCCACGTGGGGATAACCCTCGAATCTAATCCATGGGATTCGTTCAGTCCGGGCCGATTGGACCAGCATCTGTATCCTTTCTACAAGGATGGGTTGAAAGATGGAGGGTTGGATAGAGACTTCGCAAAGGAATTATTGGAAGCTTTCTGGATCAAATTCAACAACCAACCAGCCCCTCCCAAGGTGGGTGTAACCGCCCAGGAAAGCAATACCTACAATGATTTCACGAAGATCAATATAGGTGGTTTGAGGGAGGACGGATCCAGCGGAGTCAACGAAGTTTCGTACATCCTCCTGGAAGTACTGGAACAGATGCGCACTTTGCAGCCGAACACCGCGGTATTGTACAGTGAGAAAATATCGGATGAGTTTTTGGATAAGGCCTTAGAAGTCGTCTCGCCCGGTTTTGGGGAGCCACCTTTCTTCAATCACGACGAGATAGTCAAGATACTGCTGCGCCAGGGTAAGTCTATAAGCGATGCCAGGCAGGGTGGTGTCAGTGGATGTGTAGAGAGCGGTTCCTTCGGTAAGGAGGCTTACATACTGACTGGATATCTCAATCTATCGAAGATACTAGAGATAACACTCAACGATGGGTCGGACCCGATCACCGGCAAGGATGTCGGGATCAAAACAGGCGATCCTACACAGTTCGATACCTTTGAAGAACTCTATGGTGCATTCATCAAGCAATCAAAGCACTTCATCGACATCAAGATCAGAGGGAACGACATCATCGAGGAAATATATCACCGTGAGATCCCGGTACCTTTCATGTCCTTGTGGATAGAGGATTGCGTTTCCACAGGTGTGGATTATAACAGCGGGGGCTCGAGATACAACACCCAGTACATACAACTCGTTGGATTAGGCTCTGTGACCGATTCCCTGGTATCCCTTAAACACAACGTTTTTGAGAAAGAAAAGTACGGGATTGAAGAGGTATTGGAAGCTCTATCCACGGATTTCAAGATCCATGAGACCATGAGGCAGGAGTTCTTGAATAAAACTCCTAAGTACGGTAACGACGACGATCGTGCAGACCAGATCGCTGTAGACATCTTTGATGATTGTATCGACGCCATCGAGGCATATCCTCCGACGCCCATAAGGTCAGCTTCCCGTAGGGTATATGGCCTCCCTACCACCGTTCATGTTTACTTCGGTGGTGTTTGTGGTGCGGCACCTGATGGCAGGCTATCTGGAGAGCCGCTCTCCGAGGGGATATCACCGGTGCAGGGGACCGATAAAAGGGGGATCGCAGCGGTGTTCCGTTCCGTGAGTAAATTGGACCATGTAAGGTCCGGTGGGACCCTTCTCAACCAAAAGCTATCCCCGGATCTTGTACAGGACGATGTAAGGGACAAACTCAGGGATCTGATGAAGGCCTATTTTCTCATGGATACCCACCACGTGCAGTACAATGTTGTCAGTACTGAACTCCTTAAAAGGGCTCAGAAGTACCCCGACGAATTCAACGACCTCATGGTCCGGGTTGCAGGGTACAGCGACTACTTTGTCAACCTGCCCAAGAGCCTACAGGACGAGATAATCCAGCGAACAGAGCAGGGACTTTGACGGAACCTATAACATCTCCGCAATCAACTCCGATCCGGACTTGGGCGATAGATAACTCAGTGGGACATCGAACACGGTCACTGCTCCTTTGTTTCCCTCACAACTCAATCGATGGACGGCCCGGGCATAGGCGACCAGAACGCTGGCGGTGAATTCAGGATTACTATCCAATGCCAAACGTAGTTCGTAAACATGCTTGTTATCTCCGTCGGTGCCGGTATTCCCGATACGGATCACAAAACCACCGTGGGGCATGCCTGAATGATCATCTTTCATCTCGCCTTCAGATATGAAATTCACATCTGTGGAGTACTTCTCAAAGTAGTTAGGCATGTTTTTGATCTCCCTCTCTATCCTGCCCGTATCCGCATCTTCTTCGGTTACAACATAACAGACCCTTCTATGCCTGTCATGTGAGGGTAGATCGATACGTTCCCCCGCTCTCACTTTTTCGACGTACTCTTCGATAGGGATGGTATATTGGACGGCGTCCGAAACACCTTCTATCCTGCGGACCGCGTCAGAATGGCCCTGGCTGACCCCGGGTCCCCAGAATGTGTGATTGCTCCCTCCGGGAAGTATCGACATCGAGAACATACGGTTCATGGAAAATACACCCGGGTCCCAACCGATGGATATCGCACAGAGGTTATCGTTTTTCTCGGCGACTCCGTTCATCTCGTCATGATATCGAGGGATATCCTCGTGATTGTCGTAGCTATCAACGGTGTTGAACAAGCTTGCAAATTTTGGACCTTGTTCAGGTAGGTCCGTAGCTGATCCTCCACACAGCAGCATAACATCGATCTTATCGATGAATTCTTCTACTCGATCTACGCTGTAAACGTCGATACCCTCAGCGACTACTTCCTCGGGGTCTCTTCTTGTAAATATCCCCACAAGATCCATGTCCTGATTCTGTTCTATCGCTTTAACAGCACCTTTACCCAAGTTTCCATATCCTACTATACCTAATCTTATCATCTATTTCACTCCGTTTCTTCATATATTTGTTTACTCGTCAGGTCTTCCATGGTTTCCGCTTCCCTTATCAGTGAATGTTCAGACCCGTTTATCAAGACCTCTGCGGGTTTGAGCATGGAGTTATAGTTGGACGCCATGGCAAAACCGTATGCTCCTGCGTTCATCACACCCAATATATCTCCTTCCCTCAGCACCGGTAGATCCATTTCTTGACCTAAGAAATCAGAGGATTCACATAACGGACCCATGACATCGTACGTTTTCATGTCTCCATCCACACAAGCCGTATGGATGATGTGATGGTATGCACCGTACATAGCCGGTCTTATCAGGGTGTGCAGTCCCGCGTCCACACCTGCAAGAGTTTTATTCTTCGTCTTTTTTATAGTGTTCACTCTGGTTAGAAGGACCCCGGCATCTCCGACGATATACCTTCCTGGCTCCATACAAAGATAGGGATCTCCCAGATCATATCGTTCTATCTTTTCTTTGAAGCATCCTACTACTTCATCGGCGAATCGTTCCAGGTCCATCTCCTTTTCATCGGGTTTATAGGGTATCCCAATTCCTCCTCCAATATCTATGAATTCGAATTCGATCCCTGTTTTGTCTCTCACGTTTCTCACGATGCTCATCAATTTCTCTGTGGCTTTCCGATGTGGTGTAGGGTCCAATATACCTGAACCGATGTGCATGTGTATCCCGAATCTATCGACTCCTGCTTTTTGAGCTTCTGAATATGCGTCTACTATATCCCGTTCAAGGATGCCGAATTTTGTGTCATCACCGGCGGTGATCAGATGTTCATGTGCCCCGGCACCTATGGTGGGGTTCACCCTCATGGATAGTATCTCAGGGTGTGTTTTATCAAGGACCCTATCGAGTAGAGATAGGGAATCTACATTTATGATCACTTTGGAATCTATCAAGTAATCAAGATCTCCATCACTCACGTTCGTACCTGTGAATAGTATGTCCTGTGGACGGAACCCGGCTTTCAATGCAAGATATATCTCTCCAACGCTGACGGTATCCAATCCTGAACCCTCTTCCTTCAATATTTTGAGTATCGAAAGGTTAGTGTTCGATTTAGCGGCAAAGTGTATCCTGATCTTATCATACCTTTTTTGTAAAGCATCGTACAATCTCCTATAGTTGTCCTTGATCCTGGTTCCGCTGTAAACGTACACTGGAGTCCCATATCTATCTACTATGTCATCGACCGATACTTTTTCGATATTCAGCTCTTGATTTCCTTTATCATATATTTCCGGGATCATTTCAAACACCCATGGTTCCTTTCAGTGCATCATCTTGGAATATGTCCTCTTGAGGATCCTCGATGAACCTGTTTTCTAAAGCATCGACAGCCTCTGCAAGATAATGATCATCCAGGTAGATGCAGATGGTGGCTTTACTTGTAGTCACTTCGATCATGTTGATCTCTCTACCTGATATTTCATCCGTTATCCTGGTCACCCATCCCGGGTCGTCCACGAACCTTGGATGTGTTACCTCCAGCATGCCAACACCTTCCCGATGACTGATAGCTTTGAAGGAGGCGATACTTCTGTGCAGCTCAGGGAGCAGTTTTTCTACCTGGAACTCACCGAATATCGTTATGGACCTTTCCCCGCTGCTTATACCACTCACCCCCGCACCATCGATTGCTGTAAAGATCGAGCTTAGGTTGGCCGCATCAAGATCACATATCACGGTTACGGAAGAAAGTCCGTTTTTTTGCTTTATCTCCATGTTCGAAGAAAATTCTCCTATTACTCGGGTACCTCCGTTATCTAGATCATCTTTTGAGAATGGAACTATCCTCAGTGACTGACCCGGTAATTTGTATTTCAAACCCTTATGGTGCACTATCCGCGCACCTCCGTGGGCCAGGGCGAAAAGTTCCTCGATATGTATCTCTTCGATAGGTTCACATCTCTGTACCAGTTCCGGATCTGCTGTGAGGAGCCCCTCAGTGTCTTTGACCAAGATCACCTCGTCGGCCTCAAGACAATTACCCACGACCAGTGCGGTGGTATCACTACCACCTCGTCCTAATGTGGTGATACATCCACCGGGATCCGTTCCGATGAAACCGCATATAACCACTATGGACTCACCTAGATGCGGCTCCAAGTATTCTCTCATCTTTCTCCTGCAGACCTGCAAGTCCGGAGTTGCGTCCGTACACCTGCTATCGGTTATGATAGGCCACCCCTCCTCACCGGGGAGGAAACAAACTGATTTCCCACCCAGCTCCTTGATGGCAGAAGCGAAGACCTTCGCGCTCGTCTGCTCGCCCATGGATATGATCTCAGCGTGATCTCTTTCGCAGACATCTAATTGGGCAAGTAAGTTCACCAGTGTGTCCGTCGTTTTACCCATGGCCGAAACCACGACCACGATCTCATCGTGATCGGAATCGACGACCATCTGTGCGGCTTTCTTTATACGTCTTCCGGAGGCTAGGTCCGCCCCCCCGAATTTGATTATCGCCCTTCTACCCATCCTCAACACGTCCATCCTAATACATCATCCAAGGAAAAGACACCTGGATCATCATGTTCCACTGCCCATCTAGCCGCATACAATGCACCCTGAGCGAACACCCTCCTTGAGAATGAGATATGCTCTATCTTTATCATCTCGTCGGGACCTGCGATGATCAGATCGTGGATCCCCGGTACACCACCGGTCCTCACTGATAAAACCTCCAATTCACCATCCTTCCTGGGTGAGAACCCTTCTCTTCCACAGACAGTTCTGGTATATCCTCTCGACTCTGAAACCAACTGGGCTAACCTTTCCGCCGTCCCACTGGGTGCATCCTGTTTTTTGTTGTGGTGCACCTCGGTTATGGAGAAGTCGTAGTCATCCGGTAAAGCGCCGCATGTGTTCACTAGTCTGTACATGAGATTTACTCCAAGGGCGAAGTTCGGTGCGAAGACTGCCGTCACCCTATCGCCGATCTCACGGTGGATCGTATCCAACTGTTCCGCCGTAAAACCTGTGGTTCCAACTACCATGTCGGTCCCGGTTTCTGCCACCAGTGGTAAGTTGGATAACTCCGCGTCGGGCGTTGTGAAGCTTATGTACACATCGGCTTCTCCGCATGCTCGAGATATCTCTGAAGGAGGATCTATCCTCACATCGCTTTCTCCTATACCGACTTGTCGAAGTGTTTTTCCGATGGACGGGTTGTCTTCCGTCTCCACGGCACCGACAACCCGGTAACCACCCTGTTCCGCCCCCTCTATGATGTTCCGTCCCATCCTACCCAGGGCACCTGCAACACATATGTCAATCATAACAAAGCCCTCTACAGTATCTATCATCGTACAGTCGTTCTTCTAGGTCGACATCGAAGAAATCTTCCACTGGGGTCAATATCTCCGGATCCTCATTGTGAACTTTCCTGGCACTCTCTAGGACTTGCTGGATACCCTTCGACGTCATCTTGCCTAGAGGTGGTCTGCAGGGCCCTGCGGGCATACCCAATATATCCATGAGGGTTTTGTACGGTAAAGGGTTCCGGGCCCGACAAAGGACCTGGCCGTACGGGGTGTCCTCTCTAGTAGATACGGTGACCATGCTTGTCAGAGGCTCAAGAGCTTCATTGATCTCCCGAGCTCTCAGCAGGTCTCCCGTATGGATCGACTCTATCATCTCCTGCACAACACCTGGAGCTATGTTCGATGTCACTGATATAGCACCGTTGGCCGATATATCTTCACTGACCATCATATCGAATGTTATACCGTCGTCCCCGGATAATATATGGAAATCCGTACCGCACAGTTCCCTGGTCGATCTCATATTCTCCATATCACCGGTTGCTTCTTTCACAGCTCTAACGTTATCGTATCCGTGTTTGAGCACGGCTAGGTCCTGTGGATAAAGCTGGGTTCCACTCCTTCCCGGGATAACATAGGGTATGACGTCCAGATCGGGAAATCTTTCCGCCACGGGCGATATGTATTCTTTTCTGATCTCTAATGAACTGGGACCGTTGTAATACGGATCGACCAGTAGGACAGCATCAACCCCTACATCATCAGCGTGGGCGGTGGATCTAAGTGCCTCTTGAGAGTTGTTACTACCCGTTCCTCCGATGGTAGCACATCTGCCGTCAACATATTCTGTGACGGATTGGATCACCTTGTTGTGTTCGTTCCAGTTCAAAGTACCGCTTTCCCCAGTCGTCCCAACGGCCAGGATCCCTTTTACTCCACACTCTATCTGGAACTCGACCAGCTTTTGCAATTTATCGTAGTCTATGTTACGATTTTCGTTCATAGGTGTTATCAGCGCAGTGCTGCATCCTTTGTACATTTCCATGTTACCACTGTTTCCTTCCCATAGTGGTTTGATATATAAGATTTTCGATTAGAAATTACGATATACGTAAAATAAATACGTTAACCGTGAAATTAGATGGTATGAAACCTTTTTTCTTATCTACCTTTATGGGCGAAATCGATAGGCGTATATCGGAAATACTCATTAGGGATACTAGGAAGAGTTCCTCCATGGGGATGATTACGTTTCACCCCAAGAATCGCCTCAGGTTAGCAGCTCTCTGTATCTGATCACTCATGAAATCGTCATTACCATTTTTTAAAGCACTTATAATCTGTTTTGTGATCTCTTTGTGTTGATGATTTATGTTCATCTCGATCCCCACATCTTTTATGGATTCATCCAACCCTTTGGGTACAAATGGACAGTCCTCGTTGTAATACTGCAAAGCGGCTCCTAGATCCTCGTCAAAATGTATGTATACCTCTCGGATATAATTTAGGTCACTTTCGCTCAAAGCGTTCAAACCCAGGATTTCAGGCGGCAATCCGATGGAGTACAGGGATGCTGTAAAAGTAATGGCCCTTGGGAGTGTTATACCCCCCATGTCTCGTGAATATCCAAATAATCCTACATGGAGTTTTCTTTTTCTTCGGCTGGGTACATATCTTGATACCTTATTGATCACAGATTCTAGCAACGCGATATGTTTTCGATACTCGCAAGAATACTTATCTATGATCTCAAAACCACGTTTTTCATCTATGACCTTCGGTGGGCTGGTACTTCTCTTTTTTAGCTTCATGATCCCTTTATTAACATCTTCAGTCGGATTATCGTATTTGAATGCCGATTGGATGGTGAATGTGTGCACGCTCGGATAATCCTCCACTATCTTCTCAACGGTATCTGGCCTAAGGTTTCCTCTGAATGGTGCTGAACCGACTCCCAGGATGGGATATATCTCAACCCCTGTGTCTTCGGATAGTTTCTGTATCCGCTGTAGGGCTATCTTGTTCAATAGGATCGCAGGGATATTACCATAGTTCATTGCCGTATCCGATCTAGCTAGAAATACCCTCTGCTGCTCTAAATTCTTATCTTCCAAATACTTTTTTGTTATATCATATACATTTAGCATGTTTTCTTTGTCCTCAAACAAAGGTATCACATTGATATGGTCTGGCTTGAATTCGCCTATCCATTCTGCTATTTTCATCCCGCCTTCAAATGACTTTGTCTGTTTACCGATGACAAAATCCTGGTAATACTTGTATATCCTGTCCAAACTATCGGCGGATGTGGTCATGGGTAAGATAATTTCGAAGATCGGGGGCTTGTCATCACCGTAAAACAGTTTAGAAGTGTCGAAAGACCTAGGAATACTTTCAAGAGTTTCGATGAGTATCTTCGCTTCAGTTTTTTCTATGGCTGGATTAGGCACTCTAAATGTGATGAATACGTCTTCTCCGATCCTATTTTCCCAAAAATAATCTTGGTATCTCGACAGTAACTTTTTTACAACATAACTGTCTGCTTCCTTCCCTTCACAATCCCACATCTGCTCATCGGCACCTAGGTGGGAAAATGCATAGTATGCTTCTTTTATTTCATCCTCTGCTCCGATCTCCGAGTTCTCAGCAAAGAACGGGATATGTACGTTGTCTGGATGTTGTGTACTCATACATTTGGGAATTTTCATTTCTTCACTTCCTTATGTTTTGTATCTAAATTCAGCGAATCTGTTAGTTCCTATTTATTATATTTGGGTTGGTATACCTATCTACGAAGTTTGAGATATCCATGATTTCAGTTCAGGAACGATGTACGTTTATCGTTCATCGGTGTAATCGCTACTGTGCTGCATCCTTTGTACATTTTCATATTACCAATGATTCCATCCCATAGTGATGTGATATATAGCTCTTCCGACGGCAAATTACGATATTAGTATTATATATGCGATATGCGTGAAATAGTAAAGTATAAAATCTACCTTCCCTACTCATCGATATGGACGAAATCGATAGGCGAATTTTGAATATATTAAGGGATGATGCAAGGACCAGTTATGTCGATATCGCTGAAGCGGTAGATCTGACCGAGGGCGCCATCAGAAAGAGGATGGAACGTTTGAAAGAAGATGGGGTGATCAAAAGATTCACCATAGAGACAAGGGCGGATGTGGAAGGCATAGTGATTATAAAGGCGGACCCGGCTCGGACGAAGGAAGCTGCTGACGAGATAAAGGCTCATGCTGAAAGAGTTTACGAACTATCGGGAGAGTACGACATCCTCGCTTGGGTTCATTCGGATGATCTAGAAGGGTTGAACAGCAAGGTTGACAATATTAGGGAAACTCCCGGCGTCTCATATACCTCAACGTTGATCAAATTGAAAGAGCATTGAGCTCAACATTGTACAAAACTGTACTCATAAGTATTAAATAAGACATCTTACTTGTAAGGTCTATGCAGCTAACGGAAAGGGATCTAGTTTGGCGTTCGTAGGACATTAACAGCATCGCTGCAGAAATTTTTTCAGGAGTTGAAAAAGATGTATGACAAGAGATTCGAAGCTATAGCCCTAGGGAGGACTATCGTATGACGCAAGATCATATCGTATTATCTCCCTATGAGATGCCCGATAGATGGTACAATATATTACCGGATCTTCCCAGACCTTTACCTCCACCCATGGATCCGAAATCCGGTCCATCCCGGATGGAGATGTTGCCACAGGTATTCAGCGGTAAGGTACTGGAGCACGAGATGTGCACCGATAGATATGTTAAGATCCCTAAAGAGGTACGGGAGCTATACATACAGGCTGGAAGACCGAGACCACTCATACGTGCCAGGAGATTGGAAAAGAAACTGAACACACCTGCCAAGATGTATTACAAAGCGGAATTCTACAGTCCGACCGGCAGCCATAAGGTGAACACGGCGATACCACAGGCTTACTTCGCAAAGCAGCAGGGGTTAGAACGGATGACCACCGAGACCGGCGCCGGACAGTGGGGTACCGCCTTGGCCTATGCTTGTTCGCTGGTGGGTATAGATATAACCGTGTACTGGGTCCGAGCGGCCTCATCATGGAAGCTAGGTCGTAGGAACTTCATGCAGATGTACGGTGCTGAAGTGTATGATTCACCAAGTGATAGAACAGAGATAGGACAAAGATTGTTACAGGAAGATCCAAACCATGAAGGTTCCCTCGGTATTGCGATCTCTGAAGCACTTGAGGATGCGGTATCCGACGAGAAAGCGGTTTACAGCCTGGGTTCTGTACTAAATCATGTTCTTTTACATCAGACCATAATCGGTCTTGAAACCAAGAAACAGTTCGAGATAGCTGAGGATCACCCCGACATTGTGATCTCTTGTTTGGGTGGTGGCAGCAACTTCGGAGGACTAGCCATACCCTTTGCTGGAGATATGATCAATAATGGAAACGACACTAAGTTCATAGCAGCACAGAGCGAGGCCGCCCCAAATCTGAACGGTACGTACGAGTACGACTTTGGGGACTATGCAGAACAAACACCTCTATTGAAGATGTACACCCTTGGACATCAGTGTGTGATGCCTTCGATAAAAGCAGATGGTCTGCGATATCATGGTGCAGCACCGATCATCAGTGCACTCAGGAACGAGGGTCTGGTGGATACTATCATATACCCAAGAGATGAGGAGTACGTATTCAAGAGGGCGGAGATGTTCGTTCAGAGAGAAGGTTTCTTACCGGCTCCAGAGTCCGCCTACAGTATAGCTGCGGCCATAGACGAAGCCCGGGGATGCAGGGACAGGAACGAAGAGAAGACGATAGTTTTCAACGTCAGCGGTCACGGATTCATGGATATGGACGGTTACAGAGACATATTAGGACTCGGTCAGTCTAACAGCTCGGCCAGTACCTGATTGACGTCACAGGACCCATCCACTCTGTAGAACTCAAAACCTTTTCCCATTTTCTTATTGTATTCTTCGACCAATCTCCGATCTGTTTCGGTATCGCCTATGTACACACCTTGGTCGGCACCCAACCTATCGAAACAACAAGGATCGGGTTTGACCGCCATATCTCTCGTCACCTTTCTTTCGAATCGGTATCCCATGACATCCTCTGCGAGTTTCATCTCTAAATGGTCCCGTCCAGTGATCACCCCTAACTCGAAGTTACTTTCGGCCTCCTTGAGCATATCCGTATCAACGATACCTTTCTCTCGCGTGTAAAGTCCCTCTGTATCGAATAATCTGTCATCGAATTCGTTTCCTAAGTAATACGTGTTGAAGATATCTTTGATGGTACTTCTCTTCATGCTTATACCCCGGATCTTGCGTATCCATGAAACATCTTCTCCGTTAGGATATTTTTCCACCAAATCGTCGCCGTACTCGGGCAAACCCAGAGCGAAAGCCTCGCAGAGATCGAAGTCATCTGGGAATATCCCCTTTATCCTCAATCTTCTTATATCTTTTAGATCCAATCTATACGTGATACCCATGGCATCCAGAAGTTGCTCCACCGTCCGTTTGACCGCTACGTCGTAACTCCCGTTCACGTCTATGAGCACTCCATCGACGTCGAAGACGATCCAGCTCATCTCCTCCTCCCCTCCAATTCACTCATGACATCTTTGAGTTCTACGTCGTTAACCACCAACAGCACGATGAAGTGGTATAGCATGTCCGCACTTTCGTATATCAACTCCGGTCTGTCCTTAGCGAGTATAACTTCTATGGACTCTTCGCCGAACTTTTTAGCTATCTTTTCGACACCTTCATCGAACAATCGAGATGTGTATGACCCCTCCTTGGGATCTTTGAACCTATCCCGTATCAATGCTTCCAGCTCCTTCATGATGTTCATGGAATAATCGATGTTCGATCTGGGTTCCGAAACCTTTCCCAGTTCATGGTAAAAGCAGCTAATCTCCCCTTTGTGACAGGCGGGGCCTTTCTGTTCCACCTTCATCAAAAGGGCATCTCTATCACAGTCCAGCTTGATATCCCTGACCGTTTGTGTGTTACCGCTCACCTCGCCTTTCATCCTTATCCTACCCTTACTCCTCGAGTAATAGTGGGCCTTGCCGGTTTCCAGGGTAAGATCAAGAGCTTCCTGATCCATGTAGGCCAAGGTCAGCACGGAACCGTCGGACTCCTGTACCACCACTGGAACCAGGCCGTTTTCATCCCATTCAATATCTAACATTTATACCTCTCCTTTTTAGATCCGATTTTAACTCTTCCACAGTGCATTCTTCGTAGTGAAATATTGATGCAGCCAGTGCCGCACTCACTTCTGTTTTTTTGAATACTTCGTAGAAGTCTTCAGAGGACCCGGCACCGCCTGAAGCTATCACGGGTATGTTCACACCTGATGATATCCTTTTCAGAAGCGGGATATCGAACCCGTCCTTGGTACCGTCGCAGTCCATGGATGTTAGCAGTATCTCTCCGGCACCGAGTCGTTCCACTTCTCTAGCCCAATCCAGGGCATCAAAGTCTCTTTTCTTCGTACCTCCGTGGGTGAATACCTTCCATCTATTTGCATACCTTTTAGCGTCTATGGCGACCACCAGATTAGCAGAACCTACCAATTTCGCCCCCTTTTCCAAGATTGACGGATCTTCGACTGCGGCGGTGTTTATGAACACCTTATCCGCTCCGTTCCTGATCAAGGGTTTGATCCCATCTATCGAATTTATGCCTCCACCGACGGTAAATGGTATGTGTATCTCCCTGGCGATCTCTTTCACCAGTTCGAACAGTATCTCCCTTTTTTCGTTGGAAGCGGTGATATCCAGGAAGACTATCTCGTCTATGCCTTCTCTTTCATACCTCTTCGCCAGTTCGATAGGGTCTCCGGCATCTCTTATATTTTTAAAGTTGACACCTTTGACCACCCTACCGCCTTTGATGTCCAGTGCTGCGATTATGCGTTTGGCTAACACACTACCACCTCCCTCAAGTCCATCTTACCCTCATAAAGGGCTTTACCTATGATGCAGCCGTCGTAACCGGCTTTCTCGAGAGATAGAACATCGGCTTTGGTCGTCACACCGCCGGCGTAGATTATCTCCTTGTCTCCAGGTATGTACGGTACCTGTCCTATACCATCTAAAAGCCCGTCCTTTTCAGTGACAGTATAAACGAACCTATCCACATAGGGCTCCATCATGTCTAACCCCTTTTCAAGAGTTTTATCCAGCGATGTTCTCCACCCCTCGGTGGCCAGCTTGCCCCCCTTCAAGTCGAGGCTCACCGTTATACCGTCGAATTCAGCAGTGACCTTTTTCAAAAAATCATGGTCGAAGGCTTTGGTACTCAGTATGACGTTCTTCACACCTGCGGCATACGCTCGTGATACGGCGGAAAGATCTCTAAAACCACCACCTATCTGAACGTCGACGTCATACGTTTCGACGATGTCCTCCACTATATCCAAGTTCTTGGGTTCACCGGAGAATGCTCCTTCTAGATCGACTATGTGGATGTGATCCACACACTCGCTGAACTTCCCGGCAAAATCCATGGGATCACCGTAGGACCGTTTCTTATCTTCCTTACCTCTTTCAAGTCTGACTACTTCTCCACGATAAAGGTCTATAGCAGGGTATATCTTCATAACGCATCATCTCTCATGTTCTTGAAATTTTTAAGCAGTTTGATACCTACTTCTCCCGATTTCTCAGGGTGAAATTGTGTTCCAAATACGTTCTCTTCATTGATAGCCGTAGGTATAGTCATCAACTCCTCACTTCTGTCGAGTTCTGTCTCACCGATCACTATGCCGTTGGTATCCACATAATAGGAGTGTACGAAGTAGAAGAAAGGATCACCGTTTATACCTTCGAACAACGGACTATCGGATGTAAATCTGACGGTATTCCACCCGATGTGCGGTGATCCCCCTCCAGGCAGTTTCTTTACATCCCCTTCAAGTACATCCAAACCTCTCGTTTTACCCTCTTCGTTATAACCGAAGAGGAGCTGCATGCCGAGGCATATCCCCAAGTATGGCTTTCCTTCATCTATGTTGTCCATGATCACACCCTGCAAAGGTTCGACCTCTTCTTTGATCGTCTCGAAGTTACCAACACCTGGAACGACCACCTTTTCCGCCCTCTCTATCTCGTAAGGGTCATCAGTTATGGAACCTTTTAGCACTTTCTCAACATTGGATAGATTTCCTATCCCGAGGTCCACGATAGCAATCATAGTACTCCCTTCGTGCTTCTTAGTTCGGTGGACGGCTTCAACGCTTCTGACATGGCCACTCCTAGTGCTTTGAACCCCGCCTCTATGACGTGGTGTGCTCCTTCTCCGTTTAGCTGTTTCACGTGTACGGTGGCCGGTAGATTCCTCACCAACCCGTTGAGCAATTCCTTTACCAGCACCAGATCGAATCCTTCTTCTTCGTATCTGTAATCCAGGTCTACGTTCAAGTATACTCTAGATACATCCACAGAGGCCAGTACCAAAGCGTCATCCATGGGCATGACCGCGTTACCGAAACGCTGGATCTCCTTACCGTCTATCCTCTCTTTGAGAGCTTGACCCAGGAGTATACCCATGTCTTCCCACAAGTGGTGTCTTAGGTCCCACTCACCGTCGATCTTAACCTTTTCTCCCATATAGAAAAAGAAGGTCTTCAGCATGTGATCCAGCACGCTATCACCGGTGCCGACCTCTATCTCGTCCGTTCCGAATTCTACGCCTATATCCACTTCTTCTGTTTTTCTTCTCATCTTCTTACCTCCATGGACTTCCTGTGGTACTCCATCTTTTCTATCTCCGCCAATCTGATCCCCAGCTCTCTATCTTTCATAAAATCATCCTTGCCAGCTTCAGCCACGCTGATACTTTTAACGAAATCCTCAACCGTCAGGACGGAACCGAACTTAGCCGCTCTCCCGGTGGGTAGGACGTGGTTTACACCTAGGAAATAATCTGCCGCGGCCGCCGGGGTATATTCACCTAGATAGACCGCACCGGCGTTCTTAACGTATCTCAAAAGACTCCTGGGGTTTTCAGTCAATATCTCAAGATGTTCGGGAGCTAGGTCGTTGGACTCCTCGATACACTCCTTCACATCCTTACACAGCTTGACAGTTATCCTCTCATCCTTCACTTTTTTTGCCAGTGATGCGGATGTGGTCAGCAACCACGCCTTTGCGTCTTCATCGTGCTCTAGTTGTGATTTCAGGTCGGTTATAACCCAGTCTATCTCCGCCCGCTTATCGGCTATAACTGCAACCTCCGACGGCCCTGCCAGGCAGTCTATCCCCACTTCTCCGTACACCTGTCTCTTCGCCTCGTTGACATACTTGTTACCCGGTCCGAATATCTTATCTACTTTCTTCATACCGATACCGTACGCCATGGCGCCGACCGCCTGTACGCCTCCGAGTTTGTACACTTCATCGATCCCCAATTCCTTAGCGATGTAGAGTATGCACGGGTCGATCCGACCGTCGCTCGGCGGCGTGGTCACTACGATCTCCTCCACCCCCGCTATCGCGGCGGGAACCCCGACCATCATCAGAGTCGAAGGCAGTGGTTTACCGCCTGGTACGTATATACCGACACGTTCTATGGGGACCTTCAGGAGTTCAAAGGTCGAGTCATCTATAGAGATACTCTTGGAGCTCTCCGCCTGTTCCTCATGGACCCTCCTTATGCGCTGTATCGCCCGATCGATGATCTCTTTATCTTTTTCATCTATACTATCCGCACTTTCGAACTCTGACTCCTCTACGCGAAATCCACCATCATAGCCATCGAATCGTTTTGAATACTTCCTAACTGCCTGGATGCCCTCGGTCCTTATCTCGTCCAACATATCTCTTACATATCTCTCTAGTTCCATCATAACACCTTTTTCATTTCCTCTACCAGTTCGTTTATCTCTTGAAACCTAACTTTCTGTGATATCCGGTTGACCATCAAGAGTGCGGATACATCCATGATCTTCTCGATCTCCACCAGGTCGTTCGCATCCAACGTGCTTCCGCTCTCAACTATATCCACGATGGCATCGGATATCCCTATCCTTGGAGCTACCTCTACCGATCCGTTCAATTCGAGCACATCTACCGATATACCTTTCTCTTCGAAGAATCTAGAGGTGAGGTTGGGATACTCCGTAGCGATAGTATATCCCTCGAAATCGTCTACATCCACATCCCTCTCTTCGGGCACAGCCACGCTCAAACGGCACTTACCGAAGTTCAGCTCAAGTGGAACGAAGACGTCACTCATCCTCTCTTCAAGCACTTCGGACCCCGCTATACCTATCTCTATCCCGTGTTCTACATATACCGGGACGTCCCTGGCTTTGGAGAGTACCAGTACGTTCCCGTTCACCTCCTGCACCAACACCCTGTTCTTCTCGAAATCCACTTTCACACCCACCTCGTTCAGTAGATCTATGGATGGCTTCAACAACCTTCCCTTGGGTACCGCGATACTCAAGTTCATCTTATCACCACCTTCTTACCTCGTTTTACCAGATCCCTCGCAGTTCCATAGGAAGAACTAAGATCACCACGGACCTCTGTGGCCCCATCATCTCTATCTCCGTCGTATATCTCCGAGATCAGTGCGAGGTCCAGGGCGAAGCCGCAGCCGTTTACACCATTCACAGTATATTCACCACCACCGCCAATGGGATATCCGACCTGTGAGGAGTATATCTCGAATATTATATCCTCGTAGTAAGGGAGTGGTCTCATCGTACCTAGGTCCGCATATATCCGTTCATCTCCTATGATCTCAAGCAGTTCATCTACCTTTTTGAAACCGCTCTTACCTCCTCTAAGATTCAACAGATCCCAAAGGTCCTCTTTTTTTTCTCTCGGTATCGGTATGTCATCCAAAAGGCTGAGATTTCTGCGTTTTAACGCCCTGAATATCTCGTCCTCGAACTCACGCACCTCTTCTACACACTCTCTCCAAATCCTTAGACTCCCCACGTCGATGTAAAAATCCTCTATACCTAGATTTTCCAGGACGGATATCATCACACTGAGGACCTCCACTTTATTTTTCAAGGGGTCGTCACAAAGGAATTCCACTCCGGCCTGAAGTGTTCCGTCGACACCGTCCAGTATCTCACATATGTAGTACTTCCTTGTGGTTCCACCGTTCTTATAATTGGCTGCTATCTGTGATGTGATATCGGGTCTTACCACGTAGAATCGGTTATCGTAAGTGATCTTCAGGCCCCTGCGCAGGTCATCGCTGTATTCGGTCACACAGGGTAAAAATATCTCTC
>Ga0207421_10002692_pt1 | contig 21868 bp, 15 predicted proteins | sample SodLakKL_010_SED_4_FD_187542 | JGI IMG/M metagenome (GOLD analysis project Ga0207421, IMG submission 187542) | Alkaline sediment microbial communities from Lake Tanatar, Kulunda Steppe, Russia - 8KL_010_SED (SPAdes) (version 2) | ecosystem: Environmental > Aquatic > Non-marine Saline and...
CCGGCAGGCGGAGGCGGACCTGCTACTCGGTCCCGCCGGCGGAGACGGAGATAGCGGTCTCCCCGTGGATATTATCACTGACGGGACAACGGGCCTCCACCGCCTCTGCCCACGCATCCAGCTGCTCCTGCGTAGCATCCGTATCAGCCTTAGCATTCACGCGTATCTCCCGGAACCCGGCGCGCTCGTCGCTCTCTTTTCCCATGAACCGGCGAGGGTCCAATGTTCCGGAGAGCTCGAACGAGAGGCCCCGAAGCTCAATCCCCATCTCCTGCGCCACTTTCCAACCGGTCACATTCAGACAACCGGCCAGGGCGCCGAGGAGATACTCGAGTGGATTCGGGCCGGCGTCACTTCCGCCGAGCTTGGTCGGCTCGTCAATTGCAAACGCGTGGTCGCGGGCCTGCACATCGGTCCGCGTCGCGTCTCTTCCCGTGGCGGTCACCGTATACGTCACCTGTGGCATTCTCTCCTCCTGCTGGGTTCCGGATTTCTCACGGGCTTACCGGCAGCCGGTTGCCCTCCGGCCCACGCACCGCGCCCGCCCGCGATGTCCCCCTATTGTATCCAAATTCGCTGCATTCACAAGTGATAAGCGCGTGCGAAGAGGAACATAGATTTAGCGCTTATTGTTTGTGAATATCCGTATTCCGTGATAAATAGTGGATGGGAGGCTTAGGTTGCGCAGAGAACACGCTATCTTTATCATTCCGCTGGTAGTCTCGGCGATCTTCATCGGGCTCACGACCCTGCCCGCCTACCGGACCATCGACGGAGCCGTCTACGATACGCTCTTGCGTGTACGCCCCGCAGTGCAAGAGGACGAGCGACTGGTGCTCGTCAACATAAACGATGCTGCGATCCGGGCGGTCGGGACATGGCCGTGGAGCAGGCACGTCGTTGCGGACGGGATTCTCCAGCTCCGTAATCTAGGAGCGGATCGGACAGTCCTGGACATCGAGTATATCGACGAAAGCCCTCGCGGAGTAGCATCGCATACGTTGGAGCACGAGCTTCCCGAGGCATTCGCGCGCCACTTCGGCGATATCCGGAACGACATCGAACAGCTATTCGGCGCGTTGGCGGCGGAGCAAATCCCGGTTCAGGAGGCGGACGACTTCGTCGGCTCGCTTGTACAGCGCACGGAGCGAGTCCATGACTCCCTCTTGGAGACCGCCCAGGAGATTGCGCGGGACAACGACACATACCTCGGCAACGCCCTCTCCGCATTCGGCCCCAGTTTCCTGACCCTGTTGGCGTATGGAGAGGATCAGACGCTGGTTCCCGTCGACGATGACGTGCTCGAGTATACGCTCGACAGGATCGCATACCAGGAAGCCCCCCCCGGCGCCGGCGTGACCGGCTCCGGGGCCATACAGCCGTCGATCATGCCCATTCTGCAAGGGGCTCGTGGGGCGGGCTTTTCGAACATCGTCATCGACCCGGACGGTGTCCGGCGGCGCGTTGACGTCTTCCGGGAGTACGACGGCAAGCTCTTTGCCCAGCTCGGCGTCCGGCCGACGCTTGACCTCCTGGGCAATCCGCAACTCGAGTTCCGGGATCGAGCGGTGATCCTACGCGATGCCGAATTCCCGGGCGAGGACACAGCGCGAGACGTCCGCATTCCCCTCGGTGCGGACAATCGGATGCTCATAAACTGGCCGCCCAAGCGATTTCTCGAAAGCTTCCGGCAGTTCTCCTTCCTCGAGCTGATCCGGCTGGATGAGCTCGAGGAGAACATCGTGGCGAATCTCGAGCTCATGGACGGGCCGGGATATCTGGAGCACGGAGAGGGAGGAGCACAGCTCCTCGCCCTTTACGACTTCTTCTCGGAGATAGAGCGGGAGATACTTGCCGGGGAAACTCCGGGCGAAGAGTACGAGCAAGTTGTTGAGCTCCGTGACGAGTTCTACTCTATGCTCGGACGCTTCCTCGACAGCGACCCCGAAGCGGATATCCACTCCTATCTGGAAGAAGTACGCGCACAGACCGACGATCCGGACATCCACGACGAGATCGATGCGACTATGGACGACGTGGACCGGGTCTTCTCGGCAGTACGCGACGACTACCAGGCCGTTCGGAGTCACCGTGAACGGCTCCGGGACGAGCTCGAGGACGCGTTCGTCATCGTCGGGCAAACGGGTACCGGAACCATCGACATCGGTGTGAACCCGTTCGACGAGCAGTACATGAACGTGGGAACGCATGCCGCGGTCGCCAACACAATCCTCCAAGAGGATTTCCTCGTAGAGCAGCCGCTTTGGATCAGTATCCTCGTGGCTATCCTTGCGTCGTTCGGATTGACGTGGGCATGCCGGAAGCTCGATCCGATCCCGATCATCGCGATCGGCGTGGGGACGCTCGTTGTCGTATTAGGCGCGGGCGCAGGCCTTTTCGTCGGCACCGGATGGTACGTGCCGCTCTTTACCCCTGTAGGGGCAATCGGTCTCACCTTCGTGTCGATCAGTCTGTTCAACTTCCTGCGGACCAACGCGGAAAAACGCTTCCTCCGGGGCGCATTCTCGCGCTATCTGAGCGGCGACGTGATTAGCCAGATACTGGAGGATCCCTCCAAGCTTGCTCTTGGCGGCGAAAAGCGCCACATGACTGCGCTGTTCACCGATGTGAAAGGGTTCTCGTCAATCAGCGAGCAGCTCGATCCATCGGACCTCGTGAGCCTTCTCAACCGATATCTGACGGCCATGAGCGACATCCTTCTGGAGCGCCATGGAACGATCGACAAGTACGAAGGTGACGCGATCATTTCCTTCTTCGGCGCCCCACTCACCGATCCCGACCACGCAGCGGCAGCCTGCCAAGCAGCCATCGAGATGAAGCGGACCGAGGCGGAGCTCAACGAGCGCCTTAGAGCGGAAGGGCTCGCTCCCACGCAGCTTGCGACGCGGATCGGCGTCAACACGGGCGACATGGTCGTGGGGAACATGGGTACCCCACAGAAAATGGACTACACGATCATGGGCCACAACGTGAACCTCGCGGCACGCCTGGAAGGAGTGAACAAGCAGTACGGGACCTGGGTTCTTGTAAGCGAATCCACGCGGGATGAAGCGGGAGACGCGTTCGTCTTCCGCCCGCTTGACCGCGTCCGGGTAGTCGGAGTGACCGAGCCTGTTCGCCTCTACGAGCTGGTCGAGGAGAAGAGCAACCTGCCGGAACGGTGGCGGCGCTTTTTGGATATCTACCTGACCGCCCTGGAGCGATACGAGGCGCGCGAGTATGCCGAGGCTCTCCAGCACTTCGAAGAGGCGCGGGAGATCCATCCCGAGGACGGTCCCACGCAACTCTACATCAAGCGATGCCGGAAGTACGCAAAGCAACCGCCGAAGGCCGACTGGGACGGGGTGTACAATCTCACCGAGAAGTGACATCCGTGGCATTGGCGCCGGCAGTTGCGCGCTGCCATTGGGCCTCCGGGCCGGCACCCGCATTGCATGGGGAGTTGGCCCGCGCGCTACCAAATGCGTGAACGCCGGGAGGGGCGCCCGCCGGGCCGGCCGGCTTCGCCGGAAGGCCAATGCCGGGCGACCTGCGCAGCGCCCGTCACTCAGAAGCCGGCCGGCGTGGCGCCGTCCGAACGGCGCGAGACGGACCGGACGGCCTGGCGGACCTGATCCTCGGTTATCATCCCTTGGGTGAGGCGGGGCAGCTTCACGAGCGGCATATTCCGGAACATCTCCGTTTCCGCCGCGCCGGCTGCCTGGAACGTCTGTTGTAACTGAGGAGGAATCATCGCCTCGAGCAACTCCCGGCCTTGGGGATGCGCAAGCCATTCGTTTAGCGTGCTCCGCTCGGTGAGCGGTGGCCGCACCGGCTCTGCCGGAACTACGGTGACGGAGACCGCCCCACGGATATCCTGCGACGAGCTTCCAACGTGGAGCCGGTACTCTCCGCCCTGACACACCCATCCGCTCACCTCGGGATCCCAATACCGGAATGCTTCACCCTCGACGACGAGCACCGCTTCGCGCTCATCGCCGGCGGAAACCCTAAGCTTCGTGAAAGCCGCAAGCTCCTTCGGAGGGCGTGCACAGCGACACTCAGGAGCCTCCACATAGAGCTGGACTACCTCCGTCCCGTCGCGGGAGCTCTCGTTCTTGATGGGAACCCGTACGACGAGTTCCTCATCGTCGGAAGCTTCTCCCCGGTCCGCCGAAGGAGTACCGTAGGTGAAGCGACTGTACGAGAGTCCGTGACCGAACGGCAGCGCAGGCTGGATCCTGCGAGCTTCATAGCCCCGATAGCCGACAAAGATCCCCTCTCCGTATCGCACGTACCCTGCTTCACCAGGGTAGTTCAGGTAGCAGGGGGTATCCTCCAGCCGAACCGGCCATGTCTCCGCGAGCTTCCCCCCCGGGTTCACCGCGCCGGTCACCACATCGACCAGAGCGCCCCCTCCTGCCTGTCCGGCCAACCCCGCCAGCAGGACGGAAGGCGCTTCGTCCAACCACGACGCGATTTCCAGCGGAGCCCCTGCAACGATCGTCACGGCAGCTCGGGGCTGTTCGGCGCAGACTCTCCGAATAAGCTCCACCTGCCCTTTCGGGAGCTCAAGACCGGCACGATCGAATCCCTCGCTCTCGACTGAGTCCGGCAGGCCGACGATCAGAAGCGCCGCATCGGCATCCCGCACAACCGCTGCCGCCTCCTCGATCTCCGAGACTTCGGCGGTTCCGTCCTCTCCGTATCCGCCGGCCACCTTCACTTCGGGCCTACTATCGTGGGGAAGCTTGGCGATGAGCTCTCGAAGCCCCTCCAGCACCGACTCGACACGCGTCGCCCGAACTTTGGAGCTGCCGCCTCCTTCATATCGAGGGACCTCGGCGAAACGCCCGACGACCGCCAGGCTGGAAAACTCGCTCAGGTCGAGCGGAAGGACAGGGGCCGACGATGCACCGCGCTTCGGAGCGCGCCCGGTTCGCGTCGTACCGCGTTCCGGCGGCGGCTCGTTCTTGATAAGAACCATGCTTTCAGCCGCGCTTCGGCGAGCAAGCTGATGGTGGCTTTCGGCCTCTTCGCCTCTTATCTCCTCAGCAGGTGTCTCTCGAACTCGGCCGGCGGGACGCCCTTCCGCGCATTCAGCCGCCCGCAACGCCAGTCGTACCATCGAAAGCGCCCGCCGGTTGAGCGTCTCCTCGGAAAGCCGACCGTCACGCACCGCCTGCGCCACGGCGTCATCGTTCTTCGAGGACGGACCGGGCATCTCGAGGTCCAGACCGGAAGCGACGGCTTTGACTCGGTCGTACACGGCCATCCAGTCTGATACCACAACCCCTGGATACTCCCAGGCGCCGCGTAGAATCTCCTCCAAGAGCTCTTCGTGCTCACAAGCGAAGTGTCCATTGACCTGGTTGTACGCCGCCATCACAGCCCACGGCTGCGCCAGCCGCACAATCCGCTCGAACGCCCGAAGGTAGATCTCCCGAAGGGGACGTTCGTCCACGCGAACGTCAATGGTCATCCTCTGGTACTCACTGTTGTTACAGGCGAAATGCTTGACGGTCGCCCCGACTCCTACATGCTGAGCTCCCCGAACGAACGCAGCACCGAGCTCGCCGGCAAGGAACGGATCCTCCGAGTAATACTCGAAGTTCCGTCCGCACAGCGGGGTCCTCTTAATGTTAACCCCCGGCCCAAGCAATAGGTCCGTACCGAAAGCCCGGCACTCCTCCGCAATCGCGGCACCCACCTCGGCCACCAGCTCCATGTCCCACGAGCCGGCAATGCAGGAAGCAGTCGGGAAGCAGGTGGCGGGCCGCGAGCTCCACGCGTTCTCCGGGTCATCCGCCGGGATTCGTAGACCGTGGGGCCCGTCGTTCATCTGGACCGAGGGAATCCCGAGGCGAGACACTGCCTCGCTGCGCCAGAACCCCGCTCCCGACCCCATAGCCGCCTTCTCCTCCATGGTGAGCCGGCTCACGAGACGTTCCGCGTGCCGCTGGTCGCTCATAGCCTTAAGTCCTCCTGTCTTCGCGGCGTTAAGGTAGCCTGGCGCGTTCCTCGCTCGGCCACCGCCGCCGATCATCTTCGCGCACAGAATAGCGTACGCTCCCCACCGGCACAACCGAACGAGCGGACGCTCGAAGCGCGTGCCTGGACTAGGGCCAACGCAGGTGGACATTGCAGAAGGAAGCGCGGCGGCGAATGCCATCCTTGGCGTTTGCCCTCCGGCGCCGCCGAGTTCGCTGGTGACGGACACGGCGGACGGAACGCAGCCATCGAAGTCATGACGGATTCCGAAGAGGCAATCGGCCTCGGTTTCGATCACGATCCCGACTCCCCCGAGCACCTCTCGGTCGCCGACGATCGCCTCTCGGTGCGGTTCAGCGCTAACCGCAATGCGGTCGATTCGGCGGTCGTAGTCTACGACGGAGGGTAAGAGTCCGAGATGCACCACCAGCTGACGGGCAGAGCTTCCGAGCGCCGGCGCGCGTCCGTTCCGCGCGAGGTCGAACAGTACGAGATCCGCGTAACCGAGCTCGACGGGACCGAGCAGACTTTTGGAAGCTATGACGTGCGTGCCAACCTCTTTGCCGAGATCGAATGGGTTGGGGAGTCAGTCGGATACCAGATCTTCCCCGAGCGCTTTGCCGAGGGCAATCCCGATCTAAACGAGCACGCCTTGGAGACCGACTCGTACCACTACAAGCACCCGGATTACTGGGAGTGGCCGGCCGAGCCCTTCTTGGAGGATGATTGGTACGGCGAGGCAACCGGTCTCCACTGCTGTCATCAGTGCTTTGGGGGAGATATAGAAGGGATCATCGATAACCTGGACTACCTGGAAGATCTCGGAGTAACCCTCCCCTATCTCAATCCGATCCTCGAGTCCGGCGAGCGGGTACACGCCGGCAATCCGGACGACTATGACAGCTGGTGGAACACCGGCAATCTCCCCAAGCTGGAGACCCGGCACGATGAAGTCTTCGAGCATCTGATCGATGTGGCCCGCCACTGGGCTGAATTTGGCTTTGACGGGGCCCGAATCGATGTCCCGAACGAGATCGTGAACCGAGAGGGGTTCTTCGGCGCCCTGCGCCAAGAGCTGCGGACGGTCGACCCCGACCACTACATCGTCGGTGAGATCCGGGGACGCGATGCGTCGTGGCTACAGGGAGACCAGTTCGGCTCGCTCATGAACTACGCCGTAGGTCAGCAGGCCGTAGAGCGCTTCGCGGCGGGGGCCGCGGACGACAATACCGCAGCTGCGCTCCTCTACGCGCTTCCCGGCACTCCCATCACCTACGTGGGAGACGAGATGGGCTTCCTCGGCGAAGGCGAAGGTCCGGAGGAAGAAAACCGCTTCGCGCTGCAGTGGGACGACATCCACCAGCCTACGCGCGAGCACTACCAGAAGCTGGGGGAGCTCAAGCATTCCATCGAGGCTTTCGATAGCGCGGTGATCCGTGACTTCGACGCGTGGTACTCGATTCTCTCCTTCATGCGCGGCGAGCCTGACAGCGAGGGCGAGATGCTTGCCCTCTTCAATAACCCGCTTCAGAATGCCAAGATCGTCGAGCTCCCGGCCGGAACGTGGGAGGATGCCGCCTCACGCGAAGAGCACCCCGGGACCATCGATGTGAAGCCCACGCGGTGGCGCTACCTGGTGCGTCAGTAGGCGGTCGGCGGGCGCCACCGTCCGTCGGTGGCGCGGTGCCCACAGGCGCCTCGAGCTCCCGCACCGGAGTAGGCACATTCGAAAGCGCACCACTGGGTATTCCCGGTGGTGCGACCACTCCTATACAATTCTCCGGCCGGCTACGCTCTTTTTGGCACAAAAGGCTGGCACCTACTTGACCGGAGAGGCAAGCCAGGCCTACCTTAGAGGCGCGTACGATGGGGTGCTTTTCGACACGAAAGGCTGAGAACATACCCATGAACCTGATCCGGATAATACCGGCGTAGGAAGTACCGTTTCGCTTACTGCGTACGCCTTCCCATTGGTTCATAGCCGTAGCTGCGTGTGCCGCGCCGGCTATTTCGGCACGGTGCCAAAAGCGTGCGCACGCAGAGGCCGGTTATTCTGGTACTCAACTCAGAGTTCGTCGGAAGCACCTCCAGATAACTATCACTCAGGAGGTGTGCACTATGTACCAACCCCGCAGTTTCAGCCCAGGGAGGCGCAACAGCAGCCGTTCGAACGGCCGGTTCGGACGCCTCACGGCACGTGCCCGGCGGTCCGGCCGCGGCACGCGCACAGTTCTCACGCTTGCAATAGCCGTCTTATCACTCCTGATCGCGGGTACGCCTCTTTTCGCCGCCGGCGTCCAAGAGGAGGAGCCCGACCAGCTCACCGTATACACGTACGACGCGTTTCCTGAGGTATTGGAAGATCTCATCGTCGAGCACTTCGAGGCCGAGTACGGGATCGCAGTGGATCTTCAGCGCCAGGCGGATACCGGAGGGTTGTACAACCAGCTCTTCTTGGAGCGGAACAATCCGCAGGCAGACGTGGCAATCGGCCTCGACACGACCTACCTCGGTCAGGTGATTAAGGACGAGCTCCTAGAGCCTTACAAGCCCGAGCGTGCCGACGCCATTCCCGAGAACCTGATCGTCGACGAGCAGTTTCGCGCCATTCCGTTCGACTACGGCGGCATCGTCCTCAACTATGACAGCGAGGCAATCGATACACCGCCGACGGACTGGGACGACCTCACCGACGAACGCTTTCGGGACAGTATCATCGTCATGAACCCGAACACTTCCTCACCGGGCCGGAATTTCCTGCTTCATACGATCTACGAGTTCGGGGAAGATGGATTCTTGGACTACTGGGAGCGCCTCGCGCCGAATATTCTTACCGTGACTCCCGGCTGGTCGGAAGGCTATGGCCTCTATACGGAAGGCGAAGCTCCCATCGTGTTGAGCTATGAGACCTCGCCCGCGTTCCACATCGAGTTCGAAGACGAAGACCGATACCGCCCGCTGATCTTCAACGATGAAGCGTTCTATCAGATCGAGGTGATGGGCATCGTCCGCGGAACCCAGCGTCGAGAGGCGGCGGAGAAGCTCATCGAGTACGTGCTCAGCGAGGAGTTCCAACAGGAAATCCCGCTCAGCCAGTTCATGTATCCGGTCCGCGAAGATATCGAACTGCCGGCGAGCTTCGGCCAAATCGACCGCGCCGAGCGTTCAGTCTCCCTTGATCCGAGCCGGGTAGCTGAGAACATCGATGACTGGCTACAGGCGTGGGAAGACGTGATGCGATGACTCGCTCGCTTCCGGCGGCTCTCCCGGCCGCTGCCGCCGTCGCAGTTTTCCTTCTTCTCTTTGTGGTGCCGGTAGTGGGATTCTACGCTCTCGCCCTCGAGGGCGAGGGCGTCACTGTCCTCATCGCTGAAGCTGAGCGGGCGATTGTTTCGGGGCGACTCGGACGCATCGCCGGCTTCACGGTAGGGCAAGCCGCGCTCTCCGCGCTCATCAGCGTGGCGGTAGCGTTGCCGGGAGCCTACCTCCTTGCCACCTTTGCCTTCCCTGGACGGCGCGCAGTTTACTCGTTCACGCTCCTCCCGTTCGTACTCCCGAGCATCATCGTAGTAATCGCGATGATTTCGTTTTTCGGTCGAGGAGGCCTCTTGAACCAGCTCTTCGGGACGCAGCTGGGCTATGTCTACAGCTTCGCCGGGATAATCGCGGCGCACGTATTCTACAACTTCTCGCTGGCGCTCCGTATTCTTACGAGTGGATTCCAATCCATCGACCGGCGCTACATCGAAGCCGCGGCGTCGCTCGGCGACGGGCGACTGGGCAGAATGCGGCGAGTAGTCGCTCCATTGCTCACTCCGACCATCATAACGTCCTTCCTTCTGGTCTTCGTCTTCTGCTTTCTGAGCTTTGGCGTTGTACTGGTGTTTGGAGGTGTCCAGTACGAGACGTTCGAGGTCCGCATCTACAGCGACATTCACATCCGCCTGAACTTCGTCTCCGCTGCGCTGTACGCGGCGGTACAGCTTCTCATGACCGGGTTGCTGTTCCTCTTCGGCGGACGCGTCATTGCCCGGCGAACTTCCGCCCGAGCCGAGATCGAAGAGCCGACCCGTAGGCTTGCAGCAGCTCCGGCTCTCGTGCGCGGGGCCGCGGTGGCGTACGGCGGCACGGTCGGGCTCTTCCTTCTCGGGCCCCTGGGAAGTATGCTCTACCGCTCGCTCACAGCCGGCGGGCGCCTCGACCTCACCGCATATGCCGCGCTCTTCGGAGGAGAGACGACGCGCAACGTGGAGAGCATCCTTCGTGCCTCGCTGCCTCAGGTAATCGGACAGAGCATTCTGCTGGCGTTTCTGAGCGGCACGCTTACGTTCCTACTTGCCGTGGCCCTTGCCTGGTCGCTTCGGAGGGGCGCGCAACGCCCCGGGGCCGGGCCCTGGAGCACCGCAGGCCGCTCCGCTGTGGAGACACTGGTCCAGCTCCCCCTGGGCGTCTCCCTGGTGACGGTCGCGCTCGGCGTCCGGATGCTCTATGCCGGGCGACTGCCCCTCCCCGCGATGGTAGTTGGCACTCAGGTTGTTGCTACCATGCCGCTAGTATTCCGCATCGTCTCCACCGAGATGAACCGACTCCGTGAAAGCTATGTTGAAGGAGCGCGATCGTTGGGAGCCGGCACACCGCGCATCGTCCGGGAGATCGCCCTTCCGGTACTCCGTCGCGGGCTGCTCAACGCATACGCGTACTCACTGGCCTTCCCGTTTGCCGATCTCACGGCGGTCCTCACGGTTGGCCGCGGTGAGATTGCCACCTTTCCGGTGGCCATTTACCGGCTGATCGGCTTCCGCAGTTTCGACCTTGCACTTGCGCTGTCGGGGCTCTATCTTCTGATCTGCTTCCTGCTCTTCCTCTGGATCGACCGCACCTCGCTTTCGCGCAACCCCGCGGCCGCCGGGAGCTTACCGACCGCCACGGGCGCTGCGGCCACTACGGCCGGTGAGAGCTTGCGGACAGCCGGTGACGATCGCGCCGCCACGGGCGCTGCGGCCGCCGGGAGCGTAAGGGCCGCCGCGCACGATGAGCCTACCGGGCGCGATGAGGCCGCCGGAAACGCAGGGGGCGCCAGGCGCGATAAGGCCGCCGGATGCTCAACGCTTGCGCATGAGCCTACCCAACGGACAAGGAGGCGCCTGTGGTAGAGCTCGACGGGATTGCCGTACGTTATCCGTCATTCTCTCTCAGTCTTACGCTGACAGCCCGCAAGGGCGAGGTGCTCTCCATCCTAGGACCGAGCGGCAGCGGTAAGAGCACACTGCTGAGGCTGATTGCCGGCTTCACTGAACCGGATTCCGGCCGGGTGCGCATTGGAGAGCGTGACGTAACGGCGCTGCCACCTCAACAGCGGAGCGTGGGGTTCGTCTTCCAAGATTACACACTCTTTCCCCACCTCAACGTATTCCAGAACGTGGCATACGGCCTTCGCGTTCGGGGCGAGAAACGCGATCGAATAGCAGAAGCAGTACGGCGCCATCTGGAGCTCGTGGAGTTGCCCGGGTATGAGGAACGACAAATCGAGACGCTCTCCGGCGGAGAGCGTCAGCGAGTAGCCGTAGCCCGCGCCCTCATTGTGGAGCCGGAAGTCCTTCTTCTGGACGAGCCCTTCTCATCGATCGACGCACCGCTGCGAAAGGATTTGGGAGCACAGCTGCTGAAACTCCAGCACCGCTTCGGCGTGACGGTAGTCTTCGTCACCCACAGCCGGAGCGAGGCGCTTTCGATCTCGCACCGCGTAGCTGTCATGCACGACGGCAGCCTGCTACAAACGGGAGAGCCGGAAGAGCTGTATGAACGACCTTCGAGCCGTTACGTAGCAGGTTTCGTTGGGACAGCTACCTTCCTCAGAGGCAGAGTCGAGCAAGATTCGCGGTCCGGTGTAGAAGCTGCTTCCGGTCTTCGTATCGTGCCTGACGCGCTTGACATTCCCCTTCGACTTCCGGACGATTGTCCCCATCGGCTGGAGCCTGGAAGCCGTGCTACCGTCATGCTTCGGCCCAACGCCCTTCGCCTGGCTCATCCGAGCCCTCGGAGAGAGGAGAGCGAGCCTGACGCTCCGGTCCATCCAAAGGCACGGAGCAGCGCAGCCGCCCGGGCCAACGCCAGGCCGTCGGCAAGCGAGCCGGAGCAGGCGGGAGACACTGCCCGGGTTCCCGTTGTGACCGCCGCCCGACAGTTTTTCGGGCACTATTTCGAATACGAGTGTCGTTCCCACGACGGAACGGTATTCACGGTCTACCATGACCGCCGCATACCGGTTCACGCATCGTGTGAGCTCAGCATTCCGCCCGGCGCGGCGGTGCCGGTTGCGGACGATATTTAGCGCGGTAACTGCCGTGCAGATGATATAGACGTACACACCGTGTACTGCTCGGATTTTCCTGTGAGGAGCCTCCTTCATGACTGAGACATCGGCGTCTTCATCGTACTCGCCCCGCGAGGAAGTGCTCAACGCCCTAACCCACGGGATCGGCGCGCTGGCAGCGGTAGCAGGTACTGCTGTTCTGGTGGTTCGCGCCGCCTTCACCTCACAAGCAGCCGCAATCGTAGCTGTAGCCGTATACGGTGCTACGATGGTACTGCTCTACACCGCTTCCACCGTCTACCATGCTGCACCTCCCGGTCGCGCCAAGGCGCGATTGAAGATATTCGACCATGTCTCAATCTACCTGTTGATTGCCGGGACTTACACTCCTTTTACGCTCGGCCCTCTACGCGGTGGGTGGGGATGGAGCCTCTTCGGGGTAATCTGGGGCTGTGCGCTTATTGGCATCGTGTTGAAGTTCTTCTTCATTGGAAGATTCCGAGTGCTTACAGTACTCGTGTACGTAGCAATGGGATGGCTGGTAATCGTTGCTATCGTGCCTCTGGTTCAAGCCCTCGAGGCAAGGACGCTTTTCTGGCTCGTAGCGGGCGGGATCTTCTACACGGCAGGCACGTACTTCTACGCCGACCGGCGAATCCCGTATAGTCACGGAATATGGCACGTTTTCGTGCTGTTGGGGAGCGTCAGTCACTATATCTCGATCTTCACGATCGTAACCCCCTCGCCCTGAGGAGTACAACGTCCGGCGAGCCGCAGAGCGGTCGACGGGCCTGACACGGGATGCTCCGTCGCAAGGCTCTGTCGGAAGCGTATACGGCCGGCGAACGGCACAGAGGTCGACGGCCGTTGCCACGTTCGATTCGGCGGTCCATCCGTCCTTTTCGGAGGTGTATCGATGCAATCGAGTCTCCAGTCACCCGCAGGCTCCACCGACGGTGGGCATCGGTCTCAAGCGTGGAAGGGGCAAGCTGCACACGCAGCGGGTCTCCTCCTCCTCGCAGCAGCAAGTGAGGCTGCAGCGGCGGCCACTGCAGCACCGGCAGCTATCCTGCGTATCGCGATAGCGAGCGCAGCGCTCCACCAGGCTGTGGTTGCCTTGTTCTGGCGATCTGAGCTCTTCGGTGGACACATCAGCGCACAGCTCGGACCGCGCGGGTTCGGAGCGTTCGGTGCTCTCTTCTTCATACTGTTTGCCCTGCGAGTCGGCGTCGTACTGTGGGCTTCCGCGGCGATTCCGGCAACGCTCGAAGCGCCGTCGGTACTGCGTTACGGGACTCTTGCGGTCGCCGGCGCTCTATCGCTGTGGACGGTTGTCTCGGTCTTCACATGTTTCGGAGTTAAACGAGCGCTTGGGGCCGATCACTTCTTCCCCGAGTACCGGTCGATGCCGCTCGTGCGCAGAGGCCCGTTCCGCATCACCCCAAATGCGATGTACACCTTTGGAACGTTGCTGTTCCTCCTCCCGGGGTTGCTCTTCGATTCGACCGCGGGACTCGCTGCGGGCGTTATCCACTACTGCGCGGTCTGGCTCCATTATCTCTTCACCGAGCGGCCGGACTTCGCCGCCATCTATGGGCACTCTCCGCGAGAGTCCGCAGCCGCGTACCGCGCTGTCGGCTCCGCCCAAGGAGGCGTCGTTCTGTACACTCACTCTCAGTGCGTCCGGTGTCCGGCGGCTGCCGAGCTCTTGGAGCAGCTTTCAGTCCCGCATCGGCGCGTAATGGTTGACAGGCTTCCGCCGGAGGAACGGCGAAGTGCCAAGCACTTACTGACCGAGGGCATTGCGAAACAGGCTCCTCGCTATCCGTCGCTCCTGCTGCCTGACGGAAGCTTGCTGCGCGGATTTGACGAAGCCGAATGGAGAGCTCGTCTCACTCAAATTGGAAAGCCAAACTAGAGGTTGATGTAGATCGGGAGCAGATGGTAGAGAAGCGCGGCCAACGTATGCTCGAAGCGATCGAAAAAGAGCTCGGAGCCCTGGACGGTGAGAAGGTATCCAATCCGGTACGCGCACGCCGCGTCGCGATCGTATAGATAGAGACTGAGCTCTCCCTGCCTTTGGCCTCCGGACAGGCTCATGCCGTAGGTAAGTAGCCGTTCGTGAGCGTCGCCACCCAAGCCGGGTAGGTCGGAGCTCGGCACGAAACTCCCCCATCGCTCGTAATTCCAAGGTGATTGTTGCATCCGTGCGGCAAACGACTCCCAGGCTACCCCGTCGTGGCGCTCAATGCTCATGGTCAAGCTCGCGGTACGCCCCCCGGCAAAGAGGAAGTGACGGTCGGTACTGTCTCCCACCCTATGTCGCAAGCGCTCCCAGGCATTTTTCGGCACCGGGACCTCCAACGCCCCTTCGAAAAAACGGGCTCGCTCGACCCCGAAAAACTGCAATCCCTGCTCGGTTCTGCCACTTGGAAGCTGTATCGGATGCGACGGCCCGTTGCCTCCGGCACGGCCAACCCCTGACCGGTCATGCTCGGGCCCCGCGCTCAAGCCGTACGCATCGTAGAGCTCGGTTAGCGAATCGGCAAACAGATCGGTTTCGGCGCGTTGTTGCGCGTAGGAAACCGCGTACTCCATGACTTCGCGTGACGGAAACGAGCGCAGAAACACTTCCGCCAGCGCCCCCGCCAAGGTTGCCTCTCCGACGTGCTCTCGATACAGCGTTTCGACTTCCGTCGGCTCCGGATCTCGAGCCAGACGTTGGGCTCGGGCATAGAAAGCGATCGCCTCCGACACTTCCTCTCCGTTATCCAGGATGCGTGCGGGATTGCGGAGGCGTGCCACAAACAATCGACGGCGCTCGGCCGCGGTAAGCGATGGGGGTTTGCCGTCCAGGTCGGTCAACCCTTCGGCCCTAGGACGGCGAACGTCCGTGCGCACAAGATTACGCCCTGCCGTATCGCCAGGTGACCGCCCACCAAGCACGCTCTCGCTGGGGAAGGCGCCAAACCACCAGGCGCGTGAAAACGAGGCGTCAACCGGGTTCCCGGATATCCACGGCGTTGCGGACGCAACCGTCTCCGTACCAAGAGCGAGCGCCAAAATCAACGCTCCAAACAGAACCGGCCTCGGCAGCCGCGGACGCCCTCGGCGGCTGGTTGATGTGGTCTTCTTGGTGCTGAAGCCTCTTTGAGACGTCACTTCGGGCACAGCGCAGATCCGTACAATCTTAGAGAAGGCTCAGGCCGCCAATCGCGAGCGCAAGGACAGCCAATGAAATCAGCACCGCCGGGGCCCCCTTGTACATCGGTCGCGCTTCCGATAAGCGAGAAGCTTCCCAAATTCCACCGCAGAGTACGTAGACCAAGTAGAACCCAAGAGCGGCACCTAAGGTGCGGGCCACAATCTCCGCGAACTCGACACCCATCTCGACAAGCAGCAGCTGGATCCCGACGAACAGCGGAAGCACCAGCACGATCCGCGGCAAGCCAAGCCAATCCGAAGCAACCGCACCCCAGGCACGCAGGACGGCTCCGCCGGCAAACGCAACCAGTAAGAAGCCCCACGGACGAATGAGCTGCGCTTCAACGGGCAGCATCTCTCCTAGCGACCAGCCAAGCAGTATCACACCGGCGAGGACTGCCGAAATCTTTGCCCCCTCTAGAACCGAGCGTTTGGATCCCCTGGCCTCGATGAGCACGACAAGAGCGCCAAGCAACCCTCCCAGCACGACGTTCTGCGAGAAGATCTGTTCAAGAAAAAGCCGTGCGATCGGACTCATGCGCGCCTCCCTCCGGCTGATGACCCGCCGCCGCCAGCCGCTCCGGACGCCGTCCCGCCCGCAAGCGAACCGGAAGCCTGGGCACCCGCGTCTGCCGCAACGCGACACTCGACGTGAGCGCTCCACGCTCGTGCGCCCAGGATCAAGACGCCGGCCATGAGGAACGCCCCCGCCGGCTCAGCAAGGAGTCCCGCCGGCACCCGGTATAGCGACACGAGCTCGTACCCCAAGATTGTCCCGAGCCCGAGCACTTCCCGAAAGGCTCCGAGACCGAGCATCACGCCGGCAAACGCTCCAAGATCGCCGACTCGCTCGCCGGCAGCCGCCTCCCGCCTGGCGGGTGACAGAGCAATCGGTGAGAGTGCGGCAACCGTGACATACAGCTCAGCGCCCGTGGGCAGCGGAACCATGAGCGGCGCAACCGCGGCTGTGAACCTTCCCACCGCCAGCGCCACCGTCAGGAGAATCAGCAGTCGCAGTTGATCCCGCAGGTTGCGGACACCGGAACGCTCCAAGAGCGCAACGATAGCCGCAACAAGCACGACCGCTCCTACCCCAACCGCCGCGTACCACATATTCCGCGTTGTCGCCAGAATGGGCAACAACCCAAGCAAACAGCATCGCTCGACCCGATTCATATTCTCCTCTCTGCGGCGTCCCGTCGACTCCCGGTGTGCAACCGGAGAGCATCGCCTCCCCCGGCGGCCGCTTCCGCCATAGTCATTCCGCTTCCCAGAGCGCGTCTTCCACCGCCTCCCGCAAACCGCGACTCGACCCGGTGGCGCCGGAAACCGTGTCCACATCGGTCGTTTGGCGATCGATCATTTCACGGATGAGCGCATCGAACGCAGGTGCCGCAACATTCTCGGTGTCTTCGTGTGTGACTACCTCAATGTCGTTAATACGTCCCCCGGATACCTCGACGTCGACCACGATGTCGCCGCCATATCCCCGGCCTGTACCGCGGTGCGTGCCGTCAGGTACGTCGGCCGCCGGCGCCTCTTTCGGATCAACATCCGGCTCCTCAAAGCCAAGCATAGCCTCAATGGCGTTCGCAGTAGCCCGCGAGGATACAGTAGCACCAGTGATAACCTCCAGCTCTTCCACTGCTCGCTCAGGTTCATCCGGCGTCAACCCGATGAATTGTTCGAGGAAACCCGGCTCAGCAATGCGGCTTCCGAGGGTAGGGCTTTCGTTATGTTCACGAACCCGCACGTCCCTGATCCTGCGCTCCTCGTCCAGTGCGGCGACCAGACGAATCGGACCGCCGTAGCCGCCTGCAGAACCGTAGACGAGATAGCCACGTTGCCTATCGTCGTCGAAGATTCGTTCCACCGTCACGCCTTCCGGGGCCTCCAGGGGTTCAGCGTACCGAGCTCCGGGAAAGAACGCCCGCATATCCTGTCGCACCGCACCTGTTACGTACAGCCCATGTCCCATTTCGCGCGCCATCTCAGTCCCGTACCCGATACCCGCGAACACCACCAATGAGCCCACAAGCGTCGCGGCAAGTCCCCATCGGAGGTTCCGCCGCGTCACTTCGCCGAACTTCGGGTCTTGCACCAACCAGTCGATAAGCGGCGTAGCCGCATTCATAATGAGAATCGCGAAGGTGGCGCCCGCCGGATATATGGTGAACTCCCGAATCAGGACCGTAAGCACCCCACCGCCCACACCAAAGACGATCCGCCCGGTCCGCGACATCGGGGAGGTCACCATGTCGGTGGCCATAAAGAAGCCAGCGAACATAACGCTACCGGAAAGCAGCGTAAACAACGGGTCCGCGCCCAGAAGGAAGGCCGTTACCGCCGCCGAAGCGAGGAAAGAGAGCGAAATCCGCTCGCTTCGGATCCCGCGGGCCGACATGAACGCTGCTCCGATGAGTATGGCGATAACGGAAGTCTCGCCGATGCTCCCCGGGACGTTCCCGAGAAACAACTCGAGATACCCCGCTTCCAGCCCCTCAAGCGGTGTAGCGGTCGTCACCGCATCCGTGAAGGGCTCACGCCAGTTCACCACGTGGCCGGGCCAGCCTAGGAGGAGCGCTCCCCGTGCAAAAAGGGCGGGATTGAAGAGGTTGTTCCCGAGGCCTCCAAAGAGATGCTTGGCTATTACGACTGCAAGGAACGCGGCCAGGAACGGAATCCACCACGGACTCCCCGGAGCAAGGGTCAATCCGGTAAGGACGCCGGTAAGGGCCGCCGAACCGTCCCCCCAGGGCTTCCTCAGACTGAAACGCTTCGGCGCGAAAGGAATCTCGAAGACGATGGACGCCACGGTCGTCGCAACAACCAGATAGAGCGCATAGAGGCCAAAGAAGATGACTGCGGCGACCGTTACCGGAATCAACGCCAGTACGATCGCCCACATAATCGACTCGACGCTCTCTTTGGTGCGAATGTGCGGTCCCGGCCTTCCAGCCCGCGAGCTCATCTCCATCGCCTCCTTCCGGTGTCCCTGCTTGACTCCTCTTGGTCGAACGATTCCACCGAATCGCCTCTGCCTAATCCGGAGTCTCTCTGCCGCCCTACGCGTCCTCTCTCACCAAAGCCCGTACTCAGCAGAAGAGGATCAATTTCCAGGTCAACGCTCAGCCCTGCGTTCGGCCTTGGCTCTGCCGATCACGATCCTTTGTAAGAGATCTCGCTTTGACGGACAGCTGAACTCACAAACGCCGCAGAGTACACAATCCTGGAGGCCTGCGTCCACCGCTTCCTCGATCATATCGTTGTCGACAAAGGAAACCATACGATTCGGTGCCAGGTACATAGGGCATACATCAACACACTTGTTGCACCGAATGCACTCCATCGGAATGGCGTCTGCGTACTCCTCAGCCGTGAGCAGCACCACGCCGCTGTTGGCCTTGGTGATGGGAATCGCGGGATCGTCGACGCCGATGCCTGTCATCGGTCCGCCTGCGACAAGTCGATGCTCCGCGTCCAGTCGCCCGCCGCAGTAGTCGACCAGATCACGCATGGACGTTCCCAACGGCACGTAGAGGTTCTTCGGATTAGCGATACCTGATCCGCTTACGGTCAGCACCCGCCCCCATAGCGCGCGCCCCCGGTCCACGGCATCGGCAATCGCAATGGTTGTCTGCACATTGTTTACAATGACGCCGACCGCCGTTGGAAGTGCCTTTCGTGGGATTTCACGCTCAAGCACAGCTTTGACCAGATGCTTCTCGGCACCATGTGGGTAGCGGGTATCGAGAACCTCCCCGGTAAGCTGAGTCCAGCGCTCTGCCTCGGCCCGAATGGCAGCCAACGCATCAGGCTTGTTGGTCTCACACGCTACGATCCCCCGCTCCGCGCCTACCGTCGTCCTAATCAGCTCCAGCCCCCGGAAGAGCTCTGCGGCACGCTCCTGCATGAGCCGATCGTCAGTAGTGAGATACGGTTCACACTCGGCCCCGTTTACGATGACGGTGTCGATCGGCTCCGTCGGATTCAGTTTTACGTGAGTCGGAAACGCGGCCCCTCCAAGGCCAACAATCCCGGCCTCTTCCACACGCTTTCGCACCTGATCCGGAGTAGGGTGCTCGGACAACGGTTCGCCCACCGTTTCTTCGCGGCCCTGATCGCCTTCCCGCTCGATCACCACCGCATCAACCTCGGTCCCGCCCGGGATAGGCCGGCGCTCAACGCCCTTCACAGTTCCGGATATGCTTGCGTGAATGCGGGCAGTTAGACTACTCCGGCCTTCAGCAATCATCTGGCCTCGAACGACGGTATCCCCAGGCTTCACAACCGGGGCAGCCGCGCCACCAATATGCTGTTGAAGTGTCAGCGCAACCTCTCTTGGCGCCGGGAACGCTTCGATCGGGGCGTGAGTCGTATGGTGCTTCTCCTCCGGAAGCTGCGCACCGCCCCGCGGGAACTTTTTCACCTTCTCCATGCGGCTCTCTCCTGCTTCGCTCCCCCACCGCTGCGTGGCCCGTGCCTTGTCCGCCGGAAGCCCCGCTTTATCGTATCGGAGCCTGGACTGAGCACCGGCTCGTGAACGTGCCGCCTCGCAGCTGAGCAAACGTGACGCACTGCGTAACATACGTAACCGGACTTTCGCTGTCAAGATTACGACGGCTCGGCGGTGCACGTCGGGCCGAGAGGGCACCGCCCGGCGCGTACGGCTACCGGGCGGGTCTTAACCATGAGCACATTATGCGGGGGACAAGCGAGCGAAGGGAATCGAACCCTCATCACGAGCTTGGGAAGCTCGGGTAATAACCATTATACGACGCTCGCCTACGGGACTGAGGCCGATCAGCTTATAGCCTCGGCCTTTGCGTTGAAATGTAGCGTCACCTTCAGGCTGCTGTCAAGAATCCACAAGTTGCTCGACCAAGGTATCCTCCCCGCGGCGCAACACCAATGTAGAGCCGACCGGTACCCGGTACGGAATCCCAATCTCCCCGCCGGGATGGACCATCTCCAGAATCTGTTCCGTTGCGCCTTCCGGGGTCACCACTTCCAGCGTAAGACTCACCGGAATCGGGTACTCCGGTAGCGTTCGGGACAAGACTCCAAAAGCCTCGTCCTCTTCGAGGTCTTCCGGCTCAGCCGTTGTCAGCGACACGGTTGTTCCGGAATCCACCCTCGTACCACCTTCGGGTTCCTGCTCGATCACCCTACCCGGTTCATCATCTATACCTGCCACTACGGAGTCGAAACGGAACGGTATATCCTGAGTCGCCAACTGCTGCATTACCTCCTCGTAGCCAACGCCTACGAAGTCGGGTAACGTGAACTCTTCGAGCTCTTCACCGCGGCTTACAACCAAGTCAAGACGGGTGGGTCCGGTTATGTCAGCTCCCGGCGGAGGATCCTGTTCCAGTACCGTCCCCCGGGGCGCGTCGTCGAAGATGCGCTGCACGTTCCCAATCTCGAGCAAAGGAGCGCCCGCACCGGTAAGAGCCCGAACATCCAGCCGCACCTCATCCACGTCCCATCCGGTATAATCCTCTACCTCATCCACACGCGCGCCACTAGACACCACGATATTCACATGCCGGCGAGCTCGAATCTGAGCCCCAGGCCCCGGAGACTGGTCAATCACGTACCCGCGCTCCGACGGATCCTCAGTGGGCCGTACCTGAAGACGCGGATAGAGCTCGCGTTCTTGAAGCTCCAGAATAGCGTCAGGCAGCTCTTTGCCGGCCAAATCCGGGACTGATATCTGGAAATCGCGATCCAGAGAGAAAAGGAACGTCACGGCTCCGGCGAAGACGGTCAGTACAATAACCCCGGCAACCACCAGGACCACGAGTTTGAAATAGCGGTTCTCCGGCGTTTCTTCCTCGGAAGGGAACACCCGCTTCAACCGCTCAATGAGTCCACTTCGCTCGCTCATATCACTAGATTCCTCGTTCGGAGCTCAGCCTACGAACTAGCCCGTACCGGAGTGACCTCCCAGGACTACCCCGTCCAGCGGTCCGAGACCATTCCAGAAATCACGCCACCCCAAGGGCTTCTTCGTCTCCAGTTGTAGCCGACGCAACGATATACAACCGTCGCCCGTTTCTACCAGAATTCCATTCTCGTTGTCCACTCCTACGATTCGCCCTGAGCGCCGGCCCCCGTCAGCTTGGACGCCGCCGCAGGGAGAACGCATCCTTTGGCCTTCGGTGGCAACCGGTCGAGCTTCCAGGATGCGCAACCGCCGGTCGCCGAGGGTCGTCCACGCTCCCGGCCAAGGGTCATAGGCGCGTACCATCCGGTCGATCCACACCGCGGATGCGTCCCAGTCAATCCAGGCGTCCTCCTTTGATATCAAGCGACAGTAGGTAGCCTCCTCCTCTCTCTGAGGCTGCGGACGGACGG
>Ga0207421_10002694_pt1 | contig 21861 bp, 16 predicted proteins | sample SodLakKL_010_SED_4_FD_187542 | JGI IMG/M metagenome (GOLD analysis project Ga0207421, IMG submission 187542) | Alkaline sediment microbial communities from Lake Tanatar, Kulunda Steppe, Russia - 8KL_010_SED (SPAdes) (version 2) | ecosystem: Environmental > Aquatic > Non-marine Saline and...
CCAGGAGCAGGTCTGTGAGTTCGGGGATGGAACGGGCAAAGCGGTCGGGCCTTTCCCGGCCCAGTTCTTCCTCGGAGCCGTATCCGTAGGTAACGGCAATGGAAGCGAGCCCAAATTTCCGGGCCCCGATAATGTCGTCCCTGTGGTCGCCGACCATGACGGTGTTTGCGGGTTCCAGGCCCCTGTTTTCTTCCAGGAGGTGGGCAAGGACATCTTTCTTTTCCACCCGCGCGCCATCAAGGGTAGCCCCGGCCAGGAATGAAAAGTAGCGATCAATGGCAAAGTGTTTCAGGATGGTCTCGGCATAAGGGGTCGCCTTGGAAGTGGCCAGGTAGATTCTTTTCCCCGCTCCGGCCAAACTGTGCAGCATTTCGGCCGCGCCGGGATAAAGCCTGTTTTCGTAAATCCCTTTTTCCCGGTAGTATTCCCGGAAATATCCTATGGCCTGCCATACCTGTTCCTCGTTGAAGCCGTACCTTTCCCTGAAGGAGCGCTGCAGGGGAGGCCCGATGAAGGTTTTCAGTTCAGTGGTGTCAGCTTCCAGGCCCATTTTTTGCAGGGCGTAGCAGACCGAGCCGATTACACCTGCGGCCGAATCGGTCAGTGTGCCGTCGAGGTCAAAAATAATGTGGCGGTAGGGGGGCCTGTTTTTCTGTTTCGGCATAGCTTCTCCTTTTGTTTCCAGCTTTACTCTAAGGGTCAGATCAAGTTTGGAGTATTGTTTTGCTTTCCCGGGCCGCCGCTGACCGGGCCTGCCTTTATGAATTATATAACATTATTTCCCCTGTGTCAGGGGCCCTCTCCCTCCGGGAGGCTTGCTGGCCGGTTTAATTAAGCGTAGAATATACGTGTCTGCTATTTGATTTGGAAAGCAGGGATTTGATGCAGAACAATGCCGCCCTGATGGGCGAAGAAAGTATAACCCGGCTGTTGATCCGGTTTTCTCTGCCGGCCACGGTGGGCATGCTGGTCATGGCTACCTATAATATCGTTGATACCATTTTTGTGGGGATGCTGGGCAGTGATGCTATCGCGGCCCTGTCTGTCGCTTTTCCTTTCCAGATGCTGCTGGGGGCCCTGGGGATCGGCACCGGGGTGGGGGCGGCTTCGCTGATTTCGCGCTCTCTGGGGGCCGGTGATGAAAAGACGGCCAGAAATGCCGTCGGGCAGGTAATCAGCCTCTCTGTTCTTTATGGAATCGTGGTAGCCCTGATCGGTTTTTTCTACCTGGAACCGCTCCTGGTCCTCTTCGGGGCTACCCCTGAGATCCTGGCCCTGACCGGGGAATACGTGATCATTATTGCCGGCGGTTCGGTTATGTTTTTCCTGATCATGGGCCTGAACAACGCGCTCCGGGGCGAAGGCAGCCCCATCCTTTCTATGTATATCATGATTATCTCGGCCGGGATCAATATTATTTTAGACCCCATTTTCATTTTTTTGCTCGGCCTGGGCGTGCAGGGCGCCGCCATCGCCACGGTCCTGGCTAAAGTGGTCGGGGTGGCGATCATGCTGTATCACTTTACAGCAGGCAAAAGTGCGATCAGGATCGGATTTTCCTGCCTGGCCCCGCGCTTAAGCACCATCCGTAAAATTTATGTGATCGGGTTTCCGGCCATGTTCCTGCAGATTTCCACCAACCTATCTCTGGTCATTGCCAACAACATCCTGGCGGTCTATGGATATCTGCCGATCGCCGCCCTGGGCCTGATCTTCCGCCTGTTCATGTTCGCCCTGATGCCCGTGATCGGCATTTCCCAGGGCCTGCTGCCAATTATCGGTTACAACTTCGGGGCCGGCAAAATAGAGCGCATCGGCGAGGCCATCACCAAAGGAGTGGCCTTAAGCACCGCCATCGCCACTTTTTTCGGGGCCCTCTACTTTATCTGGCCGGAACTGTTCATGACCATGTTCAGCCGGGAACAAGAACTGGTGGCCCTGGGCGCTGAAGCCCTGCGGATCATGGTGATCATGTTCCCCCTGATTGGAGGCCAGGTTGTATTTACGGTTTACTTCCAGGCGACGGGCAAGGGGATGCCCTCCCTGCTGCTCTCCATCCTGCGGGAAGTGATCTTTTTCATCCCCCTGATGCTGATCTTATCGGGCTGGTTCGGCTTAATCGGAATCTGGGCCTCCCGTCCGCTCAGCGACCTGCTGGCCTTTTTGGTCACTTTTTACCTGATCAGCCGCGAATTAAAGCGCCTGGGGATCCCCCTCCTGCGCAGCCCGGCTTTATCCTCGCTGAATAAATGACGGGCCGGTTGGAACCGGTGAAGGCCGGGATTTGATCCTGCCCCGTAAGGGAGGCAGGATTTTAGGTTTGGGTTGCAGAATTTAGGGCACTACATCAAAGCTTTTTCAGAGCCTGTTAGTGGGGCGAAAGAGATCCCTGGGTTATTGCGGGATATTGCCACCGACAAGCGATCAGATCAGCGGGGTGCCCATCGATGGCTGCTGTAGCATTTTTTCGTTTTTACGCGGAGTTAAATGATTTTCTGCCCCCTGAACGGCGGCAGGTTGCCTTCAGTCACTCTTTCTCCGGCCACCAGACCGTGAAAGATATGATCGAGTCGCTGGGGGTTCCTCATACCGAGGTGGATTTGATCCTGGCCAACGGGGAATCGGTGGATTTTACCTACCGGCCCTCCTCCGGCGATCGGATCAGTGTCTACCCTGTTTTTGAAGCGCTAGATATTGCCCCCCTCCTGCAGGTGCGGCCCGAACCGCTGCGGGAACCGAAATTTGTCCTGGACACCCACCTGGGCCGGCTGGCCGCTTACCTGCGCATGCTGGGCTTTGATGCGCTCTACCGCAACAGTTTTAGCGATGAAGAGCTGGCCGAAATCTCGGCCGGCCAGCACCGGATCCTGCTGACCAGGGACCGCGGGCTTCTGAAGCGTTCCATGGTCACCCATGGCTACCTGGTGCGCTCCATTGATCCGCCGCAGCAGGTCGAAGAAGTGCTCTCCCGCTTTGATTTGCATGATGCCATAAATCCCTTCAGCCGCTGCCTGCAGTGCAACCGGGGCCTCAGCAGGGTTGACCCCGAACAGGTCAAGGAACAGATCCCCGAAAAGGTACGGCAGCGCTGTTCGGAATACAGCCGCTGCCCGGGCTGCGGCCGGGTCTACTGGAAGGGCTCGCACTATAAAAAGATGCTGGGGCTGATCAAGCGCTTCACCTCGAAGCGCTGCAACGGCAGCTCATAATAGCGGCAACCGGGACCGGTGGAGGGCCGACTGTTCCAGCCCGGGCCCCTGTTTTGATGGTCTGGTTGGCCCGGTTTCGATCATAGGCGCGGCTGTCCCTCAATTAAAGCCCTTACATTTTCAAGGCCTGGGTTTGTCAAAGAAGCGGAGTCCTTTTAAACAGAGCCGCTGAAAGAAAGTTTAGCAGGGTATTTTTGTTTAATGTCGAAATATTATAAATAGACTTGTGATATTGCCCTAAGCCCTGTGATACAATTGATGTCAAGCGGTTTTTCATCATTATTTTCCTTTCCCCGGTTATTGTGACCTTAAAAACGACATTTGCAGTTGTAATATTTCTATCTACGGCCCTGATATCCTCATGGGAGGTGCGCCGATGCCAAAAGCCGGTTCGGAAGAAAAACCACTGATCCTGGAGCGCTGCAGCGGATGCGGCTACTGCTTTTTGCTGTGCCCGCAAAAGGCTGTAGAGGCTAACGAGGAGGGCGGGTACCGGATCAATGAAGAAGCATGCACCGCCTGCGGGCACTGCATTTTCGCCTGCCCGGCAGATGCCATTGCCGCCAGCCGGGCCATTAGCTCCGGACAAGAACGGACCGGTCAGGAACAGGTCGGACCGGCCCAGGCCGGTGTGGAGCAGCCCGGGCGGCTTCCCGGCAGGGAAAATGGACCGGAAGATGAAGGCGGCGGTATGGCGGGCGGAAGCGGCTATGACGCCGTAATAATTGGCTCGGGTATCGGGGGCCTTTTAACCGCAGCGGGCCTGACCAGAAAGGGCAAAAAGATTGTCCTGGTCGAACGCCTGAATTTTACCGGGGGCCGGTTTACCCACTTCAATTATGAAGGGGTTTCCATCAGCACCGGGGCCTGCCACTCGTTGCCCTACGGGGAAAAAGGGCCCTTTGCGGAGTTGATCAGAACCCTTGGACTGCCGGTGACGATCAGGAATGCCGGGGGTATGGGGGGACTAAATGCAGCCGGCAAACAATACCGGTGGAGGGAGATCATGGAATGCCTGGTCCCCTTTTCGCGCCGCGATAGGCTGGACCTGCTGAAAATATTGCTCAAGATACTGGCCACCAGGAAAGCGGGGCGGCCCGGCCTGGTTTTTGGAGACTGGCTGGCCCAACAAACTTCTTCTGCGATGATCAGGACTTTTTTTGAGCGGATGATTAATTTCGGCTGCAGTGTCGGAATCGACAGCCTTCCTTTTGATGAGGCGGTTAAGATTATTAAAAATGTTTACCGGGCTAAAGCCTCGGGCGTTATAGTGGGTGGCTGCGGGACGGTGGTTGAAAAATTGGTGGAGCAGGTTCGCACCGGGGGCGGCGCGGTGCTGACCGAGTCGGAGGCCAAGAGAATTGTGACCCGGGACGGCTATGTCAGCGGGGTGGAGATAATAAATAGAAGAAGTGGGGCGGTGGAGAGATTAAAGGCCAAGCTTGTAATCTCTGATATCGGTCCGAAAGAAACCTACAGCCTGCTGGAAAGCGCCGCTCAACCCCTATCCACAGGGGAGAGCCTGCTAAAGGGCGCCGGTCAACCTCTCCTGATAACGGAATCTGAAAATGATCAGTTTGGCCGGGCAGCCGGCCCGGCGGTGGCAGCCGCTGCCGGTTCAAATCCCGGCTCTAAAGCGGGCCTGTCTTCAGATCAGGGGGAAATAAGCAGAATACAGCTCAGCCCCGGCCTTGATGAAAGACCTGGTGCGGCAGTTAAAATAGCCGGTGAAACAAGCGAAGGGGCCGGCGCGGCGGTTGAAAAAGACTGCCCCACAAGCGGCCTGTGCATCAATATGGTCTGCGATGTGCCCCTGCTGGATCACGGCTCCATTCTCTACTGCCTCGACACCAAGCGGGTGGCCGGCGTAGCCCAGCCCACCAATACCGATCCCGGCCTGGCCCCCCGGGGACGGCACCTGCTGATTTCCTACCAGATGCTGGAAGGCGACCAGGTAGGCCGGGAAGTAAAGCTGGGGCTCAGTGACCTGGAGTCTTTATTCGGGGACGATTTTTCCAAGCACTGCCGGGTCATAAACACCGGGGTTTTTAAGAACGGCTGGCCGGTGAACCGTTCCGCCCAGGGCCGCGATGTTCATTCGGTGTCGCCGGTAAAGGGGCTCTACCTGGTGGGTGATGGCTGCAAGGCCCCGGGCTACGTCATGGTGGAAGGGATCGCCAAACAGGTAGCCGGGATTTTGGCAGAGATTACTTAAGGGCCTGTAAAGGCAGCGATTTCCTGTTTTTGCCGGCCCGCTCCGGCAATGATATAATTATTAAGAATACGAGAGGAGGGCTTCGTCATGGATATGACCTTGGTTATAGTGGTTGTAATCGTTATTTTCGCAGTTCTATATTACCTTCGGAGCAAGCAAGCCGGTCCTTCAAAGCGGGGCAAACCCGGGTCCCTGCGGCAGCAAGCCCGCCGCCAGCTCAAGCTCCCTCCCGACCAGGCCGACCAAACTATTGACCGGCAGATCGAGCGGCTGAAAGAACGTTATCCGGATCGTTCCGAGGAATGGTACCTGGAGAAGATAATCTATGATTTTGAACGCGATCGTTAAAGTAAAATTCGCTTAATGATCCGCCGCAAAGGAGGAGTTGCGTTGAGCAGAGGCAAAAAGGCTTTCTTAATTATCTTAGCCCTGGTAGTGGTTGTGCTGATCGGAGGCGGCATTTTCGGCTACTTTTTTGTGCGCAGCGGCCTGCCATCCTACGAAGCTGTAGTGGACCTGGAAGGGCTGCAGGGAGAAGTGAGCGTGCACCATACTTTCCGGGGCGTACCGCACATTGCCGCTACCCATGAGGGTGATCTCTATTTTATGCAGGGCTATCTTCATGCCAAGGAACGGATGTGGCAGATGGAACTCCAGCGCCGGGTGGTCCAGGGCCGCTTGAGCGAGGTTTTCGGAGAAGATCAGCTCCCGACGGACCGGTTCCTGAAAAAGATCGGCCTGGACCGCATTGGCAAACGGATGCTGGAAAACACCTCCCCGGAAAGCAGGGAAGTGCTGGCCTATTATGCCGGTGGGGTAAACGCCTACCTGGCCAACCATCCCCCCTCCCTGGAATTCAGGCTGCTCGGTTTTGAACCCGAACTCTGGGAGCCTCTAGACAGCACCGGCATTATCGGCCTGATGGCTTTTGATCTCGGCTCCAACTGGCAGGTGGAAGCATTTCGCCAGGCCCTGGCCGAGGAAATCGATCTCGAGCTGCTGGAAGAAATCCTGCCTCCCTATGAAGGATGGGACACTCCGCCGGTTTTGGCTCCGGAAGGAAGCGCTGAAAGCAAAACGTATGAGGGGGCGACCGAAAACCTGCTCGCCCTGCTGGGGGAAAGCAGCCTGGATCACTTCCACGGCCTGCCCCGCCTGGGCAGCAACAGCTGGGTAATCAGCCCGGAACTGTCCGCCACCGGCACCGCCGTCATGGCCAACGATCCCCACTTGAGCCTGGGGCTGCCCTCGATCTGGTTTGAAAACGCACTGATCCTGCGCGAAGAGGACTGCTGTATGGATCTCTTTGGCTGGTCCATACCGGGCGCTCCCGGGGTTGTCATTGGCCATAACTGCCATATTGCCTGGGGCATGACCAATATCGGCGATACCCAGGATCTCTTTTTAGAGGAGCGCCACCCCGAGGATCCCCACCGCTTCAAATATGAAGGGCAATGGTATCAGGCCGAAGTAGAAACGGTGGAAATAAAGGTCGACGGCCGGGATGAAGCGGAAACAGTCGAAATGATCCAGACCCGGCACGGGCCCCTCATTTCAGACGATCCCCCCATGAGCCTGCGCTGGAGCGCTTACGATGTTGAAGCCAGCACCATTGATGCGGTTTTAAAAATAAATAGAGCTGAAAACTGGGACCAGTTCAAAGCGGGCCTGGCTCATTTCCAGGCCCCGGTGCAGGCCGTAGTTTATGCCGATGTGGAAGGCAACATCGGTTTCAAGGTAGCCGGGAATCTGCCGGTCAGGAAACAGGGGCAGGGCATCATGCCTTCTCCCGGCTGGGAGGAAGGCTACGGCTGGGAAGGGGTTATCCCCTTCGAGGAGCTCCCCGAGCTCTACAACCCGGACCGGGGGTTCATAGTCACCGCCAACAGCCGGGTCGAACCGGATGATTATCCCTATTTGATCAGCCTTGATCACGCCCCCGGTTATAGAAAAATAAGGATAGCCGAAGTTTTAGGAGGCCTTGATCAAATCGGGGTGGAAGATTCGAAGATGCTGCAAACCGACTGGTATAACCGCCATGCCGCAGAAAGGCTCCCCGCCTTCCTGGAGGTGATCGAAAAGGACCGGGCCTGCCTGTTAGAGGTCGAGCAGGGGGCGCTGGATCTGCTCGCCCGCTGGGCCGAAGAGCCGGTCAATACCAGGGATTCAGCCGGGGCGGCCCTGTTCCAGGTCTGGTACCTGAACCTGATGGAAGAGGTATTCCGGGAGGAAATGGGCGATGAGCTCTACCTGGAGTTTATAAAACAGGGCTATATTGCCTACAATGCCCTGGAAGCCCTGCTGGAAAAAGGGGCATCGGGCTGGTTTGCCGGGGGTCTGGAAGAACCGCTGACCGCGGCTTTTTCCCGGTCCGTGGAAGAACTAACAGACAGGCTGGGCGGCGATCCGGAAGGGTGGCGCTGGGATGAACTGCAGACCATCACTTTTAAGCACGACCTGGGCGCCGCTCCCCTGATCGGAGATTATCTTTTCAACCGGGGGCCCTACCCCTATGGGGGCGATTTCATGACCGTAGGCCGGGCCCGCTACGCTCTCGATGATCCCTTCAAGGTGGTCACCGGGGCGGGCCTGCGCTTTGTGGCCGTCATGAACGAGAAGATCGAGTCCGAGGTGGTTATCGCCGGCGGCCAGTCCGGGCACCCCCTGAGCCCGCATTACAGCGATCAGCTCGAGGCCTGGCTGGAGGGCGACTATTTCCAGGTCCAGATGCCCTGCGAACCGGACCTGGAATGGGAAGAGCGGTGCCGCTTCCGGCCGCCGCAGGACTGACAGGCGGTCAGCTCCATAAAAATAATCAGGGCTGGTGAAGGCAACCGGCCCTGATTTTTTATGCTTCCTCCAGCCCCTGCAAAAAAGCCTCGATATTGCGGGCCAGGGCCTGGGGGTTATAGCCTCCTTCCAGGGTGGCAAAAAGGCGCCCGCCGCATTTTTGGCGGGCAAAACCGGCCAGGAGAGAGCCAATCCGGCGGTAATCTTTTCTACTCAGCATCCCGCCCCAGTCATCTACACCACGGTCAAACCCGGCTGAGACGGCCACAATATCGGCTTCGTAAAGAGCCAGGTCATTTTCCAGGGCATCAAGGAAGAGCATGGAGGAGCTCTCCCGGCAGTGCCAGAAAGTTACGGCCTCGTTTCGCCGAAAGATATTGGCGGTGCCGTCTCCAAAATGAAGGTCGAAATCGACAATCAGGGCGGAGCTGATCAGCCCCCGATCGAGGAGGGAACTGACGGCCACGGCGATGTTATTGAAGTAGCAAAAACCCCAGCAGGAATCGGATGAAGCATGGTGGCCGGGCGGGCGGCAGAGGGCAAAGGCGTGCTCACCTCCGGCGGCGGTTTCGGCCGCCTCCAGCGCTGCTCCCGCTGCCAGGAGGGCGGTGTGGTGGAGCAGTTCGTCTTCGGCGATACTGCGCCAGTGGCGGGGGGTGTGGACGAGCAGGATCTCTTCTTCAACAGCCGGGCGCGGTTCGTAAAAGGGGTATTTGTCCTTAAGAAGGGCCAGGGCGGGATCCAGCCGGCCGGGTTCGGCAGCCGGATCATAGGCATAGTGTTTTAAAAAGTCCCGGTGAAAATAGATCTTCATCTCCTTAGTTCACTCCTCCGTGCAATGGGTTGGCCTCTTAAGCCGGCGCCTTTTAAGCCGGCCTCACCTTAAAACTATATATTTATACACCGGGGCGGGTAAATCCTGCCGTTACCTTTAGGACGTTTTCGCAGGGGGAAAAAGCGCTGCCATTTAGCTGGATCGATCAGTTTACCCGGATCAATCAGCATAACCCGGGCCACGCTTCAACGGCCCCGGGCGGGGAAGAACTAAGCCAGGGCGGACTCAGCGCCGGGGAGGGCGGGGCCCGTAGTACTGGTAGTAATGGACCTTGATGTTGCCGTGGTAGAGTTTGCGCCTCCGGGAGGCTTTTTTCCCGAAGAGGGATTCGAAGTTCTCGTGGGCGGTCAGGATGTAGAAAGACCAGGTGTCGAGATCTTTAAAAACCCGGCCCATCTCCCGGTAGAGCTTTTCCACTTCTTTAATTTCGCTCAGCCTTTCGCCGTAGGGCGGGTTGCAGATGATTTTGCCGTATTTTTTCTTGGAGCTGAGTTCGGATAAAGGGCGGCTCTGGAAGTGGATCAGGTGATCGACTCCGGCCCGGGCGGCATTTTTACGGGCCGTATTAAGGACTCCCGGATCGATGTCGGTGCCGGTGATGTCCAGCTGGCGGCTGTAATCGGCCCGGTCATGGGTTTCCCGGCGGGCCCGGCGCCAGGCTTCCCGGGGAATGCCGGGCCATGTTTCGGAGGCGAAGGTGCGCTCCATGCCCGGGGCGATGTTTTGCCCCAGCAGGGCCGCCTCAATGGGGATGGTCCCCGACCCGCAGCAGGGATCGATCAGGGTAACCTCGGGGTTCCAGCGGGCGATCATGACCAGGGCGGCAGCCAGGGTTTCCCGCAGCGGGGCTTCACTGCCCGCGGCCCGGTAGCCGCGCTTATGGAGGCCGGGGCCGGTGGTGTCGATGGTCAGGGTGGCCCGGTCCTTCAGGAGAGAGACCTCGATGCGGTAAAGGGGCCCGTTTTCTTTAAACCACCCGGTGCGATATCTTGTTTTCATGCTTTCGACGACGGCCTTTTTCACTATGGCCTGGCTGTCGGAGATGCTGAACAGGGTGGACTGGACCGATTTGCCGTCGACCGGGAATTGCGCATTTTCGGGCAGCAGATCGGGCCAGGGCAGGGCTTTGGTCTGTTCAAATAACTGATCGAAGGTCACTGCTTTAAACTCGCCCACCTTGAGGCGGACCCGGTCGGCGGTGCGCAGCCAGAGGTTGGCCCGGCAGATGGCGCTTTCGTCGGCTGCAAAGGTAACTTTGCCGTTTTCCACAGTTACCTGTTCGTAGCCCAGGGCCTTTACTTCCCCGGCTACAATCGCTTCCAGGCCAAAAGTGGAGGTGGCGATCAGTTCCAGATCAGGCATTGTTATTCTCCCGCCTTAAGATTGGACTTGGTTTGACATCAAGAAGGCCTTTAATTAAGGCCGCCAGCCCGTAAAAGGGCGGCCCAAAGCCGGCCTGCTAAAATGTTATCATATAACCGGCAAAGCTTCCAATTAATTTAAGCCGCTATCAGGCAGGAGGACTGCTGAAGCAAGTTGAAATAGAAAAGATGATAAAATAGCAATTAAGACTCTTAATACTAAAATTCTGCGCCAACCTGGCCAGGCCCTGTTTAGCGATATTCGTAGACGCTGATTTTAATAGGATTTAGAAGGATCCGCTTTAATTCGAACCTTATGGCCCCGGTTGGTCCGACTCAGGCAAGCTCAATCGAGCCAATTAGATAGCGAACCCGATCAAGGACAGCTTTTGAGGCCCGGGCGTCCGGGGCATAATATAGCGGGACTCTTATTTTAAACGAGAGCGGGTGAAGGCCGTGAAGTGGCAAATACCGGAAAATTGGACCCAAATAACAGCGATTGATGCGCATACGGGGGGAGAACCTCTGCGGATCTTCACCGCCGGGTATCCGGAGCTGCCGGGCGAGACTATCCTGGCCAAGCGCAGCGCGGCCTTAAAGAATTACGATCACCTGCGCACCGCCACGATGTGGGAGCCGCGCGGCCATGCCGACATGTACGGCTGCGTTATGACCGAACCGGTCACAAAAGACGGCGACTTCGGGCTGCTGTTTCTCCATAATGAAGGTTACTCCAGCATGTGCGGGCACGGTATTATTGCCGTTACCAAGGTCGCCCTGGAAACCGGGATGTTCGAATTGCCTGCCGGCAGGGAGGAGATCAGGATCGACACCCCGGCCGGCAGGGTTACCGCCTGGCCGAAGTGGGAGGAAGGCCGGGTGGCGGAAGTTTCTTTTCACAACGTGGCTTCCTTCGTCTACGCTCTGGATCAAAAGGTGGCCGTCCCCGGCCTGGGAGAGGTTAAGTACGACCTGGCCTACGGCGGCGCTTTTTACGCCTACGTCGATGCCGACTCAGTGGGCGTTGAGCTGGATGCGGGCGGTTTTCGCCGCTTAATCGAGCTGGGGGTGGAGATCAAGCAGGCCATCATGAAAGACCGGGCCGTCGAGCACCCCTTTGAAGAAGATTTGAGCTTCCTGTACGGGGTCATCTTTGTCGGGGAAGCCAGGGATCCCAACAATCACAGCCGCAATGTCTGCGTCTTTGCCGACGGGGAAGTAGACCGGAGCCCGACCGGGACCGGGGTAAGCGGCCGGGCAGCCATCCACCATGCCCGGGGAGAACTTGCCGTGGCCCGGCCCTTTGTAGTGGAAAGCATTCTCGGGACCTGTTTTAAAGGTGAAATCGTGGAAGAGACCACCCTGGGGCCGTATAAAGCGGTGATTCCTAAAATCAGCGGATCGGCCCATATCTGCGCTTACAAGACCCTGCTTATAGACCCGGAAGACCCCCTGCGGCACGGTTTCATCCTGCGCTAACCTGACAGGTGAAACCTCCCCGTGTCTGCTGAGCGGAGACTGGATGCAAGGCCTGGACACCGGGACGGCTCTCCTTTCCGGCCTGCGGGTTTCTAATTAAGGCCTGCTGGCTGATGTAATGTTGTAACTATGAATGCTCCAACCGGGTAACCGGCTTTCACAGCCGGGAACAAAAGAGGGGGAGGTAAAAAAATAATGAAAGAAACTATTAAAGACATCATCGAAGCTTACTGCGCTAATTTTGCCGAAACCAGCCCCATCGGATGGGACCGGCCCCTGGTTGGCTATGCCCGGGCCGACGACCCGCTCTTTGCCAGGCTCAAAGAGATAGTCAGGCCGACCCATGAACTGCCGCAGGATTTTCTGGCCGGGGCCAAAACGGTGATCAGCTATTTTCTGCCTTTCCAGGATGATGTTGCTGAAAGCAACCGGGAAGGGCGCTACAGTTCACGGCTGTGGGGCATCGCCTATATCGAGACCAACCGTTTGATCAACGAGATGAATAAATACCTCAAAGAAGAGCTGACCGGGATGGGTTACCGGGCCGCCTACGTGCCGGCCACCCATAACTTTGACACTGAAACCCTGATGAGCGACTGGTCGCACCGCAGCGCCGCCTATATTGCGGGCCTGGGCACTTTCGGGCTCAATCACATGCTGATTACAGAAAGCGGGTGCTGCGGCCGGGTCGGCAGCCTGGTTACGGGCCTGGAGGTCGAGCCGACCCGGCGCTACAGCAGGGAGCTCTGCCTCTACCGGGCTGCCGGCAGCTGCGGCCGGTGCGTTGAAAGATGTGTCAATGAGGCCCTCTATTTTGAAGGGCTGGACCGGCACCGCTGTTACGAGATGCTACTGGAAAACGGAGAGCGGTTGAGCGATTTGGAAAGTTTGGCCGATGTCTGCGGCAAGTGCCTGGTTGATGTGCCCTGTTCCAGGCGCATCCCCCGGCCCGAAGAGTAACAGGCAGCAGCAGGTTTTTAGGGCCGGGTTGAAACCGGCTTATAAAGTTGGACCGATCGATAAAAGGGATAAAGGAGAAACAGAAATGATCATTTCAAGGTTGATTCATGTTGTCGATTCCCACACCGCCGGGGAGCCGACCCGGGTCGTGACCGGCGGTCTACCTCCCCTGCCCGGAAAAAGCATGGCCGAAAAGAAGGCCGGCCTGGAAAGGGACCGGGATTTTCTGCGCACCGTCCTTATGCATGAGCCGCGGGGGCACCGGGATATGTTCGGGGCCATCCTGACCGAACCCGTAAACCCGGAAGCGGACCTGGGGGTGATCTTCATGGACACCGGCGGCTACCTGAACATGTGCGGGCACGGCAGTATCGGGGCGGTGACCGTGGCCTTGGAAACCGGCCTGCTTCCCGCCGCCGGCCCGGAGGTAAAGCTGGTGCTCGATACCCCGAGCGGCCTGGTGCGGGCCGGGGCGAAGATCGAAAAAGGCCGGGTGACCGAGGTCTCCATCGTCAACGTGCCTTCTTTCCTGTTCAAAGAAAAGGCAAAGGTTGCCGTGTCCGGCTTCGGAGACCTTGAATTCGACATTTCCTTCGGGGGCAATTTTTTTGCCCTGATTCCCGCGGAAGACCTGGGCCTGAAGGTAACCGGAAAGCACACCTCGGCCCTGGTCGAGGCCGGGATGCGGATCAAGGAGGAGATAAACCGGGTCGTTTCCGTTGAACACCCGGAAAAACCGTATATTAATACCATAGACCTGGTCGAGATCTATGAAAAACACTCCCGGTTAAAGGCGGCCAACGCGGTCGTGTTCGGGCAGGGATCGCTGGACCGCTCGCCCTGCGGCACCGGCACCTGCGCCAAGCTGGCCGCCCTCTATGCCCGCGGTGAGCTGGCCCTGGGTGAAGAGTATATCCATGAAAGCGTCTTTGGCACCGTGATGAAGGCCAGGGTCCTGGAAGAGGTCAGGGTGGGCGACGTTCCGGCCATCATCCCGGAGATTACCGCCCGTGCTTACATCACCGGGTTTACGCAGGTTGTCATCGATCCCGAAGATCCTCTTAAAAACGGTTTTCTGCCGGAAGGTTAAAATTAATCAGCGCCGGGCTTGACACAGGTGAAAACCTGGACCGGGTAAGAACCTTCGCCCAGGAGGTAGGAATTGTAGCTTTCGGTCTCTTTGCTGCCGGTAAAAGCAAAGTTGCATTCCCGGAGCAGCCCGGCCCAGGTTTCCAGCTTAAAAAGGCTTAAGAAGTGGCGTTCAGTGTGGATTTCCAGTTCCCCCCGGCGGCGGATCAGGTAGACCAGGGTCGCTTCATAGGTAGTGCCCTCGGGGTCGGGAAGGTAATTGTTTTCAAACACGGTGACCTCGACATCGCCCCGGGCGCCGCTGTAAGCGAAATTGTTTTCCCTGAAGTCATCCTTAAGCAGGGTGGTGAATAGAAATACCCCGCCCGGTTTCAGGTGCTCATAGGCCTTGGACAGGGCCCTGCGGGTGTCCTCCACCGTCAGCATGTAACCGATCGCTTCCATGCAGACCACAACATCGAACTGTTTTCCCAGCGCAACGGTGCGCATGTCGCCCCTGTAATATACTGCCTCGGGGTTAAGCTGCCGGGCCATTTCGAGCATGCCGTCGCTAATATCGACCCCGGTGATCCGGAAGTATTTTTTGAAGGTATAGTCGTTCATCCCGGCCCCGCTGCCCAAATGGAGCAGGGTTTGCGGTTCGATCCGGGCGTGCTGCCGGATCAGCCGGCACTTATCTTCGGTATCTGCGGCAAAGTCTTCCGGTGGGGCGATGATCGGCTCAATCCAGGCCAGTTCATTGTAACCGGGCCAGTTTCCGGTTTCCATGGGAGCTTCCTCCTTATTAGCGAACTATTTTGTGGCGATCGCTGTAGAAATTGCCGTCACTGAAATCCTTATACAGGGCGCTTAAGTCCCAGCGCTTGCTCATATAAACAGCTCCTTTTATGCCCGGTTTCTGCCGGCGCCGGGGCCTTTAGAGGTTGATCATGCCGTAGCCGCAGCTGGGGCAAATTGTTGTTACCCTCTCGTAGGCATCACCTTTACGGAGTTTTTCCAGGTCCTGTTTTTCCTTCTTTAGCTGATTACCGCAGCGGTGGCAGACTGTATGGCCGCATTCGGGGCACTTGACCCAGCCTTCATCCGCTTGACCGGTATATCCGCAGGAACTGCATGTTATTTTTTCCATGTAGCTGTAACCATCCTTTCAAAGTTCCGGCCGGAAAGGGGCAGGCCGGTTTAAAATAGGTTGTGGCTTGATTATACCGAATTCAGAAAAAAAATAAAGGGACCCTGAAAGGGAAACCTGTTCACTGTTCGGTGGAAGAGTTTGGGGTTCATTATCAATGCGGGCGAAGCTTCCTACCCATGAGGAGGCCGGCGAACAGAAAGCAGTTAAAAGTAGTCTATTCTATTCTCAAATCGGTTCCGTCCGGTTTAATGCTCCAATCAAGTGTTTCCATGGTGTCGTTCCCGTCAATATCGGCTACAAAGTGCAGCCGTTTTTTTTCCTCTTCCCAGCCGACGTGCCTGAAGTTCGGGAAGGCCCGGCCGCTGCCCTCTCCTTCAACCGCTTCGGCGAGGTCTTCTCCGGAAAGGGTAAATTCTTCAACCATGCCCACCGTGTTGTCGTTGGAAAGGAAAAACCCTTTACCTTCAGCGGTATTCAGGGTATATGCCAGGTATGTCCCCCCGGGCGACCAGATCAGGGCTTCTACCCCGCCCCTGTTACCGGTATCTACCAGTTCGGCTGCTCCTGTTTCCAGGTCAACCACTCCGACAAAGGACATGAAGGTGGCGGCGAAGTAGCTGTGCACCGAAAAGGCAAGCCGGTCATTGTCCGGGGCCAGGGCAGCTGTTTGATCGAAGGCCGGCCTGAGATCTTCCGGGTAGACCGGTTTTTCTTCAACGAAGGCGGGGATTTCTTCAAAAGCGTCTTCCCAGTTTTTATCCGCCCAGCTTTTAAACTGATCAAAGCTGTATTCAAAAACCACTTCGCCTTCTTCGCTAACAACGGTGATTATTTCACCCTCCAGCTCTCTGTCTGCTTCATAGGTCAGGGAAAGTTCTTCCGGTGCCTTTTCTTCAAACAGAGCGGTCAGGGTCTTGTCTCTTTCAGCGGTAAAGGCATGCTTTTTTTCACCGCTTACAGTTTCTCCGTCTGCTTTCCAGGCCTTGAAGGTGAACCCCTCGGCGGGCCTGGCTTCAAGGATCACTTCTTCCCCCTGCCGGTAAACACCGCTGCCGGCGGTTTCCCCGCTGCCTTCCGGTTCTACTTGAGTGTTGATCTGGTATTCTGCCGGGGCGCAGCCGCAAAACATTAAGGCCCCGAGCATTACTGCCGTGACGGCAGAAGCTGTTAACAGATCTGTCCTGAGTGTGAACATAAAGGTTTACACCTCCTGCGGGATCAATACTAAAAGCGATCCACCCGCCCTGTCAAGCGTTAGGAGACTATTGGGGGTATCCGCCAGCGCTTAACCGGCCCTGTCATCCTGCCATTTGCCCCCGCTCGGTTATTTTGACAGCCCAGTTTCGTTCAGGAGAACGGCAGGCTGCCGATATTGGAGAGTAGTGTAAAGGCAGGGTAAGCTGCTCTATGGATAATGCTTTTTATATGATACAATTTTTATATAAAGCAGGATGATGTCCGGCAAATAAAGGTTCCGATCGCGGGGGGGCATAAAAGCAGATGCGTAATAATTTCGGCGCTTTTCACATGGAGGAATTGCCGGGAACTGACCCGGATCTTGCTTCAATTATTTCTGAAGAAGTGACCCGTCAGCAGGAATCTTTAAACATGATCGCCTCTGAGAATTTGGTCAGCAGAGCAGTCTTAGAGGCACAAGGATCAGTCCTGACCAACAAGTACGCCGAAGGGTACCCGGAGGCGCGGTATTACGGAGGATGTTTATGGGTCGATCGGGCTGAAAAACTGGCCTGCGAAAGGGCCGGAAAACTTTTTTTAGCCGAGCATGTAAATGTTCAACCCCATTCAGGCACTTCAGCCAACCTCGCTGTATATTATGCCCTGCTGGAGCCCGGGGACAGTATTTTAGGGATGGAACTAAACCAGGGCGGACATCTGACCCACGGGCATGGAGTAAATATTTCAGGCAGGTACTACCGGGCTTTTAATTACGGTGTAGATCGGAACTCTCGATGGCTTGATCTTGACCAGGTCAGGGAAAGGGCCAAAAAGGTAAGACCAAAGTTGATCATAGCCGGGGCCAGCTCATATCCCAGGTTGATTAATTTTGCCGGTTTTAAAGAAATTGCCGCAGAAACGGGAGCTTACCTGCTGGTGGACATGGCCCATACCGCCGGCTTTGTGGCTGCCGGCCTGCATCCCAATCCGGTGCCATTTACCGACGTGGTTACCGCGACAACCCATAAAACTCTTCGCGGCCCCAGGGGAGGGCTTATTTTATGCTTGCAAAAACATGCGTCTGCAATTGATAAAGCAGTTTTTCCCGGCCTGCAGGGCGGCCCCCTGATGCACATCATAGCGGCCAAGGCAGTTTCCTTTCAGGAAGCTTCCCTGCCCGCCTATAAAAAATACCAGCAAAGGGTCCTCGACAATGCCGGGGTCCTGGCTGAAGCCTTGATGGAGCATGATTTTGAACTGGTTACCGGGGGCACCGACACCCACCAGGTTTTAATTGATCTGGGCAGTAAGGGGCTCTTTGGCAAGGAAGCCGAAGCTGTTCTCGAGCGGGTTAATATATCGGTCAATAAAAACACCATTCCTTATGACGAACGAGGAGCCAATGATCCCAGCGGGATTCGCCTGGGGACCCCGACCCTTACTTCGCGGGGTATGGGTCCGGAACAGATGAAAATAATTGCTTCCCTTATTGAGCAGGCGATTAGAGGGCGCCAATCTTCCGAGCGCCTGGACGCGATAAAAAGGCAGGTTGCTGATTTGTGCCGGGACTTTCCGGTTTATGGCCGGTAAAGATTTTGCAGGACTGGAAATAACGGTTGCGGTAAATGCTCTGTAATTGATCTGGGGAAAGGCCTAAAAGCAACCTTATTAATTTTCTCCGACAAGGCCCCCATAAAGGGAAAAGGGACCATCAATTTTGGCCCCGAATGGCAACAACCCGGCTGGGGACTTGAAAAAAGATCAGGACACAGGCATTAATAGGAGGGTCTTTAAGGTGAAAAACATTTTAGTTACAGGCGCCACGGGGCAGATAGGGACCGAGCTGGTGGCCTATCTCCGTAAAATCTACGGCGCTTCCAGCGTGATAGCCTCGGGGCGAAGGTTAAAAGAAGGCAGCAGTGTGGTGGAAGAAGGCCCCTATGAAATTTTTGATGTAACCGACCCGGTCAGGGCCGGGGAAATAGTAGAGAAGAACAAGGTTGATGTCATTTATCACCTGGCTTCCCTGCTTTCTGCCACGGGCGAAAAAGATCCCCGGGCTTTATGGGAAATTAATATGAACGGGCTGTGTAATATTTTAGAAGCGGCCAGGGCCCGAAATTGTTCGCTATTTTTCCCCAGCTCCATTGCCGTTTTTGGCCCGCTCTCCCCCAAAGACAAAACCCCCCAGGACACCATAACCAGGCCTACCACTATTTATGGTATTGCCAAGATTACAGGTGAAATGCTCTGTGATTACTATCATCTGAAGTACGGCCTTGATATTCGGGGGCTCCGCTACCCCGGCGTTATATCCAACATCGCCCTGCCGGGAGGGGGAACTACCGATTTTGCCGTCCACATTTTTTACGAGGCCGTCAAATCCGGGCGCTATACCTGCTTTCTGAAAGAAGATACCAGGTTGGATTTCATTTACATGCCCGATGCTTTAGAAGGGGCGGTCAAGTTGATGGAAGCAGACCCGGAGCGGTTAAAACACCGTAACGCTTATAACGTGACGGCCATGAGCATTACTCCCGGAGAGTTGAGCGCGGAAATTAAAAAACATCGGCCCGATTTTGTGATTGATTATGAGGTCGATCCCGGCAGGCAGGCTATTGCTGATAGCTGGCCCAACTCGCTTGATGACAGCGCCGCCCGGTCCGAGTGGGGTTGGGATCCGCAGTATGACCTGGCTGAAATGACAGCGGATATGCTCGGGGTGCTCAGAGAAAGGATTAATCCAGGCCGGTAAATTTAATCTGCTAAAGCTCTAGAAGCCGGGACTGCTTCGCAGCAGGTTCTAAACCGGGGGCGGTTTAAGCCTGCCGCTGCCGGTTCCCGCATGTAATTAAAATTAAGATGGAGGGATCCAGAGTGTCAAGGCAAATTTTAGAAGATATCCGGGCCCAGCTGGAGGAAAATAAAACTAAGGGGCTTTATAAAAAAGAAAGGGTTATTACCAGCCCCCAGCAGGCCGAAATTGCAGTCTCTTCCGGGGGGCAAGTGCTTAACTTTTGCGCCAACAATTACCTTGGTTTATCGAATAACCCGGCCATAATCGAGGCGGCCCAGGAAACCATGGCCCGCTGGGGCTACGGCCTCTCCTCGGTGCGTTTTATCTGCGGCACCCTGGAGATCCACAAGGAGCTTGAACAAAAAATGGCCTCCTTTCTGAAGGTGGAAGACGCCCTCCTTTACGCCGCCTGTTTCGATGCCAACAGCGGTGTTTTTGAACCTCTGCTCGGGGCGGAAAGCGCCATAATCTCCGATCAATTGAACCATGCCTCGGTTATCGACGGCATCAGGCTGTGTAAAGCGGCCCGCTTCCGGTTTGCCCACTCCGATATGGCTGAACTGGAAAAATGCCTGCAGGAGAGCCAGTCGGCCAAATACCGCCTGATCGCCACCGACGGGGTCTTTTCCATGGACGGAGATATTGCCAGGCTGCCCGAAATCTGCGAGCTGGCCGAGCGCTACGATGCCCTGGTCCTGGTGGATGACAGCCATGCCACCGGTTATATTGGAAAAACAGGCCGGGGCACGCCCGAATACTTCGGCCTGGAAGGAAAAATTGACCTGATCACCACCACCTTCGGCAAGGCCCTCGGCGGGGCCATGGGGGGCTGTACGGCCGGCCACGGGGCAATCATCGAAATCCTGCGGCAAAATTCACGGCCTTACATTTTCTCCAATTCCCTGGCCCCGGCTATCGTCGGCGGCACCATGAAAGCCCTTGATCTGCTCACTGAATCGACCCACCTGCAGGATAAGGTCATGGAAAATGCCGACTATTTCCGGGAAAAGATGATGGAGGCCGGTTTTACCCTTGTCCCGGGTGAAACGGCCATCGTGCCGGTGATGCTTTACGATGAGCCGAAGGCCATGGAGATGGCTGATTTAATGCTCCAGGAAGGTATCTACGTGATCGGCTTTGTTTACCCGGTTGTCCCCAGGGGCCGGGCCAGGATCAGGGTTCAGCTTTCGGCCGCCCATGAAAAGGAACACCTTGACAGGGCTATTTCAGCCTTTATCAAGGTAGGCAAAAAACTGGGCGTGATTTAGGGCCCGGGGGCCGGGCTTTTGGGGTGGTAATATTTACCTTTTCGTGTCAGGAGCGGCTTTGAACCGATTGCTGTGATTCCTGCTTGGTTCCGGCCCCGTTTTTGTAAACCAGCTTCGGGTTTTCCATTATTACTTTGGTATCCGGAGGCACGGATTCTGTTAACCAGACGTTGCCGCCGATCACCGACCTGGCTCCGATCACGGTATTGCCGCCTAAAATGGTGGCCCCGGAGTAGATGATCACTTCATCTTCGATGTCGGGATGCCTTTTCTGTTTGCGCAGCTTGCTGCCGGCATCCCGGGGCAGGGACAGGGCGCCAAGGGTTACGCCCTGGTAGAGGCGGACATCGCGGCCGATAGTGGTGGTTTCGCCGATAACAACCCCCGTTCCGTGGTCAATGGCAAAACGTTCTCCGATTTTGGCCCCGGGGTGGATGTCGATCCCGGTTTGGCCGTGGGCATATTCGGTCATGATCCTGGGCAGCAGGGGGACATTATAGCTGTGCAGGGCATGGGCAACCCGGTATACCGTTATGGCAAAAATACCGGGATAGCTAAAAATTATTTCGTCGTAACTGGTGGCCGCCGGATCGCCGTCGTAAGCAGCCTGAACGTCCCTGGCCAAAACATTACGCAGGTTAGGTATTTCCCCCAGCACTTTCAACGCTATATGATGGCCCTCTTCACTGCATTCCCGGCAGCTTAAGTTGTAGCGGTAGCAGTCATGGCGGATGCTGCTGATTACCTGTTCAGACAACAAGCTGAAGAGCTGGTTTATAGACTGTCCCAGGTGATAGTTTAAATTGACCGGGTCCAGTTTCTCGGAGTTGAAGTAGCCCGGATAGATGATTTCAAAAAACTTGTCGATTATTTGAACCACCGATTCCTTGGATGGGATCGGTTCGTAGTCTACGTGACGGTTGCAATTTTCTTCGTTGCAGCTCTCGATAATGTTATCTATGACCGGAGGCAGCTTGGCCCGGTATTTCATCATTACCTCTTCATCGTTAAAGCAGATGTTGTCGTTTTTTATTTTACGCTTATCCATCTTTATTAACCCTCCCGGTTGGATGGCATTATGCTATCATTATTGCTTTGTCTGACCAACCGTGTTTATTCAAAGGGCAACCGGCAGGTCGCCGTTGATTATGAATAAGGAACCCGGCGGCCAGGTAATTCACTATTAATCTTATGTAAATACTATCATAATTGGCGGTGTTTTAAAAGCACCGTTTTATTAAATAATCCCATCCCGTTAGAGTTAGATTAAGCGCTTCTCTTAACTCACTTTCCATGATTTTTCCCTGGTTGCGGCTATGACAAGCCAGGCCAGCTGTGGTTTGTTGCCATTGCTGTTTCAATTGTCCGTTTCTTGATAATGAGGTAGTATAAAGCTTAAGCAGGGCTAACAAGAGAAACCGGGTAAGAGAGCTTAGAGCTGAGGGAAAAAATAGCGAGGTGCTTGCCATGTTTGAATATATGAAGAAACTGGCTCTGGTGGGCCTGGTTTTCCTGGCCCTGATCTTTGTCCTCTTTATAATCAACCAGAC